>Ga0335085_10006807_pt1 | contig 17948 bp, 18 predicted proteins | sample Lox_Sample_45_FD_206712 | JGI IMG/M metagenome (GOLD analysis project Ga0335085, IMG submission 206712) | Soil microbial communities from Loxahatchee National Wildlife Refuge, Florida, United States - Lox_Sample_4.5 | ecosystem: Environmental > Terrestrial > Soil > Wetlands | place: USA...
CTCTCGCCACTCACGAGGGCATTTGCCGGCGCGGTCATCGGCTCGAAGCAGACGAAATCGCGGCCCGGCGGCGCGTAGACCTGCCCAAAGGCGTAACCCTCGGCCAGCTCCACCGCCAGGGTCCGCTGCGCGCTGCGAACCACGTAGCGCGCGCCGTCCTGGAGCCCGGCGAAGGCGTCGTCGAGGCTGCGGTCGGCCAGCTGGAACGCGCGCTCTCCCAGGGCGACACGCTCTCCGGTGGGCAGCATGCGCTGATCGAGCGCGAGGCGCACCGAGTCCGGCAGCTCGACCTCCCAGCGCTCGCGGCCGGCGCCGGCGGCCCGCAGATAGGGGTGATAGCCGAAGGAGACCGGCACCGGGTCACCGGCCGACGCGAGCACGGTGGTCGTGATCGTCACCCCCTCGTCGCTCACCGACGCCTCGTAGTGAACCTCGTGGGAGAACGGATAGAGCGCGAGCAGCTCCTCGCCGTCCCAGTCGAGCCGCGCGCTGACGCGCGCCTCGTCGGGCGTGGCGTCCAGATGCCAGTGAAGACGGCCCGGCACGACGCCGTGGATGGGCAGCCCGTTCGGGTCCAGCGGGATGAGGCTCGTGTCGTGCGGCAGCCGCACGCTCCTGCCGGCGACCTCGTAGTCGAACCCGGCGAGCCGGTTGGCCCACGGGTAGAGCAGCGGGATGCCCATGGTCGCCCCGCGCTCGGCATATGCCTCGACGCCCCCGCCCGTGTCGAGCAGCTCCTCGCCGTCGTGGCGCAGCGAGGCACAGAGCATTCCCGCCGACGGGACGAAGCCGGCGACCATGCGACCGCCGCGCGAGACGGCCGACACGGTGGTCAGATCCTCTGGGGCGCTCATGCCATCTGCACTATTGCGGCTGGCGGGCCTGCGAGGCGCGTGCCACGGCGCCCAGGTCGGCGAGCGTGAGCAGGCGCGCGGGCGCGGTTGACAGCGCCTCCTGCGAGCGCACCTGCAGCGTGGGCGTCACGTGCAAGAGCTCCCCGGGCCGCAGCGGACGCCAGCCCGGGTCATCGTCCAGCTTCTCGCTCGCGAACACCACGAGCGGCTTCTGCGCCCCGTGCTCGGAGCGCACGCGCGTGCCGAGGCTGCTCGAGTGCTCGAGGCGCTGGCCGGGCTCGCGCTCGAGCACGAACAGGTCGTGCGTGGCCGGATAGCGAAGCGCCCAGAATCCGTCGGCGCTCGCGAGCAGGAGGTTGACCGCGAAAACCGGGAGGTGCTCGGCAACCCAGCGGCAGGCGGTGATGATGCCGGCTTCGACGTCGCCGCCGCGGGCCTCCGTTTCGCGCGTGATCAGGGCGAAGAGCCGCTCTGAGTCGGTGTCCCCGTGCACGAGCGCGCGGGCCTCGCCGAGGTGCTCCTCGAGCGCGGGCAGGTCCTCGATCACACCGTTGTGCGCGAACAGCCGGCCGCGCTGCTCGAACGGGTGGGTGTTCCTCGTCTCGAGCGCGCCGGTCGAGGCGAAGCGGATGTGGGCGAGGAAGCTCGTGGAGCTGAGCTCGTGGGCCTCGCGCGCAAAGGCCCTGTCCTCATAGGCCGCGACCGCCTGCTTGCTGACGCGGGGCCTGCCCTCGCGATCGAACCAGCCGAGCCCGGTGCCGTCCGGCTCGCGATGGCTCTGGGCGGTGAGGCTGTCCGGGGCGTCGAGCAGCCAGAAGGTGGCCGTGACACGCTCGGAGCCGGCGCACAGGCCGAAGAGGCGGCACACGGTCAGGACCTCTGCCGCACGCGATAGAGCCTCACCGGGTCGCTGATCCCCTTCAGGCGCCGCGGTCCGGCGAACGACCAGGCGAAGCCGTCAATGCCCTCGTCGCGCAGCGCCTCGCGTACCACGTCCTGCGCGAGCACGCTGCCCGGGCGCGCGATGTCGGTCAGGCGGCTCGCCATGTTGACCGGCCGCCCGTACCAGTCCGCGGCCCGGCTCAGGGCGGTCCCGTACGCGATTCCGGCGCGCAGCTCCGGCAGGCGATCCTCGCGCTCGGCCGACTCGACGAGCTCCAGCGCGGTCGCCACCAGCGGGTGCAGGTCCGGGCTCACCAGCATGATGCCGTCGCCCAGCGTCTTCACGATCTGCACGGGCGGCTTGACGGTCTGGTCGGCGACCCGCTCCAGGCGGGCTGCGATCTCGCCCACCTCGTCGGGGTCGAGCAGCTCGCCGGCACGCGTGAAGCCGACCAGGTCGGCAAAGCAGACGCCCACGTCGCGCGCGCCCGGCAGGGCGCCGGCCGAGAGCTCGGCGGCGGTGACCGCCTCGGTGCGCGCCATGTCCCGCAGGTGCAGGCGCAGCGTCTCGCCGAGCAGCGGTTCGAGCATCGGCGTGAGGTCGGCGGCGACGGCACTGAAGCTCTCCGCCAGCTCATCCTCGCTAGCCCCGGCGCGGATCGCCAGCTTGAGCACGATGCGCCGCATCGCCTGGGCCACCGGGACCAGGCCGCGCGCGAGCACGCGTGCCACGTCCACGAGGTCCTCGTCGGCCACGCCGAGCTCCCGGTAACCGGCGACGAGCTTGGCCAGGCCGAGGTCGCCGGAGCCGTAGTTGCGTTCGTCCTGCGCCGGGATCGCGGCGCCGTTCGCGCGCATCAGTTCGCGCAGGAACGGCAGCTCGATGCCGGACTCCTCGGCGATCTCACGCAGCGTGTACTCGCTTCCCCCGCCCACGATGCGCTCGGCGCCGACGAACAGCAGCGTCCCGTTCGCGTGCGCCGTGCGCAGCTCCTCCAGCGTCAGGCCGCGGTCGCTGAGGCGCTCGAGCAGGCGCAGGCGGGAGGCCAGTGCCTGGCCTTCGAGGTTGTCGAGCAGCCCGGCCTCGGCGTACTCGGCGGCGGTGTTCATGCTCTCTCCCCGCCGTTCCCGAGCAGGTTGCCGCGCAGGAACTCGACCTGATCGGCGACAGCGTGCTCGAAGGCCTCGTCGAAGTAGATGTCGAAATGGCGGATCGGGTAGTTGTAGACGTCGGCGTGCGGCGCCCGCGCCCCGGCGCGGCGAGCGGCGGATGCCGGCGCCAGGGTGTCGTGCTCGCATACGCAGATCAGCATCGGGCAGTGCACGCGCGCGGCCGCGCGGCCCGGGCGGTAGAAGGCCAGATGGATGCCGATGCGCGCCGCCACCGTGCCCTCGGGGCCATGCGCTCCCCCCAGGCGTGTGTAACCGTCGTCGGCGTCCGGCGCGGACATCAGCGCCGTGGAGCCGGGCGGCCCCGCGAGCGCCACCCGCACGGGCGGCCGGCCGAGGAGCTTGGCGAGCAGGTCGCGCAGCGCGCGCGCCGTGAGCTTGACACGGGTGCGCAGGGGGGCCGTGTTCATGCTCGCGAGACCGTCGGTGAACGGGCACTGGCTGACGACCGCCGCCACCCGTGGGTCGCGCGCCGCCGCCTCGATCACGTGGCCTCCACCGAAGGAGGAGCCCCAGAGCGCCACCCGCTCGGGATCGACCCCCTCGATCGTGCGGGCGAAGGCGATCGCCGCCGACCAGTCGGCGAGCTGCAGCTTGATGTCGAGCAGTCCGCGCGGCTCTCCCTCGCTGTCGCCGAAGTGGCGGTAGTCGAAGACGAGCACCGCGAGGCCTGCCGCCACGAAGCGCTCGGCGTAGGCGTCGAGGCGCATCTCGCGCACGGCTCCCAGGCCGTGGCCCATGACCACGATCGGCACCGCCCCGGCGGCATCGTCGCCATCGGCGTCTCCCTCCCCGCTCGGTCGATACAGCCAGGCCGCGCAGCGTGCCTCGCCCGATGTGAACGTCACCTCGACGCGCTCTGCCACGCGCAGGAATCTACCGCGGGCCTTGGCTAGCGCGGCCCGTCGTGATCGAGATACCAGTGGCGGCTGACGTTGGCGATCCAGCGCTCCTCGCCCACCGGCGTCAGCAGGAAGCGGCTGATCGTGCGCTGCGCCCCGAGCTGGTCGGTGTAGAGCAGCTCGAGCGAGATCGGCTTGCGGCCGCGGACCGCCTCGGTGATCTCGCGGTGCAGCGGGTCGTTGCCGTCGCGCAGCGCTCCCTGCCAGAGCCCGATGTCTCCCGGCGGGACGTAGAGGTCGCGCGTCTGGCCGCGGAACTGCTCCTGGTCGGCGTGCGCGGTGTTCGACAGCACGATCCCCGGCCTGACGGACCAGCCCTGCAGCACGCCGATCCCCTCGCCGACGTTGCGCAGGCTGAGTGCGAGGTAGACGTTGCCCTCGGAGTGCTCGGCGGCCCCGCCGCCCCCGCCGACGTGCACCCAGCGGCCGTCGACGAACATGATCTTCTGCTCGGCGTCCCCCATGCGCGACTGCAGCAGCACCGGCCGGCGGCGCTCCTCGAGCGCCATCTCGGCAGCCCGCGCCGAGCGGTTGGCCGAGCGCACCGAGGCGAACGTGGCGATCGCCAGCACGAGCGTGCCCGCGGCGGTGGCCAGCGAGGCGGCTTCCGCCCAGCCGATCGATGCGATCAGACCGATGACCGGACCCCCGCCGAGGGCGCGTCCTCCCGGCCCTCAGCCGCGCGAGCCCCGCCGTCCCGCCGGCACCAGGCGCTCTTCGTCGAGCGCCTCAGGCCTCGAGCCGGTCGGGCAGGCCGAACAGCGGGAAGAGCCGCCGGGTGTCGAGGAAGAACGTCAGCTCGGCCACGCTCCCTCCTGAGAACTCGACCACCTGAAGTGCCCACGGGTCGAATCCGTCGCCGGACTCGCTCGGCTTGTACTGGCCGAACGCCACCGAGCCGTTGGCCGGCTCGGTCGGCACCAGCCGCGAGCCGCGACAGCCTATCCCGGGTCCGAACCACCACTCCAGTATGTCCTCGCGTCCGGCGAGCCAGAGGTCGAATGGCGGCATCGACTGGCGCGCGTCCTCGCGGATCAGCGCCGTGAGCGAATCGATGTCGTAGCGCTCGAAGGCGTCGACGTAGCGCGCGAGCAGCGCCCGGTCCTCTCCGGCGACCCGGGGATCCGTGTGGTCGGGGCTCGCGCCGGACGCCTCCAGCGTGGCCCGTGCGCGTTGCAGCGCGCTGTTGACGGCGGCGACGCTCGTGTCCAGCAGCTCCGCCGCCTCGCTTGCCTTCCAGTGCAGCACCTCGCAGAGGATGAGGGCCGCGCGCTGGCGTGGCGGGAGATGCTGCAGGGCGGCGATGAACGCCAGCTTCAGCGTCTCCCGCGCGGCGGCGAGCTCGGCCGGGTCGCCGTCGCCGGCCACGGCGCCGAACGGGATCGGCTCGATCCAGGTCGACTCGGCGAGCGTGTTCAGGTTCGCGGCTTCCGGAGCGCCCGCCCCACCGAGGTCCATCGGCCGTGCCCTCCGCGAGCGGCCGTCCAGCATGTCGAGGCAGACGTTGGTGGCGATGCTGTAGAGCCACGAGCGAAGCGCCGAGCGCCCCTCGAACTGGTCGAGCCTGCGCCAGGCCCGCACCATCGTCTCCTGCACGGCGTCCTCGGCGTCGTGGGGCGAGCCGAGCATGCGGTAGCAGTACCCCGTGATCGCGCGCCGATGGGTCTCGAGCTCTCGCTCGGCGGGGGAGGCGCCCGGGGGCTCCTTGGCTGCGACGGGTGGCACGCTCAACCCAACGCATCGTAGTGGCCTGCGGCGAAGGCCGCCGTGGGCAGTCGCCGCGGGGTCTGGACGGGCGGGTGAGAGGGTTGCGCCGGGCATCGCCAAGCCCTAGGAGTCGACCTTGAGGACGCCGACGATGCGCCCCTCGGGGTCGCTGAAGAGGCCGATCTCGACATCCCCGGTCACCTGCTCGGGGCCCATCATGCGTGTGCCGCCCAGGCTCGCCGCCTTCGCCAGCGCCGCCTCGACGTCCGGCACGCCCACGTAGAAGGTCACGTGGCCGCCGTAGCCCTCCGGCGCGCCCCCGATGCCGCCACCGATCCCGATCCCGTCGGCGGTGCGGTTCTCGTCGCGGCTGACCAGCCCGTAGCTCATGGGGTTGTCCGTGTCGAAGCGCCACCCGAAGAGCTCCGTGTAGTAGTCCCGCAGCCTGCCCGGGTCGCTGCCCATGATCTCGAAGTGGACGACCGGTGCTCCCATGCTGCCTCCTTGTTCTCTCGTGGGTCCTGACCGGCGTGCTGGCACGCGTGTTCTACAGCCAGGACTCCGTGCGCGCACGAAACTCATCGGCTTCGGGGCATGGGTCATCGCGCTCCGCGTGCCGGGCCGCGATTACTTTCGCGCGCACGCGCCGTCCAGGTGTCATGGGGCCCGCCGCGCTCTCGCTCATCCGCAGGCGTCTTCCACCGCATCTGGCGGTGCGCGTCGTCTTCCTCGCTGCCGGCGAGGCCCGCGCGTATCGGCGTGCGGACTGGCGCGGTGCCTTCGTGGTGGTCGAGTGCGGGGAGGTCGAGCTGTGCGGGCTGTCCGGAGCCACGCTTCGCCTGCGGCGCGGCGACAGCGCCTCGCTGGCCGACCTGCCGCTGGCCTTCCTCTACAACCCGGGCCCGACCATCGCCCTGCTCGCGGCGGCCTCCCGGCGGGAGCCCGACTGAGCGCGAGCGCCGCTCGCCCCGCCTGCGCTCAGGCCGCCTGGGCGCCGCCCGCCCGCGCCTGAGCGAAGCCCACCAGGCGGCCGCGTTCCTCGTCCCAGAGCTTCAGATGCACCGCGCGCAGTCCGTCCCGCAGCGAGAGCGTGGGGACGTCCCGGAACAGCTCCGGGTTGGCGTCGTGGGCGCGCTGCAGGTTGTAGTTGGGGATGCGCGCGTTGAGATGGTGCACGTGGTGCAGGCCGATGTTGCCCGTGAAGAACTGCAGCAGCGGGGGGAGCTTGAGGTAGGAGCTCCCCTCGAGCGCCGCCGCGGCGTAGCTCCACTCGTCGTTGGACTTCCAGTAGGCGTCGTCGAACTGGTGCTGCACGTAGAAGAGCCAGATGCCGGCGGAGCCGGCCAGCAGGGCGGCGGGGCCGAACACGAGCAGGTAGCCGCTCCAGCCGATCAGCCAGCAGAGCGTCCCGACCAGGACGAGCAGCGCGATGTCCGTCGCGATCACGTTGCGGCGCATGCGCGGCCGCGCGTTGCGCGCCACGATCCGCGGCCCGACGATCATCGCCACGATCGGCCCCAGCCCGAACATGACCAGCGGATTGCGCAGCAGGCGGTAGCCCAGCCGGCCGCGGGGCGGGAGCGCCAGGTACTCGCTCACGGTCAGCGTGCGCACGTCGCCGACCCCGCGCCGCTCCAGGTCGCCGGAGGTGGCGTGGTGCACGGCATGGTCGTGGCGCCAGCGCAGAAACGGCGACCACAGGAGCAGGCCGAGCGCCGCGCCGAGCCAGGCGTTGGCCCGCCGCGAGTGCATGAACGAGCCGTGCGAGCAGTCGTGGAAGAGGATGAACGTGCGGACGAGGAAGCCGGCCGCCGGAATCGCGAGCAGGAGCACCAGCGGCACCGACACGGACAGCAACAGGTACATGGCCGCCGAGACGGCGAGGTACGGAACGACGGACGTCGCGATGTCCAGCAGGGCGCGCCCGCGGTGGGGCTGCGCGAACGGAGCCAGCGCCTCGCGCCAGCGGCGATCGTCGTCGCACTCCTCGGCGCGGCGGCCCGCGGGGGCAAGCTGGGTCGGTGTTGCCGTGCTCGGCACAGTTTGGTTATCGGTAGAGGGGACCCGGCGTATTAGAGCTGCCCGAGAGCTTCCCGAGGCGCTGACGAGCGCCTGGCGCTCGACAAACCGGATCGGGCCCAACCGACGCGGTCCAACCGACGCGTTTCGCGCACGACGCGGGCAGCGCGAGCATAGCCGAGGATACGGCAGGATGCGTCACACGCCGGCCGCAAGCCAGGAGCCGCTCCAGGGTGCAAGGATGTGGACGATGGAGGAAGGCACCACAAGGGCCCGGCTGGGTGGCGCCGGAGGCGAGCGATTCGTCCCTCTGAGGCGCACGCTCGGGGTGAGCAGCTTCGGCATGAACCAGGTGGTGCTCGAGCCCGGCCAGCGCGGTCGCATACATCGCCACCACCGCCAGGAGGAGGTCTACCTCGTGCTCGAGGGAACGCTCACGCTGGTGGTCGAAGGAGACAGCGAGGAGCTGGCGCAGGGGGAGCTGATCCGGGTCGCGCCCGGCCTGCGGCGCCAGCTCGTGAATCGCGGGCCCGGCCGTCTGGTCCTGCTCGCGCTGGGCGGCGACGGCGAGCACAGCGGCCGCGACGGCGAAGCGTTCGCCAGCTGGGAGGAGGAGCAGGGCGCTTCTCCCCAGGAGGTCCCTCTGCCCGCCGACCTGGACCCGAGTGAGCTGAGGACGTAGCGGCATCGCGGCGACCAGCCCGCCGACTTGTTGCTGCAAACCCGCAACTTGCGAGCTTTGTGAATCTCCCACACCGCCGCGCGCGGCGGTGTGGGAGATTACGGTTGGGCCAGGACAGGACCGACTGGGAGGAGGGGTCGGGACCGGCCGATGCGCCGTCGACGACCATGAGCACGCGACCATGAGCACCACGTACCTGATGCTCGCTCGCATCCCCGAGCAGGACCGAGCGGCCTTCGACGAGTACGAGGAGCGGGTGCTGCCGCTGATCGCCACGCACGGCGGACGTCTGGAACGACGCCTGCGCAGCGAGGACGGGGCCACCGAGGCCCACCTGGTCACGTTCCAGTCGGCCGGGGACTTCGAGCGCTACCGCGACGACCCGCGTCGCGTCGCGCACGGGGCGATCCTCGAGGGCACGGGCGTCGAGAGCGTGCTGCACGAGCTGCACGACGTCGTGCCCGCCGCCGCCCTCCCTGGTGGGGGGGCGCTGCCCCCGGAGGGCCCTTCGCAGAGCGGCCTCTCGCTGCGCCCGCTCGCTCCCGGCGACGAGCCGGAGCTCCTGCGCATCATCGCGACGCCGGAGGTTGCGCGCTGGTGGGACGCTCCGCCGCCACGGTTCCCGTGGGAGGCGCCGGAGTGCACGCGCCTGACCGTCGAGGTCCACGGACGCGTGGCCGGGCTCGCGCAGTACTGGGAGGAGGAGGACCCGCAGTACCGTCACGCCGAGGTGGACATCGCGCTCGACCCTGCGCTGCACGGGCGCGGGCTCGGCAGCGAAGCGGTAAGGCTCGTCGTCTCACACCTGCTCGGCGTGCGCGGCCACCACCGTGTCACCATCGACCCGGCGGCGGCCAACCTGGTCGCCATCCGCTGCTACGAGAAGGCGGGCTTCTCGCGGGTGGGCATTATGCGCCGCGCCGAGCGAGACGTCGACGGGCGTGGGTGGCACGACACGCTGTTGATGGAGATCCTCGCGAGCGACCTCGCGAGCTGACTCCCTGCGCCGCGCCCGACCGTCAGGCCGCCTTGCGCGCGCCGATGATGGCGTAGGCGCCTCGCCAGATGGTGCTCACGGAGGGGTCACTCAACCCGCAGGCGCGCATCTCTCTCATCAGCCGGGACGGACGGGGAAAGCCGACGTGACTGCGCTGCAGGAGGCGCAGCGCGAGATCGAGCAGGCGGATCGACAGCCGGTCGCCGTTCATGTCGCCGATCACGATCCGGCCCCCGGGCGCCAGCACGCGGGCCATCTCGGCCAGCGTCCGCTCGGGATCCGTGAAGTGGTGAAAGGCGGTTGTCGAGAGCACCGCGCTGAAGCGGGCATCCTCGAAGGGCAGGCGGCCGGCGACGTCGCCCACGTGGAGCTCGACGTTCTCGATTCCGGCGGCGAGCTCGCGCGCACGTGCCACCATGCCACCTGAGAGGTCGAACCCGACCGCGTGCCTCGCCACCTGCGCCGCTTCACGCACCGCGGCGCCCGAGCCACAGCCCACGTCAAGCAGCTCGTCGTCGGGGCCCAGCGAAAGCGCCGCGAGGGCGGCGTCCTGCGCGTCCTTCAGCCGCCGCGAGGAGCGGTCGCTCTCGTAGGTGGTGGACCAGCGGTCGAAGTGCCGCCGCGCGGCCTGGGTGCGTGCGTCCGGCATGTGGGTATCGCCACGAGGGTACATTCCGGCCGTCACCCGAGAAAGGAGCAGCCATGAAGATCGCGGTCCTCGGAAGGGGCAACGTGGGAGGAGGCCTGGCGGACCTGTGGGAGAGAGCCGGGCACGAGCTGCAGCGGATCGGCAGGGATGGGGGCGACGTCGGGGCGGCCGAGGCGGTGGTGGTGGCCGTTCCCGGTGGCGCCCTCGCGGAGGCGCTCGACGGGATCGAGGGCTACGAGGGCAAGACGGTGATCGACGCGACCAACCTGATCGGCACGGCGCCGCCCAGCGGCTTCGCCTCCAACGCCGAGTACGTGAAGTCGCGGACGGGCGGGCCGACCGCGAAGTCCTTCAACCTCAACTTCGCCGCCCTCTACGGGCGCCTCGGCGCCGGTCGCGCGAAGCCGGGGAACATCTGGTGCGGGGACGAGGAGGCCAGGCCGGTGACCGAGCGTCTCATCGAGGACGCCGGCTACGAGCCGATCCACGCCGGTGGGCTCGACAACGCGGCCATGCAGGAGTCGTTCATCGGCCTCATCTTCGCCATCAACCGGGCGGGGATGGGCCAGTTCGTCTATCGCATGGCCCCGCCCGAGGAGATCTGACCAGCCCCGCGGACCTGCCCGTCGCCGAATTCCCGCCTCACTCCTCGATGTGAAACGGGAACGTCGCCACGACCACGTCCGAGCGTGACTTGAGCGCCGCCTCCAGCAGCCTGCCACGCTGGTTGTGGAGGATCTCGTGGCGGCGGCGGGAGGGCAGGAGCTCCGGCACGAGCACCGTGATCGTGGAGTCCTGGTCCTCGATCGACTCGACGTAGCCGAGCACGGTCCGCACCAGCGAGCGGCGGGGGTCGAGCAGGACCTCGATCGGAATGCCCGGCTGCCAGTCGTCCCACTGCCGGCGGATCGCGTCGCACTCCTCCTCGTCGCCGGCCACGGCCACGGCGATCACCGTCTCGCCGAGCGCCAGGCCGGCGCTCACTGCGCGCTCGGTGAGCACGCTCACGCTGGCGGTGGGGATCACGACCACGCTCGCCCGCCGCCGGGGGGGCGGAGGCGTGCGGCCAAGCTTGAGGACCTGGGCGACGCGGTCGTAGTAGCGCTCGGTGCTCCAGAACAGGTAGATGAGGAGGGGGATGGCGAGCACCACCACCCAGGCGCCCTCGAGGAACTTGGTCACGAGGAACACTGCGACCGCGACCGCGGTCATCAGCGCGCCGGTGCCGTTCAGCACCGCGCGCAGCCGCCAGCGCGGGGGCCGCAGGCGGCGCCAGTTCCGCACGAGGCCGATCTGGCTGATCGTGAAGCCGACGAACACGCCGATCGTGAACAGCGGGATGAGCTTGATGGTGCGGGCGTCGGTGGCCACGAGCAACGCCACGGCGGCGAGCGCGAGCGCGACGATGCCCGTCCTGTAGACGGGGCGCTCGGCCCGCAGCGAGAAGAGGTGGGGCAGACGGTTGTCGCGTGCCAGCAGGCTCATGAGGACGGGCAGACCCCCGAAGCTCGTGGTCGCGGCCAGACCCAGGACGAGCGCCACCGAGAGGTTCGAGACATAGAAGGCCCATCCCGTGCCGAAGGCGGCGGCGCTCACCTGCGCCAGGATCGTCACGCCGCCGCGCGGGACGATCCCGTGCGCGCGGATCAGCGCGACGAGACCGATCAGCATCACGCCGAGCAGGGCGCCCAGCAGGATCTCCGTCCGTTGCGCCGTGCGGATGCGGGGCTTGCGGAAGGCCGGGGTCCCGTTGGAGATCGCCTCCACGCCCGTCACAGCCGAGCATCCCGAGGCGAACGCCTTGAGGATGAGCATCACGCCGACCACGGTCAGCGGATCGGTCTTGGGGTAGTTGACCTGCTGGCCCACCACAGCCACCGGGTGCGAGCGCAGGGCCCCGACCACGATCATCGCGAACACGCTCACGAGGAAGAGCAGAGTCGGCAGCATCAGCAGCCGCGCGGACTCTGCGATGCCGAACATGTTGACCGCGGTCAGGATCGCGAGCCCGCAGAGGGCGATGAGCAGGAGGTGGTGCGAGAGCGCCGGGAACACGCTGCCGAGGCTCGCCGCCCCGGCGGCCAGGCTGACCGCCACCGTGAGCACGTAGTCGACCACCACCGCGGCGGCCGCCAGCAGGCTCGCCCAGCGGCCGAGGTTGGCCTTGGCGACCGCGTATGCGCCGCCGCCGTCCGGGAAGGCCGCGATCACCTGCGAGTAGGAGACCACCAGCAGCGCCAGCATCGCGACGATCACGAGCGTCAGCGGCAGCGTCGCCGCGAGCGCGTTGGTGCCGGCCGCGATCAGCACCACCATCATCGCTTCCGGCCCGTAGGCCACGCTCGAGAGCGCGTCGAGGCTCAGCGCGGAGAGGCCCCCACCAACGCCGAGCTCGTGACCGCGGTCGGCGTGCTTGCCGGCGCGCGGGAGCCCGTGGGAGAGCGCATAGGGGTGCCGCGGGACACTGCGACCAGACACCGACACGCCGGCCGCCGGAGGTGTTTGCTCGCCGGGGGTCTGAGGGCTCGGGTCGGTCACGGGCGCGGCAGCCTGGTCTGGGGCGCCTTTTGGGCGCGGATAGCATCGATCCTATGCGCGGGCCAGGCGACAGGCAGATCGAGCCGGGGGTCCCGGGGATCACGCGCGCCGGCGACGGGGACGGCCGACCGGCCGCGCCCGCACCGGGGCTCGGGCGCCGGCGACGCCTGCTCGTGCTCGGCATCTGCAGCGTGGCGCTCTTCATCGTCGGCCTCGACGTCACGATCGTGAACGTCGCGCTGCCCTCGATCCACCACTCGCTCGGCGCCTCTCTCGCCGGGCTGCAGTGGACGATCGACGCCTACACGCTTGTGGTGGCAAGCCTCCTGATGCTCGCCGGATCGACAGCCGACCGGCTCGGCCGGCGCCGTGTCTTCCAGGTCGGTCTGGTCCTCTTCTCGCTGGGATCGCTGCTCTGCGCGCTGGCGCCGAACCTCAACTTCCTGATCGCCTTCCGGGTGCTGCAGGCGATCGGCGGCTCGATGCTGACGCCCGTGGCGATGTCGATCATCCGCAACGTCTTCGAGGATCCCCGCGAGCGCGCACAGGCGATCGGCATCTGGGGCGGCGTGATCGGCCTCAGCATGGCGCTCGGCCCGGTGGTGGGCGGGGCGCTCGTGGACTCCGTCGGCTGGCCCTCGGTGTTCCTCGTCAACGTGCCCGTCGGCATCGTCGGCGTCGTCATGACCGCCATCTTCGTTCCCGAGTCGCGCGCGGCGCACCCGCGCAGACTCGACCCGGTGGGGCAGGTGCTGGTCGTGCTGGCGCTCTTCACGCTGACCTACGCGATCATCGAGGGCGGCCACCGCGGCTTCACCCAGCCCGAGATGCTCGCCCTTTTCGCCGTGTCGCTGCTCTCGTTCGCCTCGCTCGTCAGCTACGAGCTGCGGCGCTCCGAGCCGCTGCTCGAGATGCGCTTCTTCGCCAGCGCCCCGTTCTCGGGGGCCAGCGCGATCGCGGTCGCGGCCTTCGCCTCGCTGGGCGGGTTCCTGTTCCTCAACACCCTCTACCTGCAGGAGGTGCGCCACCTGTCGCCGCTCGAGGCCGGCCTCTACATGCTGCCGATGGCGGCCATGACCCTGATCTTCGCGCCGCTCTCCGGCAGGCTCGTCGGCACCCGCGGCGCCCGGCCGTCACTCGTCGTCGCGGCCTGTGCGATCACCGTGAGCGCGCTGATGCTGACCCAGCTCGCGCCGCATACGGCCTCGACCTACCTGATCGTCGCCTACGTGATCTTCGGGCTCGGCTTTGGGATGGTCAACCCGCCGATCACGAACACCGCCGTGTCGGGCATGCCGCCTTCGCAGGCCGGCGTGGCGGCCGGCGTGGCATCCACGAGCAGGCAGGTGGGCCAGACGCTCGGGGTGGCGGTGCTCGGCGCCGTGGCCGGCGGCACGATCTCGCTGCACCTGGGCGCGGGCTTCACCGCCGCCACCCATGCCGCGTGGTGGATCGTCGTGGGCCTCGGCCTCCTCATCCTGGCGCTCGGCCTGATCACCACCACGGAATGGGCCGTGGGCACGGCGCGCAGGACGGCGCGACGCTACGCCGAGCCGCGCACCGCGACGAGCTTCGAACCGGCCAGGGTCGGAGCCGCCGGACAGGGCGCCTAGCCCCAGACGTCCTCCCGCAGGATCTCCCCGTCGCCCTCGTGGCGCGCCCCGAAGACCAGGACCTCGAGGCCCTGGGGGCCGGCCTCGAACGCGCGCACCACCGTCGGTGAGACGCGGATGGCGTCCATCGGGCCAACCTCGATCGTCTCCTCGTCGAGGCGCATGCGCCCGTCGCCGCCGAGCACGACGTAGATCTCCTCCGCCTGCTCATGCCGATGGGCGAATGCCTGACGCATGTTCGGCCGCAGCTTGTGCAGAGCCAGCCCCGTCGCCTCGGCGTCGAGGTCCTCACGCGGGAAGCGCGCCTCCCCGACCGCCTCGAAGCCGAACCGCGGGGCCATGTCCGCGACCTCCCCGAGGTTCTTGCGGGTGTAGCTCGCCACGTCCCCAGCGTAACGCCGCCGCCACCGCGCTCCGCTTCGTGTTCCCCGAAGGCAGGCCCCACCGAAGGAGGGCCGCGTGCTCGCCTTCCAGGCACCCAGGCTGATGGAGCTGCAGTGGGGGCTCCGGACACGATCCGGATCGAGCTGGAGGCAGGCGGCGGGGGAACGCTGCTGAGGCTGTTCGACACGCTCGAGGCATGCGGCAGGGCGGCACGCGACGGTGCCGGCTGGCACGTCTGCCTTGCTAGCCTGAGCGCGTAGCTCGCAGGGATGGCCACGGCGCGCGAAGTGATGGGCGCCTGGCACGAAGTCCATCCCCGCAACGTCGAGAGCTTCGGTCCCGAGGCGGCCACGATCGGCCCGCACGCGGGGCTGGATTGACGCCTCGCCGATGAGATAGCCGCTCAGCGGCGGTCTCAATGGCGTGCAACCCGAAACCGAAAGGACAGGGAGATGACCGCAGCCATGAACAACAGAACGCGCTGGTACGCGCTCGTCGTGCTGTGCATGGGCGGGCTCATGATCGTGCTCGACGCCACGATCGTCAACGTGGCGCTGCCCTCGATCCGCGTCAGCCTCGGCTTCTCGCAGAGCGCCCTCGCATGGGTGGTCAACGGCTACCTGCTCACCTTCGGTGGCTTCCTCCTCCTGGGAGGGCGCCTGGGCGACCTCTACGGGCACCGCCGCGTCTTCCTGATCGGCCTCTCGCTCTTCACGCTGGCCTCGCTCTGCTGCGGCCTGGCCTCGAGCCAGGCGATGCTCATCGGCGCGCGCGTGGTGCAGGGCTTCGGCGGCGCCGTCACCTCGGCCGTGTCGCTCTCGCTGATGATGTCCCTCTTCGTGGAGCCGGCCGAGCGGGCCAAGGCGATGGGCGTGTTCGGCTTCGTCAACGCCGGGGGCGGGACGCTCGGCGTGCTGCTCGGCGGAGTCCTCACGGACCTCCTCAGCTGGCATTGGATCTTCCTCGTCAACCTCCCGATCGGGGCCGCGGTGTTCGCCTGCTCGCTGAGGCTGCTGCCACCCAGCACGCTTCCGTCTGTGCGCCGCCGCCTCGACGTGGCCGGGGCGCTGCTCGTGACGTCGGCGCTGATGCTCGCCGTGTACGCGATCGTCAACGGCAACCAGGCCGGCTGGGGCTCGGGCCAGACGCTCGGTCTGCTCGCCGGCTCGGCGACCCTGCTCGTCGCGTTCTTCGTGGTCGAGTCGCGCACGCGCGCGCCGCTCATCCCGCTCGAGCTCTTCCGCCACCGCAACCTGGCGAGCGCCAACGTCGTCGGCATCCTCTGGGCCGGCGCGATGTTCGCCTGGTTCTTCCTGTCCGCCCTCTACCTGCAGCTCGTGCTCGGCTACACGCCGCTCGAGGTGGGGCTCGCCTTCCTACCGGCGACGGTCATCATGGGCGCCTTCTCACTTGGCCTCTCGGCGCGACTGGTGATGCGGTTCGGCATCCGCTGGCCCGTGGCCGTCGGGCTACTGCTGGCGAGCGCCGGGCTCGCGCTGTTCGCGCGCGCGCCGGTCGGCGGCCAGTACCTGCCGGATGTGCTGCCCAGCATGATCCTGCTCGGCTTCGGCGCCGGCATGGCCTTCAACCCGATCCTGCTGGCCGCGATGGGAGACGTCGATCCGAGCGAATCCGGTCTCGCCTCCGGTGTCGTCAACACGTCGTTCATGATGGGCGGCGCGCTTGGCCTGGCGGTGCTCGCGAGCCTGGCGGCCCTGCGTACGAACAACCTGCTCGCCGCGGGGCACGGCCACCTCAGCGCGCTCGCCGGCGGCTATCACCTCGCGTTCGTGATCGGCGCCGGCTTCGCGCTGGCGGCGGCGTTGCTGGGTGCGGTCCTGCTGCGCACCGGGGAGGCCCTGCCCGGTCACGCCACGGAGGGCGAGGCCGCGGCCGAGCCGGCGGCACATGCGGCGCCGGAGGGCGTTCCCGAGGTGGCGCTCGCCGGGGCGAGCGACGGCAGGGACGGCTAGCGCCGGCGCACCGCCGCCACCCACTCGGCGACGGTGATGATCTGCGCCTGGCGCGGGAAGACCTTTTCCAGCAGCAGCCCGTGCACCTCGTCGTCACCGTCGGCGCAGCCGTCGGAGAGCACAGCGAGCGCAAAATCGAGATCGGCCGCCTGGCGCAGTGTCGAGAGCACCACGCCACTGGTGGCGATCCCGGCGAGCACCAGCGAGTCGATGCCCTTCGAGCGCAACACCACATCGAGGTCGCTGCCCGAGAAGGCGCTCACGCGGCGCTTCGTGACCACCACGTCTCCCCGCTCCGGCTCAACCGCCTCGTGCACCTCGCTCGAGCGGCCTTCGATGAAGTTTTCGGTTTCCACCACGCGGCTGAATGAGACGTTGCGTGGGCTGACTTCCGGGTAGCCCTCGCGGAACCCCACCTTGACGTGGATGACCAGCACGCCGGCCTTGCGCGCCGCGGACATCGCTTCCGTGAGGCGCGCCATCAGCGTTTCGCTCCCGAGTCGCTCGGCGATGCCCCGCTGCACGTCCATCACCAGGAGGGCTGTGCGCTCGAGCTGCACGGCGCCATCGTATGGCCAACACACCTCAGCCGCAGATCCGAGAGGGAAGCTTACGTAAACGTAAGGTTCGCGCTAGCATGGAGATTGCAGGCCCACAGCAATCCCCGCTGGAAGGAGCTCCGATGGATCTGAGGACCGAATGGATCGAGCTCGACTCGGATGGGGCTCGGGTGAGCGGATACCTGGCGCACGCCGCCGCCGGCGACAGCGCGAGGCGGCCCGGGGTGCTCGTGATCCAGGAGGTGTGGGGCGTGGACGCGCACATCCGGGACGTCACCGAGCGCCTGGCGGCGGCCGGCTATCTCGCGCTCGCGGTCGACCTCTTCTCGCACGGCGGAAAGCCGGAGGCCCTCGCCCCGGAGCGGATCGAACAGGCAAAGACGTTCCTGGACTCGGCCCCGCAGGCGGCCTGGATGGACGAGGCACTGCGCGAGGCCGAGCTCGCAAAGCGCGGGCCCGAGGAGGCCGAGGCGATCGCGGAGACCTTCGGCACGCTGATGACCCCGGAACGGCCGATGGACCAGTACGTCGCGGACCTGCGCGCCGGCGCGGCCGCGTTGCGGGCGCGCGAGGACTGCAACGGGCGCGTCGGCTCCGTGGGGTTCTGCCTCGGCGGCGCGCTCTCGGCGCGGCTGGCGGCGGCCGAGGACACGCTCGCCGGCGCCGTGATCTTCTACGGGATGTCGCCGCCGCCGGACACGATCGCGCGCGTGGGATGCCCGGTGCTCGGCCTGTACGGCGCCGAGGACAGCCGCGTGAACGCGGGCGTGCCCGCCTTCGAGGCCGGCATGCGCGAGCGGGGCAAGGACTTCCAGACGGTCTTCTACAGCGGCACGGGGCACGCCTTCTTCAACGACACGCGCCCCTCCTACCGAGCCGACGCGGCGCGCGACGCCTGGGCGCTCACGCTGGCGTTCCTGCGCGAGCAGACCGGGCCGGCGGCCACCGTCGAGCTCGACCCGGCGGCGGCGTGAGCCTGGCGGAGGACGCCCAGTCATGAGCGCCGTCACGAGCACCC
>Ga0335085_10006808_pt1 | contig 17947 bp, 11 predicted proteins | sample Lox_Sample_45_FD_206712 | JGI IMG/M metagenome (GOLD analysis project Ga0335085, IMG submission 206712) | Soil microbial communities from Loxahatchee National Wildlife Refuge, Florida, United States - Lox_Sample_4.5 | ecosystem: Environmental > Terrestrial > Soil > Wetlands | place: USA...
CTGCGGCTTGGTGAAACTACAACCAGGGGACATTTCTATTGTGCACAACACGGGGACATTTCTATTGTGGTATGACATGCAAATTCTTGCAGCATTGACTTGCCTAAAACGCCCGTACTACACTCCAGTTCCCCCCTTTGTATCCCCGTTTTGCTGAGTGCTGTGGGGCACTTCTGAACAAGTAGACACTAGCGGCATCGATAAGTTTTCCAGGGGCGGTTGGAGGCTCGCATGAAGTCAGGTAAGGTTCTGGTTCTCACCGTGTTGGTCACTCTGTGTCTCGCTGCTGGTTCAGTCTCTTCCGCCGCAGCCCAAACGTTCACGATTAGCGTTGCCGTCAGCGGCCTCACGGGAGGCACGCTCGTCGTACAGGACAGCCTCGGCGACACCCTCAGCTTCACAACCAACAACACCCAGACCTTTGCCACGGGGTATGCCGCCGGCACGCACTACACCGTCACCGGTAAGACACAGCCGGTGGGACAGACTTGTCAGTTCGGCTCCAATTCCCGCGGCACTATCAACTCCAATATCACAGTGAACGTGACCTGTGTGCCGAGTTACAAGATCAGCGTTAAGCCAACGGGGCTTGTCGGAACACTTGTGGTCAAGGATGACAAGGGCGACACGCTGACGTTCACTACCAACACCTCCCAGTCTTTCTCCAAGAAATACAATGCTGGATCCAGTTACTCTGTCACGATTCAGACCCAGCCTACCGGACAGACCTGCACGCTCGGCAGCAACGCCAGCGGTACCATCAATTCAAACATCACGGTCACCGCCACTTGTACGAATTCGAATTTCACAATCAGTGTCACACCCTCAGGTCTCTCAGGAACGCTTGTGGTTCACGATGACAAAGGTGAGAACCTGACCTTCACCACCAATAGCACGCAAACCTTCCCCACGTCCTACGCAAGCGGTTCAACCTACTCGGTCACAATCCAGACTCAACCGACTGGGCAGACCTGCACTCTCAGCAGCAACGCCACCGGGACCATCACTGCGAACACAACCGTCACAGCCACGTGTGTCTCGAACTTCAAAATCAGCGTGGCAGTTACCGGTCTGTCAGGAACGCTCGTCGTTCACGATGACAAGAATCAGAACCTGACGTTCACCACTAACACGACGAAAACGTTCTCGGTGGCCTATGCGAGTGGATCAACCTACGCTGTCACCATCCAGGCACAGCCCACTGGACAAACCTGCACTCTGAGCAGCAACGCCAGCGGCACGATCGCCGCCAACACGACGGTCACGGCAACTTGCATTTCTAACTTCACCTTGAGCGTGACCGCGTCCGGCCTCGTCGGGACACTTGTCGTACAGGATAACCAGTCTGATCAGCTGACCTTCACCACGAACAATACGCAGACCTTCACCAAGACTTACGCGAGCGGGTCCCCGTACTCAGTCAGCATCGTGACTCAGCCCGCGGGACAAACCTGCACTCTGAGCGGTAACGCCAGCGGCACGATCAGCGCGAACACAACGGTCACCGCCACCTGCATCTCAAATTTAACCATCAGCGTTGCAGCAACTGGACTAACGGGAACCCTGGTGGTGCAGGACGACAAACTCGACGGCCTGACTTTCACCACCAACAACACGCAGACTTTCGCATCCACATACGCGAGCGGCTCTTCGTACACGGTGAGCGTGCAGACTCAGCCGAACGGTCAGACCTGCACTCTGAGCAGCAACGCAACCGGCACGATCACCTCAAACATCACGGTCACCGCCACCTGCACCAATTCCGGCAACAATCTGACGGTCAGCGTCGCAGTCACCGGGCTGTCTGGCTCTGTCACCATGCAAGACGATCAGGGTGACACGTTGACCTTCAACAGCAACACCACGCAGACCTTCACCAAAACTTATGCCAGCGGGTCGACCTACACTGTGTATGTTACGGGCCAGCCGACATCCCAGTCCTGCATTCCGACGTATGCGAAGGGGACGATCACATCCAATGTCACGATCAACGCCACCTGCGCCACAGGCGCAACACGGCAATTGGGCACAGTGAGCAACGTCTCAACCGTGACCTGCAAAGGCGCTCTGAAGAACGGCGTCTGTCAGCAGATGACTGTCTCTTGCCCGGATGTTCCGGACGTTCAGGCTTACATCAAGACCAACGCGCCGACGGGAACTCCTCTCGGCACCGCTACCTATAACACGGGCACCGACGGCAACGGACTCTACGAGAGCATCTTCACCTTCGGCAGTACAGCAGTCGGCAACGTATTGAACGCCGGCTTCAGAACGGTTCAGATTTCGTGGGGATCGCCATTCAACACCAATCAACCCGATGGATGGGTTTTGGGGCCCGGCGGAATGATCGCAGCGGCTTGCCGCTACGCCACCGTGACCAAGTGGATCTACGATAACGTTCAGGCCGACACCAGCATTCCGATGTGCGCTACCGCGAACAGTGGCGGCGCCGGAGCTCTTGCTTATGCGTTGTCCCAGTATCCTTCTGCCGACGTTCTTTCCATGGCTGAAGTCACCAGCGGTCCGCCCCCGGGACGCCTCGACTGGGGCTGCGGTTGCACGCAGGGAAAACTCTCCGTTCAATGCGGATCGAGTACAACTCTGGGGACGTGCTTCGGGGTAGCCGATGCTCCGGTCTGGGATCCAGCCTACGATCCCAACGCAACGACGGGTGTGTGCTCTCAAGCAGTAACTGGCACTCTGCCACCCGGAGGGCTCAACTTCCTCCTCGGTGACAGTGTCGAAGCTCCTGGCGCCCGCTACAGCTTCCCGCACACTTTCGTGAATCTGGTGTTCGGCAGCGCCGATAACAGTTCAGCCATTCCGATCGGTCAGGACTGGTTCAACAACATCACCACCAACAAGGCACAGGCTTGCGTAACGGGTGGTATGCATTCGATGGCAAACACTCAGGACGGCGCTCTGCAAATCGCCAACGATCTGATCAACAGCTGCCGGTTGCAGCCATAAACTCAAGCCGGTCGTGGATCACTCCATTCGATCTGCGACCGGCAGCATCTCTTGTTGCATACCAACCAAACCTACGCCCGTTTCTCTAGAGGAGTCGCAACGAATTCACCCGGGGAACTCTCTCCTCCGCTCTTTCTGTATGGAACTCCGATGACCCTCTCTCGAATGAACGAACTTCACCTAGCATGCATGGGGACAACGTGCTGTCTGAAGTCACGAAGGCATTCTGATTGGATGGATACCGCCCGTCTCCCCTCGGAAGGCTGCCGGTTTAGTCACAGAGCGCTCTGAGAACTAACCACCGAGAACAGAGAAAGCTTAGACATTCGCCTATTGCACTGTGAAGTCTATCGTTATCGGTTTGGAGAGGCCACCCGCTGTTGAGTTGACGCTGATTGTGCCTGATCCTGTGGCTGGGGGCTTCTGGGAATTGGAATCGGAGCAGCCTAGAACACCGATCCAGAATGTCAGCATTGCAACGCAAGTGAGCATCGCGCAGTGCCGCCGTGACGAAAATCTCCTTCCCCCTATCGCGAAAATTCCAAGGATTCCGGGAGCCAGCACCATTGCCAACCTGGCAGGAGATCGCGAGTCCCGCTGCGATGCGGCAGCTTGCAATGTCGTGGAAATCGTCAGCGTGGAACTGCTGGAAGCGCTGCCTGCGGTCGTTTTTGTTGGGCTGAGCGAGCAAGTGACACCGGTCAACGACGTCGCCACCGAGCACGAGTAGTCCACGTCGACCGGCAACGCAGCGCCCGAGGGAGCCATTGCCAAATTCAGTGCGACCGTCGCAGATGATCCGGCGGTGATCTGCACGGTGCCAGCGGTCGTTTGAGACAAAGAGAAATCCACATTGGTCAGGAAGAAGGACGCGGAGCCGCCGACTCCCGCCACGGTCGCGGTGACCGGATAGGTACCGGCGGTGCTGTTGGCGGTGAAGGCTGCAGCAGTTGCCACGCCGGTTGAGTTGGTGGTGGTGGCTTGCGTGGTGGTGCTTCCGCCGGCAAAGGTGCCGCTTGCGCCGCTGGAGGGTGCGGTGAAGGTGACGGTCTGGTCGGAAACGCCGTTGCCAGTGGAATCAGTGACTGTGGCTGTCATCGTGGTGGGAGCCGGCGCGCCGACGATTGCGCCCTGGGAAGATCCTGAGGTCGCGTTGATGTTGGCTGGTTGCCCGGAACCCCCGCCGCTTCCGGCGAATTTGGCGACGAAGGCATCGTTGGAACCTCCAGCAAACTGCGTTTGAAGAGAATGATCGGAGACTGGGAAGTTAGAGGAGCCGGTATTGCCGACGACGTAGATGTTGCCAGCGGGATCGGACGCCAAGCCGAATGCGTTTTCCGTGACGCTTCCGCCCATGTAGGTGGAGTAGACGAGTGTCCCCGTACCAACCGATCCGGGATCGAGTTCGGCGACGAAGACGTCGGCGACACCTCCGGCAAAGCCGATCTGGAGGGCATCGCCGGTGAGCGGAAAATCGTCGGAGTTGGTGCTGCCAGCAACGAAGATCTTGCCCGAAGGATCGAGTGCGATGGAGCCGCATCCGTCGCCCTGGTCGCCTCCGATATAGGTGGCGAAGAGGATGTTGGCGCCGGCGGAGTCGAGTTTCATGACGAAGCCGTCGGTGTTGCCGCCACCCATGGTTTGCTGGAAGGCGTTGAGCGTTACCGGGAAATCAGTAGCAGTGGTAGTGCCTGCGAGATAGACGTTGCTGTCGGCGTCGACGGCGACGGCACCACCGCCCGCACCACCGTGATCGCCGCTAATACCGCCAACTTCGGTGGAGAAGAGGATTCCGCTGCCGGTGTTGTTGAGCTTGGTGACGAAGCCGCTGCCCTTGCCAACGCTGAGCGTGAAGGGAAAGTCATCGGAGAGAGTCACGCCGGTGACGTAGGCGTTGCCAAAAGCATCGACGGCGATGCCGCTGCATTCGTCCTGCCCTTTGCCGCCGAGATAGGTGGAGTACAGGAGTCCGGTGCCCACAGGATTAAGCTTCGAAACGGTGCAGTCTCCGGCGCCGCCGTATTTGGGTTGCAGGGAGTTGACAGTTGGAAAGTCGTCGGCGTAGGTCGTTCCCGCAACATAGGCATCGCCGGATGAGTCGATGGCGATCTTTGGAGCGTTGAGGAATCCGCCGATATTACTGCCGCCGAGGTAGGTGGAGTAGACGAGAGCATTGCCGGTAGCGTTGAGTTCCGTCACGAAGTTGACACCGGAGCCGGGAGCAACGGTTTGAAATGCGCCGGGTGTCGTAGGAAAGTCGCTGGAGAATGTGAAGCCGGTGATGTAGGCGTTGCCGGCGGAATCGACGGCGATGCCGGATCCCCAGTCGCCTTCGGAGAGCACACCTCCGCCGCTGCCGCCGAGATAAGTGGAATAGATAAGACCGTCGCCGTTGGCGCTTAGTTTTGTAACGAAGGCATTGCCGCTGCCGCTGCTGGCGAGTTTGTCTTGCAAGGGCTTCTCGGTTGGGAAGTCGGTGGATCCGGTCAGTCCGGTGATGTATGCGTTGCCGGCGGAGTCGGCAGCGATGTCGAATCCTGTGTCGCTGCTGGTGCCGCCGAGGTAGGTGGAGTAAATCAACTGCGGGTCAATGATGAGTGAGTGGCGCTTGTCATAGGAAGCGAGCGAAAAAGCGAGGGTGTTGACTCGGCGCTGAACGTAGTGGGCGGCGATTGTGCTGCGATGTCCATCGATCTCCTGATAGACGACGGGTTTGCGCCAGCGGACTTCGCGACCGTCTACCTGGAGGAGAAGGTCTCCTTGAGAATCGATCTTCACCTGCCGCGCTCCAGTGAAACCGAGTTGAATGGTTGCAGGATCTGCGCCCGGGCTGACAACAAAGTCGTACTCCAGCTGGCGCTGATTTCCGTAGTAGATCAGGTCCACGCCCGGATAGACGCTGCTAAGTCGCACTTTCCCGAAGTTCGGGACGTTGGTCCGCCAACGCTTTGGGTTGTTGCCAATGAAGTAGTTCGACGCCCCAGACAGTGCTTCCGTACCTTCGACGCCCGGAGTCCTGCTCGCGCCCACTAACTTCATTCGCAGGATTGAACCTCGATTCGAATCTCGACCGGCTTGCGTGCATGCGGTTGGGTCGACGCAAGGGGATACAGCATTCAGGGACAAGACCGATTCGGTGGGAGTAAGAAATAGGGAGTATCCGCTGCCGCGAGAGAAAAATTGCACCGTGTCATCGGTCTGGCCGTGATTGGCTTCGAAGCGCAGCGGCAGCTTGCCGTAGGCCTCGGCAATCGTGGCATGTCGCGCGGCGGAAACGGGCAGTATCTCGGACGAAGTTTTTGCTACGCGGTGGGCCGGCACGCACAGAATCTTGATTGCCAACAGGCACGTTAGACAGGTGTATCCGAAGAAACCAAGTTGCGCGGACATTGGACGTCTCCCCAAGGCGATGCTTCGAAGCGGTTCCGACTTGTGCTCCTAATTAGTAAGGCGAAAACTGGGGGCGTTTCGGTTCACCGTGAAAGGAACTTCACCACAGGGGTCACAGGGAGCCACAGGGGAACGGTAATTTCGCTGCTTCGCGAAGGTCGCTAAGAAGAGCTTTGTCGGGGAGAACGCCTAGGGCGCGCCGAGGCCATTCTCTGTAGTGTCTTTCCAGTAGTCTCGAACACATCACCAACCCGCTGAAAGTCGCGCCGCATCTGAATTTTCACGATTGGACTCTATGTGTTGCTGGTGGCCTCGGTGCCTGTTTCCTCCACGCAAGCGTGAGTTCTACCGATTCGTACCGGCACATTCCTTCTATTTGCAGATCAGCGGAGTTCGGCGGCGATGGATTCCGGGCGGGCGATGAGAACAAGACTCTTCTGCCCGAAACATGGCTGATACAGTTGCTGCGGCCTACGGCAAGGTAAAGGCCATGCCCAGATGGTGCGCCACGAACGCCCACTCGTCCGCGGTTTCCTCGATGATCTTGGAGATGGGCTTGCCGGCGCCGTGTCCTGCCTTGGTTTCGATGCGAATCAAGACGGGTGCGGTTCCGGCCTGATCGGCCTGCATGGTCGCGGCGAACTTGAAGCTGTGTCCGGGAACGACGCGGTCGTCGTGATCCGCAGTGGCGATCATGGTCGGAGGATACTTTGTGCCAGGCTTCAGGTTATGAAGTGGGGAATAGGCATAGAGCCACTTGAAATCATCGGCGTTGTCGGATGATCCGTAGTCGGAGGTCCAGGCCCAGCCAATGGTGAACTTCTGGAAGCGGAGCATGTCCATGACGCCGACCAGCGGGAGAGTTGCGCCGAAGAGATCGGGACGCTGGGTGAGGACGGCGCCGATGAGAAGGCCTCCGTTACTGCCCCCGCGAATGGCTAGTTTCGGTGTCGACGTGTATTTGTTGGCGATGAGCCATTCGGCGGCCGCGATGAAATCGTCGAACACATTCTGCTTTCTTTCTTTGGTTCCGGCGAGATGCCACTCTTCTCCATATTCGCCGCCACCACGAAGATTGGGCTGAGCGTAAATGCCTCCCATCTCGAGCCAGACGACCGTAGGAACAGTGAATCCCGGCGTGAGAGAGATGTCGAATCCGCCGTAGGCGTAGAGCAGCGTGGGATTCTGGCCGTCGAGCTTCAGTCCTCTCTTGTACGTCAGGAACATCGGGATGCGCGTGCCGTCTTTGCTGTTGTAGAAGACTTGCTTGGTCTCGTATTTCGTGGCATCGAAGTCGACCTTGGGTTTGCGGAAGACCGTGCTCTTCCCTGTCGAAGGTTCGTAGCGATAGATGGTGGTGGGCGAGATGAAGCTGGTGAACGAGTAGAACGTTTCTTTGTAGGTGCGCTTGCCACCGAATCCGGCGGCGGTGCCGATGCCCGGGAGGTCGACATTGCGCAGGAACTTTCCCTTGAGATCGTGGACACGGACCTCAGTCTTGGCGTCTTTGAGATAGCTGATGAGAAAGAGATTGTCGACTACGTTGGCTTCTTCGAGCTTGTCGGGGCCTTGCGGGACGACGGTCTCCCAGTTCGTCTTTTCGGGATGGCGCGTGTCGATGGCGATGAGGCGTCCGCGGGGGGCGTCGAGGTCGGTTCGAATCCAGAAGATGGGACCGTCGTTGTCGATGAAGCGGTATTCGGCGTCGAAGTCGTCGAGGAGCTTGACGACCTCAGAGTTGGGCTGGGTCAGATCTTTGTAGTAGAGGCGATTCTTAGGCGAAGTGCCTTGCCAGACGAAGATGACGAGATAGTGTCCGTCGTCGGTAACGGCGCCGCCGAAGCCGAGTTCCTTGTTGTCGGGGCGCTCGTAGATGAGCTTGTCGTCGGATTGCGGCGTGCCAACAGTGTGGTAGTAGAGCTTTTGGAAATAGTTCGCGTCACGGAGTGCCGTGCCCTTGGGCTCATCGTAGCGGCTGTAGTAGAAACCTTTGCCGTCTTTTGACCAGGAAGCACCGGAGAATTTCACCCACTTGATGAGGTCGGGGAGATCTTTGCCGGAATCGACGTCGCGGACGTGCCACTCTTCCCAATCGGAACCGGAGGCAGCTGTGCCGTAGGCGAGGAGTTTGCCATCGTCGGTGATGGCTTCTCCTGCGAGCGCGACGGTGCCGTCGGATGACAGAGTGTTGGGATCGAGAAGGACGCGGGGCTCGGCGTTGAGCGACTCAGCGACAAGGAGGACGTTCTGGTTCTGGAGACCGTCGTTGTGCTGGAAGAAATAGCGTCCGCCTTGCTGTCCGGGAACGGTGAAGCGCTCGTAGTTCCAGAGCTTCAGGAGACGCTCGCGGATCGCTCTGCGATAGGGGATTTGGTCGAGGTATCCGAAGGTAACTTTGTTTTCGGCTTCGACCCAGGCGTGCGTGTCGGCGGAGTCGGTGTCTTCGAGCCAGCGGTAGGGATCGGAGACTTTGGTGCCGTGGTAGTCATCCACCTGGTCGACGGTCTTGGCCTTGGGGTAGGTGAGGGATCCGTCTTCGGCTGGAGCGGCCAGGAGGGCGGTGGCGAAGGCTAGAAGCGGGATGGTCAGAAGGATTGCGCGGAGTGTCATCGGGAACCTCTCGGAGAATAGCGTATCAGGAGCAAGTACAGCTTGTACTGGGAGTGGAGCGACGGCGTCAAGAGGAGAGTCGGGGTACGTAGAGTCCCCAACACAAAGCCCCACTCAAGCCAAAGAAAGGCTTGAGTGGGCCACCCATTTGTGAGGGTGGATTGGAGTGTCTGCGCTGTTATGTCTCCCTATTGTGGCGGGGGAATGGGTTCGGGGCGCGGGAGTGGGTTGATCTGGGTTTCGAATGTTTGATATTCGGGTAGGGCAATTTTGATGGTGTGCGATCCGGGGACGACGAGCATTCCCTGGCCGGCACCGTTGGACTCGTCGACATGTCCGGCAAATTGTCCGTCGAGGAATACGGCGGCGCGCGAAGGGTTAACGGAAATTTTCACGGTGGAAGTGACCGCGGGCATGGCTCCGGTGGCTGCGTGCTGCATCTCCACACGCACGAGGTGCTTCTCGCCCGGGTTGTAGAACCACGCGAGCGACGAAGTCCTGGTAGCCATTCTGGCGAACGGTGATGACATGCTCGCCCGGGAGCAGCAGTACTTTCTTCGATCCCTTCAGTTCCTTCAGATATCCGACGTATTGGCCGTCGACCCAGACGCCTGAGGTCTTTTCGACCTTGGACTTGCCTTCGAATTCGATTTCGCCCATTACGTCGTTGCCGGCATAGGCGGCCGGGATCAGAGTCGAGAGAATTAGGAATAACAATAAGAATGGGGATCTCATAATTGGGCCCCTTGATTGGGAGTGCCGAGAGCGAGCCTCAGCAGGCACTTGGCAATCAGCACTCAGCACTCAGCACTCAACTTCCTAAACTAATGAGATGCGCTGTGGAGAAATTAGTTTTTCGGAAAAATCTTGGTGAAAAAGATCAGTGGGAGGCCATGGCCTCGCGGAGGCGCTTCTCGGCATCGGCTGGCCAGTAGCCGCAGTCGAGGCGGAGAAAGACTGACGTGTAAGGGATGGTGAGACGCGTCTTCAGAATGAGGATGTGGAACGTCTTTCCGGCTTCGTCGAGTTTGGAAATGATTTCTTCGTGAGGGAGCGATTGCGCGTCGGACTTGGAGAGAAGGTTGGCGAGGGCATCGCGGTATGCGGTGACGCCGTGGGCTTCGGTCTCGGGGACGAATTTCAGTTCGGCATCGGTGAAGACGACGGGGCGAACGTGCTTGGCTTTGGAGAGCTCATCGAGGACGGCTTTGACGACTTCGAGTTGATCGGCGTCGGTGTTCACGGTTTCAATGCCGCCGCTGGTCTGGAGAGGATAGGCGGAATCGACGATGGCGATCCAGTTACGATGGCCGAGCAGGGGCAGTTCCTGCTTGAGACGCGCGTGCCAATCGGTGGATGAGGGCTTGTCGGCGGCGACGCAGGTCACCGCCGTTGCGAGTACGATGAGGCAAAGCGAGGCTAGGGTGAACCGTCTTGCGATCACAGGCCCTCCTTCTTTAATCCAGTGCGCGTTTATCCGGGATAGCTGCGCGACTGGGCTATCCAGGTGTCGAAGTCTTTCTTCGAAGCGCCGGCCTTCTCGAGATAGGCGCGCATCTCTTTTTCCTGCATGGATGCGGATGTGCTGGTGATGGCACTCTGGTCGAAGTCGATGCCTACGACGATGAATGTTTCGGGCTTCGCGCCCTTCACCTGGACTACGCGATATTTGGTCGCCATGACTGCCTCCTTATGTTTCGTGTTGGCCTACTCCACTACTTCACACCCATGTCGGGATTCCAGGAACCTTGCAGGCGCCGGATGTAGATGATCTGCCCGGTGTGATAGGCGTTGTGGGTGCTGATGTGGGCGACGGTGGAAGCGATCTTGTTCAGCGTGTTGTCGTCGGCGGACTCGACGAATTTTTCGATGTCGGTGAGGACTTTGTCGAGCTGCTGGACCGTCTCGTTCCACTTTTTGGTGTCGAAGCTGTTGAAGGTTTCGTCGTTGTTGCCGCTGAATTTGGCAGGAGTTTCGCCCTTGAACTTGGCGAGCACTTGCAGGTTCCAGAAGACCAGGTGGTTGGCGAGTTGTCCGATGGAGTGATTGCCTTTTCCATCGGTCCAGGTTGCCTGCTCGGCGGTGAGGCCCTGGAGGGCGATGTTGGCGGGCACGAACCAGTCTTTATTGTTGTGGGTTGTTTTCAACTGCTCGAGGAGAATGCCTTTTAGGCCGGTTGACGCCTGTGCCTTCTGATCTTGGGCAAGGGCGCAGACTGAGATGCAGAGGATAACGGCAGCAATGACTTGCTTCATGGACTTCCTCCTGGGTAGCGGGACCGGACTTCACTAGAGCAGCTAGTTTAGACCAGCACCGCATACCTTCCGCAAGGGCAGGGCAAACTTGGTCAGGGGCGGCGCGGTACAATCGGATGCACTCACTACCGCTCGGGAGACGCAACGTTTCATGCCGGATCCATTGCTGATTGCCAAAGGAAACGATCCACTCTTCCTTCTCCCCAACATGGCGAACCGTCATGGAATGATCGCAGGGTCAACAGGGACGGGCAAGACGGTCACACTGCAGGTGATGGCAGAGAGCTTCAGCCGAATCGGAGTACCGGTGTTCGCGGCGGATGTAAAGGGCGATCTTTCCGGAGTGAGCCAACCGGGCAAGGACAATCCCAAGCTGGCGGAGAGAGTGAAGAAACTCAAGATTGATGACTTCGCGTTTGCCGGATGTCCGGTCACATTCTGGGACGTGTTCGGGGAGCAGGGGCATCCGGTGCGGGCGACGGTTTCGGATATGGGACCGCTGTTGTTCTCGCGCTTGCTGAATCTGAATGATACGCAGGCCGGCGTGCTGACGATGGTCTACAAGATCGCCGACGACAACGGACTGCTACTGCTTGATCTGAAAGACCTGCAGGCGATGCTGCAATATGTGGCCGACAATGCCAGGCAATTCCAGACGCAGTATGGGAATGTGTCGGCGGCGAGTGTGGGAGCGATCCAGCGGGGGTTGCTGACGTTGCAGCAGCAGGGTGGAGACAAGTTCTTTGGCGAACCTGCGCTGAATCTCGATGACTTGATGCAGACCGATAGCCAGGGACGCGGTGTTGTGAATCTTCTCGCGGCGGATAAACTGCTGGCTTCACCACGGCTCTATGCGACGTTTCTCCTGTGGATGCTCTCGGAGTTCTTCGAACACTTGCCGGAAGCGGGCGATCCGGAAAAACCGAAGCTGGTTTTCTTCTTCGATGAGGCGCATCTGTTATTCAACGACTTGCCGAATGTGCTCGAGGAAAAAATCGAGCAGGTGGTACGTTTAATTCGCTCCAAAGGGATAGGCATCTACTTCGTGTCACAGAACTCGGTGGACGTCTCGGAAGTTGTGCTCGGTCAACTCGGCAACCGGGTGCAACATGCCCTCCGGGCATTCACACCAAAAGATCAAAAATCAGTTCGCGCCGCGGCGGAAACGTTTCGGGCGAATCCCGAACTGGATGTGGAAAAGACCATCACCGAACTCGGGGTTGGCGAGGGATTGGTTTCATTCCTGGATGACAAAGGGACTCCCAACGTTGTGCAGCGGGCCTTGGTGTGTCCACCTCGGAGTCAGATCGGCCCGATCACACCCGAACAGCAACAGCAAGCGATACAGAATTCGATTGTGGCTGGCGTGTATGAAAAGACGGTTGATCGCGAGTCGGCTTATGAACGCCTCAAGAATCGCGCGGTGCAACGGCAAGAGGCGGTTCCCGCTCCGGCGCAGTCTAGTTCGACCGGGCCGTCGTGGGGAAGCATCCTTGCGGGCGGCACGGGTGGCTACCGCGGCGACACCATGATGGACGCGATGCTAAAGAGCGCGGTGCGTGCGGCCGGAAGCCAGGTGGGGAGACAGCTCATTCGCGGCGTTCTGGGATCGCTACTCGGCGGCGGGAACCGGCGTTACTAGTAGGCTACCCGACAGTTCCACCATCAGGCCATATTCCTAAACCAACGGGCCATTCCTTTCGTGGCGTAACTCCTCTAAGGTAACTCGTTACGTTGCAGAAGAGTGCTAAAGCGAACAGACCTGTAGGAGTTCGTTATGAACCTCCCCCGCTAGTCCGCCCCTGCTTGGCTGCGGCCAAAATCGGATACTGGTAAGAGCCAGCGAGAGGGAAGGAGAGCAAAAAAACGATGTCGCAAGAGATAGTGCGTTGCCCTTATTGTGTGCTGGGCAACGAATTCCGGCCGATGTTCCGCCGGTCCAAGAAATACTTTGTCTGTCTGAGCTGTGGCCACTCAGCGCCGGCGAACGATCCTTACGCAAAGTGTCCCTGTCCACGATGCCGCAAAGTAGTCCGTATCGCGAGCAAGTGTCGGAGTTCCCAAGAGCTCCGCAAAGTTGCGGCTGCTGGCGTGCCTGTTCCCGTGTAGGCAAGTTTCCCTTATGACGCCAGCCGTTCGCTCTACCGATGAAGTTCTTGCTTCTCATCAAACAAAAACGTTGACCACGAAGGACATCTTCCTTTTCAGAACCTTATTCTCCAATTTCCTCGATGAAAACCAGCTCCGAGCTGTTCGGAATGGATAGCACGACTTTGAGGCCGGCCGACATCAATTCCCTTCCCCGTCCGGAATGATCCTTGGCGGAGTGATCGTTAAAGTTGAGTTTGTAATGCTTGTCGGGGTCGAGTCCTTGCAGGACGAAGGAATGTGAGTTCTCTGCGGTCGTTCCGCGGAACGCATAGACCACGCCGTGCTTCCGTTGTGGATCCCAGTATTCGATTCCATCCCAGCCGATGCCATCGGGGCGAGCAGAGATGTGGTAGAGATCCGCATCGCGAACCAACTGGCGCAGGTCTTTTTTGTACAGGTTTATTTCCTGTTTCGCGGCGGCGTGTTGCTCGGCAGACCATGCGTTAGTGTCGATCATGATGGTCAGCCATCCCATCATGCCGCTGCGCAGCATGTATCGGAAGTTCTCCAGGAGCGGCGTGGGCCACTTCTCGACGTAGCTCTCAAGCATGGCGGCGGGAAGAACATGGCTGGTGTCGTAGAAAGCGCGCCGGTTCGAGAGCGGGTCATAGGTGTCGGTGATCGAGAAATAGTCGCCGTGCGCAGCGGTACCGAAGTCGACCATGCGTCCACCATCGGAGCATATCTCGAACAGCAGTCCTGGATGCTCTTTGCGCATTTTCGAATAGATGTCGTAATAAGCGCGCACCGCGTGGTAGCTGACGTCGGTTGAGTTCGAGCTGTCGACGAAGTACGCGCCCCAGGTCTTGTAAATGCACTTGTTTAACGGATCGGGAGCAGCGTGCGGATGATCGGTGCGATCGCATCCGTGAGCGACGAGGTATCCGTCGTGCTCGAGCATGTCGAGGTGATAATCGGTAATGATGCGGTTTACCTCTCCTTCCGCCCATTGCTTTGCCTCGGGGGCTCCTATATCGATCGTCTGCCCCTTAAACGGCTCGGGTTGCCAATCGTGCGGGACATCGGTCACCATCCAGTCGCGCACCTTGGGATCACGCGCGTTCAGGGCGCCGGGTTCAGTGGAGAGGCCCGCTTGCGTCCAGTCAACCCAGAGGCCGAACTTAAGTCCGTGCTGATGCGCGTCGTCGGCGATGGTGGCCAGGCCTTGCGGGAATTTTTGGGGATTCGGATACCAGTCGCCCACCGCCCGGAACCAGCCGGCATCGACATGAAACATGTCAACGCCTAATTCAGCGGCGTCGCCAATCATGCGACGAGCGACGGCATCATTGACTTCCATGCCGCCGCCCCAGCTGTTATTAACCACGAGCGGGTAGTTGGGATTGCTCCATGTGACGGGATTTCCCAGCGTGGCACGGACCCATCGGCGGAGGACGTTGCCGGCTCCGTCGGGCCCGTCGTGGAATGCTCCGAGAAAAACCACGGGAGACTCAAATATCTCTCCCGGCAAAACGCGTGTTCGGAATGGAGGCGGATCTGGATTCAAACCCAGCACGCCGTTCAGGGAGTCCTTCACTCTCGCGAGGGAAATGCGTGTGCGGCCGCTGAACTCGATGCCTGCGTACCATCCGCCCCGGTTGGCGCGGTCTTCGAGGAGTGTCCATGGGATGATTTCACGCGGTTGTCGCTCGTCAATGTCGCCATAGGTGCTGGCGGTTCCGATCCAGCGATATCCGTCGGCAACGGTGATGTCATGAGTTCCGGCGGAGGACGGCGAGTTTGCCCCTTTTTCGATGAAGAGTTGCCGCAACGTTACGGTGGGAGCCATCTGCCAGTGAAAAGCGAGGCTGTCCTGCATGGGAATCCAGATCTCACGATCGTCGAGATTCTCGACGCGGATTTCGTGCTCGATCGGACCGTACCCCTGGGCCGCACGCCATTCCCAGGTTAGCCGCAGGTGGGGAGAGACACAGTCATACACGAATGCCACGCGCCGGTCAGTTTTTTGACTTGCGTCCGCATTGAGCTTCCAGATCAGCGGAATGGGCTTGCCTGCGATATCGACCGAGGATATGAGCGTTTCCGAGGCCCGGTTCTGCCACTTTGCTCGTCCGGGAGACTGGAGGCTCACGAGACGTGGGGAGCCGGTGGAATTCTCGAGGATTAGTTCTGTGTCGGCGGTGCGCAAACTTGCAGTGGTTTGCGCTGCTCCCGCGGCGGTCAGGATCAGGATAGCTAGACAGCGAATCATAAACATGTTGAGATTTTGCAGATCACTGTACTACTCAGGCCAGGCTTTCACCACAGAGGATACCGAGTTGCACAAGGGAGACTTCTCTCCTGGTGGGTTGAGTCAGGACAACGGACGCCCGATTTCCCAGTGATGGCCGAAGGGGTCGACCACGCGGCCGATACGCCAGTCGTGCTCCTCGGTCACCGGATAAACCTCTTTCGCGCCGGCGGAAACGGCGCGGGTAAAGACAGCATCGGGATCGTCGACGGTGAGGATGATGCGTACGGTGATGCCACCGAGGGATTCAGGACTGAAGTTGTAATGTTCGGGGGACTCATCACTCAGCCAGAACTCGGCTCCTCCAATGGAGAGTCTGGCGACAACGCTGCCGCTGCCCTCCATGTGGAACAGTTCTTTCGCCCCAAAAGCGGATTTGTAGAACTCAACGGCGCATGCTCCACCACGGACACAAAGCCACGGAGCAATGGTCGACACTATCGGATTGGATTTCTTGCGCGACTTCGGTTTTGAGGTCCGCTTCTTAGGCTGCGCCATAGGTTTTCTTGAGTCCCTGATCGACCTTCTTCATGTGGAGCTGGACTTCGCGGATTCGAAAGAATAGACGTCATTGTAGCATCGGAGTGTAGCGAAATCGGGACGTTAGGGAAGCCCCCGGTTGGGGCTGCTGGGCCGATGGGGATCCTACGACTCTGAATAGAAGGCTTATCAGTATGACGGGTTGAGAATTTCAATTAGTGGTAGACTTTTTCAACTTCGGCCACTGTTCTCCGCTGCGGCCTGATGTTCTTCCCGGAGGTGCACCTCGATGGATTCACGTGTTTCCTTTCTCGCTCTATTCTCGGTCATCGCGTCATTTTTTTCTTCGTGCCTTCCGTGCTCTCACGCTCAGGATACTTTGCCGAATCATCTGGTGAAGCGCGTGGTTGCGGACTACGGCTACTGGAGCAAGTATCAGGAGCCGGCGTATGGTGCAGCCGAAATTCCGTATCACAAGCTGACGCACATCAACCATGCGGGAGTTTCCTTTGATGCATACGGCACCTTGTCGGTGCCGCAGGGATTCATCGAGCCGGAACTTAACAACGGCGCGCACGCCGCAGGAGTGAAGGTTTTGCTGCTACTGGGTGGGAATTTTCAAGGATTGGAAGCGACCGGCGCTGTGCAGACCCTGATCGATAACATCGCAGCGATGGAGAAGCAATACGGATATGACGGGGTTGATGTTGATTGGGAGTATCCGGAGACCAGCGGAGACCGCGCATTCCTGGTCACGCTGATGTCGAAGCTGCGCCGGTCGAATCCGGGTTATGTCCTGTCGATCGATGCGGCACCTTGGGGCGGGTACGGATACGATCTGAAACATCTGCAGCTGTCGATCGATTACGTCAACATCATGATGTTCGATTGCGCAGGCCCTTGGACTGCGTATGGGCAGCTGAATTCACCGATCTTCTGGGACTTGCGCGATCCTGCTCCCTGGGAGTGCCAGCCCGGCGGCAGTGTACGCGATACGGCCAACATCTTTCTGCCGCAGGTACCTGCCAAGCAGCTCAACATGGGGACGCCGTTCTACGGCTACTACTACAGCAATATCAGCAAGGAGTTCGGATTGTGTCCGAATTCGGCGTGGACCGAGGATGAGGCCTGCGACTACGCTGTTCTGACGGGAAACTACGGGACTACTTTCAAGCCGCTGATCAATCAGAACGGGTGGAAAAGGTACTACGACCCGGTATCGTTGGTTCCTTATATGTTACGCGCGGATGGGAGCAACGGATACATCACCTACGACGATGCGTATTCGACGTATTTTCGCGTGTGGTATTCCGATTGGCAGCGCGGGATGGGCGGAACGTTTATGTGGTCGCTTGATGCGGATTATGACGGGCAATCGCAGGACCTGTTGGACGCGATGTATAGCGCGTCTTTGGGCTCGCGGTAGCGAATGGCCCTGAGGGGCCATTCATAGCGGTTAGGGTTTGATCGACTGCTGGTGGCCTTCCCTATTGACTAGAGTTAACGAGGGATTGCCGCCATCCGCGTCCAGCACGATGTACGTAGGATCCGCCCCACCACCCAGAGTCAACCCGGAGCCCTGCTCCGACGTCGTGATCTTGACTGAGGGTCGTCCGTCGGGACGAATCAGGCGGAAGAGCACCGTTTCCGGATAGATCTTCCATCTTTCGCAGTTGATCCGTCCGCCAATACAGCGGGGCCAGCAGGCACGACGTGGATCGATGCCCGGACTTTTCCCTGAGCATCGACGATCTCGAGGCCGCGCGCTCGCAAGCACCGGCTCAACACCGCTCGCCTCCGCAGACCGGATCTGAGTCGTCAGCAGCACCAGCAAAATTCC
>Ga0335085_10006809_pt1 | contig 17943 bp, 19 predicted proteins | sample Lox_Sample_45_FD_206712 | JGI IMG/M metagenome (GOLD analysis project Ga0335085, IMG submission 206712) | Soil microbial communities from Loxahatchee National Wildlife Refuge, Florida, United States - Lox_Sample_4.5 | ecosystem: Environmental > Terrestrial > Soil > Wetlands | place: USA...
GTCGAGGTGGAAGAACTTCCCGCGCGGCTGGTCGACGCGCTCGTAGGTGTGTGCGCCAAAATAGTCGCGCTGGGCTTGGAGCAGGTTGGCCGGCACGCGCGCGGCGCGATAGCCGTCGTAGTACGCCAGCGCGGAGCTGAAGGTCGGCGTGGGAACGCCATTCTGGACCGCCAGCGCCACAACCTTGCGCCAGTTCTCCTGGGCCTTTTTCACCGTGCCGTTGAAGTAGGGGTCGAGCAGGAGATTGGCCAGCCGCGGGTTCCGCCCATAGGCCTCGGTGATCTTCTGCAGGAACACGGCGCGGATGATGCAGCCGCCGCGCCAGATCTGGGCGATGCGCCCGAAGTCCAGCGTCCAGTGATACTCCTTCTCGGCTTCGCGCATGAGCTGGAAGCCCTGGGCATAGGAGCAGATCTTGGAGCAGTAGAGGGCGTCGTGGATGGCCCGGATCAGCGCCGGCCGGCCGCCGGTGTAGCGTTTCCGCGCCGGCCCCTTGAGAATCTTCGCGGCGGCGACCCGCTCCTCCTTGACCGCCGACAGACAGCGGGCGAACACCGCCTCGGCGACGGTCGGCGCGGGCACACCCATGTCGAGGGCGTTGACGCTCGTCCACTTGCCGGTGCCCTTTTGCCCCGCGGCATCCAGAACCACATCCACCAGGGCCTTCTTGCCGGTGACGGGGTCCGTTTGCTGGAGAATGTCGGCGGTGATCTCGATCAGGTAGGAATCCAGGGTGCCCTGGTTCCACTCCGCAAAAACGGCGCCGATTTCCGCCGCCTTCATGACCAGCAGGCCGCGCAGGAGGTCGTACGCCTCACAGATCATCTGCATGTCCCCATACTCGATGCCGTTGTGGACCATCTTCACGTAATGGCCCGCCCCGTCGGGGCCGATGTAGGTGGCGCACGGGACGCCGCCCGCCACCGGTTTGCCCGGGGTCGCGCCCAGCAGGGGGCGGCCCGTCTTGGCGTCGACCTTGGCGGCGATCGCGTTCCAGATCGGCTCGAGTTCCTTGTAGGCGGCCGGATCGCCGCCCGGCATCAGCGACGGGCCGAAGCGCGCGCCGGTCTCGCCCCCGGACACCCCCGAGCCGATAAAGCGCAGGCCCTTCTCCCGCAGCGTCTTTTCCCGGCGGATGGTGTCCGTCCACTTGGCGTTGCCGCCATCGATGATGATGTCGCCCGGGGCGAGCAGGGGCACCAGGCTCTCGATCACCGCATCCGTGCCGGCGCCCGCCTGCACCAGGATCACGATCTTGCGCGGCGTGGCGAGGGACTGGACAAACTCCTGCAGGGTGGCCGTGCCGACCAGCCCGCCCGGCGTGCGCGGGTTTTCGGCGACAAATCTCGTCATCTTCTCGGTCGTTCGGTTGTAGACCGAGATCCGGAAGCCGTGGTCGGCGATGTTGAGCGCCAGGTTCTGGCCCATCACTGCGAGGCCGATGAGACCGATGTTCGATTGGCCGTTTGTCATAAGCGAAGGCCCATTGGAGCAAAACCGCCGCCGATGCCAACCAATTCTCCCGTCAAACGGGCCCGGAGGTCACCAATGCGAGGTGGGCGCCGAGGGGAAGAAGGGCGCGATCTCGTCCACCAGCGGCGTGAGGAACTTCGGCTCGTTGCGCTGATACACCCACGAAAAACAAACCACCAGCAGGGTGAGCCCGATGATCGTGGCCAGGATGAACTTGTTCATCCGGGCCGCCTCCTTGATGACGATCACGGCCACGATGATCACCAGGATCCCGAGCCCCAGGTTCACCAGGTTCTTCCGGGGCAGGTTCTGCAGTCGCGCGAGGGCGGTGACGGCAAGAAACAACATAGACCCCACAGCTTAGGCAGAACCCGCCGGGTTTCTAGTCGATTGTCCGCCCGCGGAGGTTTTACCCTTTTCTTTAAGAATGCGGCGGCGGGGGTCCCTCGCCGCCGACCCACGCCGACTCCCCGCTGGCGTAGTGCTCCTTCTTCCAGATGGGCGCGCGTTTTTTCAGCTCATCAATGACATAGCGGCAGGCGTCGAACGCCGCGCCGCGGTGTTCCGCGGTCACGCCGACCCAGACGGCGAGCTCGCCCAGCTGCAGGTGGCCGACCCGGTGCACCGCCGCGACCGACAGCACCGCGAAGCGCGCGCGCGCCTCCGCCAGCACCCGCGCGCCCTCTTTCGCCGCGAGCTCCCCGTACGCCTCGTACTCCAGCGACCGCACCTCGCGGCCCTCGTTGCGGCTGCGCACGCGGCCCTCGAACGATACGTAGCCGCCTGCCCGCGGGTCGAGCAGTTCGCGCCGCAGCGCGTCGGGATCCAGGGGGGCGGGGGACAGGCGGAACATGGCGCCTCCTAGCCGCCGGCAAACGGCGGGATGAACGCCAGCCGGGCCCCGTCCCGCAGCGGCGCGTCCCACGCCGCGAACTCGCCGCCGAGCGCGACCCGGGCCCGCTCCGCGGGCAGGGTGAAACCGTGGCGCGCGGCCAGCTCCCGGTAGAGCGCCGCCGGGGTGTCCGCCGCCGTCTCCACCGCCTCCTCCGCCCGCCGCGCCTGCTCCCGCAGCAGGGCGAAATACTGCACGTGGACGCGTTTCATCGGGCCGCGCGGTAGTGGTGCTTGCCGCCGGTTTTTTCCAGCAGGCGCACGTCGCGGATCACGATGCCGTGCGACACCGCCTTGGCCATGTCGTACAGCGTGAGCGCCGCCACGCTCGCGCCGGTGAGCGCCTCCATCTCGACCCCGGTCCGGGCGTGCGTTGCCACGCGGCAGTGGATCACCGCCTCGCGTCCCGCCGGCGCCAGCGCGATCTCCACGCGGCAGTCGTCCAGCGGCAGGGGATGGCAGAGCGGGATGAGCTCGCTGGTCCGTTTCGCGGCCATGATGCCCGCCAGGATCGCGGTCTGGAGCAGCGGTCCCTTTTTCGTCGCGATGTCCCCCGTCGCCAGCCGCGCGCCCAGGTTCCCGGGCAGCACGACGATCGCGCGGGCGTGCGCGGTGCGTCGGGTGACGCGCTTGCGCCCGACGTTCACCATCGCCGGCCGGTTCTTCCGATCCACGTGGGACAGCATGCGCGCTAATCTCGCGCAAAGCCGCCGCCGCGCAACGGGAAATCGCGCCCGCCGGCCCCGGCGCGCGGCCTCACGCCCACGGCCAGAAGCGGACCGCCGCGCCGGCGGGAAATTCGCCGCCGCCCGCCGGCAGCTCCACGAACCCGTCGCTGCCGGCCAGGCTGGCGAAGTCGCCGGAGGTGTTCGCCGCCACGGGCACCGCCCGCCGTTCCGGGCCGGCGTCCGGCGCCAGCTTCACGGGGACGAATGCCGTCAGGGGCGGGCGGACGGCCAGCCGTTCGGCCAGCCGCGCGTGGAGCGGCGCGGCGGCGGGCAGGCCGCTCATGCGCGCCAGGGCCGGCCGCACGTAGCGGTGCAGGCACACGCAGCAGGAGACCGGATTCCCCGGCAGGGCGAACACCGGCGTGCGCCGCGGGCTCAGGCCGAACCAGAATGGCTTGCCCGGCCGCTGCGCCACGCCCTGGAAAACCTTGCGCACCCCGAGCGCGTCGAGCACCTGCGGGACGAAATCGAACTTGCCCTTCGAGACCCCGCCGGCGAGCAGCACAACGTCGTATTCCGCCACGAGGTGCCAGAGGCGGTGTTCGATCTCCTGGCGCAGATCGCGCAGATGGTAGCGCTCCACCTGCGGATGGCCCGCCGCCAGCAGCATGGCCCGCAGGGCGTAGTCGTTCGAGCGCCGGATCTGGTGCGGCGCCACCGCGGCGCCCACCTCCACCAGCTCGTCGCCGGTCGCGACCACGGCGATCTTCGGCTGCTGCGTCACCGTCAGGTGGGCGTACCCGCAGGCCGCGGCCACCGCGATTTCGACGCCGCCCAGCCGCACCCCGGGAGTGACGATCACCGCCCCGGCGGCCCGGTCTGATCCCCGCCGGTGCACCGCCTGGCCCGCCTCGAGCTTCCGGTCGGGCGCGAGCGTGACGAAGTCCCCTTCGCGGACGACGTCCTCGTACGGCACGACCGTGTCCGCCCCGCGCGGCAGCGCCGCGCCGGTCATCACCTCGATGCAGGCGTCGTCGGCCGGCACCGCCAGCGGGATGGCGCCCGCCGGCTGCAGCCCCGCGACGCGCCAGCGGCGGAGGCCGGCCGCCCACGCGGCGTGGCGCAGCGCGTAGCCGTCCATCGCCACCCGGTCAAACGGCGGCAGGTCGCGGTCGGCCACCAGCGGCTGGCGCAGGACGCGGCCGTGCGCATTGAGCAGCGCGCAGTCCTCCGTCGGCAGCGGCCCGACGGCTTCCGCGACACGTTGCTCCGCCTCGGCGACCGAAAGCATGGCGGCCCACTGTAGCGACCCCGGGTCCGAGCGCACGGCGGAAATGCCGCCCGGCCGCCGATTCATTCGCGGCTTTGCGCTTCGGCCGCTTTGCGTTTACCTCGTTGGCTCCATGTCCGACATCCGGGACCAGTACGCCAGGCCGCTGCGCGACCTGCGCATCTCCGTGACCGACCGCTGCAATTTTCGCTGCCCCTACTGCATGCCCGCCGAGGTCTTCGGTCCCGACCACGCCTTCCTCCACGACGACCACGTCATGTCCCTCGACGAGCTGCGCCGCATCCTGCGGGTGTTCCAGCGGCTCGGGGTTGAGAAGGTCCGCATCACCGGGGGCGAGCCGCTGCTGCGGCCCGACGTGCCCGACCTGGTGCGCCTACTCAAGCAGGAGCTGAACGTGCCGGACGTCGCCCTGACCACCAACGGCTGGCTCCTCGCCGCCGCCGCGCCGCGCCTGCACGCCGCGGGCCTCGACCGGCTGAACGTCAGCCTCGACAGCCTGCGGCCCGCGACCTTTGCCCGCCTCAGCGGCAACGGCTCCGGCCGCCCGGTCGAGCGCGTGCTCGCGGGCATCGCGGCCGCCGCCGCCCTCGGCCTCCCGATCAAGCTGAACATGGTCGTGCAGCGCGGCGTCAACGACGGCGACATTCCCGAGCTGGCCGCCTGGGCGCGGGAGCAGGGCCACACGCTGCGGTTCATCGAATTCATGGACGTGGGCAACTCCAACGGCTGGCGGCGCGAGCTGGTCGTGCCGGCCCGGGAGATTGTCGCCCTGCTCGCGGCCCGCTGGCCGCTCGAGCCCTGCAGCCCCGCCTACCGCGGCGAGGTGGCCGCGCGCTACCGCTACACGGACGGCCGCGGCGAGATCGGCCTGATCAGCAGCGTCACCGAGCCGTTCTGCCGCGACTGCCACCGCGCCCGGTTGTCCGCCGACGGCAAGCTCTTCACCTGCCTTTTCGCCTCGGCGGGCTGGGACGTCCTCGGTGCGTTGCGGGCCGGGGCGGGGGACGCCGAGCTCTTCGCCTACCTCGCCCGCGTCTGGAGCGGGCGGCTGGACCGCTATTCGGACGAGCGCGCCGAGCTGCTCGCCCGCCACGAGACCCGGCTAAAGATTGAGATGAGCTACATCGGCGGCTGAGGCCGCCGCTCACTGGTAGCGCGTGGCCCGGCCGAAATAGTTCAACATCCAGACCTCGCGCCAGACGCGAAAGCGCCCCTCGTGGGTCATCTTGCCAAACTCCTCGCGCTGGTCGTAGGGCAGGAGGAAGCCGAGCTCGGTGTTGAGCCGGTCGAGTTCGAACTGCTGCTGGTTCAGGTCCTCCACCGGCTCGAGGCTCCACGGCGCCATGCCGCCGGCGGCCGCCACGCGCCGCTCGTGCCGCGCCAGGAGGCGGGGCAGGCTGCGGCTCCACGGCCGGCGCTCGACCAGCCAGTTCTCGGGATAAAAGCCCCCGAAGGGCAGGTAGAGGTTGTCGGTCACGTAGCGCAGGCCGTCGGCGGTGCAGGAAGTGAGGGTGTAGCAGACGGAGATGGCGCCGTTGGCCTGCGGGACGAACGTCACCTGCACGCGGGTGCGGGCGGCGCGGTCCTGGTAGACCGACAGGCGCAGGTAGATGCCGCCGCCGATCTCCGCCTTCAGCGCCTGCGCCTGGGTGTAGCCGCGGCCCCGCAGCCACTCGCGCACCTTGAGCAGGCGCGGGTGCGTCGGCCATTCCTCGCCGCTGGCGTTGACGACGTAGCGCGGGAACAGCGGCAGCGGGCTCTGGTTGAGCGCGGCGATCGCGGCCCAGTTGTAGACCGTCTCGATCAGGAACCAGACGAGGAACAGCACGAGCGTGAGGACCCAGAATGGCCGGGTGCTCGCGCCCCAGACCAGGAGGAGGAACGCGCCGCCGAAGGCGAAGAGCAGCCAGCGCAGCCAGCGGACGAAGATCGCGATCACCGGCGAGGCCAGCCGCTGGTTGAGCGCGAAGAGCACCAGCGAGAGCAGGGCGGCGGCGAGCAGGAGGTAGCTGGGATCGAAGTCCACGGCGGGGCGGGAACGGCGGCCGCGCGCCGCCGGCGGGGCGCATCCGACCGTCCGAAGGGCGCGGGGTTCAGCTCAGCCGCACGGGCATGATGACGCAGATGAAGCTCTCCAGCGTCTTGAAGACGCCGGGGCTGACCTCGTCCTTCACCTCGAAGAACACCTCGTCCTTGGTCAGGGCGCGCAGGGGATCCATGAGGAACTGCGGGTTGAACGCCACCTGCAGGTCCGGGCCGCTGTAGGAGATGGCCATGGACTCGTGGGACTCGCCGAAGTCGGGGCTGGAGGCGCTGATCTCGAGCAGGTTGCTGCTGAGCTTGATCTTCACCGAGTTGGACTTCTCGCTGCAGACCAGCGCGGCGCGGTGCACGCACTGCTGGAAGAGCTCGCGCTCCAGCTTGATCCGCTGGTGGGTCTCCTTGGGGATGACCTGCTGGTAGTTGGGATAGTTGCCCTCCACGACCTTGGAGAACAGGTAGATGTTCTCGACCAGACCGGAGGTGTCCTTCTCGGTCGCGACTTGGAACGACGCCCGCCGCTCGTTGAAGGAGATCTTCACCTTCGCGCCCTTGTCGAGCAGGCGGAGGAGCTCGGCCACGGTCTTGGCCGGCAGGATGATGCTGCCCGCGCTGGCGGCGGGAAACTCCAGCTCCTTGCTGATCAGGGCGAGGCGGCGGCCGTCGGTCGCCACCAGGGAGAGCTTGCCGTCGCGGAAGTTGAAATAGACGCCGTTGAGGATGTAGCGCGTCTCGTCGACCGACTGGGCGTAGGCGACGCCCTTGAGCATGTTCACGAGCTCCGCCTGCTCGAGGGAGAACGACTTGTCCTCGCCGAACTCCGGCAGCGGCGGGAACTCATCCTTGCCGATGCCCATGATGCGGAACTGTGAACCGCCGGAGGCGAGCTTGACCTGGTGGTTGGGCGAGGAGTCGAGCGCGACGTCGACGTTGGGCAGCTCGCGCACGATGGTCGCCAGGCGCTTCACCGGGAGGGTGACCGAGCCGGTCTCCTTCACCTCCGCCTTGATCCGGCAGCGGATGCCGAGGTCGAGGTTGGTCGTGGTGAGGGAAATGTGGTCCTTCTCCGCTTCGATCAGGACATTGCTCAGGATCGGCATCGTGGCCTTGGAACCCACGACGTTCAGGACCTGTTGCAAGCCGTTGCTAAAATGGTCGCGATTGATTTTGAACTTCATGGGTGGGGACGGAGTGAGCCGGAGGCTTTACTCACAAACAATGAATAATCAGGGGTGGATTCAACAAGGAAGTATCCGTCATATTATGTCCGGTGAACAGCGCGAACAAGCGCGGCGGCGGGGCGGTTTTCACTCGGGGCGGGGGCGCGGCGGACGGGGTGGATAACCCTGGGAACAGCCCGGGGCAAGCCGGCGCAAAGCGCCGGCGCGGCGGGCAGGGCGGGGTTATTGGACGGTTGTTGGCGGTTTCTTCACGCCTTGTTTGCGCTGCAAGCGGAGCTGGCTGATGAACTGCACGCGGCGGACGTGGCGGATCAGGCCATAGAAGATGTAGGCGAGGAACAGGGCGAGCAGCGCGACCTCCTTCTGCAGGAGGATGAACCCGACCACCACGATGATGCCCACGAAGGTGCGGAAGCGGGTCTTCATCTGCCAGTCGACCTGCTTGAAGCTGGGGTAGCGGATGGTGCTCACCATCAGCAGCGCGATCAGCAGGAGGAGGATGGGAAGGAGCAGCGCCAGCCGGTGGACCTGCACGGTGTCGTCGGGCAGGTGCAGGAGCAGCAGCACGAGCGAGGCGACGGTGCCGGCGGCGGCCGGGACGGGCAGGCCGACGAAGTCCTTGTTGCTGTCCTTCGGCTTGTAGAGCAGCGGATTGGTGATGACGTTGAAGCGCGCGAGGCGCACCGCGCCGCACAGGAGGTAGATGAAACCGATGAACCAGCCGATCTGGCGGAACACCGGGTACCCCTGGGTCGGCGAGAGGATGAGGAAGAACATCATCAGCGCCGGCGCGACCCCGAACGAGACGACGTCGGCGAGCGAGTCGAACTCGGCGCCGAAGAGCGACTCGCGGCCGCCGAGGCGCGCCAGCCGGCCGTCGAGGGAATCGAAGATCACCGCGACGAGCAGGTACCAGACCGCGGCGGTGTACAGTTCGCTGGAGGTGTGCTCATAGGTCCCCGGGGCGACGGTCTGGAGGCGCGCCTGGATGCACTTGATGACCGCGACAAAACCGCAGAACAGGTTGCCGGCCGTCATCAGGTTCGGCAGGAAATAGATCCGGCTGGCCTGGGTGACGTTGTAGGGATTCTCGCGCGATTCGAGGTCGGGCATGGAAGGAAAGCGGGAAGCCGGCGCGGCCGCCGGGCCTCACTTCTTGGTCGTGGTCAGGCTTTCGAGGTACTTCCAGAACTTCGAGTGTTGCTCGAACAACTGCTGTTCGGACACCGGCAGCTTGGTGCGGAAGAGGAAATCCTCCAGCGAGTCCTTGTGGAGGATGTAGTGGGTGTGGAGCGTGTCGCCGCGGACCTCGAAATAGAAGCGGAAGGGTCCGGCGCGCAGCCGGTAGAAGCTCTTGCCGCCGCGCGAAAACCGGCCGAGGGGCTCGCGGGGGTTGGCCAGCTCGGCCGGGGTGAGGCGGGAGATCGGTTCGATCGCCGCCATCTGCGCGAGTTTGTCGAGCTTGTTGAGCTCGCGCATGCTTTGATCGGAAAAGTTGACTTGATACATGGTCGCGATTCTCGCCCCCGCCGGGCGCGGGGGTCGCCAGCTGTGGAGCTCATGCATATCCGGGCGCCCCCGGGGGCAGCAAGACCACAAATGGCGCGGGGCGCCGGGCCCGCCCCAACCTTCCGGCGATCAAGCACCTGTCGCCGGCTGGCGGCCGTAATCGGGGGCAACCCGGATCAGCGCGGTGGCGACGAACGAGGGCAGGGTCGCGAGGCAGACCCAGATGAAGAACCCGGGGTAGCCCAGCTGCTCCTGGATCCAGCCCGCGGGCAGTCCCGGGAGCATCATCCCGAGGGCCATGAAACCCGTGCAAATGGCGTAATGCGCGGTGCGGTGTTCGCCGTCGGCGACCATCATCATGTAGACCATGTAGGCGGTGAACCCGAACCCGTAGCCGAATTGCTCGACCATGAGGGCGCCGCCGATCAGCGGCAGGCTGGTCGGCTGCAGATCGGCCAGCGCCACGAACACCGCCAGGGGCAGCTGCATGCTCAGGAGCATGAACCAGAGCATCCGCTTGAGTCCGAAGCGCGCGACGGCGTAGCCCCCGACGAGCCCGCCCGCCAGCAGCGCGATGATGCCGAGCGTTCCGTAGATCAAGCCCACCTGCTCCGTGTTCAAACCGAGGCCGCCGCGCGCCCGGCCGTCGAGCAGGAACGGCGTCACCAGCTTGAGCAGCTGCGCCTCGGCCAGCCGGTAGAGGAGCAGGAAGGCGAGCACGGCCCCGATGCCCGGCTTGCGGAAAAAGCTCGCGAAGACGGCGAGGAATCCGGCCAGCGGACGGGAACCCGGGGCCGCCGGCCGGTCGGCCGCGGGGCGCGGCAGCACGAACGCGTGGTACAGGCCGGCGAGCAGGAACCCGGCGGCGGCGACCCCGAAGGCGGCGGACCAGGCCCGGGCCGGCGAGCCGAGCGGCGCCTGCAGGACGCCCGCCAGATAAACCAGGCCGCCCTGCCCGGCGATCATGGCGACCCGGTAGAAGGTGCTGCGCACGCCGACCAACGCCGCCTGGTCGCGGGGACCGAGGGCGAACAGGTAAAAACCGTCGGCGGCGATGTCGTGCGTAGCGGAGCTGAAGGCCAGCAGCCAGAAGAGGGCGAGCGTGAGACGGAAGAAGTGCGGCGCGGGCACGCCCAGGGCGAGGAGGCCGAGGGCGGCGCCCAGCAGCAGCTGCAGGGAGACGATCCACGCGCGCTTCGTCCGGACCAGATCCACCACCGGCGACCACAGCGGCTTGAGGACCCAGGGCAGGTAAAGCCAGCTGGTGGCGAACGCGATGGCGGCGTTGGAGACCCCGAGGTTCTTGTAGACGACCACGGACACGGTCATCACGACCACGTACGGCACGCCCTCGCAGAAATAGAGCGTTGGGACCCAGCGCCACGCGCTGGCGGCGGACGGCGGCTGACTCGGCACCTCCATGGCGGTTGGCGCGGACAGTGGTGGCGGGCGCCGCCGGCTGCAACGACGGATCGCCGGAGGTTTCGCCACCGGAAGCTTGCCGCCTCCGGCCGGCTGGCTTTCGTAGCCGGCACCGTGTCTCCGAACGCCGCCCCCGTCCCCGCTCCGGCCGACGCCGTCATTGTCGTCGAGGGCGTGACCAAGCGCTACGGCGAGGTCGAGGCCCTGCGGGGTATCGACCTGACCATCCGCGCCGGGGAGATGTTCGCCCTGCTCGGGCCGAACGGGGCCGGCAAGACCTCGCTGTTCTCGATTCTCGCCACGCTGCGCACGCTGACGGCGGGCCGGGCCACGCTCTGCGGGCACGACGTGACCCGGGAGCGCGCCGCCGTGCGCCGGAACATCGGCATCGTCTTCCAGGAGCCGGCGATCGAGCGGCGCCTGACCGTGCGCGACAACCTCGAGCTGATGGCCCGTTGCTACGGCCTGGGCGCGGCGGAGGCGCGGCGCCGCGCCGGGACGCTGCTCGAGAAGCTGGGCCTGCAGGAGGCCGCCGACCGGCCGGCGGAGCAGACCTCGGGCGGCCAGCGCCGGCGCATCGAGCTGGCCCGCGCGCTCGTGGCGCGCCCGCGGGTGCTGTTCCTTGACGAGGCCACGCTCGGGCTCGACGTCGAGGCGCGCCGGAACTTCTGGGCGGAGGTGCGGCGGATGGCGGGCGAGGGCCTCACCGTGTTCTTCACCACCCACTACATGGAGGAAGCGGAGGTGGCGGACCGCATCGCGCTCATCGCGGAGGGCCGGATCATCGCGCTGGGCAGCCCGCGCGAACTCAAGGCCGGCTTCGGCGGCGGCGTCATCCGGCTGAGCACCGACGACGACACCGCCGCGGCCGCGTGGCTGGCCGGCCGCGGCTTCAAGGCGGCGACCGCCGAGAAGCAGCTCCTGCTGGTGCATGCCGACCCGGCCGCCGTGCTCCCGCTGCTGGTGCGCGAGCTGCCCGTGCCTGTCCGCCGGGTGGAGATGCACGCGCCCAGCCTGGAGGACGTCTTCCTCGAGCTGACCGGCCGCGGGCTCGGGGGCGACAGCGCGCCCGCCGTCCCGGGCCGGTTCAACGGAGCCGCCCCATGAGCGCCGCCTGGACCCTGATCGTGCTCGACATGAAGCGATTCTGGCAGGATCGCATCCGGCTGGTCAGTTCGCTGATCCAGCCGCTGCTCTATCTGTTCGTGCTCGGCTCGGGTCTGGGCGCGAGTTCGCGGCTGGGCGGCGCGGACTACCGGCGTTATATCTTTCCCGGCGTGCTCGCGCTCACCCTCCTGTTTTCCTCGACCTTCGCGGCGATCACGATCGTCTTCGACCGCCAGATCGGCTTTCTCAAGGCGGTGCTGGTGGCGCCGGTGCCGCGCTGGGCGATCGCGGCGGGCCGGATCGGGGCCGGGGCGCTGCAGGCGCTGGTCCAGGCGGCGCTGCTCCTCGTGCTGGCGCCGGTGGTCGGCGTCCATCTCAGCCCGGGCAGCCTGCTCGCGGTGATCGGGGCGATGGTGCTGTCCGCCGCGGCCTTTTCCGCCATCGGCGTGGCGGTGGCGGCGCGGTTTTCCTCGCCGGCCGTCTTTCCGGTGATCAGCAATGCGCTGCTGCTGCCCATGTATTTCCTCTCCGGAGCCCTCTATCCGCTCGGCATGGCGCCGCAGTGGATGAAGGTGGCGGCGCATTTCGATCCGGTGGCCTACGCCGTCGACCTGCTGCGGCGGGCGCTGCTCGGCCAGGGCTTCTTCGTCGTGCCCATCGCGGTGGCCGCGCTCGTTTTGGTGACCGCGTTGCTCCTGTGGTCGTCGGTGCGGGTCTTCGCCCGCGGCGAGGACACGGACGGCCGCCGCGGCCCGCGGGCCTCGCGCCTCCTGCCATGACCGCGACCGTTGCGACGTGGCGGCTGCGTGCGGCCTCCCTCGGCACAGACTTCGTGATCCACGAGCTCCCGCCCGCGGCCGACGGCCCGGTGCCGGCGATGTTGTTCCTGGACGGCGACGACCAGTTCCGCTTTGCGGTCGCCGCCTACGAGGCGCTGCGCGCCGAGGGCCGGATCGGCCCTCTGCTCCTCGCGGGCGTGGGCTACGGCGCCAGCTACACGAAGCCGGGCAACCGGCGGTTGCGCGACTACACCCCGACCGCCGTGGCCACCGAGGCCGGCAGCGGCGGGGCGGACGCCTTTTTGGAGTTTCTCACCGGGACGCTCTGGCCGGAGCTCGCCCGCCGGCACCGGCTGCGCGACGACGTGAGCGGGCTCGGCGGCCACTCCCTCGGTTCGCTGCTGGCGCTGCACGCGCTCTTCCAGCGCCGGCCGTTCTTCAACCGCATCCTGGCGAGCGCGCCGTCGCTCTTTTGGGACGACCGGGCGTTGCTCTGCGCGGCGGGGCGCCTGCAGCGGACCGGGGCCGCGCTGCCCGCTCGCCTGTTCCTTAGCGTGGGCGCGGACGACACGCCGTCGATGACCGGCGACCTGGAAATGCTGGAAGCGCAGCTGGCGGCGCACCCCTTTCCGCAGCTGGAGGTGAACAGCCGGCGCTTCCGCGGGCGCGATCACTACAACGTGCTCCCCGACGCCTTCCGCGAAGGGCTGGCTTGGTTGATGGACGGAGACGCGCGCCCGATGAAAAGCCCGGACCGCGCAGGTCCGGGCTCAGGGTGACGGCCGGCCGGGCGGCAGCCGCTAGAAGGTGTAGGCGAAGCTGACGGAGAAGACCCCGCGGCCCACGGCGGCGGTGTTCGCGGATTTGGGCGCCGAGCCCTGCTTGAAGAAGTTGCCGGAGCCCTTGGTGTAGGCCTCGCCCACGGTGAGCTTGCCGTTCTTGCCGATCGCGAAGGGCATGCCCACGCCGACGAGGAAGTAGTCGCCCCAGTTCTTCACGTCGGGGGTGGCACCCTTGGCCGCCTTGTCGATGATATACGTCCCGCCCACGCCCGTGAAGTCGAGCTCGGAGCCGATATCCTTCAGCGGAACGGTGTAGGCGACCGTCAGCTCGTAGGTGGGCCCGCTCAGGACCATGTCATAGTAGATCTTGGGCGTGAACTTGACGCCGCCGACGGTGTAATTGAGCGCGAGGTTCGGCTCGAACGTCGACTTGTAGAATCCGTTGCTCGTGTCCGCGTTCGGGTAGTTGTACCAGGTGAATCCGGGCGCCACCGACAGGGAGTCGTTCACCGTCAGGGTGTACGAGCCGTAGGGGTCGATCTCCGGGTCCGACTGGCCGGGGACCTTGTCCTTGATGGGGAAGTTGGTCCAGACGCCGACGGCGAGGTTGCCGGCGTCGACTTCGACCGCCGGCTCGAAGGCCGGTCCGCCGAGGCGGTTGCCGCGGAACATGTATTGCGAGACCACCGACGGCGTCACCACGACGGAGACGGAGGGAGCGGCCGGGGCCGGCGCCGCCGCGGGCGCCGCCGGAGCGGGTGCGATCGCCGGGGCGGGCGCGGTGGTTTGGGCCCGCAGGCCGCAGGCCAGGGCGAACAGGGCAAGGGCCCGGATGGACGTGATGCGCAGGAGCTTGTTCATGGAAGCGAGGCTTGGTGATGGAGGAGGGATGCGGACCCGGGAGCAGCAGCGCACCTGCCAACGCGGGAATTATGAAAACAATTCATTCCGGCCCATCAGGGACGGCGTTCCGTGGAGGACGTGACGGCTTCGGGACGGCATCCCGGCAGCATAGCCCCAACCCGCGCCCGGCCCGAATCAATAGGCGCGGCGAAAGGCTCAAAATGGCATCAACGCCCGGCGCCGGTGGCGCGACCGCCCGCGGTCAGCGCACCCGGGCGTAGACCAGGCAGTCCCGCGGTTCCGGCCCGAGGTTCGGGCAGACCTGCCAGCGGCGCAGCAGGCCCTCGCGCGTGAGGCCCGCTTTTTCCATGACGCGGGCTGAGGCGAGATTCTCGGCATCGCAGAAGGCCCAGACGCGGAACAGCGGCGGCTGCGCCAGTCCCCAGGCGGTGACGTAGCTGAGCGCCTCGGTCATCAGGCCGCGGCCCCAATGCTCGCGGCCGAGCACGTAGCCGACGACCAGGCCGTGCATGCCGAAGCTGGCGCCGATGGAGCCGATGGGGGCGTCGGTGCCCTGCAGGCACAGGAGCCACGCGTAGTGGCCCGGTCCGTCCGTTTCCCAGGTCTGCGCCGCGTGGCGCAGGAATTCGCGCAGCGGCTCCAGCGACGTGTAGAAGCGCCACGCCAGGAAGCGGGTCACCTGCGGGTCGCTGGCGTAGGCGGCGAAGACCGCCGCGGCGTCCTCCGCCCGGGGCCGGCGCGCGATCAGGCGCGCGGTGGCGAAGGAATCCGGCGGGCGCGGCATGGTCACTCCGGCGCCAGCTTATCGTGCAAGTCCTGCGCCCAGTCGACAATCTTCGTGCGCTCCGCTTCCGTCAACCGCGCCGCGGGATGCAGCCAGAGGTAGCTGCGGAGCGGCATCTTGCCCTCGTCCACCTGGTCGGCGATCCCATCCAGCCGGCGCGCGGCCTGGCGGGCGCCGTAGGCACCGAAGTCGGAGAAATTGAGATGGTCCCGGCCGCCGGTGACGTGGCTGGCCAGCCACCAGCCCACCGGCTGGACGTTGGCGTACCACGGGTAATCGGTGTGGTTCGAGTGGCAATCGTAGCACGCGGCGACGAGCAGGCGGTGCACGTCGGCGGGCACCGCATAACATTGCGCCACCTCCTGGGGTCCGGCGGCGGCGCCGAGATTCCGCGCCGGGCGGACGGCCTGGAGGCCGAGCACCACCAGGGCGGCCGCCGCCGCGGCGACGCGCAAGCGCTGGGATTTTTTCATGCCGGGGGGCGACGGATGGCTCAGGGGCCCGCGAGGGCGTCGCGCACGAGCGCGGCGACGGCCGGCGGCAACGGCAGACCGCGGGCGAGGGTCTGCGCGGCCGGGCTCATCTTCCGCCAGGTCTTGCGCAGGATGTCGACGAACTTCTCCCGCGGATAATCGGCGTGCTGGGCCGCGAAGGCCTCCGCCTCGTTCTCCAGAAACACGAGGCAGGCGGCGTCCTCCAGCGCCTGGGTTCCCGGATTCGTCTTCAGCCCGGCCTTGGAGACCCAGCCGGCGACCTCGTCCGCCTCACCGGCCGGCACGCCGGCCTGGAGGAGAAGCGCGCGCGCCCGGTCGGCCTGTCGCGTGTAGAGCGATTTCCGCCAGGCGTGGTAGCCGGCCCGGTCCAGCGGGAAGGTGGCGCGCGGCACCTGCCAGCGTTCGAGGTGCTGGGCGCGGGCGGCCAGCCGCAGCCGGGGTGGCGCCTCCGGTTGCAGGCGCGCCACCCACGCCTCCACCCGGTCGGCATAGACCAGCTCCGCCGGCCGGCCGTCGGCGGTGCGGTTCGGGTCGGCGGCGTGGGCGGCGTCGATCAGCTCCCGGGCGCGGGTGTGGGCGTCCATGCGTGGCCCCAGCGAATGCATTCGGCGGCCGGCCGCAAGCGCGAGCGGCGCGATTCAGGTTCGCCTTTGGCGCGCGCCGGGTTTTCGTTCCCGCCATGGCCTGGCGTGTGGACGAGTTTCTGGTCCGCGGCGAGATCGACAACCGCACGCGGGGCCGCGTCACCGGGAAACTGTGGTTTGCCGGCCGTGCGGAGCCGGTGGAGCTCGACCTCCGCGGCGACGCCTGGCGCGACCTGGCGGGCCGCCGCCTGGTGTTCACGCACGCCGCAGCCAAGCCCGGCCTGCCCGCGTCCTTCGCCGCCCGACAGACGGGCGTGGCGGGCGACCTCACCGCCTCGCGCAAGGTCAAGGTGCCGGAGATTCCGCGGGAGCAGATCGGCGCGTTTGTCGCGGCGGAAAAGCCGTTTCCCTGGCATTGGGGCAACGCCCTGTATCTGGAGTGGTTCAGTGAGGCGAACGGCCGGGTGGTCATCGAGTCGGCCGCCTGCCAACTGACGATCGCCGGCACCGCGGCCTGGGACATGACCCCGGAAGAGGAGACCGAGCAGCGCAGCGCGAACCACGAGGCGTTGGCGCAATTCATGGCCCGGCCGGACGGGCCGGCAGGCGATGCCGCCGGCGCGGACGAGGACCGGCCGCAAACCGAGGAGGAGGCCGAGCGCATGCTGGAGGAAAGCGACCGGCTGGCGGACCGCCTCGCGGCGCGCCTGGAACGCGAGGGGCCGGACGCCGACTACGAGAAGATCCTCGAGGAGGAGCTCGAGCGCCGCCGCCGCGAACGGGGCGAACCGCCGCCCACGCCGGAACAGGAGGCGCGGCGGGAGCAGTGGATCGAGGAGATGAACCGCGCGATGGAGGAGGCCGCGAACGACCCCGAAATGCTCGAGCCCGAGGACCGGCGCCATCCGTTGACGGAACGGGCCTCGGATCTGGCCGTGCGCCTGCACCGGGACGTGGAGGCGCACCGCTGGCTGCCGGCGGACGCGAACCGCGAGCACCCCGTGATCGAGCTGGTGGCGGGGGTGAGTGCGGCCGCGGCCAAGACGGCGGGGGCGCTCGACGGCGACGACTATCCGCCGCCGGTGGATTTCTGCGGCCAGGCGATCGCGCGGCTGAAGCGCGCCGCCGGTTATTACGCCGACGCCCGCCTCGGCGCCGAGGCCTGCGCCGAGCAGAGGCTGGTCGACCCGGCCTGGCTGGACGGCGTGGTGCGCGAGATCGCGGCGCTGACCAACGAGACCGACCGGATCATCGGCGAGCTCCGCGAGCACCTGAAGCGGGGCTTCGACTGACCGCCCGCCGGCTCAACAGAGCTTCTCGTCGAGCAGCGCGAACAGCGTCTTCTCGTCGATCCGTTCCTGCTTCATCGAGTCGCGGTCGCGCAGGGTGAAGGTGCCGTTGGCCAGGGTGTCGAAGTCGATCGTCACGCACCACGGCGTGCCGATCTCGTCCTGCCGGCGGTAGCGCCGGCCAATGGCGCCGGACTGGTCGTAGAACGAGACGCACCGGCGCTGGAGCCGGCGGTGCAGCTGCTCGGCGATCGCCACCAGCTCCGGCTTGTTCTTCACCAGCGGCAGCACGGCCACCTTGACCGGCGCCAGCCGCGGGCTCAGCCGCAGCACGACGCGCTTCTCGAGCTTGCCCTTCTCGTCCGGCGCCTCGTCCTCGACGTAGGCGGCGCAGAGGGCGGCGAGGAAGATGCGGTCGACGCCGACCGACGGCTCGACCACGTGCGGCACGTACTTTTTCTTCGCCGCCTCGTCGAAGTACTCCATCGACTTGCCGCTGAACTTCTGGTGCTGCGTCAGGTCGAAGTCGCCGCGGGCGGCGAAGCCCCACAACTCCTGCACGCCGAAGGGGAACTGGAACATGATGTCCACCGTGCCCTTGGAGTAGTGGGAGAGCTTCTCCTTCGGGTGGGCGTATTCGCTGAGCCGGCTGCGCGGGATGCCGATGCTCTCGAGCCAGGCCAGTCCGGCGTCGATCCAGCCGCGGTGGCACTGCTGCCAGTCGGCGTCGGGCGCGATGAAGTACTCGATCTCCATCTGTTCGAACTCGCGCGAGCGGAAGGTGA
>Ga0335085_10006810_pt1 | contig 17937 bp, 10 predicted proteins | sample Lox_Sample_45_FD_206712 | JGI IMG/M metagenome (GOLD analysis project Ga0335085, IMG submission 206712) | Soil microbial communities from Loxahatchee National Wildlife Refuge, Florida, United States - Lox_Sample_4.5 | ecosystem: Environmental > Terrestrial > Soil > Wetlands | place: USA...
GCGACTTCGTGCGTCGGGCGCCGCCCGGACTCAAACGGACGGCGATCGAGAACCTGGTGTGGGTCGGAGGGTGTGACGGGTTCGGGCTCACCCGCCGCGCGCTGTTGTGGCAGGTGGGACTCTGGCTCCCTCCCACGGCCGATCGCGGCGATGCGGCCCGCGGCCGCCGCCAGCTCGAGCTGCCGCTCGATCACCCTCACGAGCACCTGCGATTCGGCGGCATGGAATCGGATGAGCGAATGCTCGCCGAATATTCGGTCCTTGGCTTCGCGGCGAGCGGCCACCCTCTCTCGCTCCTGCGCGATGTCCTGCCGCCCGCAGTAGTCCGGAGCGACAGGCTCCCGACCCTCAAGCACGATGCCCGCGTCGAGGTTGCGGGGCTCGTCGTCGCGCGTCAACGACCCGAAACGGCCAAAGGAGTCGTCTTCGTGCTGCTCGAGGACGTGGCGGGAATGGTAAACGTCATCGTGCGGCCCGACGTGTATGAGCGCCACCGGGTCGCGGTGCGGGGAGAGCCGTTTCTATGGGTCGGCGGGAAGCTCGCCAAGGACGACGGGGCTTTGAATGTGATTGCGGAGGAGTTGCAAGGCCTTCAATGTGGCATTCGAAGTTCTGAGAGCGAAATGGAAGGGCAGCCTTCCGGTTCCGCTTTCTCCTTCCTCAAGAGCCTCCGCGCCGTTGCCCCGGACTCGAAGGATTGGGGCTGATTCCCTATCTTCCTCTCATGCCGCGCTCCCGGCTCGCGGTCCTCCTGCTCGCCGCAGCGTGCGGTAAGCCCGAAGCTCCGCCGCCCGCCCCTGCCGCTCCGTCGCCCGTGGCCGCCCCTGCCCCCGTAACGGCCTCGCCACTCCGGGCGATCCGCATCAACGGGACCGTGCTCAACTTCCGCCTGGCGGGCGACACCGGTTCCACCGTTGTGTTCGTGCACGGTAGCTTGGGGACACTCGACGACTGGAACTCGCAGATCGCTGCGTTCGCCCGATCGCACCGCGTGCTCGTCTATAGCCGCCGTTATCATCCCCCAAATCCGCCCCAGACCGACCAGGAGACCTACTCCCCCGAGCTGCACGCCGCCGACCTCGCCGCCCTGCTCCAGGAGCTCGGCTTCGGCCAAAGCGCCGTGGTTGCCGCGGGCTACGGCGGCTACGTGGCGCTCGCGCTCGCCGCCCAGCACCGCGAGCTGGTCCGGGCACTCGTGCTTGCGGAGCCGCCGGTGATTCCGTTCCTGCTGCGCACGCCCGCCGGAGACTCACTGCGCCGGGCGTTCCTCGCCGGCGTGCTCGATCCGGCCCGTGCGGCCCTCGCGCGCGGTGATTCACTCGGAGCCCTGCGGACCTTCCTCGACGGGACCGGCTCCGCGGTCGCGCTCGAGCGGCTCACCCCTCCCGCTCGCGCGCGCCTGCTCGGCAACCTCCCCGAAATTCGCCGTGAGTTGACCGCCGACCGCCAGCAGTACTTCCCCCCGCTCGACTGCCCTCGCCTGGGCGGTTTGACCATGCCGGTGCTGCTGCTCCAGGGCGAGCGGAGCCCCCGCATGTATCACATCATCACCGCCGAGCTCGCGAACTGCCTCGAGAGCGACACCACGATTACCGTTGTCGGCGCCGGTCACGACATCCACGCGACGAATCCCGCCGCTTACAACACGACCGTGCTGCGCTTCCTTGCGACGCACTGACCGCTCGCCTCCTACCGCCCCTTGCCGCCTCCTACCCTCTCCTCCCACTCATCCAGCGCCCGCGGCCAATCTCCCTTCAACAGGCGGGACAGCGAACGGTCGGCCAGCACACGCCCTCCCGTCTGGCAGGTCGCGCAATAGTTGACTTCGTTTTCGGCATATCTGATGCGTTGCACCGGCGACCCGCACGTAGGGCAAGGCTCGCGATACCTCCCATGCACGGCCATCCCCTCGCGGAACGCGGTCACCTTCTCGGGGAAGCCTTCGCCCACTTCGCTGCGCAACCGCGCGACCCATGCTCCGAGCGTGGCCCGCGTCGCCAGGAAAAGGCGATCGAGATCCGCATCGGAAAGCGAGCCGGTCAGTGCGAGCGGCGAGAGGCGGGCCGCGTGCAGGATCTCGTCGGAATAGGCGTTCCCGATGCCGGAGAGGATGTGCGGGTCCGTGAGCGCTCGCTTCAGGGTGTGATTCTCCTTCCGCAGCGCGCCGCGGAACGACGCGGCGTCCGTCTCGAGGACCTCGAGACCCCCGCGGTCGTGCTGGGCCAGAGCCACCGGCCCGCGAACGACGTGAAGCCCCGCCCGCCGCTTCGTCCCCGCTTCGGTGAGAATGAGCGACCCGTTCTCGAAGTCGAAGGCCGCGAGACCGAGCCGCCCGGGCAGCTTGGCGTGCGGCGCCCGCCAGCGCAGCCGCCCCGCGATCATGAGATGGATGACCAGGAAAAGGTCGGGCTCGACCGCGATAACGATGCGCTTGCCCAGACGGCTCACACCCGTCACACGATGGCCCACCACCGCCTCGAGCGGGGGATCGACGCTGCGGAGGACGAACGGACTCGCGATCCGGACCGCCTCGAGGGTCCGCCCCACGACGCGGGGTCGCAGCGCCTCGACGTACACGACGACATCCGGCAACTCGGGCATGGTCGAAACGTACCCTTCACTCCGGTACGCGCCGCCTGCAACTTGAATCCGGGAACCTGCCGTCTGGCGCCGGCATTCAGTTGGTGCAACTGCAATGGAGATGATCAGCATGAGCCAGCGCGAAATCGCGACGCTTGCCGGGGGGTGCTTCTGGTGCCTCGAAGCTGCCTTTTCGGACCTAAGAGGCGTCGAGAAAGTCGAGTCGGGCTACTCGGGAGGTCACGTCCACCGTCCCACGTACGAGCATGTCTGCACCGGGGAGACCGGCCATGCCGAAGTGGTCCAGATCACCTTCGACCCGGCCGTGATCTCGTTCGCGGATCTGCTGCACGTGTTCTTCACGATCCACGATCCGACCACGCTGAACCGCCAGGGTAACGACGTCGGGACTCAGTATCGCTCCGCGATCTACTATCGCACCCCCGCGCAGAAGGCGGAATCGGAGCGGGTCATCGCCCAGCTCGCGGCCGACAAGGTGTACGACGATCCGATCGTCACCGAGGTGAAGCCGCTCGACACGTTTTATCCGGCCGAGGAGTATCACCGCGACTACTACCGCCGCAACCCCAATCAGGGCTACTGTCGCGCGGTGATCGCGCCCAAGGTCGCGAAGGTCCGCAAGCTCTACCTCGACCGCTTGAAGCAGCCCGTCGCGTGAGCGTAACCGTGGAACGCTGGGACGAGAAGCGCGACGGTCCGTTGAGCGAGGCCGCGCTTCGCCGGCCTCGACGCCACGCGGGCCTAGCCCGCTCTCGTCCCCAGGTACGCCCGCACCAGCGGCACGGCGCGCTTGCGAGTCAGCGCGCTGCGAATCGCCTCTGCCTCTTCGGGTGACGCTTCCACCAGGAGGCGGTCCCGCTTCCCCTCGCCCTCCTTGACCGCAACCGGGATCCCGTCGCGGTAGAGGATCCGGTTGCCGGCGACAGCCGCCACCGTATCGCCGGGCGTAATGATGCCAGCGAGGTTGAGGGGATCCGCGCCACTCACCGCGACAAGCTCCGGCCCGGCTCCCGGCGTCTCGCGCCGCACGGACCGCAGCGATCCGACGGCTTCCGGGAGTGCGTACTGCTCACCCGAGAACCCGGCGACGAACCTTCCGCCCCGCACCTCGCCACGGGCCTCGAGCCGCCGATATGCGCGCAACACGTCCCGCCATGGAGCGAGCAGGGATTCCCGGGAGACGAGCCGGCGGAACACCACGCCATAGCGTCGCAGCAGCTGCCACGCGACCGCTTCCGCCACCTGTTCCTCCGTTGCCGCCCGCCCTCCGTGGACGCGCGACCAGCGTCCCGCCGTCTCCACGCCGAACGCCGCGGTGCGCCCGCGGCGCCGCACTCCCGCTGCGCCCAAAGGCCGCCGCCGGTCCGATGGAACCAGCAGCGCGCGCAGGCCCGCGAAGCTGTCCGCGGTCACGAGCCCCCACGCGACGACCTCCGCGAGCCCTTTCTCGACCTCGCTGCGCAGCAGGCCAGTCGCGTTCACGAGGTCGCCGAAGAACGAGGCGCCGCGGGCGTCGAGCGTCTCGAGAACCGCCCGCCCCGAGTGCGAAAGCGAGAGCGCGGCAGCGTCGGGTAGCGCGCCGAGGGACCGCCACAGCGCGCCCCGCTCCCTTCTGAACAACGCAATGGGCGTCGTCCGGATGGGGCCTGACTTGTGGCCGCTCGACGGACCCGCGGGGGAGAGCCGGCCCCACGCGAGTTCTCCCGAGAGGCACAGGCCATCGAGCCAGAGAGGATCATAGTCCTCGAGCCGCGCCGGCAGGATATCCGTTTCCCAAGCGCCTGCGGCGAGCTCGTAGCCATCGAGCAGCTCGAGTACGGCGGCCAGACCCTCGGGTCCCTGCGCGCGTGCATCGGGCGCGACGCGCTGCCACCGGAACAGGAACCGCATGAAATGGGCGGCGGTGACTGGCTCGATCTCCCTGCGCAGCCGATCAAGCGTGTAGCGATGAATCCGCGCGAGGAGACGGCGCTCACACCACTCGAGGTCCGGCTCCCCGGGGGTGAACCGCCCACGTAGCGCGAATCCCTCGTGCTCTAGGCCGGCGAGCGCGACGTCGACATCGCCGACCGGAACGCCGAGGGACCGCGCCATGGCGGCGGCCGTCGTTGGTCCGGCCACCTCGAGTCGTCCCCTCACGAGCTCGCGCAGGGCATCCTCGCGCGTCCAGATCTTCCCGCGCTCCCGCTCCGGCACAACGAGGTCGGGCTCGCAGAGCCTTCCGGGAAAGACCGCTCCCACCATCGGGAGTCGCTCCGCCGCGACCCAGAGGCGCGGCTCGCTGTCGAGCCGACCGGCGCGCCCGACGCTCGCCAGCTCGGCGAAGTACCCTTCCCCCTTCCGCCCTCCCCCTTCTCGTTCGGGTAGCACGCCCATCACGAGCAGCGCGTCATGCAGTTCGTCCGCGCTCCCCATTTCCGGCCACGCCTCCTCTTTGACCCGGTCGATTGCGGCCTGGTCGAGCCTCCCGAATTCCTCCGCCGTCTTCGTGTCGAGTCCTCGACGCGTGATCACGGCCCGTGTGCGGCGCTCCTCGAGTGGCGCGTCGTCGAGAAAGGCGTATGGATGGGCGTTCAGTACTTCGTGCGCCAGTGGTGAAGGCTCGGAGGTGTCGCGAGCCACGAGCTGGAACTCCCCCGCCTCCATCGCCTCCAGCACGCGTTTCAGGCTCGGGAAATCCATCGCCTCGATCAGGCAATCTTCAATCGTCTGCTTGACCAGCGGATGATCCGGGATCTCCCGGTCGCCCACCAAATTCTCGGGACAGGCGAGTTGGTCGGGGAACACCGCTGCAACGAGATCCTCCGCCTCCATCCGCTGCAGCGGCGTGGGGACCTTCTTGCCGCCGCGCGCGCGCAGTACCGCCAGCGCGCGTGTGGCGTTCCACCGCCACCGCGTCCCGAACATTGGCGCGTCCAGCATCGCCTGGACGAGCAGGTGCTCGGCGGTCGCGGGCTTCAGGTATTGAAACACGTCGGCGAGCGGGAAACTGTGCTGCGGCCCGAGCGACAGGACGATCGCGTCCTCCGTCGCCGCGGCCTGCAGCTCGAAGTTGAAGCTGCGACAGAATCGCTTCCGCAGCGCCAGACCCCATGCCCGATTGACCCGGCTGCCGAACGGAGCGTGCAGCACCAGCTGCATCCCGCCTGCTTCGTCGAAGAATCGCTCCAGCACGAGCGTCCGTTGCGTCGGAATGACGCCGAGGATCTGCTTCGCCGCGCCGAGGTACTCGACCAGCTGCCGAGCGGCAGGCTCGACCAGGCCCACGTCGGTCGTGAGCCACGCGATGGCGGCCGCCGGATCCCCGAGCCGATCCGCGATGTCCTGGCGCAGGCGTGAGACTTCGAGCGACAGCTCGGGAGTACGCCCCGGTGCCTCACCCAGCCAGAACGGAATGGAGGGTGGCTGGCCCTGGGCATCCGTGACCCGGACCTGGTCGGACTCGATCTTGCGGATTTGATACGAGGTGTTGCCGAGCTGGAAGACGTCGCCCGGCGTGCTCTCGATGGCGAAGTCCTCGTTGAGCGTGCCGACGAAGGTATCAGTCGGTTCGAGAATCACCCGATAGTCGCCGACGTCCGGGATCGCGCCGCCGGACGTGATGGCGGCCAGGCGGGCCCCGCGACGGCCCCGGAGGCGGTGGTTCACGCCGTCGTAATGGACGTAGGCGCCGCGCCGGCCGCGCCGCGTCGTGAAGCCCTCCGCGAGCATCTGGACCACGTCGTCGAAATCCTTGCGCTCGAGACCGCGGTAGGGAGCGGCGCCGCGAATGAGATCGTACAGCGCGTCCTCGCCCCAATCTTCGCACGCGGCCGCGGCCACGATCTGCTGCGCCAGAATGTCGAGCGGGTGCTGCGGGATGATCAACCGATCGAGCTGCCCCTCCCGCGCCGCCCTCACCAGCGCGGTGCACTCGAGCAGTTCGTCGCGCGACAACGGAAACAACCGACCCTTGGGAATCGCGCCAAGGCGGTGGCCCGAGCGCCCGACCCGCTGCAGCAGCGTCGCGATCGATCGTGTCGAGCCGATCTGGCACACGAGATTCACCGTCCCGATGTCGATCCCCAGCTCGAGCGACGCCGTCGCGACGAGCGCACGGAGCTTCCCTTCCTTGAGGCGCGTCTCCGCATCGAGCCGTTTCTCTTTCGAAAGGCTCCCGTGGTGCGAGGTGACGTGCTCGGCGCCGACCCGCTCCGACAGATGCATCGTGACCCGCTCGGCGAGCCGCCGGGTGTTCACGAACACGAGCGTGGTGCGATGCTCCGAGATCAGCTGCGCCAGGCGGTCGTACAGCTCATCCCACACCTCGGCCGCCATCACGGCCTCGAGCGGGGAAGACAGGATCTCTATCTGGAGGTCGAGCGTCCGCGCGTGGCCCGAGTCGATGATGTGAACCTCACGCGAGGGGCGTCGTGAGCCCGCAAGGAAGCCGGCGATCTCCTCGATCGGCTTCTGCGTCGCTGACAATCCGATGCGCTGCAGCGGCCGGCCCGCAAGGCGCTCCAGTCGCTCGAGCGAGAGGGCGAGGTGGCTCCCGCGCTTGTCCCGGGCCACGGCGTGGATCTCGTCCACGATCACCGTGCGTACCGTGCGCAGCATGTCGCGCGCACGCTCGGACGTGAGGATGAGAAACAGCGACTCGGGAGTCGTGACCAGGATGTGTGGCGGCCGCTTGACCATCGCCTGCCGCTCTGGCGCGGGCGTGTCCCCCGTGCGAACCAACGTGCGGATCTCGACGTCCGGCAGACACATCGCCGTGAGCGTCGCCCGGATCTCCCCCAGGGGCTCTGAGAGGTTCTTCTGGACGTCGTTCGACAGCGCTTTGAGGGGCGAGACGTAAAGCACCTGCATTTCGTCGCGCAGCGTGCCGTCCAGGCCCTGTCGCAGCAGCGAATCGATGGCGGCGAGAAAGGCCGCGAAGGTCTTGCCCGACCCCGTGGGCGCGGCAATCAGGGCGTCACGGCCCTCCTGAATGACCGGCCAGGCTCGCTCCTGAGGCTGGGTGGGCTCGCGGAAGCGAGACTCAAACCAGCGCGTAATGGCGGGGTGAAAACCGGACAGCGACATATAGCGGAATATGGCGAAGGTTTCCCGAAACCGTCACCCCAGCGAAGCGGTGAGCGATGCTCCGCGGCTCGCAGCGATCCGCTCCATCGTCTCCCCCACCTTGTTGTTCGGCGTCGATGCTCCCGCCGTCACGCCGATCGTCACCGGACCCTGCGGGAGCCAGTCGACCTTCCGCACGACGTCCTGTGCTCCCACCGGCCGATAGCGGATCGATCCGTCCGCGGGGTCGATGCCGGTCGCGTCCTCGATGTGATAGGTCGGCACCCGTTCCTGACACAGCGCCGCGAGGTGGGTGGTGTTGCTCGAGTTGTAGCCGCCGATGACGACCATCAGGTGGAGCGGCTCGGCGATCAGCTTGGTGACGGCATCCTGCCGGTCCTGGGTGGCGGAACAGATCGTGTCGAAGTTGCGGAAGTGCTGGTCGAGGGCCGCTTCGCCGTAGCGCCGCACCATGCTCCGCCGTACTTCGGCTGCGATCGCAAGCGACTCGTTGGAAAGCATCGTGGTCTGATTCGCGACGCCGACGTGGACCAGGTCTTCGTCGGGGCTGAAGCCCGGGGACATCTTTCCGGCGAACTGCCCCAACAGCTCCCCCCCATCGCCTGCGCCTTCGATGTAGCGGCACACCGCCTGCGCCTCCGCCATGTCCCGCACGACCAGGTATTTCCCCCCGGCGTACTTTGTCACCTGGCTCGCCGTGGCCTTCGTCTCTTCGTGGTAGTGCTTGCCGTGGATCACGGCCGTGAAGCCGTCCCGCGCGTAGGACTCCACGCGCTTCCACACGTTCAGCACCGACCCGCACGTCGTGTCTACGAGCACGCACTCGATGGTGCGCAGGCGTGCCAGGTCCTGCGCGGTAACACCGAACGCCGGCAGGATGACGACGTCGTCTGGGGTGACCCCTCCGAAGTCGAACTCCCCGGCCTCTGGCCGATGCAGGCACGTCACTCCCATGTCCCGGAGCTTCGCATTCACGTGGGGATTGTGGATGATCTCGCCGACGAGGAAGAGCCGGCGGCCGGGAAACTTCGTGCGCGTCTCGTAGGCGTACTCCACGGCGCGATCTACGCCGTAACAGAATCCGAATTCGCGGGCCAGCTTGAAGGTGAGGTCGCCCACGGTGAGCACGTAGCCACGCTGGCGGACGGCGTCAACGACGCGACTGTGATAGTCGGCCGCCAGCGCGCCCTCGATGGCGCTCTTGAGCCCGAAGCCGCGACGAAAGTACGTCTGCTCCACGACCGGCAATCTAACGGCGCGCTGCGCTCAGGGCTCGACCCGGCACTCCACCGTGTCGGAAGGTGCCGGCACGCCGTCGAAAGTCGCGTCCACGGTCACGCGCGATGCGGTGGAGAGGTCCATCCCGCGGCCCTGGATTCGTGCGGAAATCCGCCCGCCCTTCGATCTGATCGTGACCGTGCCGCTGTCGAGCAGCACTCCCCGAGAGAGATCGTGCGGCGCGAGCCGGGCTGCGACGACGGCGCCGCGGAGTGTGACGCTGTCGCCTCGGGGGAGCGGCCCGTACGTGCCGTCGGGGGTCGGGCCCCCGCCGCGAAGCCAGGCAAGCACGCCATTACCGGCGGAGAAACCTTCAAGCAGCAGGCCCTTCCCGTGGGCACAGGTCGCTGCACGGGCGCCTGCGGTGAATCGCGTCGTATCGTGGGGGGGATTGGTGAAACTGGCTTCCAGACGGCCAGCCGGAGCGGCCCCGGGACCGCACGCGGCCGCCATGACCACCGCGAGGAGCGCATACCCCTCGATGAGATACGGCTGCGCCGCCATTCGGCTCCCCGCTCCTTACCGGAGCGGGGAACCTAGGCAACCAGGATGCGGGCCGCTAGCGAGACCGCTTAGGAGCGGCTCGGGGAGCCGTTCCGACCGTTGCCGTTGCCGTTGCCAGGACGAATGCCGTAGGAACGAAGCCGTCGCCACAGCGTGGTGCGACTAATTCCCAGACGCCGCGCGGTTTCCGCGAGGCGCCCGCGAGCACCGTTCAATGTGTCGATGATGGCTTGACGTTCCCGATCGGCCAGCGTCCGGGGCTGCGGACTCGACGGCAGAAAGATCGCCTCGCCCAGTACCGCTCCACCTGAGCGAAGCGGACTCGTCCGCCCACCGAGCGCCAACAACCGCGACCGCAGTCCGTCTGCACGCTGCCCTGCCAGGTCGCGTCCCACGACCTCCCGCGCATGCTCGTTCGCGTACACCACGCGACCGTGCGAATCGAGCACGACGAGACCATCGCTGAACGACTCCATCACGGCCTGGCTCAAAGGGGCGAACGCAGGAGATGGCGGAACCTGCCCAGTCTTGCTTCGAGGCGCCATGCGACCTGGATCGAGTCGAGTCGGGTTTAGGTCCAATGCTTCAATGCGTTGCATATAGACTAGACCCGACAAACCCTCCCGGGTCACAGGGTAGGAATTAGCCCCGGCGCCTCCGGGGACCGGCGCGGCTCAACCGCTCCCGCTCGCTTCGCGAGAGCCCGCTCAACTGCCGGCGCAGGTCCTCCAGGGTGTTGGCGCGGACCGCCTCCCGTCGTCCCCGGAGGACGATGAAACGAACCGGGCGGTCGAAGGCCGGGAGATCCCGCGCCTGCAGGCGCCGCGCCTGGCCCTCCTTCAGGCGAAGCCGAATCACGCCAAGCCCTTGGCCCCCTCCGCCCGCCCCCACCCCCCCTCCCCCATCCCCACCGGCCACGCTCGGCTCGACCTCGTATTCGAGTCCAACCCGATCCCCGAAGAGATGCAGTGACGAGGGTAGCGCATCGAGCCGATGCCGGGTGTCCGCGGGCACCTGCTGCTCCACGTCCAGCGTCACCCGCGTGGCGAGAAAGTCCTCCCATGATCGCACGTCCTGGAGCTGTCCGACGATCCGCGCTTCCACGTCACGGGGTGACGCTGCCATGAGCTGCCCACCCGAGCGACCCCAGTAGAACGCGAGTCGCTCGACCGCCCGCCGCACGCGGGTTTGATCCGGGTGGGGGGTGCTGCCCGCAAGGAGGCCACGAGCCAGAGCCGTGCGGGCCGGAGCGGCGAGATCGGAAGGGAACGGCTCGGGAAGAGGCTCGACGACCCTCTCCAGGGGGAACCCGAAGTAGGTCGAGCGGTGCACCGTGACCAAGCCCCCGCTCCCACGGCGTCGCTGGCGCTCGAACGCCACCTCCGCAGGCCCGCGGCGCGCGTAGCGGCGTACGGCACGCTCCGGGAGCTGCGTCCCCTCGATACTGGCGCGCGGGTTGCCGAACCGGTCAGCGAAGTAGCGAATCGTGCCGGCGATGGCGCCCCAGCTGCCACATACCGAGCCACGGCTGACGCGCGCTTCGTGCCCGTCCGCCATCTGCTCGTCGATCACGAGGTCGAACGGCATCACCCGAGCCACCAGGTCCGCGAAGTCGCTGCGGACGCGATCATCAGCATACGGCAGGCCGTCTGGCAGGGCAGTTTCGAGCTGCCGGTACACCGAGGCCATGCCTAGGGCCACGTCCTCGATCACCTTCACGAGGACGCCGCGGTGCTCCGCCCAGCGGTCCACCTCCTCCCGAAACAGGTAGCGAGGCAGACCGTACACCTCGCCGAGGTAGCCGTGCTTGTTCACCGCTTCCGCATAGAGGTTGTATGCCGTGAGGTGATCGCTGCCCGGCACGATTGCACCCTTCAGTTCACGTTCCTCTCGGGTCATGCGGTGCAGGGACTCGATGTTCGCGGCTACAGCCACGATGGGGAGCAGCGCCGGCTCGGCGTGGTACAGCAGCTCTCCCCACGGCCGTTCGACCGGCATGGCGTCCACGTCGCGGCCGTACGATGTGAGTCGCCCGCGCTCGATCAGTCCACGCTCCGAGAGCAGTGTCACGGCTTCGCTGTAGGCGCGCCGGTCCAGCGGGACGGGGAGATCGAGGTCGCGCGCATCGACGCCGAGGGCGGCGCAGGTGATCGCCACCCGCTCGGCGTCCCCCGCCAGCTGGAACTCGGGCGGCGCGGGCCGGAGCTGGGAGAAGGTGAGCTCGCGATCGCTCAGGATGTAGACCTCGCCCCCCGCGACGCGGCCGTGCACCCGCCCGGCCATCTGCAGTATCTCGTTCGCGCCGAGGTAGAGCCGTGTCAGCACGTTCCGTCCCCGCTCCACGACGTTCGCGTAGCGCGCGTCGTAGATCACAACCGTATCGAGTCCCCGGATGTTGAGCGCCGATTGGCCCGCCGCCGTCATCGCGAGCAGGAAAGGGCGGCGGACGGCGCCGTCGAGAAACGGGCGAATCACACGGATCGGCTCGCCGCCGTGGTAGAAGGCGGTGGCGAGGGCGGGCCACCGGTCGGCAAGCTCGCCCGCGATCTGCTCCACTTCGGCCCGGGTGGGAACGAACACCGCTACCCCCCGCCGCTCGCGGACCACCCGCTTGATGAAGCGCTCGTTCAGGAACTCCAACGGCCGCTGCGCGATGACCGCAACGTCCGCGGCCTTGTCGGGATCGAACGCCCGCGTCTCCAGCACCTCCGCCGAATCGAGGTAGCGCGCATAGAAGCTCGGATCCACCGTCGCCGACAGCCAGATGAAGCGGCACCGCGCACGCTTGCCCAGGGCGAGGCAAAGCTCGAGCTCGGCGGAGGTCTGATGAATCTCGTCCACTACCAATGTGTCGCGCGCCGTGATCAGATCGTCTTCGAACCAGCGACGGGCGATGCCCGTGGTGACGATGACGACGTTCCAGCTCGGCGTCTCGGGCGTCGCTTCACGCTCGCGATTGACGACGCCCACCTTGAGCGGCGCCCCGAGAATGATCTCCGCCATCACCCGCACAGCGAGCGTCTTTCCTGTCCCGGTGCCCGCGACGATCCCGAACCCGCGACCGGAGGCGGCCAGCCTGCGAATATCGTCGCCGTGCTCTCTTTCGAGCAGCGTGTCCAGTCTCAAACCCATCGCAAGTTCGATGGTCTCGCACGCGGCGCGCGTAGGGGCAATGACAATCACACGGCCGGTGACCGGCTCGGCCGCCCGAAATGCCTGGGGATCGGGAGGAAGGGAGTGGTTGCGCGGAGCGTGCACGGCTACCGTTGCCGGCAGCCCGTCAGGGAGGCTCGCGGGGCCGTCTGGCGTGTCAGCGCCCTCGACGGGCCTGCGCCATCAGGCCAAGGATCTCGCCGGGCTCCGCATGCCGGCCGAGGGCCTTCTTCGAGAACACCTTGCGCCCCTCGACCTCGACCTCGAACACGCCGCCCGACGACTCGATCAACTTCACGTCCGCTTGCGGGTAGGCCTTGCGAATCTCTGCCGCCAGACCGGCGGCTCGCGGTTCGTAGTTTCAAACGACACAGTATTCGATCGTCACACGCATAGTCACTAGAATAGTGACGCTTGACACCTCGCGCCACACGCCCGAGTTTGCGGCCCATCGGCACCCGACCGGCATGAGTCCATCCCTGCGTCCGACCGGAGCAATGGTCGTGCGGGCGCTCGTTTCCCTCGGCGCCTTGGCGGCGCTCGCCGGCGCGGGCGTGATGGTCGCCACGGGCCGGGCCACGTTGGGCCCCGGCAGCGAGGCCGTTGCGCTCGTCGGAGTCGGCGCGCTGACCCGCCGATATGGTATCGGGCTCCCGGGCCACGGCTTCTCCTCCTACATCGTCGGCGTGGTCGTCTTCGCCATTCTCAGCACTGGCTGGGCGCTCGCGGTCGTCGTCGCGATGCTCGGGATGCTCCTCGGTGACCTGTTCATGCGTCGTGTCCCCATGCGTGCCGCCATCGGCAGCGCGGCCCACGTGACCGTCTGGACCGCCGCCGTCGGACTCCTGTATGGGCGTCTGGGCGGCGCGACCCAGGCCGCCGCCCTCGCAGCCTCGAACCTGGCGCCGCTCGCGGTGTGCCTCGTCGCCCTGCCGTTCCTCGCGAACGGCTCGCTGTACCTCGAGCTCGCGCTGAGTCGCACTGTCACGCGAGCCCACACGGGCCTCACGGCCCGCTGGGAAGCGATCGTGAGCGCGTCGGCGGTGCTCATCGCGGTGACGTGGCTCCGCCTGATGTACAGCGGACTCGACGCGACGTCGATCGTGGTCCTGGCCGGCCTGCTCGCGGCCTTCACGGCTCTCTCCATCTATGTCCTGCGTCGAGCCGTCCGCGCCGACGAGCTGGATCTCGTGCAGGAGCTGTCGCAAGCGATCACCCGCGGGCTTGGTCTCGCACACAGCTTCGAACGCATCCAGCGACTCACTCGCCGGCTCGTTCCGTGGAATCACATGGGGTTCGCCCGCTACGACGCGCGTACGAATGAAATGGAGCTCCTCGCTGACACGGCGCTGGGCAAGGAGCGGATCGGCCTGCGCTACGACGCCGGGCTCGGTCTCACCGGGGAGACGCTCCGCCGCGGCCGGGCACTCGTCGCGCACGACCTGGGACCCGAGCATGCCGTCGTGCCCGGAGCGGACGTGGCCCGCTCGGAAGTCCTCGTGCCCCTGTACCATGCAGCCGAACTGGTGGGGCTCTGGACCGTCCGCCACGCCGACCCCGCGATGTATCGGGACTCCGACGGCGAACTGCTCGGTCTCCTGGCACCGCAGCTTGCCCTCATGCTCGCGTTCGAATCATCCGTGGAGCCGGTGGTAGGGGCGTCGGACCGCACCACGGCCTACGTCCGCAGCCTGACGGCCGCGATGAAGCAAATTCACGGGTCGAGCGAAGAAGTGGCCGCCGCGGCGCAGCGCGCCAGCCACGACGCAGCTCAGGCGACCCGGCTCGTGGGCGCCGCGGCACGCGAGTCCGCCACGCTGAAGCAGGACGCCGCAGAAGTGGCCGCCGCCGGCGAAGGTACCCACAGTGCCGGCGCCCAGATGGAGCAGACTGCCAACAAGGTGCGCGGCGAGACACAGGGCGCCGTGCGGCAGCTGACGGCCCTCGGCACGACCGCTGAAGAAAGCGCGAGCGAGGTGCGGCGGCTGCAGGAGGTCGCCGAGCAGGTCGAGCGATTCTCCGAAACGATCGCGCTCATTGCGAATCAGACGAACCTGCTGGCGCTCAACGCCACCATCGAGGCCGCACGGGCCGGCATCCACGGTCGGGGCTTCGCCGTCGTCGCCGACGAAGTTCACAAGCTCGCCGAACAGAGCGGCCGCGAAGCGCGGAACGTCGGGAAATCGGCGCAGGACACGCGGCGGGCCCTCGACCGCGCCGTCCATCTGCTGGAACGCATTCGCTCGGATCTGGCGCAGGTCGTGCACGGCTCCACGGCGTGGGTCCGGGATCTCGACCAGATCGCCGAGGCCGCCTCCGGGACTGCCCGGGCCGGCAAACGGGTGGGGGACGTGGCGCGTGCCATTGCCGAGCTCTCAGGGCGGATCGGGCAGTCCCTCGACCAGGCGAAGCAGGGGGCGGAGGCATCTACGAAGGAAAGCGAAGGAGTGGCAAGCGCTGCCACCAACCAGTTGAAGGCAATCGATACGCTGGCGCACGGCGCGGGCGAGCTTGCGGACCTCGCCCAGCACCTGGCCCAGGCCGTCCGCCTCGTCAGGGAGCGGGACGGCCGCTAGGCAGGGAAGTTGTGACGCGGCGCACGGACGGCCTGCGGCCGGTGGCGCAGAGTGGGTCGCGCGCGGAACAGGCCGCGCGGAGCTGCGCCCTGGTGGGAGGAAGGATGGGCCGCGTCGTGTTGGCCGGGTTGCTGCTGCTCGCGGGTACCGCACCCCTTGCAGCGCAGCACGGGAATTCCTACGAATTCGGCGTCTTCGGCGGTTACACGCGCTACGATCCCGCGTTCGGCCTCGCAAACAAGATGGGCGGCGGTGCCCGCTTGGGGTACATGTTCGGCAACGTGCTCGGCGCGGAAGTGGATGTTCTCTTTCCGTCCGAGTACACCCTGGGAACCTCCACCACCCCGATCGATCCGCTGATCGGCGGGGCCAGCCTCGTGCTCAACGTGCTCCACGCCGAGCGAAACATCCTGTACATCCTGGGTGGGTATTCCCTGCTGGACTTCAGCACGACCGCGCCCTACAACTTCACCGACAACGGCGTACACGGTGCCGTCGGGGACCGCATCTTTTTCAGTCATAACCTTGCGCTCCGGCTGGAAGCGCGGGGGATCTACACGCCGAACACCAAGTCGTCCTTCGGCGTAACCAGCGCCACCCATTTCTCGGCGTCAGTCGGCTTCGCCATTTTCGCTCCATCGTCCAAGGCGAAGCGATCCGACCCGGAGCCGGCGACCACCGCCGCGGCGGGGACGCCGGCAGCCGACCCGGATCCCGCGCCACCCCAGCCCGTCGTTGCCGCGCCCCTCTCCGCCCCGGATGCGGACGGCGACGGCGTACCTGATAGAGCGGACGTCTGCCCCAACACGCCGGCCGGCGTGAGGGTCGACACCCGTGGCTGCCCGCTCGATGGCGACCATGACGGTGTGCCGGATGGCATCGATCAGTGTGCCAACACACCCGCCGGAGCCCTGGTGGACGCGGTGGGCTGCTCGGCCGATTCGGACAAGGACGGCGTCCCCGACGGTCTCGACCGCTGCCCCAACACGCCGACCGGCACCATCGTGGACGCGACCGGCTGCCCGGCGGATGCGGACCACGACGGCGTGACCGACGGTGCCGACAAGTGTCCGAACACCCCCCCGGGTGTCCCCGTGGACCGTGCGGGATGTCCGATCGCCCCAGACTCCGACGGTGACGGGGTGCCGAACGACGTGGACAAGTGCCCCAACACTCCGAAAGGCGTCCCGGTGGACGCGACCGGCTGCATGATCCTGTTCCAACCGCAGGTCGCCCCGCCTCCGGTGCCGGGGGCTGCGCCACGCCCCGCGCCCGCGCGGCCGACGCTCATCCTGCATGGGGTGAACTTCGAAACGGGGAAATCCGCACTGACCACCGACTCGTACCTGGTATTGGATCAGGTCGCAGGGTCCATGGTGGCGAATCCGGATATCCGGATCGAGATCGCGGGCTACACCGACAATGTCGGGACCGTTGCCGAGAACATCATCCTCTCCCAGGGGCGCGCCGCTGCGGTGCGCGCCTACCTCGCCCGCAAAGGCGTGCAGCCGACCCGGATGCTGGCCCGTGGTTACGGTGCGCGAGGTCCGATCGCCACAAACGCGACCGCGGCTGGGCGGGCGCAGAACAGGCGCGTAGAACTGCATCGGCTCCCGTAGCCCCACGGGAGTGCCATGACGGGGTCCGCGGTCGCTTGACCGTCGGACCCCGTTATGTTTCCCCGTCCCAGCGCACGGGTTGATCCATGTCCGGCGGCATCACTCAGTGAAGGCACCGCGCGCGCCGCGCGGCCTGCTCACGTTGTTGCTTGCGGGCGCGGTCGTCGCACCCCTTGCGGGCCAACACCCCAAGCGACCGGCACCGCCTCCGCACAAGCACGCGCCGCCCGTCGTGCCGACTCCCCGCTCGGTTTTGGGCTTCGAACCGGGAGACGACCGCAAGCTTGCCGACTGGCCCACCCTGCTCGGGTACTACCAGGCGCTCGGGAAGACGAGCGACCGGGTCTCGTATCGCGAACTGGGCCACTCGACGCTCGGCGCGCCGTTCATCGCCCTCATCATCTCGAGCCCGCAGAACATCAGGCATCTCGACACCTACCGGCGCCTCAACGCCTCACTCGCGGACCCGCGCCTCTTGCACTCCGCCAAGGAGCAGGGGGATGCGCTTCGCGACGGACGCGTCGTCGTGCTGATCACCTCGGGCCTGCATTCCAACGAAGTCGGAGGGCACCTCGCACCAGCGGTGCTGGCCTATCGCCTGGCAACGGATACGAGCGCCGCCATGCGGGCGATCCTCGACAACTTGATCGTCGTGCTCGCTCCGTCGCTCAATCCCGACGGTGTCACGATCGTCACACGCTGGTACCAACGCACGCTGGGAACACCCGCCGAGGGCACCAAGCCCCCCGAGCTGTACCACTACTATGCGGGCCACGACAACAACCGGGACTGGTACGCGTTCACCCAGGTCGAAACGCAGCTCACGGTCGACTCGCTTTACGACGTTTGGCACCCGCAAATCGTGATGGACCTGCACCAGCAGCAGAGCGACGGCTCGCGCCTGTTCCTGCCGCCCTATCTCGACCCGATCGAGCCGAACGTGGACCCGCTCATCGTCGAAGGGGCCAACGCGCTCGGCACGGCAATCGCGTGGGAGCTCGCCGGGGAGGGTAAGACGGGGATCACGGTGAACTCGACGTTCGACGCATGGAGCCCGGCGCGGGCGTTCGAGCACTATCACGGCGGGGTCCGCATTCTCGCCGAGGCGGCGAGCGCCAACCTCGCCTCGCCGGTGGACA
>Ga0335085_10006811_pt1 | contig 17936 bp, 15 predicted proteins | sample Lox_Sample_45_FD_206712 | JGI IMG/M metagenome (GOLD analysis project Ga0335085, IMG submission 206712) | Soil microbial communities from Loxahatchee National Wildlife Refuge, Florida, United States - Lox_Sample_4.5 | ecosystem: Environmental > Terrestrial > Soil > Wetlands | place: USA...
TGAGAGGCTTCGTCGGGAAGAAACTTGAGGGCTACGAAGCGGCCGAGCAAAGTGTCCTCGGCCTTATACACAACGCCCATTCCCCCGCCGCCAAGAAGTTCCAGGATCCGATAATGGGAGACCGTCTGGCCGATCATGAATGATGTGGGTTTTGCTACGACAGGGAAGCCGTAGCGGGTGCCATATTACGGGGAACAACGGCTTCCGTCAATGCATACAAAGGGTGCCATAACGTATTACCAATGGGCCTCCAGCGGCTGAAAAATCAGGCGCAAGGCGGCTGCAATCCAAGCGTTCTTTCCGCAGAAAGGGAGGCTTATGACAACTTTGGTGCGTTCCCTGGGAGAGAGCAAGAAGGCGCAGTGGATTGTTGTCGGAGTTGGACTCTGTCTGGTCTGGGCGGCGATCGCGATTCCGAGTCTTCATCGAGACCGGGCCGCAGTGGCCCCAATAGCGGCTAACATCCAGGAAATGGCGGAAAACTATTCCGTAGTTCCAGACACCTTGAGGGTAACGACGGCTCTCTCGCTGATGAAGGACGCCAAGAAGCAGGCGACTGCGGGGCTGTATTCGAAAGGCGCCGAGAGTGTCGTGCCGAGGAAGATTGTTCGTACGAGTTCGCTGGATATGACTGTGGCGCATCCTGCTGAGACTCTCGAGAAGATTGTGGCTGTCGCTGAGAATTTTGGTGGGTATGTTGAGACATCGAATAGCGGTGGCTCGAATTCCTCGGCTGCCAGTCTCACTGTGCGGGTTCCAGCGGATCACTTCGAACAGGCGCGTGCAGAAATCCGAAAACTCGGGGTGCGAGTCGAGAGCGAAAAAGTCGACGCGCAGGACGTTACGCGCCAATACGTTGATCAAGATGCGAGTTTACGGAACCTGCGGGCGGAAGAGGCGCAATACCTGACGATTTTGAAGCAGGCGACGACCGTGAAAGACATGCTGGCGGTCAGTGAAAAATTGAGCGAGGTGCGCGGAGAAATCGAGCAGCAGGAAGCGGAGTTTCACGCATTGTCCCGGCAGATCGAGACGGTGTCAATTGCCATTTCTCTGAGGACGGAGGCTCCGCCGCAGACATTCGGACTGAACTGGAGGCCTTTGTACCAGATCAAACTCGCATTGCACGAGGGTCTGGAGAGTGTTGCCGACTACGCGACCACGATGCTCGGGATAATTTTCTTTCTCCCAGCAGCACTGCTCTGGGTGGGAACTGTTGCGATTGCAGTCTTCGTGGGCTGGCGCCTCGCCCGGTGGATGGGGAAGCGATGGCTCGGTTGGAAGATGGATCAGCCCGTTGTTAAGGCGTGACGATCGGGATCTCGGGACTATGGTTGCGGCAGCGCGATCTCAGCTTCCGGTTTCTCGCCACGCAAAACTCGCGATATGCCGCGGACTACGCGGCGCATGGGCAGTTGACCCTTAGAGTCGGCGAAGAAGATCTCACCCGTGCGGGTTCCGCGGTAATACCAGCGCTTCAGAATTGCCAGATGCTCCATGAGTTCGGGGGCAGACCTTGTGGGCCAGGCTGGAGACTCCTGCAGAGCCGCTTCGATTCTCGCCTCCATGGACTGTGATTTCGCATGTTCGGGCGGTTGAATGGTGAACGGGCGAGGTCCGGAAATCCTTCCGGAATCGACGCGGAAAAATGTGACTGCGTCAGGGATATGGCTTGGCTGGATCATCAGCGCGGAGAGAAGATCGAGTCGGCTTACAATTTCCGGTAATTGACTGATGACCGGCTTAAGCTTCTCGACACGCCCATGGATTGCAGCTGCGTCCTCAAAGGCGAGATTCTGAGAGGCTGATTCGCGCTGACCGGACAGTTCACGCAGCAGAGAATTGCCCGCGGTATCGAAGTAATCCTGCACTCGCTTCACTTCGCCTGAGTACTCTTCATCCGTGCAACCCTTGAAGCAAGGGGCGAGACACATCTTCATCTCCGAATAGATGCAACCGGGAAAGTTGGGATCTGGGTGAAGGTCGTCGACGCAGCGGCGCATCTTGAAGAAATCGAGCGAGTCGTTCATAAATTTCTCTGCTGCGAGCCGCGAAACGAAAGGCCCGTAATAGAGCGACCGCCCGTTGAGCTTGCCGAGGCGCGTTGTGATTGACGCTCGAGGGTACTCGTTTTCAAGGTGCAGCTTCACGAACGGAGCGTAGCGAAAGCGGAGGCGCTTCTGATAAGTCTTGGGGAACGTGACTCGCAGAACTCGGTAAAGGAGGAAGCCGGATTCGAAATCCGATCCGGTCGCGGAGTATTCGATTGCGCGGATGCGGTCGCGCAGGTTGAGCTTTTTCGTGCGCTCCTCAATCGGGCCAAGCAGGCGCTGGAGGCGTCGGCGGAGATTGGCTGTTTTGCTGACGTAGGGCTCGGCCTCCGGGTCCTTGCCCCGCAGGAGGAACACGGCCGGGCTGGCTGGCACGGAAGCAAACAGCTCGGCATCGTGTTCGGGCACGAATTCAAAACGCTCGGGCAACACAGTTCGATTCTAGAGGAATTGGACGAGGATGGCCGTTCTGAGCCAGATTCCGTTACAAACAACCAGCCAGGACTTTACCGCGAAGGTCGCCAAGAACGGGCCGCAGAGTTCGCGAAGAAGAGCTATCGAGAGATACTCGCGAAATTTACCGGAAGCTCGCGCTGCGGAATTTCTGACGAAAATCGAGCCCAGATAGTTTCACGACTCGGCACATTTCGTGAAGGCGCGAGTACATGCGATCAGTGATACGGTCGCCTAGCGTTTCCTTCTCAGCAGAATATCTCGCCTCTTCCAAGCTTCGACCGCCGGTAGTATGAGGACGCTCCCGGGCCTTTAGGTCAGGGAAATTTGTCGTGATGATAGTAGTGCGCTGTTCGTTATAACGAGTATTGAGAATTAAACTGACCGTGTCCCATACCCACTCGGATGGTTTCACTGCACCCAACTCGTCCAACACCAGAACTTCTTTCTCGAAGACTGGTCGCAGAACGTCCAACTCCGTAGTTTTAACCGTTGGGTTGTAAGAATTCTGAATTTCCTTCAACAGTTCACGGTAATCATAGAAAACTCCCGTAATGCCCCGAGCCAACAACTCTTTGAGGACACCAACGGCAAGGTGAGTCTTCCCAGTCCCGATCTCGCCGACAATCAACAATCCTTTGTCGCCGCGTGGATCGTATTCTCTGACGAAACTGGAAGTGATCAAGTGCGCTTCCGACAGAGAGTGGTCTGCCCCTGGGAAATCAGTGGCGTAGCTTGCAAGCTCGCAGTGTTCATAGCGTCGCGGGATCCGCGCCGCAGCGAGCAGCGACTGCGCCCGCGAGCGCAACTGGCAGTCGCAGCGGGTCACGCGGCGGTCGTTGATGCTGGCGTCATTGCTGCCTTTTGAGACGGTTTTCCAGCCTGTCCCTTCACACAACGGGCAAATTTCTACCGGGGCCTTAATCACTACGCATTCCTCACTTAGCCACACAAGTCAGCGTGAGTCGTTCTCACCTGCCTAGGCTACCGTACCGCTTGCTTCGCTCGGCGGGCGAAGACGCCCGCCCCACATGTTCTATTTCGACTTTGCACCGTCTTGGCAATTCGTGCAAGCCGCAAAGACTACCTGGCTGTGTACATCCTGTGAAGGAACGAGGTGTTTTGTGGAGGACGGAGGAAAACTGAGTCTTGCAGGTGCGAAGCCGCTCCTATCGGCCCGATTGGGGGCATGGGGTTTGGAAACAGGCTTCGGGCGCGGATTTTCACAGTTGACATTCACGAAAGACGGAGGAGAATACGTAGCGGTCAGGTTTCCCACCCAACTAGAGCCACTTTTCGTCCCGGCCAAAGCTGGGAATGAATGAAACCTGCGAGGAGAAACTATGAATAAAGCCGATCTAGTGGACAAGATCGCAGGCGCGTGTGAAATCAGCAAAGCGCAGGCCACCACCGCCATTGATACTGCTGTCGACAGCGTTACGTCCGCCCTCCGTAAGGGAGACCGCGTGGCGTTGATTGGCTTCGGCACATTCTCGGTCTCGCAACGCAAGGCGCGAAACGGCCGCAACCCACAAACCGGCGCTACCATCAAGATCGCCGCCCGCAAAGTCGCAAAATTTACCCCCGGAGCCGAACTCAAAAAGGCAGTCAACAAGAAATAGGGAATCAAGCAAGTTTTAGCGAAGCGGCAGGGGGTCGGCCCTGCCGTTTTTCTTTGCGAGGAAATATGAAGTCTCCATTCTGGAGTTGTTCGGGTTGGATCTGCACGGCCCTGCTTCTCACCGCCGCATTCACTGTCGACGCGGCACCGGGCCCCCTCAACGAGCTTCATCGGTTGTCAGATACTCCGATCATTTCTCCGCGTGGCGATGGCTGGGAATCAGCCGGAACGTTCAATCCAGCCGTTGTCTATCACAATGACAAGATCATTATGCTTTACCGCGCCCAGGATCGGGCGGGTACTTCGCGTTTGGGCTATGCCGAAAGCGAAGACGGGATTCATTTCACACGCCGAAGCGAGCCCGTTCTGAGTCCGGAGACTGACTACGAAAAAGACGGTGGCATTGAAGATCCACGTTTAGTTCAGTTCGACACCACTTACTACCTGACATACACCGGCTACAACAAGAAAGATGCGCAGCTCTGCCTCGCAACTTCGAAGGACCTGATTCATTGGAATCGAAAGGGCGTAATTATTCCTGCTAACAAGGGAAATTGGAATGTTAAGTGGACGAAGTCGGGCGCAATCGTGCCCGAGAAGATCAATGAGAAGTATTGGATGTATTTCCTCGGAACAAGTGCGGACGGAAAAGATCAGATGGGATTGGCGTCATCTCCCGATTTGTTGCGCTGGACTGAAGAGACGAAGACTCCGGTACTGCCGGTGCGTCCAGGTAAGTTTGATTCGCGCGTCGCCGAGCCTGGCCCTCCACCGCTGGTTGCGCATGGCGGGAGCGGGGGGATTCTTCTTTACTACAACGGCGCCGACGATCATCTGGTTTATCGGACTGGGTTCGCTATGTTTGATGTGAAGGACCCACGCAAGCTGATATCCCGAAGCGATCAACCATTCTTCGCTCCGGAAAAGGATTGGGAAAGGGTCGGCCAGGTGCCTAATGTCGTTTTCGTGGAAGGTCTAATTCATCGGCGCAACAGCGCGTGGTTCTACTACGGAGCCGCTGACAAATACATCGGCGTCTTCGAGGCGCACTCAGGCGGAGGGCTTCTCTAGGCCTTCGCGTACTTCAGCCACTTCATAATCTCCGGCAGGTTGGCTCGCTTGCCGTAAATCAGCACGCCCACGCGGTAGATACGCGCGCAGAGTATTACCAGTCCCGCAATCGTTCCCACCATCAACAGGAGGGACAGTCCGATCTGCCAGAGTGGAGGAGTCTGGATCACGATGCGCGCATACATCACGATGGGCGCCAAAAAGGGGACCAGCGAAAGCCACATGACCGTCGCGGAGTCAGGAGCGCGAATCACTGGCATGAGCATGAAAACGGAAAGAACCAGCGGCATGACGATCAGAAACTGGAGCTGCTGCCCCTCTTGCTCAGTTGTGGTGATCGCGCCGATAGTGGCGTACATCGTGCTGTAGAGCAGGTATCCCAGCAAAAAGTACAGAACGAAAGAGACCATCATGAGAGGCGATAGCTGTAGGTCACCGAAGTTGGGTTGTGCCGCAAGAGATGGCAGGGCGATTACGCCGCCCATGACTGTCCAAACCACAATTTGCGTTAGTCCCACTGCGCCGACGCCTAGGATCTTTCCAGTCATCAATTCGGTGGGGCTGGCGGAGGAAAGCAGCACCTCCATGATCCGTGAGGTTTTCTCCTCAAGCACCGAACGCATTACCGAAATTCCGTAAAGCAGGACGGCAACGTAAATCAGCATCACCATGACGGTGATTTCCAGAAATCGGCTGCTGCCGCTGCCCTTGGTTTCGCGGCCGCGGTCGATGCGTACGGATTCAACCTTTACCGGTTTCAACAATTCGTCGGCTTGGCTTGAGCTCAGACCCTGTTTGGACAGTTGCTGGTGCTGGACGATGCGGTTGACCGCATCGCCCAACCAAACTTTCTCGCGCGAACTTGCGACCTCCCGGCCGGTCCACGTCACTTTGTGGGCAGCGATTGCATCGTCTGTGAGCCAGATGAAGGCGTCGATGGTGTGGGTGTCGATTTTGTCACGGAGGCTTGAGCGTTCCGACTCGGTTGCCGTCGTGTCGACCACAATCGTGTATTGCTCTTCAGGTTTTTGTTTGGAGCCGGACTCTTCGGCATCGTCGTCATCGGAAACGGCTAGCTCGGACAAAAGCTGCTCACGCACCATTTCGCCGAATTGCTTTGTAGAAGTGACAATGACAACGTAATCCGCCTTCTGGCTCATGGTCGCGAGTTTCGCAGGGAAGATCATGAGCGCGGTCATGATTGCAGGCGCCAGCAACGTGAGCACCAGAAAAGTGCGTGTGCGCACCCGCTGAAGGTATTCGCGTTTCAGAATCACCCACGTATTACGCATTGGACTTCCCCACGACATCAATAAAGATTTCTTCGAGCGAAGGTTCCATCACTTCAAACTTGTCGAGACGAGCTTTGGATGAGGCGAGCCGCAGTAAGTCTTGCGAATCGGCGCCAGGAGCCAAGCGGACCTCAACATAGTTACCATAGTCGTTGAATGATTGCACGAGCCGCTTCTCTTCTAAGAAGCTTGCGTCACCGTCGTACTTGATCTGGACGTTGTGCCTTCCATAGCGGGCTTTGATCTGGTTGAGGTCGCCTTCGAGGACGGCGTGCCCATGATTGATGAGACAGATGGACTGGCAAAGGCGTTCAACCTGATCCATGCGATGGGTCGATAACAGAATGGTCTTACCGGCCTTTGCCATCTCGAGCAGAACATCTTTCAAGACGACCGCATTGGCAGGATCGAGACCCGTGAAAGGCTCGTCCATAATGATCAATCTGGGGTCGTGCAGAACCGCAGCTATAAATTGCACCTTCTGCTGCATGCCCTTGGAAAGCTCTTCGACCTTCTTAGAAGTCCAGGCGCTGAATTCGAATCTCTCACACCATGCGTTGGTGCGCTTGTGAGCTTCAGCGGCGCTCAAACCTTTCAACTGCCCGAGAAAGACCAGGTGATCAAGCACCTTCATCTTTTTGTACAGACCGCGCTCCTCGGGAAGGTATCCAAATTGATCCATGTGAGCGCGACTGAGAGGTTCACCAAACACTGTGATCTGTCCGGCGTCGGGCACCGTAATACGCATGATCATGCGGATTGTGCTGGTCTTGCCCGCGCCGTTTGGGCCGAGCAGTCCATAGATGCCGCCAGGCTTGATGCTTAGGGTGAGGCCGTCCACTGCCACGAACTCGTCATAGCATTTGCGCACGTTCTGCAATTCGACCGTAGCCGCGCCGGGAGAACGGTCGCTCGAAGTGGGCGTTGGAGCGGCAGGTGACTGGACAGAACTCATAGTCCGTCAGGGTAAACGATTCTAAGTGGGTTGTCGCGGGATAGTTGAAGCCGGAATGCGGATTTTACAATTTGGCGGAATGGAAATTATCTTACTTTGCCGGCTTTGAGTTCTTCTCGAACTGCATGGTGCGAGCGATTCCTTTGCCTTCTTCGACATAGATTACCTGATTAGCTTTGATGTCTTTCAGGGTGTCGGTCTGGCCACTAGGCCAGCGAATTTCAAGCGAGTCGACCTTATCGGCCTTTCCAAGGCCGAAGTGGACGCGGAGATCACTTTGCGAAAAGTAGCCGCCTCCGCTGCGAACTTCATCGATCTGTCGATGTGGTTTCGATTCTCCTGCAACTTGGGTAACACAAGTAATGCGAGCACCAATCCCGCTACGGTTTGACTTTGTCCCGATCGTGCGAACTTTGATCCAATTGTTCCCCAAGTTCGAGTCGCAGCGCAGCAACTGCGGGTAATCATTCACAGTGTTGATGACGACATCGATGTCGCCATCATTGTCGAAATCACCGAAGGCAGCGCCTCGCGAGGCGCTCGGATCAGAAATCCCCGGACCTGCCTGGAATGAGATGTCATCAAAGTGGCCATTGCGCAGGTTCTTGTAGAGAAGCTTGCGCTGCGCGTAGCCGGCCTCGGTTTTCAGTTGCTCAACCTCGGGGTAGACGTGTCCGTTGCAAATCAGGATGTCGGGCCAGCCGTCGTTATCCATGTCGAAGAAGCCGCATCCCCAGCCGAGAAATTGTGTATGTGCGCCGAGTCCCGCCGTGAATGTAGCGTCCTCGAAATTGCCTCCTCCGACATTGTGATATAGAGACGGAGTGTCACCGGCGAAATTCGTTTTAACGATGTCGAGATTGCCGTCCATATCGTAGTCGGCGGCCGAGACGCCCATGCCCGCTTGTGGCTTGCCGTCGGGACTTAGGGCGCATCCGGCTTCGATCGCAATGTCTTCGAATTTCCCGTTCTTCTTGTTGTGGTAGAGAGCGCTAGCCGTCGAGTCGTCCGCAACATAAATGTCGGGCCAGCCATCATTGTCGAAGTCCGCGGTCAACACGCCGAGGCCGTAGGTGCCGTTTGCGTTTAGAATACCCGCCGCCTCAGATACGTCGGTGAACGTGCCATCTCCGTTATTGTGGTACAGAATGTTTTTTCCGCCCTCGAGCCCCGGAGGCCCACAGGCGACCATGATGCTCTTATAGAGGCACGGACCAGATTCGGGAACTGGCGCAGTCGCGAGATCCATGTCGATGTAGTTGGCGACGAAGAGGTCGAGTTTGCCGTCACGGTCATAATCAACGAATGCGCAGCCTGTGTTCCATCGCTTTCCGTTGCCCGCGATGCCCGCTTTCTGGCTAACGTCGGTGAAGGTTCCATCTCCGTTGTTGTGATAGAGAACGTTCTTGCCGAAGTAGGTGACGAACAAGTCCTCCCAACCATCGTTGTCGTAGTCACCAATGCAGCAGCCTTGCCCCCAGCCAGAATGAGCGACTCCAGCCTTAGCGGTCACGTCGGTGAATGTGCCGTCGCGATTGTTCTTGAAGAGATGAGAAGTGGGCTCGTTGCCCGCTGGAAAGCCTTCGAGGCGCGTTCCGTTTACCAGGAAAATATCCAGCCAGCCGTCATTGTCGTAATCGTAAAAGGCGACTCCGCAGCCGGTCGTTTCGAGCAGGTATTTGTTTTTGTGCTCGCCGCCGAAAATTGTTTTGACGTTCAGGCCAGAGTCTTTGGCGACGTTGATGAAGCTCACTCCAACGTCGGAGGCTTGTGGAGAGCCGCTTTTCGTTGCCGGCGTCTGTTGAAGAATCGAAAAGGCATGCATGCGCCTCGGCCAAGCAAGAGCCAAAACATTTTCGAGAGACAGCACGAGCGCGGAACGGCTGAGTGACTTGAGAAATCCGCGGCGTGAAGGAAACAAGAGGTCGATACCTGGCCCGCTCGGGTCGTGCTAAAATTCGCCCCTTCCCTCTTATATGCAAGGGAACCGCGAATTGGCAAGCTTCGGCGGAGCCAAATTCCCGACCAAAAGATGAGCGCAATGAATTTCTGCCTTCTTCGTCTTCGTTCTATTTTCAAGTCATTGGCTTTGTTCTTTACGAACGCTTGCCTGGCGCTCGCGCTAGCTTTCCCCGCACCGGCGCAGTATACCGCCCAACCGCTTGAACTGACCCGAACCATCCGGAGTTGGGAATTTCTGCCGGTCGTCGGCACCCGGGCTGGGCTGTTCGGAAATGAAACTGGCCGCTTCGAAGCATGGGTCTATCCGCTGAAGATCTTTCGCGATTTCCATCTGATCTTTCACGTGGATGGCCGGGCGCTCCCAGCCGAGAGTTTGGCTCGTACTCTGACGGTGCATCCAGAATCGGCGTCAATTCTTTACGCCGGAGATTCCTTCCGGGTGCGAGAGACCATCTGTATCCCGATCAATGAACCCGGAGCGGTGATCCTGCTCGATGTGGAGACCGAACAACCACTCGAAATCGAGGCGGTCTTTACGGGCGACTTCCAGTTGGAATGGCCCGCGGCCTTGGGGGGAACTTATATCAACTGGGAGGAGAAGGAACACGCGTTCGTATTCGGCGAAGAAGCCCGGAAATATGCCGCGTTCGTCGGATCTCCTACGGGTGGTAATACCCATCTTTCTTACGAGACGAACTATTCGGCTTCGGATGAAAACTCGTTTCGGCTCGGCGTGACGACCAAGGGAAAGGAGACGAAAGTTCTGGTGATTGCGGCGTCAGTAAACGGAATGGACGATGCCGCGAAGACGTATCAACGTTTGTTCAGGTCGTATTCGGACGCGATCAGTAGTTCGGCAGAGTACTACGCCAGTTACCTGGAGAATACGGTGAGCCTTGAGTTGCCTGATGCGGCACTACAGCAAGCCTACGACTGGGCACGGATCAGCACGGTGCAAGGGCTGGTGAACAATCCATATCTCGGGACCGGACTGGTTGCGGGATACCGGACATCCGGCGTGGGCCAGCGCCCCGGGTTCGCATGGTTCTTTGGGCGGGACTCGTTCTGGACGTCATTGGCCCTCAACGCCGAAGGGGACTATTCCACAGCTCGAACAGCAATCGATTTCATCGCCAAATATCAACGGCAGGATGGCAAGGTTCCGCATGAGATCTCGCAGAGCGCGAGTCTTGTACCGTGGTTCAAGGATTATCCGTATCCTTACGTTTCCGCGGACGCCACGCCGCTGCTGATTATTGCGTTGAACGATTATGTTGCCCAGAGCGGCGACGTCGCGTTCGGCCGCGAGAAGTGGGATAACGCTTGGCGGGCGTACCAGTTCATGCGTTCCACCTATGACGCGAACGGATTCGCACAAAATTTGGGCGTCGGGCACGGGTGGGTCGAGGGTGGGCCGCTTCTTCCCGTGAAGAACGAGTATTACCAGGCCGGATTGGCAGTCGAGGCGCTACAGGCTCTTTCGAATCTTGCAAAGCTGATTGGCAAAGATGATGTGAGCAAGCAATTGTCTGGGGAATTTGATAAAGCCAAGCTGGTGCTTGATCAAGCCTTCTGGTCGCCAGAAGGGAAGTTCTATGCTTTCGCTCTGAAGCAGGACAATCAACGTCAGGATGAGCTGAGCGTCGAGACGACCGTCCCGATGTGGTTTGGTTTGCCTGATGCTGACAAAGCAGACCAGACGATTACAAAGCTATCTGCCGAAGAACATCAAACTGATTGGGGCATGCGGATTATTTCGAACCGGTCAAAGGTCTACGATGGTTCCGGCTATCACTATGGTTCTGTCTGGCCGCTGTTCACCGGATGGGCGTCCGTCGGCGAATATCGATATCATCGCCCGCTCCCGGCGTATTTGAACTTGCGATCGAACGCTCTGCTTGCCTTTGATGGCTCCCTCGGACACTTTTCAGAAGTTTTGTCGGGTGACTACTACGATTCATTCTCGACCAGTTCTCCGCACCAGATCTGGTCTTCGGCGATGGTCATCAGTCCGATTCTGCGAGGGATGCTGGGCTTAAAAGTGGACGCAGACAAGCATCAGGTAGATTTGGCCCCACATGTTCCCGCAGATTGGACTTCGTTTGGCATGCACAACATCCATGTCGGCGGGGTACAACTCGAGTTCCAGTATCGAAAAACGCTCGACAGCATAACGCTTGAGACGGTGCGAACAGGCAACGGGGGTTGCTGGGTCGAGTTCTCACCGGCACTCAGTCTTCGTGCGCAGGTTGTGAACGTGGAGATGAACGGCCGTCCGCTTCCCTTCAAGATGCAATCCAGCGCAAATGATCAGCACGTTTCGCTTCGATTTCCTATATATGGCGGGCCCAACAATCTGGTTATCCATGTGCGGAATGACTTCGGTCTGGCGCTCAACAACGAGTTGCCTCCTCTCGGCAGCGCGAGCCGGGGACTGCGCGTGCTCAATGAGTCCTGGAACGATCGCAAGACCCAGTTGACTGTTGAGCTTTCGGGACGAGCAGGAGTGGCGTACGAACTTGGGGTGTGGAATCCAGCCCAGATCTCTTCTGTTGAAGGAGCCGCTCTCACGAAAAATGGAAAGCTAATGGTCCAAATGCCCCAAGGCGCAAGCGAAGATTATGTGCCCTCGAAGGTCGAGATCCACTTCGCCCGCTGAACGAGCATCTTGAAGGACTACACTAGATGTACGGCCGCTCGCTTTGCGAATATTTTCATTGGTCACTCCTTGGACTCAAACTGCCACTAGCTATGCACGAACTTTCTATCGCGATGGGGATTGTTGAAGCGGCGACCGAGGAAGCGCAAAAGCGTGGGGTGCAGGTGAGCGCGGTCCATCTCAGGCTGGGAGCACTTTCTGGCGTCGTTAAAGACGCGCTTCTATTCTCTTATGAAGTCGCGTGCCAGGACACTCCTCTTGCCGGATCGAAGCTGATTGTCGAGGATGTGCCGGTGGTGGTGTTCTGTCCGCGATGTAATGACAAGCGGGAATTAGTTTCAATGCAGTCGTTCACTTGCCCCGTGTGTGGCACACCGACGATGGATATTGTCCAAGGCAAGGAATTGGAAGTTTTCGCGTTGGAAGTTGAAGAAGAGGAGGTCGCGGAATGACTGAGCCACGAATGATCGAGGTTCGACGAAACGTCCTCAAGCAGAACGACATTATTGCGCGTTCTCTTCGAGATCAGTTTCGCGCTGCGGGCGTGTTCGTGGTCAGTTTAGTTTCGAGTCCGGGCTCGGGAAAAACGACCTTCCTGGAGAAGATTCTTACCCAGATGCAGCCTACGTATCGCGTTGCGGCTCTGGTAGGGGATCTAGCGACTGAAAACGATGCCATGCGTCTCGCGCGGAGCAAGGCTCCCGTGAAACAGATCACAACCGGGACGCTTTGCCACTTAGAGGCAGCCATGATCCAGAATGCGATGCAGGACTGGGATCTGAATGAATTGGATTTCCTGTTCATCGAGAACGTCGGGAACCTTGTGTGTCCATCCTCCTACGATCTCGGTGAGAATCTGCGGCTCGTGCTCATGTCGGTGACGGAAGGCGAAGACAAGCCCTTGAAATATCCGACTATCTTCAATAGCTCCGACGTTGCGGTGATTACGAAAAACGAGCTTTCCCCTGCGGTAGAGTTTGATTGGGGAGCGGCTCAGAAGAGCATCGAATCCGTGCGTCCGGGCATGCAGATTTTTCGGCTATCAGCGAAGACAGGAGAAGGAATGCAGCAATTTCTTGAGTTCCTGTCGCGGCGTCTTGCAGAACAAAGAACTACGATAAGCACTTAACCTCTAGGCACCTGGGCCAGCGCCATCAGAGTTCTGGCCGCATATGTGATTAACAACGCGAGTACGCAGGCCAGTATGATTTGCCGATATTTGGTTTCCATTAGATCGGCCAATACTCCCGAGACGAAGATAAAAACAAAAGGAATGGCGGCCAACAAAAATCCGGCTGCAGCTTCACTCGGATGCGCCATCCCGAGCGCGACGAACAGTAGCGTTACGAGCAGCGGGGCGGTATTGCCGAAGTAACGAGTCCGCGGCCATACAGAGTAAGTGACCACGCAAACCGGCAACACCAGAAGCAGAGCGGGACATGCGCGGCTGATCTGAACCGCAACTTGCTTGTAGACTCCCCAAACGGCGAATCCTCGCCAAGTCGCTCCCCAAAAGCTTGCATGTCGCATGCTTTCTGCGAAACTGTGTGGATGGAAGAAGTACATTGCAAATAGGAGAATAGCTCCGACGACACAAGCTGCAATCCAGATCACGAAGGCCGCTCGCTGACGCACCGGAGCGACGTAGAGCAGGAAGGCGAGGGCGATCGGGGCCACCACAATGAGTGAAAACTGCGCCCCTATGGCAATCGCCAGTGATACACCGAGTAGAAGAATTCGTCGCCAATTCCACAGCACCACCTCACGTGGAGCATATAACGTATGCGCGACAGCAATTGCCGTGAAGATGGTTCCAAAGGCTCCCCAGGCGGCGACGATCTCCGGTTCGGTGTGCCAGACAGCGCTCGCTTGAATCAATGACGGAGAAAAACAGTAAAGGGCTAACGCAACAAGCCCGCCCGTATTGCCGCAAAGTCGACGAGCAACGTACCAGAGCGATGCCCCCAGGAAAACGCCGCAGGCCAGGAACGGAAAGCGAGCTAGCCATCGCCAATATATCGCCGTCTCTGGATCGAGATCATGACGCCAAGCGAGAAGGGGCGCGGCAGTCGCCAGATAAACCAACGGCGAATGTTGCGTGTCAAATCCGCTCGTGTCGGCGAGGAACGGGTCCTGAATGAAGCCACCTGAGGGTTCAGTCAAGGGAGCAGCGGCAACTCCGTGTCCATGCCACTGTTTCCAGCCCTCACCGATCCGTAAAGCCTCTTGTCCTTCGAGGCTCTGAACAGATCCGAGTTCCGCTTGAACAAGCCATGCGGCCTGCGCCAGAAAGATCAAAAGTAGCAATGCTGCAAGAAGTTGCGGACGTCCGAAGCGGTCGCGTGTGAAATATGAGCGCATAAGGTCGAGCCGAGTGTTTTACCATGACGGAGGCTGTCGCCGGAAATCCAGCATGAGCGATCTCGAAATCCGATCTAGTGAATCCTCGCAGAACTCGCCTCCCAGTTCGGCAACGCCGGAGTTCTCAGCCGCGACGCAGCCATCATACGCGCGTACGCTTTTTGTGGGACCGGACGGATTGCGCGCGGGGTGGGGATTCGCATTCTATGTGGTTATGTTCTTCGCGCTGCAAAGGATTGCGGTCGAATTGGCGTGGGCGCGGGACTTCGGATTCAGCGGATTGTGGTCATGGCTACTCGAAGAATTCGGAAATTTCTTGGCCGCCGTGATTCCATCGGTCGTGTTATGCAGAATTGAACGTCGGCGTTGGAGAGCGTACGGGTTACCAGCCCGGGACGCCTTCGGCACTCGATTTTGGCAGGGATTATCGTGGGGGATTGGTGCAATTACGCTGTTAATGGTGGCGCTTTACGGTGCACACTGTTTTCACTTCGGACATCTTGCGGTTCATGGCCTGCGCGCCGTGCGATTTGCGGCATTCTGGGCCGTGATGTTTTTGTTTGTGGGGTTATTTGAAGAGTTTCTGCTGCGCGGCTATACGCAGTTCACGCTCGCCCGGGGTCTGGGATTCTGGCCAGCAGCGATTGCACTTTCCAGTGCTTTTGGACTTATTCACCTTCGCAACGGAGGGGAGCAGTGGCCTGGTTTGTTGGCCGCGGCATTTATCGGACTGTTTTTCTGCCTAACCCTGCGTCGCACGGGAACACTATGGTTTGCAGTTGGCTTTCATGCGGCGTGGGACTGGGGCGAATCGTTCCTCTACTCGGTTCCCGACAGCGGGATGTTATCTCCCGGGCATCTGCTGAGTTCCTCTTTGCGCGGGCCTGCGTGGCTCAGTGGAGGGTCGGTGGGGCCGGAAGGAAGCGTACTCTGCTTCGTAGTGATCGCAGCAACCTGGATCCTGTTCGACAGGACCCACCGCCAAGGAACGTACCAAAATGAATCTTAACTATTTTCGAGGAGAGGAATTGTGGCGTACACGAGCGTACCGGGTTCCGCTCTTGAAATCCTTAGATCGCCATTGAGTTGATGCACGCGTTCTCTCATACCGCTGATGCCAACTCCCAACGGCGGGATTCCAGTTCTGTTATCAGGAAGGCCTTTGCCAAAGTCCCGAATCCTGATTGCGACGGTATCGTGTTCCTGCGTCAGATCAATGCGAGCATCTTGACTTTCGGAATGACGATAAACGTTCGTGAGAGATTCCTGAATGATCCGGAAGATGGCATTTTCAACATCGTACGGCATTCGCGGAAACAGCACAGGGGTGTACTCGAAAGAAATCTTTAGCTGACCCCGGCTCTGCAGCCCTTCAAAGTACCAATGCAAGGCGGGCAATAAGCCCGATTCATCGAGTAGCGGGGGATGCAGCAGATAGGACATGTTGCGCACTTTGCGGAGGGAACTCTCGGCTAAGTCACTGGCGTGTGCAATGTCACCTCCCTCAGACTTTCGCAAGACATCTAACTCGATTTTTAATGCGGTCAGTTCTTGTCCGAGGTCATCATGAAGGGTCCGAGCCATGCGCCTCCGTTCTTCATCCTGGACGCGCATCAATTCGGACGAAAGCCTCTGCAGTTCCAAAGTGCGCAACTCGACTTGGCGTTGCGTCTCGAGTAATTCAGTGACGCGGCCACGCAGTTCCTTGTTCAGTTGCCGTGTTCGCTCTTCCAGAGCGCGTCGTTCCGTTAAGTCGCGCGTCACTTTGGAAAAACCGCGCAGTTCGCCGTCCTTGTCGCGCAGAGCAGTAATTACGACATACGCCCAGAAGCTGGAACCATCCTTCCTGATGCGCAGACCTTCGTCTGCAAATCGGCCTTCTTTCGCGGCAATTTGCAGTTCACGTTCCGGCCAACGGCTCTCTCGAGCGTCCCGTGGATAAAACCGTGAAAAATGCTGACCAATAATCTCGTCGGCTTTATAACCCTTGATTCTTTCGGCACCGTTGTTCCAGGTTGCGACCTTGCCGGAAGGGTCCAGAAGGAAAATGGCGTAATCTTTGACACTTTCGACCAACAGGCGAAAGATTTCGTCGCTGTAACGCAGGCCTTTCTCAGGCATTGGAATTGCCGGCGTTACGTGCTGCTGAATTGTTTCGATTTCTTTTTGTGACAATCCAGGAACCCTCGACTGCCCAGAGAATACATCGGCTGTCTAACGACCATCCTGACGTAGCAACACCTAATTCTATTTGCCCGCGAAATTTAAGGGCTATACAGGGATTACGGTACTCTCCGTAACCGGGTTTCGCAATTGTGGCTGCGGGGGATTGCGGCTCGACTTTGATTCCGTCTATGGCTCGGTTAAAATCCCTTCTATTCATTTTCTTCCGACCTGGGGCAAAACAGCATTCGTACAAGCTATTTGGAGGAGTTGATATGAGTAGGGTTCGAGTTCTTGTGGGCACGCGGAAGGGCGCGTTTGTTCTTTCAGCCGATGGCAAGCGCGATAAATGGGAGGTCAGCGGACCTCACTTCGCGGGATGGGAGCTTTACCACCTGAAGGGGTCGCCTGCAGATCCGAACCGCATCTATGCCTCGCAAACTAGTGGGTGGTTCGGCCAGATCATCCAGCGCTCCGATGATGGCGGAAAGACCTGGCATCAACCCGGTACGCCTGCCGGGGAGCCCACTACGGATCCGAGCGGAATGCCGAAGGGCGAGAGCAATAAATTCGCCTATGACACTGTGAGTGCTCCGCTTACAACCCACCAGTTCTACGATGGCACGCAGCATCCATGGGAGTTCAAGCGCGTTTGGCACCTCGAACCGTCACTGTCCGATCCGGATACGGTCTATGCCGGGGTTGAAGACGCTGCCCTTTTCAAATCGACGGACGGCGGCAAGAACTGGAAAGAGCTTTCCGGATTACGCGGACACGGTACTGGCCCGAAATGGCAGCCCGGCGCTGGCGGCATGTGCCTGCATACCATCATTCTCGACCCGAAGGACCCGAATCGCATTTACATCGCAATCTCGGCGGCAGGGGCCTTTCGCACCGATGACGGCGGCAAGACATGGAAGCCGATTAATAAAGGACTCTATTCCAAGTACATTCCCGATCCCAAAGCCGAAATTGGACACTGCGTCCACCACGTTGCTATGAATCCCAAGCGTCCGGGTGTGCTCTTCATGCAAAAGCATTGGGACGTCATGCGGTCCGACAATGCCGGCGACGAATGGACGAAGATCAGCGGTAACTTACCGACCGATTTCGGATTTGCGATCGACGTGAACTCGAACGAACCCGAGACAATCTACGTCATCCCGATCAAGAGTGACGGGGAGCATTACGTGCACGAGGGGAAACTGAGGGTTTACCGCAGCAAGACCGGTGGCAATGAGTGGGAGCCGCTTACCAAGGGCCTGCCGCAAGAGAACTGTTATGTAAACGTTCTGCGCGATGCGATGGCCGTGGACACGCTAGACAAATGTGGCATTTACTTCGGCAC
>Ga0335085_10006812_pt1 | contig 17936 bp, 18 predicted proteins | sample Lox_Sample_45_FD_206712 | JGI IMG/M metagenome (GOLD analysis project Ga0335085, IMG submission 206712) | Soil microbial communities from Loxahatchee National Wildlife Refuge, Florida, United States - Lox_Sample_4.5 | ecosystem: Environmental > Terrestrial > Soil > Wetlands | place: USA...
ACACGGTCGGTTATGCGATACCGGAGGAATTTGGACAATTGATCGAGTCGATCATGAACCGTGTCGCCGGGATCGAGCATGCGGTGGTCAGTGTTCACTGTCATAACGATCTGGGACTGGCCGTGGCCAACTCCATTGCCGCAATTGCACACGGCGCCGGCCAGGTGGAATGCACGATCAACGGACTTGGCGAACGGGGCGGAAACGCCTCGCTGGAGGAGATCGTGATGGCGCTTCGTGTCCGAAAAAGTTTTTTTGAGATCGAAACCCGGATCGTGACCGAGGAGATCTACAAAGCCAGTCGGCTGGTCAGCGGAGTCACCGGCATTACGGTGCAGCCGAACAAGGCGATTGTCGGAGTCAATGCCTTTGCCCATGAGTCCGGTATCCATCAGGACGGAATCTTGAAAGACAAACGCACCTACGAAATCATGACCCCGCAGACCATTGGACTCGCCGAACACAAACTGGTCTTGGGCAAGCATTCAGGCCGGCACGCGTTTCGGAAAAAACTCGAGGAGATGGGCTACGAGCTGAGCCCGTCGGAACTGGAGAAGGCCTTTGAGCGGTTCAAGCATTTGGCGGATCAGAAGAAGGAGGTGTACGAAGAGGATCTCGATGCAATCATTGCAGAGGAGGTCTATCGTATCCCGGAGACCTATAAGCTGACCTATATCCGCATCGAGAGCGGGAGCGACGTGACGCCGACTGCCACAGTCGAGTTAGGAGTAGACGGAAAGACGATCAGGCTCGCGGGTCAGGGAGACGGCCCGGTGGATGCCGTCTACCGAATCATCGCGGCGATTACCCAGACCCAGAGCCGGCTTCTGACCTATTCCGTTGCAAGCATTACGGGGGGGACGGATGCCTTGGGAGATGTCACCGTCCGTCTTGAAGAGTCCGGCCGGACGGTCATCGGACACGGAGCGGACACCGATATCATCGTCGCCAGCGCCAAGGCGTATCTGAATGCATTAAACAAGCTCAGTTATCTGAAGCGTCATGGGAGGGCTTGAGTTGGCTCCCGGGCGGATTTATATTTTAAGAATTTTATCCGAAGGTAGATAACAGATTGGTCATGGGCATGACAATCACGGAAAAAATACTGGCCCGGCATTCGGGGCGTCGGACTGTTGGGCCCGGTGACAACATCTGGGTGGACGTGGATGTACTGATGACGCATGATGTCTGCGGGCCGGGAACGATCGAGATTTTCAGAAAACAGTTCGGCGAGAAGGCGCGTGTCTGGGACGCGGAGAAGGTTGTTGTGATCCCGGACCATTACATCTTCACGGCCGACCAGTATGCCCATCGGAATGTGGATATTCTTCGGGCATTCGTGAAGGAACAACAACTCCCTTACTTCTATGATGTCGGGACGCCCAAGTACAAAGGAGTTTGCCACATCGCTCTTCCAGAGGAAGGACACACGCGGCCGGGAGAAGTGCTGTTCGGAACAGATTCCCACACCTGTACTGCCGGAGCGTTCGGCGAATTCGCGACTGGGATTGGGAACACCGATGCCGCCTTGATCCTGGGGATCGGCAAGCTTTGGGTCAAGGTCCCGCCGACGATGAGGTTTGTATTCGAAGGTCCTCTGCCGCCCTATCTGATGGCGAAGGACTTGATCCTTAATATCATCGGCGACATTGGTGTAGACGGCGGGACGTACAAGGCCATGGAGTTTGCGGGCGACGGTGTCTATTCGCTTTCGATTGAGGAGCGGATGACGCTTTGCAACATGGTGATCGAAGCGGGAGGAAAAAACGGCGTGATCGCGGCGGATGAAAAAACAGCGGCTTTCGTACGCGAAAGAACGGACAAACCGTTTGAGGTGGTCACCAACGACTTAGATGCGAAATACGAATCCGTACGGGTCTATCGCTCGAAAGAGATCGAGCCGGTCGTGGCGAAACCGCATTCACCGGATAACCGGGCGACTGTCCGAGAAGTCGCGGGGACGAAATTGGATCGGGCTTATATCGGATCCTGCACCGGCGGAAAACTGACCGACTTTCGGGCGGCGGCGAAGATCTTAAGAGGCCGCCGGGTGAAAGTGGACACCTTCATTGTTCCGGCTACGAACCAGGTGATGCAGGGCCTCAAGGTTGAGCGTCTGGATGGCCAGACGCTGGAAGAAGTTTTTCTTGCGGCCGGGGCGCGAATCGCGGAAGGGGCCTCCTGTGCGGCATGCCTCGGCGGGCCATCCGACACGTTCGGACGGTTAAACAAAAGCGAAGCCTGCATCTCGACGACCAATCGAAATTTTCCGGGCCGGATGGGCAGCAAAACCGCTTCTGTTTATCTCGCTTCTCCGTACACCGTTGCCGCTTCGGCGGTCAAGGGAGTGATCACCGACCCGCGGGAATTTTTGGCGTAACCGCTAAAGGCTGAGTCATGGAAGAGATCATCAAAGGAAAAGCCTACGTACTCGGCGAGAACATCGACACGGACCAGATCATTCCGGCGAAGCATCTCGTGTATTCTTTGTCGGATCCGGAGGAGAGAAAGCTGTACGGCCAGTATGCCCTCTCCGGTGTCCCAGATACGAAGGCTGGCCTCCCTCAGGGAAACGCGAGATTTGTGGAGGACGGGAGTGATCGGGCAGTTTATAAGATCATCGTGGCCGGGAAAAACTTTGGCTGCGGATCGTCCCGTGAGCATGCCCCGGTCTGTCTCAACATCGCCGGTGTGCAGGCGGTTGTGGCACCCAGCTATGCCCGGATCTTTTATCGGAATGCGGTGGACGGAGGATTTTTTGTTCCGTTTGAATCGCTCGAGGACTTGTCACACACCATCCGGACGGGCGATGAGATTGAGATCCGTGTGAAAGACGAGCGGCTCACGAATCTTACGACCGGGAAAACCCATCGCCTCCGTCCGCTGGGAGACGTCGCAGATATTTTAAAGGCGGGCGATGTGTTTGCATACGCCAGAAAGGCGGGTCTGATCAAGGCGCCGACGGTCTCTACCGGAACCAGTCCTGAATCGTTTCAAATGTCGGAAGACTAATGGGCCAGACGTACAAAATCGCGGTTCTTCCAGGTGACGGGATCGGTCGGGAGGTCGTGCCGGAAGCGACGAAGGTTTTAGAGGCGGTTGGCAAGAAGCACGGTCTTTCGTTCGCGTTCAAAGAGGCCATCATCGGTGGGGCGGCGATTGACCGATTCGGTACACCGCTTCCGGAGGAGTCGCTCAAAATGGTAAAAGAGAGCGACGCGGTGCTGCTCGGCGCGGTCGGCGGTCCGAAGTGGGAGGGCCTCGACTACTCGATCCGCCCGGAGCGAGCGCTGCTTAGGTTACGGGAGCAGCTTGGGCTGTATGCGAACCTCCGACCAGCCAAACTGTACGCGCCGCTGATCGCGGCCTCGACACTGAAGCCGGAAGTGATCGAAGGGCTGGACCTCCTGGTGGTTCGGGAGCTCACCGGCGGCATCTACTTCGGCCGGCCGAAGGGCATCAAACCGCACCGCGGCGGCAAAAAAGGGATCAACACCGAAGTGTACACGACGAAAGAAATCGTGAGAATTGCACGGGTAGCGTTTGAAGTTGCACGCCGGCGCAACCGAAAAGTCACATCGGTGGACAAGGCGAACGTCCTGGAGTCGTCCGAGTTATGGCGGCAGACCGTGATCGAAGTGCACCAGGACTATTCGGATGTTGCGCTTGAGCATATGTATGTTGACAATGGTGCGATGCAGCTTGTACGAAACCCCAAGCAGTTTGACGTCATTCTGACGACCAACATGTTCGGAGATATCTTAAGCGACGAGGCGGCTCAGCTCACCGGCTCGATTGGGATGCTGCCCTCAGCCAGCTTGGGTGATTTGGGTAAGACAGGGATGTACGAGCCGATCCACGGAAGCGCACCGGACATCGCGGGGCAGGACAAAGCCAATCCATTGGCCACCATACTTTCAGTCGCGATGATGCTAAAGTATTCATGGGGGCTCGATGTGGCCGCGGATGAGATTGAGCGGGCCGTGGTCCGGGTGTTATCTTTAGGCTATCGCACTGTGGATATTGATATGAACGGGGGAAAACGTGTTGGCACGAAAGAGATGGGTGATCTTGTTGTCAAGGAGTTAATAACCCCGACCAGAAGGCGGGGTTATTCTGCAGATGCAGATGAACCTCATTCTTAAATTGCTCGCCTTGGCCCCGCCTAAAAGGTGGGGCTTACGGCGAGCTTGGCAGGGGATCTAATGCTCGCGAGAAAAAATCATTATAACGTCGCGGTAGTGGGCGCGACCGGTGCGGTGGGACGAGAGATGGTCGAGGTGCTGGAGGAGCGCAAGTTTCCGGCGGGCGATCTGCGTCTTTTTGCCTCGCAGCGTTCGGCTGGGGAGAGTATGGCTTTCCGAGGAGAGGACCTGCCAGTACAACTCTTCACAAAAGAAGTCTTCCGCGGTATTGATATCGCCCTTTTCTCAGCGGGGGCGGAGATCAGCCGGGAGTACGCCCCGATTGCGGTACAGGCCGGTGCGGTTGTGATCGACAACAGCTCCGCCTTCCGAATGATTCCGGAGGTGCCGCTGGTGGTACCGGAGGTGAATCGGCATGCCCTGCGCCATCATCAAGGGATCATTGCAAACCCCAACTGCTCGACCATTCAGATGGTGGTGGTGTTAAAACCGCTCCATGATCAGTTTAGGATCAAGCGGGTTGTCGTCACCACGTTTCAGTCTGTATCAGGAACTGGCAAAGAGGCGATGGATGAGCTCCTGGAGGAGACTGAGGCGCTCTTAAGTTTTCAGGAGGTGTCTCCGAAGGTTTATCCGGTTCAGATTGCTTTCAACTGTCTTCCTCATATCGATGACTTCCTGCAGAATGGCTACTCGAAAGAGGAAATGAAGCTGGTAAATGAGACGCAGAAGATTATGGAAGACCCAACGATCCGGGTGACCGCGACGACAGTACGCGTTCCGGTTTATGTGGGCCACTCCGAATCGGTGAACATCGAGACCGAGAAAAAACTCTCGGCGAACGGCGCTCGATCAATCCTGTCCACTGCCCCCGGCGTGCAGCTTTACGATGACCCGCAACGGAAGATCTACCCAACGCCGCTGGAAGTGGCCGGAAAGGACGAGGTGTATGTCGGACGGATCCGGGAAGACGAATCGATTCCGAACGGCCTCAACCTCTGGATTGTGGCGGACAACCTCCGCAAAGGAGCGGCCTTGAATGCGGTCCAGATCGCCGAGGAGTTGATCAAGGGATAAAAGTTATGGTCACCGCAACGTCGAGCGTCCATCTGACAGAGAAGATTCAACGGCTCAAGGCCGAACGGAAGGCGATCATCCTGGCCCACAATTATCAAGTGGGGGAAGTCCAGGATGTAGCGGATTTCATCGGCGATTCGCTGGAGCTTTCCCAAAAAGCCGCAAAAACCGATGCCAAGATCATCGTCTTCTGCGGCGTCCATTTTATGGCCGAGACCGCTGCGATTCTTTGTCCGGATCGGCTGGTCATCATGCCGGACCTGATGGCTGGCTGCTCGATGTCCGACATGATTACGGCGGACGCGGTGCGGGAGATGAAGGCCCGGCATCCGGGTGCGGTCGTGGTCTGTTATGTCAACACCTCTGCAGCGGTGAAGGCCGAGAGCGATATTTGCTGTACCTCTTCGAACGCGGTGAAGGTGGTCAATTCGATCCCGAAGGACAGAGAGGTCATTTTTATTCCGGATCAGTATCTCGGCCAACATGTCGAACGCCAGACCGGACGGAAGATGATCCTGTATCACGGCTACTGTCCGACGCATGTTCGGATTATGGCTGAAGAGCTTGAGTCGCTCAAAGAGACTCATCCCGATGCTCCGGTGCTGGTGCACCCGGAATGCACGCAAGAAATAATCAGCCTGGCAGATCAAGTGCTCAGCACAGGCGGTATCTGCCGAACGGCAAAGGAGTCGTCCGCCAAGACCTTGATTATCGGAACCGAGATCGGAATACTGCATCGTCTCCAGAAAGAGAATCCCGATAAGGAATTTGTGCCGGCCTGCAAGTGGTGTGACTGCGGACATATGAAAGTCAATACTCTTGAGAAGCTGCTCTGGTCTTTGGAGGACCTGGAACCTGTGATCAAGGTGCCGGAAGAAGTGGCCCAAAAGGCACGCAAGGCAATCGAGCGGATGATGGCGATTTCTGGGTAGTGGCCTTTGGTTTCCTTAAGAGTGTGGAAAACGATTGATGCCGCAGCTTAACGGATTGGGTAAGGTCCTGATCTTCTTCGGAGGCTTAATGGCGCTGATTGGTGTCCTGGTCCTTTTTGTGGGCAAACTTCCCTGGCTGGGGCGACTACCGGGCGATATCCTCATCGAACGGAAAAAGGTTAATTTTTATTTTCCGCTAACCACATCTCTTTTGATCAGCTTAATTCTTTCTTTTATCTTGTGGGTCTTTTCTCGAAGATGAGGACGCGATCGCAAAGCGCATGCGCTAAATCTCTGCCTTTTAGCTTGATTCTTTTTTCCTTATTCATCTTCATCGTACAGTCCCTCTTTGATCATCTCGCCATAGCCCAGGAGATGATCCGTGTAGCCATTTTTCAGGATATTAAGACGCTGGATCTAAAATCTGATAGTGGGATGACCATTCAGGATCCTCGAGGTGATCGTCTCCTTGCCAAGCCGGTCCACACGATCCACATTGTGCCTTCTTCGGACAAACTTCTCATTAATCAGAAGCCATTTTCAGGGCAAACAATTCGGATCGGTTCGAACCGTGGCGACATCCTGATCGAGACTCAACCCTTTTGGGGAGTACTGGACATTACGAACAAACAGGGGCTTTTACAGGTAGTGGAAACCTTGAATGTTGAGGACTACCTTCGAGGCGTCGTTCCCCTGGAATTGGATCCTAAGTGGCATCCGGAAGCGCTGAAAGTTCAGGCGATTGTCGCTCGGACCTATGCCCTGTATCAGAAGAGACAAAATAGTGGAAAGGATTACGATCTGGTAGCGACGACAAACGACCAGGTCTATGGGGGAAAGAAGGTCTGGGACTTCCGGGCCACGGAGGCGGTTCTGGCAACGAAGGGACGGGTTCTCACTTACGCAGGCCAGTTGATTTATTCCGCTTATCATTCTACCTCAGCGGGGCCGACCGAAGATGCCCGTGAGGTTTGGGGGTTTGACCTCCCCTATCTTCGTGGTGTGGACTGTCCCTTTGATGTCCAATCTCCTTGGTATCAATGGGACCGGGCGATTGATCTTGTTGCATTCGAAAAAGAACTGCGTCGCAATGGATTCTCCATTGGAACGATTGCCACAGTGACACCGTATCGCTTCAGTCGAGCCGGCCGGGTGACACGCGTTCGCGTCCTGCATTCGGAGGGAGAACTTGTTCTTCGTGGAAATGAATTCAGGCGAATACTGGGCTACACATCGCTCCCGAGCAGCCATTTCAAGATCGAAGCGATCGGCCAGCAGATCCACTTCAGAGGGATGGGCTCAGGTCACGGGGTGGGTCTCTGCCAATGGGGAGCGAAGGAGCTAGCGGAACGGGGCTACTCCGATGAACAGATCCTGGCCCATTATTATCCAGGAGTCCAACTTCTGGATGCAGAAGCTCTGGAGATGGCGCAGGTCCGATGAAACTGTCAGCATTCGACTATCGTTTGAGTCATGACCGTATCGCTCAGCATCCATTGCCTGAGAGAGACCGATCAAAACTTCTTGTGTTTCAACGCAAGACCGGTAAAATCGAACACCGGCTTTTCTCTGACCTGATTGACTTTTTGGAACCCACCGATGTTCTGGTGATCAATAGCAGTCGCGTTTGGCCCGCCAGGCTTTCCGCCACAAAAACTCCAACCGGTGGCCTGATCGAACTTCTGTTTATCAGACCACTTCCTATGGGGGGGTGGGAGGTCATGTTTCAAGGGAAACTTCAGGTAGATCAAGTGCTCTTGGTCTGCGATCAATTTACAGCCAAGGTCGCTGCGGTGCTGGGACCGGGGCGTGCCCATCTGGTTGGTCTAGAGGAGGATGCCGTTAAAACAATTAGCCGGCAATTCGGCAGGACGCCGCTGCCGCCCTATATCCATCGGGACAACGGGGATGATGAGGTTAAAGACCGTGAACGGTACCAGACGGTTTATGCCGAGAAAGAAGGCTCCATCGCAGCACCCACCGCCGGGCTCCATTTCACAGAAAGACGGATCCAGCGGATCCTGGCCAAGGGCATAAAAATTATACCGGTGATACTCCATATCGGTCCCGCAACGTTTTTGCCGGTCCGTTCCGAGAAGATTTCCGATCATCCGATGGAACCGGAATTTTTTGAAGTCTCAAAAGACTCGATCCAATCCCTTTGGGAGGCCAAGCAGTCCGGCCATCGTATCGTGGCGATCGGGACCTCTTCGGTGAGGGTGTTGGAATCCTTAAAGTTTAAGGATGCGAAGCTCTCCACACAAGAGGGCTGGACGCGCCTCTTTATTTTCCCGGGTTTTGAGTTTAAAATGGTCGACGTTCTCGTTACTAATTTGCATCTCCCTCGCTCAACACCGCTGATGCTCACGGCTGCTTTTGCGGGTCTTGAACCTCTGCGGGAAGTGTACCGGACTGCTGTCGCACAGGATTATCGGTTTGCAAGTTATGGGGATGCGATGTTGATCTTGTAGAGAGAAGTGATGAGACTGTTTAGACAGAACCGGCATGAACGCCCGGGCGACTTTCATCGTTGGCGTTTTCTTCTGTTAGGAGGCGTCGTCCTGCTTTCGGTTGGAATCTGGATCTTTCTGCATACGATGAATCAGCCGTCACATTCTGAATCCAACCCTCCCGCCACCGCCAATACAGCCGCCTCATTCCCTGCCATCCCCCTTCATCCATCCAATAACCCCTCGGATCAGAACGCTACCGAGACCTTTACCTTCTACCAGACCTTGCAAGACCCATCACAGGATAAATCGGAACCGCTGGGCCTTGAGCCCAAACCGGTTATCCCACCTGTCCGTGCTTCTGGACCTACTCTTAGAGCAACAAGCCTTGCTCCGCAGCCAAGGTCGAAGGGATATATCCTCCAGGTGGCTGCCTTCCGAGAACGTACCGCGGCAATGAATTTAATCAGTCGGCTTGAGAAAAAAGGATACTCGGCCTATCTGTTGGTACATAAAATTGAAAACAAAGAGATTTGGTATCGGATCCGGCTCGGTCCATACCCCACGCGATCTCAAGCGGAACAGGCGGCCCGACGACTTAAGACGGAGGAAAGACTGAGCTCCTACATTGCGCGTTCAGTAGAGGCTCGTTAAAGAACAACCCTTCTCTCCCGGGCGTTGTGTTCGAGAATGATTAAAGCGCTGTGGAGGCGCTGAAGCCGAATATTCCGGCTGCGGATGGCCAAGGTATTGTGGAGCGGGAACTTTTCTGCGCGAACCTCGTTCTGAAGTTTCTTTAATTGATGGTGGAGGACTTTATAGTCTTCCGGTTCAAATTTTTTAAGTATGAGCGGATTGACGAAAAAGAATCCCTCTGCAATGTCTTTGGCAATAGCCAGGATGCTTTTCCCATGGATTTGGGCTTCTGACATCTTCCGATGGACTCTTTTAAAACGAGGGATGGTTCAATGAGACCGCCGCGACTCTCTACCCATTAAAGATAATGGAACTGCTTCAAAATGTCAAAGGAGAGGTGCCCAGCATAACCGTCTTAAGGCAGGGGTACTGCTGAGGAATGATGTTAGTCTGAGAGACTGTAATGGAGAAACGTAATAAGACAAGGGTTGTAAAAAGGCTCTTTATTCATTTTGGTCCGGAACATCCCGTCAACATCGGTTTTACCGGAGATATCTCGTCGACCGGCCTTTTCATCAAGACCAATACAATTTTTCCACCCGGCTCCGTTTTGAAAATTGAAATTGAACTCCCAAATTCCAAAACGATTCATATTCAAGGAACCGTGATGTGGGCCAAGAGGGTTCCGGCAACCCTGGTCCGTCATGTCAAAAAGAGCGGCATGGGGGTAAGAATCCTTCAACCTCCTGAAGAGTACTTAAACTTTCTAGAGTCTCTAGAAGGGTGAGGCAAAATGATTACAGAATCTTACGCTGGATGTTGATTTTTGCATTCGCTTTGAGGTTTTCTTGGTAAGCTAATACCGCTCGTTGACGCTTCTGCTGGAGGAGACCGCTGATAGCTTTGGCTTCCTCCTGGGCTTGCTGATCCGCGGGAGTCTTCTTCTCTTTCAAAGCCGCGTTGGCCTCGGCAATCTCGGAAGGGGTCAAGACCACCGCGTCGCGAATTGCATTCTTCGCCTTCTCGACCGTCAGGTCTTCCTGGAGGCTCTGCTCGTACACCTCTGGGCTGAGCCGGTTGACGCGAAGAACGCGACGATAGAGTTCTAGATCAAAACGCCCTTTGTCTTGAAAGTTGGATGTATGGAGAAGAACGTCCTGAAGATTCTCGATGCTGATCGAAAGGCCCATCTCTCGTGCGGCTTGGAGCCAGAGCTTTTTTTCTATCAGGCCGTCAATCACGAAATTTTTTACCATTTCTTCTTTGAAGTTATCCTGAAGGAGATCGCGATAAAGTTTGTACATCCGTTCATAATTCCGATCGTATTCTGCCTTCGAGATTCCGGCCCCGTTGACTTCTCCAATATCTTTTTCAGTGCTGTCCTTGACAAAGCCGCCCAGGCCCCAACCCATTCCAACGACAAAGACAATGGCCAGGACCCACATGATCAGCTTGTAGACAAACGGGTTCTCGATGGCACCTTTTCTTAATAGCTTTAGCATTGGCCTTTCGTTCCTAGGGGTGCTATACTAAAAATATGGTATACTGTATCAAAGAAACAGGCAAAAGGCAATAATTTTCCTTGATAGCTGCATCGATATATTATAATATCTGGGCTTGTTTGTACTCAACACTGAAGAGAGAGAGTAGGGCTTGAAGGTGCAGACATCGAAAGCCAATCTCCTTCATCGGCTGATCGCCAAGTTTATCGATCTCTTACTGGTGGCCGCTTTTAGCAAGCTCTTACCGCCGGTCGGATTTTTCGGTGGGATGACCTATCTCCTGATTGCAGATGGTTTTGGGGAGGGGCGAAGTCTCGGCAAGTGGCTGATTGGTTTGAAAACAGTGATTATCGAGAAAAATTTCCCCTGCACATTTAGGGAATCCATTCTGAGAAATAGTCCACTGGCCATTGCTTATCTGCTGTTCTTTGTGCCGTATATCGGTTGGCTTTTTTGTTTAGCGGTGCTTAGTTTTGAGATGCTGCTGATTGTTGGGAATGAGAAGGGGCTCCGAATCGGCGATGAGATTGGAGGAACCCAGGTTTTTGATAGCGAAGGGATGAAAGCTGGTTTGTTCGTAGGAGGCGGAGAAGCGGGTGGGCGCAGCAAATAGCATTTTAGGCTGGTTTTCAAACGATTTGGCCATTGATCTGGGTACAGCCAACACACTGGTCTTTGTACGTGGCAGAGGGGTGGTGATCAATGAGCCGTCCGTTGTGGCAATCGAAAAGAAGAGCGGAAGGGTCTTGGCGATCGGGGCTGAAGCCAAGAAGATGCTGGGTCGGACCCCAGGGAACATCGTGGCTATCCGACCGATGAAAGATGGGGTGATCGCAGATTTTGAAATTGCCGAGAAGATGCTCAATCACTTTATTAAGAAAGCGCACAATCGTAATACCTTCGTCCGCCCCCGGGTGATCATCTGTGTGCCTTCTCGAATCACACAGGTGGAACAACGTGCAGTTCGAGACTCAGCCGAACTTGCTGGGGCCCGCGAGGTCTATCTGATCGAAGAGCCAGTCGCGGCTGCCATTGGAGCGGGCCTGCCCATCGCGGAGCCTTCCGGAAACATGGTGGTGGATATTGGGGGGGGAACAACGGACGTGGCCGTCATCTCTCTTGCCGGGATTGTCTACAGCGAGTCCGTTAAGGTGGCGGGAGATAAGATGGATGACACGATCGTAAATTACATCAAACGAAAATACAACCTGCTGATCGGGGACCACATGGCGGAGCAAATCAAGTTTGAGATCGGATCCGCTTATCCGTTGGAGGAGCGAAAAACATTCATGATCAAAGGTCGGGACCTTATCTCCGGCATCCCGAAGACGTTGGTTATCGATGATGGGGAGATCCGCGATGCGCTCTCCGAACCGATCAGTGCCATCGTGAATGCCATCAAGGTGGCCTTGGAGAACACCCCCCCGGAGCTGGCGGGGGATATCATTGATCGAGGAATTGTCTTAACCGGCGGAGGGTCGCTCCTGCGGGGAATGGATACCCGTCTTCGAGAGGAAACCGGGCTGCCGATTATTACAGTAGACAATCCTCTCACCACCGTGGTTTTGGGGACTGGTAAGGTGTTAGATGAACTGGATCTCTTGCGGAAAGTAACCATCATGTCTCAGTAAAGAGGAGGTTCGGTGCGGGCTTCTGGCAGATGGCTCGCTGGGGTAAACGCAGGTAAATACCATGTTTCGTTCTCTCGTAAACTATCGACATTTGATTGTTTTAGTTCTGTTTACAACCCTGATTATCTTTTTGCTTTCTCCCGAATTGCAACATCGCCCTTTGCTGATTGTTGAACGACCGGCGGGCTACTTGGTTATATTTTTTCAGCGTGGACTAAGCGCCGTTGCTGAGGGAATTTCCCATGGATGGTCCCATTACATTGCCCTGAGCCGTGTGTACGAACAAAATCAACGGATGGGAACGGTGATTGAACAGCTCAAGATTGAGAACACCCAGCTCCGGGAAACAGTGATCGCCAATGATCGGCTGACGGAATTGTTAGGGTTTAAGCAGGGAAGCCCCTTCCGAATGACAGCTGCCGAGGTTATTGGACGGGATCTCAGCAACTGGTATCGGACCATCATGATTAATAAAGGTGAAAAGGATGGTTTAAGTTCTGACATGGGTGTTGTCACGCCGTCTGGTGTGGTGGGCCGTATAGTGAAGACTGCTGCTACTTACTCCCATGTTCTTCTACTCGTGGATCCAAACAGTGCGGTTGCCGCCCTGATACAGCGGAGCCGAGAAGAGGGAATTGTGGCTGGTACCGAGAAGGGGTTGGCACAGATGAAATACCTCTCCACAATCGCGGATGTTGAGGTTGGAGATCTGGTATTGACGTCTGGACTCGCTGGGAGCTTTCCCAAAGGGTTGCCTATTGGTAAGGTGAGCCGAGCGGAAAAGAAAGAGACGGATCTGACCCAACAGGTGGAGATTATCCCCGCAGTGGACTTCAGTCGTTTGGAAGAGGTTTTAGTCATCACTTCGATCCCTTTCTAAAGTGCAGGAATGGTATGAAGCTGATCTGGTATTTGCTGATTCTTTTCTTCTTTGTTCCCGTTCAGTCTCTTTTGATGACCTCAATCAGCCTCAACGGCATCCAGCCGGATCTCGGAGTTATCCTGCTTTTTTTTATCGGCCTCATATATGGGGAAATGGATGGGATCTTGCTAGGGTCAATCATTGGTTTTCTGATGGATCTGTTCTCTGGCGGTCCCTTGGGAGCGAACCTGGTGTCCAAGACCTTAATCGGATGGGTTAGCGGGATGATTGGTAGGACATTGTTAAATGTCAATGCTTTCTTTACTCTCGGCTCGGTTTTTGGTCTGTCATTGCTCCATGGGCTTTTGAGCTTCCTGTTCGTCTCCTTGATCACGGGAGGTTGGGCGTTTTGGGCCTCCGTTCGATGGGTGATCGTTCCCGAGGCCTTTTATGATGCCGTGCTGGCAGCGATGCTGTACCTGCTGACATCCCGATCGATCGAGGCTGCCCGCCTCAAGTCTCAAGGATTATCCCTGTCATGATAGATGCAGGCTATTCGCACACAGAAGACATCTCCTCCTTACACCGACGTGTGATTTACCTGATGATCGTGATTCTTTCGATCATCCTTTTCCTGTTTTTTCGAATCTGGTATCTCCAAGTGATCCGTGGCCGCTATTATGCTAATCTGTCCGAGACCAATCGCGTCCGGCAGGTTTCCCTGCTTCCACCCCGGGGACTGATCTATGATCGGAACGGGAAATTGCTGGCCAACAGTGTGCCCAGCTTGAACCTCTACATGATGTTAGAAGATGCCCAGAATCGAGAAGCGGTGTTGGAAAAACTTTCTCACTATGTCGAACTTTCGCCCGCTGAGGTGCGAAAGCGATTGACTTCGCCTCGATATTCAGTTCCTTATCTTCCGGTTCGTCTTAAGGAAGGCTTGAGCATGAAGGAGGTTGCACTTGTTGAGGCCCACCGTCTAGAGCTGCCGGGGGTGGAGATCCAAGCCGAGTCTCAACGAAACTATCTCTATGGCAGCCTTGCGGCGCATCTTCTCGGGTATGTCGGAGAAGTATCCACCAGTCAGATGGAAGACCGGGAATACACGGGACTCCTCCCGGGCAGCATCGTAGGTCAGTACGGGATTGAACGCAGTTATGAACCGTATATCCGCGGCAAAGCCGGTGAGAAGGGGATTGAGGTGGACGCCTTGGGCCATGAGATCAAGCAGCTCTATGTGAAGGACCCCGTCTCTGGTAACGACCTGTTTTTAACGATTGACCTCGATCTTCAAAAAGTGGCCGAGGCAGCCTTGGGGCAAGAGGCCGGTGCGATTGTGGCAATCGATCCCAACACGGGTGAGATCCTTGCGATGGTCAGTCACCCAGCCTTTAACCCAAACAAAATATCGCGGGGGGTAAGCACCGAAGAATGGGAAACCTTGGTGAACGATACAAACCATCCGTTGACCAACCGTGTAATCCAAGGGCAGTATCCTCCTGGGTCAGTCTTCAAGATTGTGGTCGCCTCGGCTGCCCTGGAAATGAAGGAAATCACACCGTCGTTTAAAATCAACTGTCATGGGAGCTTCCCTTTCGGAAACCGGAGTTATCGGGATTGGAAGCCGGAGGGACATGGAACCGTGGATCTCCATCAGGCCTTAGTCCAGTCGTGCGATGTCTATTTCTATGAGATCGGTCGGCAGCTCGGGATTGATCGGTTGGCCGAATTCTCCGCCCGTTATGGTCTGGGGCAGCAGACCGGGGTGGAATTGCTTTCCGAGAAAAGCGGTTTGGTTCCTTCCGCTGATTGGAAACAAAATTCCAAGGGGGAACCATGGTTTCCAGGCGAGACGCTGTCGGCCGCCATTGGACAGGGATATCTGACCACCACGCCGTTGCAGTTGGCCGCTTTAATGAGCACGGTAGCAAACGGCGGGATCCGATACCAGCCGCTTCTGGTTAAAGGGATTCGGGAACGACAATCCGGTCGGCTTTTTGAGTTTGCCCCGGTCAAGACCGGTCAAACGGAGATCAGCCCGGAGACGCTTGCCGTGATTCAAGATGCGCTGCATGGGGTGGTAACCGAGCCGCACGGAACAGGGACATTGGCCAAGTCTCCTTGGGTCGAGATTGCCGGGAAAACCGGGACGGCGCAGGTGATCGGCGCGAAATTGGCGAGCGAATCTAAAAACCGTCTCCAAATGTTCCAAGATCACGCCTGGTTTGTTGCTTATGCGCCACTGTCCCAGCCAAAAATTGCGGTTGCGGTCATTGTGGAACATGGAGGCCACGGCGGGTCAGCCGCTGCGCCATTGGCACGAAAAGTCATTGAGGAGTATTTGCATGTGGATCGAACGAAGGCTGATCGCAAACTTTGATTGGCGGTTCTTCACGATTGTTCTCTGTCTGTTGGGAATCGGCATCGTCTCCATTTACAGTATAACGTATCACCAGGCAGGGGGCGGCGGTACTGCCATCTATGTGAAGCAGTTATACTGGATCGGGCTCGGTCTGATCGTCTTCCTGGCATCGTTGGCAGTGGATTATCATAAGCTCTGCCGTTTCTCTTATCTGTTTTATATCCTGGTGCTCATTACCCTTCTTTTGGTATTGATGATCGGGAGAGTCGGTCAGGGTGCAAGACGCTGGCTTTCTCTTGGAATTTTCGCGTTTCAGCCTTCAGAACTTGCCAGATTGGCTTTGGTCATGGTGCTGGCCAAGTTTTTCTCGACCAGGCAAAGACCATCGGGATTTGGGTTTTCTCAGCTCCTCGTCCCCCTCTTACTGCTTCTGGTTCCCCTGGTGCTGATCATCAAACAGCCTGATTTGGGAACTGCCCTTGCCATGATTTTTACAGGTTTGGCGGTTCTACTTTTAGCCGGCTTGAGATCGAGGTCTCTTGCGGTCTCTGTTTTTCTGTCCGCAATGTTCTTGCCGTTCGGCTGGCATTTCTTTTGGAAGTCGTTAAAGGATTATCAACGAGACCGGTTGGCGACTTTCCTAGATCCGTCTTCTGATCCGATGGGCCGGGGATACCATCTCCTGCAGTCCAAAATCGCCATCGGATCGGGCGGTCTTCTTGGGAAGGGGTTATTCGGCGCGACCCAAAGTCAGCTCAAGTTTCTTCCGGAAGGACATACGGATTTTATCTTCGCTGTCTTTTCGGAAGAGTGGGGCTTTATCGGGGTATTTCTGCTATTGACCCTTTATCTCTTTGTGATTCTCTTGGGTTTTGAAATTGCGTTGAAAGCCAAAGATGCTTTAGGAACCTATCTTGCTGCAGGGATCGTTGTTATGTTCACTTTTTACTTGATTATGAATATCGGCATGACGCTCGGCCTCCTGCCCGTGGTCGGGGTTCCCCTTCCACTGATGAGCTATGGGGGAACCTCCATCGTCATTACGCTGGCCTCTTTAGGACTCCTCATGAATGTGAAGTTAAGACGCTTTATGCTTTTCTATTGAAACGAAATGTGAGGTGCTGATGGCGATTGAGATTGTGATTAACGCAACACGGGAAGAGACACGGGTCGCTCTGCTTGAGAACCGAGTGGTGACCGAGCTGTATATCGATCGTAAAAGAGAGCAGGAGATCGTAGGCAATGTCTACAAAGGAAAAACCTTGAAGGTTCTGCCGGGCATGCAGGCAGCTTTTGTAGATATTGGTCAGGAAAAGGCTGCCTTTCTCCACGCCTCGGACATTACGGATACACCGGAAGAGTACCCAGGACCGATCGATGAGGTTTCTGAGGAAAACGAAGAGGCGCCCGCTCTTGCGGAGACGGAGATGCCGACTCGGCCTCGGCGATCCAGTCAGCTTCCGATCGAAGAGCTGCTCCAGGAGGGTCAGGAAGTTGTGGTTCAAGTTTCGAAAGAAGCCATGGGGACCAAGGGTCCCCGGGTTACAACCCAGATCTCCTTGCCGGGCCGTTACCTTGTCTATATGCCCACTGTGAACCATGTCGGGGTGTCTCGTCGGATCGCACGGGAAGAGGAGAGAGCGCGCTTAAAGGAACTTATCCTGCGAATGCGTAAGCCGGGAGCGGGCTATATTGTTCGCACGGTAAGCGAGGATATCCAAGAGGACGAGTTCCGGTCCGACATGGAGTTTTTGGAGCTCCTCTGGCAGAACATACTGAAAAAGAAAGAGCGCCTTACGGCGCCGGCGCTGCTGCACACCGATCTGGATCTCATCTTCCGAACGGTGCGGGATCTCTTTACCCACCGCGTGAATCGGTTGATTATCGACTCTAAGTTGGAGTATGAGAGAATCCGAGACTTCGTCAATACGTATCTTCCCAGCTTCAGCCAGCGCGTCGAGCTTTACGATCAGGACGAACCGATCTTTGACCACTTTGAGATCGAGATGGAGATCTCAAAGGCCCTTGGGAGAAAAGTTTGGCTCAAATCCGGCGGCTACATCGTGATTGATCATGCCGAGGCCCTCACCGTTATCGATGTCAACACCGGCCGATACGTTGGAAAACGGAATCAAGAAGAGACGATCTTGAAGACGAACATCGAAGCGGTAAAGGAAATCGCCTACCAACTGAGACTCCGGAACATCGGCGGGATCATCATCATCGATTTTATCGATATGGATCGGGAGCGAAATCGTGATAAGGTGTTTAATGCGCTTCAGGAGGCAATGGTCCAGGATCGTGCTCAGACAAACCTCCTCCGCATTTCAGAGCTA
>Ga0335085_10006815_pt1 | contig 17934 bp, 15 predicted proteins | sample Lox_Sample_45_FD_206712 | JGI IMG/M metagenome (GOLD analysis project Ga0335085, IMG submission 206712) | Soil microbial communities from Loxahatchee National Wildlife Refuge, Florida, United States - Lox_Sample_4.5 | ecosystem: Environmental > Terrestrial > Soil > Wetlands | place: USA...
GCGGAGACCGGACGGCCATCCTCTCCCTGGGCGACATCGCCCGCCGGGGCCGCTGGATGCGCGTCCTCAAGGAACGGGTGGACCGGGCGTTCCTGAAAGGGCTCCGGCGGGCCGCTCAGCGCACCGAACCGTAGAGCTTCTCCAGCGCGCGCGGAGCGACGCCCAGCCGGTAGAGGGCCGGGAAGCTGTTCCAGAAGACGAGGGTCCGGAGCGGGTGGCGCACGAAGCGCCGGCCGGACACCGTCACCTGAGCGTGGAGCCGCGCCATCCGGCCCACCCGGGCGAGCCTCCTGGCGAGCTCGAGGTCCTCCATGAGCGGCTGGTCGGGGAAGCCGCCCACCGCCTGGAACGCCTCCCGGCGGACGCTCACCGCCTGGTCGCCGTAGGGCAGGCGCGTCCAGCGCGAGCGCAGATCCGCCACCGGGAGCAACGCGCCGGCCCAGGTGCTTCCCCGCTCGTCGACGGTGCGGGTCCGGAAGGCGGTGGCCACCACGTCGGGGCGGGCGAAAGCCCGGGCCACGTGACGGACCGCGTCCCGGGGCAACATCACGTCGGCGTGGAGGAAGAGCAGCACCTCACCCCGGGCGGCTGCGGCGCCGGCATTGAGCTGCCGGGCACGGCCCCGGGGCGCCTCGAGGAGGCGGACCCCGGCGATGGAGCCGGCCACCGCGCGGCTCTGGTCCCGGCTGCCCCCGTCCACGACCAGGACCTCGTCGACGCCGGGCAATCCCACCAGACGCCGGAGCGCCGGCCCGAGCCGCTGCGCCTCGTCCAGGACGGGCATCACCACCGAGAGCCAGGGACGGAGGGAGAGCGCGGCCAGAGCCTCGGCGGTGTGACGGGCCTGGACGGTGCCCTCGGCGAGCTCGACGCGGAGCCGGGCCAGGTCCGGCGGACCGTCGACGTCGAACCATCGCTGGGTGGTGGCCACCGACAGCCCCCGCGCACGGAGGCGGGACACGGTGGCCAGCAGGGTCTCTCGCCGGCTCCAGGGCAGCCCGCGGAGGAGCCCGGGCGGACAGCGGCGAAGCCCGAGCAGGGTGAAGCCCCCGTCGTCGGCCGGCCCGAGGACGGCATCCCTGTGGGCGAGCGAGGCCAGCGCCTGCTCGATCAGCGGCGCCGGAAAGCCGGGGCTGTCGCTGCCTACCGCCACCGCCACCGGGGCGCGCTCCAGAGCCCGTCCGAGCACCCGCTCCAGCCGCTCGCCGAGGTCCCCCTCGCCCTGCTCCACCACCGGCAGGCCCCGGCTGCGGAAGGCGGCCGGATCATCCACCGCCAGGCAGGGGGTGGTCCGCCCGGCGGCGAGCAGCGACTCGAGCGTGTCCTCGAGCAAGGCAGCGGCGAGCCGGGCGGCCCCCTCGGCACCGACGACGGGCTCGAGGCGCGTCTTGACCAGCCCCTCCCCTGGAGCCTTGGCGAAGACGAAGGTGGGAACCGCGGTGACCATTCAGCGCTGCACGCCGAGGACCGTCCTGAGGAGCGCCCGGGCCACCGGAGTCAGTCGGCGGGCATTCCACTGGTCCCCGAGCTTCTTCCACGCCTCGGCCTGCGTCGGATAGGGGTGGATGGTGTCGGCCAGCGCGCCCATGTGCAGACCGAGCCGCGCCGCGACCGCCGCCTCGCCGATGCTCTCCCCGGCGTGCCGGGAGACGAGCGTCGCCCCGAGGAGCTTGCCGGTGCGCGCCTCGACGTGCACCCGGGCGAAGCCCTCGGTCTGCTCGTCGACGAGGGCGCGGTCGTTCTCGTCCATGGGCGTGGTGAGGGTCGCCACCCGGGGGCCGGCGGCATAGGCCTCCTCGGCCCCCAGCCCGACGTGGGCCACCTCCGGCTGGGTGTAGGTGCACCAGGGGACGTGGAGCGCCGAGACGCGCTTCTTCCCCAGGAAGAGGGCGTTCTGGAGCACGAGGCGAGCCATGGCGTCCGCGGCGTGGGTAAAGGCCCAGCTCCCGGCCGCGTCGCCGGCGGCGTAGATGCGAGGGTTGCTGGTGCGCAGCTGGTCGTCCACCTCCGGGTGTCCGCCCTCGAGCCGGACTCCGGCCGCCTCCAGCCCGAGCCCGGCCACCTCCGGGACGCGGCCGGTGGCGAGGAGGATCTCGTCCACCTCCACACGGAGCGGCTCCCCCTGCCGGTCGGCGTAGAGGACCTTGCCCTCCAGCCGGTGCTCCACCTTTTTCAGCGTCGTCCCCAGCCAGAGAGTGAGCTCCCGGCCGAGCACGCGCCCGAGGACATCCCCCGCCTCCGGGTCGTCGCGGGGCAAGAGCCGGTTGCCCTCGGTGAGGAGCGTCACCTCGATGCCCAGCCGGGCCATGGCCTGTCCCAGCTCGCAGCCCACCGGGCCCCCGCCCACCACCGCCAGGCGGCGCGGGGCGCGGGTGAGGCCGAACACGGTGGTGTGGGTGAGGAACCCGGCCTCGGCGAGCCCGGGAACGGGCAGGATGCGGGCCCGGCCCCCGGTGGCGATGACCGCGCGACGAAAGCGGAGCTGCTGGCCGGCGCACTCCACCGTGTCCCGGGAGACGAAGCGCGCCTCGCCGAGGTGGACGTCCACCCCGGCGGCGCGGGCCCGTGCCGCCGAGTCATGCGGGGCGATGTCCGCCCGGAGCCGGCGCACCCGCTCCATGACCACGGCGAAGTCGACCTCCACGTCCCCCGTCTCCACGCCCAGGTCGGCGGCCTCCTGGACCTCGTGGGCGACGTGCGCGCTGCGGAGGAGGGCCTTGCTCGGCACGCAGCCGTAGACCAGGCAGTCACCCCCGAGCAGCGCCCGCTCGCAGAGCGCCACTTTGGCCCCGAGCGTCGCCGCCCCGATGGCCGACACCAGACCGGCCGTTCCTCCCCCCACCACCACCAGATCGTAGCGGCGGGGCGGGCTGGGGTTCTTCCAGTCGGAGGGGTGGACGTGCGCCACCAGGCGGCGGTCGTCGCCCTCGGGGAGGAGGCCTTCGAAATCGCTCATCGGCGCCGGGGAGAGCGTGGCCGATGTCACCGCTCCCGGTCCAGGACGAAGGTACCCCGGTGGGCGAGAAGCACCTACTCGGTGCGCAGCGCCTCCACCGGGTCGAGCTGGGCGGCCCGCGCCGCGGGCCAGATGCCGAAGAGCAGGCCCACCCCGGCGGCGAAGCCGATGCCGCCGAGGATGGTCAGCGGCTGGATGGCCGCCGCCAGGGGGGTGACCAGGGAGATGACCTTGGCCAGCCCGAGCCCGATGAGGGTTCCCAGGGCCCCGCCGATGGCCGACACCGTCGCCGCCTCGAGGAGGAACTGCACGATGATCGTCCGGCGCCGGGCACCCAGCGCGCGCCGGACGCCGATCTCCCGGGTTCGCTCGCGCACCGAGACGAGCATCACGTTCATGATCCCGATGCCCCCGACGAGGAGGGTGATCAGCCCGATGCCGGTGGCCACCCCGTAGAGCGCCCCGGTGAGCTGGGCATAGGTGTTGGCCAGCATCTCCGGCCGGTTGATGCTGAAGTCATCCGCCTTCTGCGGCGGAAGCCCGCGCGCCCGCCGCAGGGCGATCTGCACCTTGTCCACGGTGCGGAGCATGTCCTCGCCCTCGGTCACCGCCGCGGCGATGCTCAGCGGCCGCTTCTTCCCGAAGGTGGTGAGGTAGGTGCGCAGCGGAACCATGGCCCGGAGATCCTGGTTCTCACCGAGGATCTTCCCGCGCCGGGCGAGCACGCCCACCACCCGGAAGGGATGGCTGTTGATCCGCACCCCGTGGCCCACCGCCTGGCCGGCAGGAAAGAGTCCCTTGGCCACGTCCGCCCCGAGGACCACCACGTTGCTCGAGTTGTCGTTGTCCCCGTCGGTGAGGAACCGGCCGTCGGCCACCTCGTACCCGCTCACCTGAGGGTACTCGGCGGTGGTGCCGGCCAGCCCCACCGAGGAGAGCTGCTCGCCGTTGGCGTAGACATCCACGTTCTGATTGGTGATCGGCGCCACCGCGCTCAGCTCGGGCACCTGCTCGCGGAGCGTGTCCACCAGGTGGATGGAGAGGTCGCGCCGGTTCCGGTACTCCCACCATTCCCCGCGCATCACCCAGGGGAACTTGGAGATGTACATGGAGTTGGAGCCGATCTGCGCCAGCTGGCGGGCGAAGGAAGCGTTCAGGCCCTGGATGATCCCGATGATGGCCAGCAGCGTGCACACGCCGATGCCAATGCCCAGGGTGGTGAGCGCCGTGCGCAGCCGGTGGGCCCGGAGGCTGTAGAGGGCGATCTTCCCGCCCTCCAGGAAGTCGATCCGCGTCCCCTGGAACAGGGTGCGGACGCGCTTCACCGGAGCGGCGAGGAGGGCGACGGCTCCCTTCAGGACCTTCATCATGTTGCGCTCCTCGACGATGTTCCCCGCGGGGTTGCGGTGCATACGCCCGGGATTCCGGATGATTGCGCCCCGGGAGGGGAACGCTCCGCGCGGCGCAGCGAACGGCTGACTCAGTGCAGCGAGGGCGCTCCGGTCATCCGGGCGCGGGTGGCGGCCCGGTTCTCCTCCAGCTCCTCCAGCGTCCGGGGCCAGTCCTGCTTGAGCAGGCGGGAGAGGGAACGGTCGGCGAGCAGCCTTCCCCCGGTCTGGCACCCCGGGCAGTAGTTGGTCTCGTTCTCGGCATGGACGATGCGCTGCACCGGGGCTCCGCACACCGGACACGGCTGCCGGTAGCGGCCATGCACGGCCATTCCCTCCCGGAAGGCGGTGACCTTCTCCGGGAACCCCTCCCCCGCCTCGGCGGCGAGCCGGTCCGTCCAGGCCCGGAGCACCTCCTGGGTGGCCTCGCGGAGCCGGTCGATCTCGGCGTCGGTCAGCTTCTGGCTCAGGGCCACCGGCGAGAGCCGGGCCCGGTGGAGGATCTCGTCCGAGTAGGCATTTCCCACCGCGGCGAAGAGCCGCGGATCGGTGAGGGCCCGCTTCAGGGTGTGGTTCTCGCGGCGCAGGACGGCGCGGAACTGCTCGGGCGAGGCTTGGAGCGGCTCCACCCCGCCCCGGTCCAGCTCGGAGAGGCCCGGCTCGCCGCGGACGAGGTGCAGCTGGGCACGCTTCCTCGGGCTGGCCTCGGTGAGGACCAGCGTCCCTCCCGGAACATCGAAGGCGGCCAGGCCGATCCGCCCCGGGATGGGCGCGCCGCGGGCGCGCCAGTGGAGCCGGCCGGCGATCATCAGATGGAGCACGAGGAAGAGCTCCCCCTCCAGGACGAAGACGAGCCTCTTTCCCACCCGGCGAAGCCCGACCACGCGCTTGCCGGCCGCCTCGCGGAGGGGCGGCTGGGCGGTGCGCAAGAGCGCCGGCCCCCGCACCCGGATGTGCTCCAGGATCTGCCCCACGACACGGGGCTCGAGCGCGCGCAGGTAGACCGTGAGGTCGGGATATTCGGGCACGCGCGGAGCTTAACGCGGTGCCATCCAGGGACCGTCGCGGGGAGAACATCCCCTTTTCGGGTCGCCGGGGCCACGCCGCCGTTGCGCGTCGAGACAGAACTCCCTAGGGTGCCCTAGCAACCTGCGAACTCAACACGGGAAAGGAAGGCACGGACATGAAACGGATGGTCGGAATGCTGGCCGGGCTGGCGCTCTTGGGAACCGGCTGCGGCGCGTCCGAGCAGTACGTGAAGCAGCAGGTGGACCCCGTGGCGGACCGCGTGTCCAAGGTCGAGGCCTCGGTGGCTGACCTCCAGAAGCAGACGAGCGGCCAGGCGGCGGAAATCCAGTCCATCAAGTCCCAGCTCGCGGATGCCAAGGCGGCAGCGGCCTCGGCGCAGGCGGCGGCGGACAGGGCCGAGGCTGCCGCCAAGGCAGCGGAGGCGGCCTCGCAGAAGTCGACGAAGGCCTTCAAGCTGCAGCAGAAGAAGTAGCCGGAGGCCGGCTCAGCCCGGGGCGCGCGCCGCGGTGTCCTTCGGGACAGGCTGCGGTTCGCTCCCCGGGTGGCCGGGCCGCCGGGTGACATCGGTGGGGACGCCGCTCCTCGCGCGGAGGGCCGCCGCGAGCGCGTCCGGGTCCACCCGTCCGAGCAGCCGCCTCTTGGCCAGGAGCCGCTGAGCGGTGGCGGGCAGGTCCACCTTGGCCTCCTCGTCGTCGTGCACCTCGACGTAGATCCGCTGCTCGCGCACGCCGACCTTCACCGGTTCCCGGACGATGCGGACCGGGGTGTCGACGTGCACCAGCCGGTACACCCACGGGATGTCCTCCGGATAGAGGCGGAGGCAGCCGTGGCTCGCCTTCCGCCCCACCGCGAACGGCCGGTTCGTGCCATGGATGAGAACGTTTCGTGCGGAGAGGCGCAGGGCGTGGGTGCCGAGGGGGTTGTCCGGGCCGGGCGGAACGCTGGGAGGCAGCTCCGGGTCCTCGCGGCGGATGGAGGGCGGCACGTACCACACCGGGTTTGCCTCCCGGGCGACGACGGTGAAGCCCCCCAGCGGGGTCTCCGTCCCCTCGTCTCCGATGCCGATGGGGAAGGTCACCACCCAGCTCAGCCCGGGCGGGTCGCTGGGAGCGGTGTAGTAGAGCCGCATCTCGGAGAGATTGATGACCACCGTCCCGGGAGCCGAGGCAGCGGGGACGATCCACGAGGTGGGCACGGTGACCACCGCGCCGGTCCCCGGGACGAACGGGTCGAGGCTGGGGTTGGCGGCGACGATGGCGTTGTAGCCAAGGTCGTAGTCGCGGGCGATCTCGATGAGCGACTCGTCCTCCCCCACGACGTGGGTCTTCACGAAGCCGAGGACCTGTTCCGTGACCGGATAGGCGCCGCGGAAGCCGCCGGACGTCGCCGCGAGGAGGACTGCTGCCAGGATGCTCACGTCAGGCAGTGTTTTACTCGATGGGACCCCGCTTTCCGCGGTCCCGTGTCAGCGCCTGGTGGCCTTCAGCGCCGCGTCGACCACCCCCGGGTCGCCGTTGACCAGCAGCACGGCCGTCCTACGGCAGGCGGCGGCGACGCGCGTCACGTCCTCCGGCGTCACCGCGGCCAGGAGCCCCGGATAGCCCTGGACGAAGCTCAGGGGGAGGCCGGCGAGCCGCACCCACACCAGCCCCTGGGCCAGCTCGGCATTGGTGGAGTAGCGAACATTGAAGGCCGTCCCCAGTCGCCACTTGAGCAGGCTGAGCTCCTGCTCGGTGGGCTTCACCGCCCCCAGGTCGTCGAGCTCCTTGCGCACCTGGGCCAGGACCCGGGTCAGGCTCTTGTCATCCACCAGGCCGGAGACCTCCAGCTCGCTCACCCCGCGCTGGAGCTGGGCCCCGCCGCTGAAGCCGTAGCTTCCACCGAGCGCGGAGCGGGCCAGGGTTCCGATGCGGCCGCGCACCTGGGAGCCGAGCAGCCGGAGGGCGATGCGATCCGTGGGAGTGGTGGGGAGGATGGAGCATCCGAGCCGGATCTCGGTCTGCTTGGCGCCCGGGCGCTCCACCTTGAGCACCCTGGGCGGCCCGTCCCTCCCCTCGAGCTTGCCGAGCGGAGCCTCGGCGGTGGGATCCACGTCGCCGTTCCATCCCTCGAACCACTGTCGAATGAGCAGCTCGGCGTCGGCGAAATCGATGTCGCCGACCACGGCCATCACCGCGTTCTTCGGCCGGTAGGTGCGGTTGATCCACCCCTGGACGTCACCTCCGCCGAGGCGGTCGAAGTTGTCTCCGACCGCGGTGCGTCCATAGGGGGAGCCCGGATAGACCGCGTCGCGGAAGGTGCGGCCCGAGCGGGCCGAGGGGCGCGCCTCATCCCGGCGGAGCGCGGCCACCACCTCGTCCCAGGCCACCTTCATCGCCGCGTCGACGTGCATCGAGTCGACCCGGTCGGAGATGATGGCCAGGAGGTTTTCCAGGTTGCCCGACGCGGCTCGACCCTGGAGGTAGGTGGCGTCGGTGGTGGCCCAGCTCGAGACCCGCGCCCCGTAGAGCGAGGGAGGGCCGTTGCGCACCTTGAGCGGTGAGGCCAGCATCTGGGCCAGCTCGGGCGCGCCGAGCGGGTTGCCGGTGGCCTCGCCGCCGCGGAAGCCGAGGGTCACCGTCACCGTCGGGCTGCTCTCCCGCCGGACGAGGATCACCTCCAGGCCGTTCTTCAGGGTGACGCTCTTCACCTCGCCCCCCGGCGGGTGCACGTAGGTCCGCAGCGCGCCGGCATCGATCTTCACCCGGATGTCGTCGGCCGGGGCGAAGACCGTCGGCCGCCCGGCGGCGTCGAGCGTCCGGGCGGCTCCGCTGGGCTCGACGAACACGGCGCGGGCGCGGTCCCGGGCCAGCCATTCGAAGGCGAACTGCTCCATCTTCGGCGCGCTGAGCTGGGCGATGGCAGCGATGTCCTTCCCCCAGGCGCCGAGGTCGCCGGTGAGATGCACCAGCGTGGCCTTCTCCTCGGCCCGGCCGAGCACCGATTCGGATTGCAGGGCGAAGCCGACCAGGGCGGTGCGCTGCAGCCGGGCGAAGCTCCGGTCGGCGGACAGGGTGGTGGCCGCGGAGCTGACGTTGGACGGCTCCCAGATGCGGATCACCTGGTCGAGCACGCGCTCCAGGCTTCGCTCCGGATTCTTGCCCTCCTTGAGGAGGACGGCGCAGATGAGCGTCGTCCCGTGCTTGCCCCGATCCAGCCAGGTCCTCACCCCGGCGACGTCGGAGGATCCGGTTCCCGCCCAGGCCGAAACCGCCTCGAAGACCTGGCGCGTGAAGCGTTCCAGGTGCCCGTCGGGGCCGAAGCCGCGCGGCAGCGACCAGGCGATGTAGAGGACGGGCGCCTCCGCCGGGGCGTGCACCGTCTCCAGGGGCTTGGCCGGGGCGAGGGGTGGGACGGGCGGAGCGGTGGGGCTCAGCCGCTGCGGGGGAGCGATCGGTCCCTCCGGCGGCGGCTCCAGAAACCGGGGCGGCAAGCTGGCGTCGAAGATCTTCCCGATGGAGGCGATGTCCACGTCCCCGGCGATGTAGAGGGTCATGTTCCGGGGCTGGTAGTACTGCTCGACGAAGGCCTCGGCGTCGCCCAGGGTGAGGGTGGCGACGCTGGCCTCCGTCCCGGCGATGGACCGGTGGTAAGGATGGCCCTCCGGGTAGAGAGCGGCGTAGAGGCGCTGCTCGACGGCGCTCACCCTGCCCTGCTCGTCGGTCTGGCTGAGCTCGTTCTGGACCACTCCCCGCTCGACCTCGAAGGTCTTGAGGTCGAGGCCGGCCAGGGGGCGCAGCAGCCTCCCCCCCTCGAGCGCGAGGATTGACTTGAGCGCCTCCTTGGGAGCCACCACGACGTAGGTGGTGAGGTCGTGGCTGGTGAAGGCGTTCCACCCGGCGGCGCCGGCGAAGTCGAGGAGGTTGGAGCGCTGGACCTTGCCGTCCGGCCTGGCGCGGAAGGTGAGGTGCTCGACGAGGTGGGCCAGCCCTTCCTTGCCCGGCGGATCCTGCGCCGAGCCCACGTCGACCACGGCCACGAAGGCCACCAGCGGCTGGCTGTGGTCCTCCTCGATGACGATGCGCATCCCGGAGGGGAGGTCGAGCTTCCCGGTCTTGAAGCCCAGGTCGCGCATGGCCACGCCCGGACCGGGGAGCGCCCGGGCGCTGCCCGCGGCAATCACCGCAGGAAGAACGAAGCGGAGCCACTGCCAGCGCCACGGTGCATTCATTGACTTCCTCGCCGAGAGGCCTGTGCGACCGCCGCCGAGCGGAGCCTACGAAGCGGACTTACTCCTGGAAACGAAATAAGTCGGGAGCACCTCCGAAAGGGTGTTTTTCAGGACCCGCGCCGCGGCGCTCAGGTAGCTCTCGCCGCGGTGCAAGAGGGCCACCTGGCGCTTCACCCCGCCCTCCGCCACCTCCACCACCTCGAAGCCTCGCGGGCCGCGCTCTCGCGCCATGAGCGAGGGCATGAGCGACAGCCCCAGCCCCCGCTCCACCATGCGCCGCATCCCCTCCGGGTTGTCGGTGGTGAGCACCACGCGCAGCGGCTCCCCGGCGGCCTCGGCCATCGCCTCCAGGGCCCGCGTCGCGGCCACGTTGGGCACCACCACCAGCGGCTCGCCGAGCACCGCCCGGAGCGGCACCGGCCCCTTCGACTGCGCCAGCTTGTGGCCCCGCGGCACGGCCAGGACGAAGTCCTCCGTCCACAGCTTCTGGACCACCAGATCCACCCGGCGCACCGGAAGGGCGAGCACCGCCAGGTCCAGCTCCCCCTTCGCCACCTGCTCCTCGAGCTCCTCGGCCTTTCCCTCGCGGAGCCGCATCACCACCTCCGGGTGCTTCTTGTGGAAGCGCACGATGAGGTCCGGGAGCAGGTAGGCCCCCACCGTGGGCAGCGTGCCCAGCGCCACCGAGCCCCGGGCGGTCTGGGCCACCTCCTGGACCTCGGAGGCGCCCCGCCGGAGCGAGTCCAGCGCCCGCTGGGCGTGGACCAGGTAGTGCTGGCCCGCCTCGGTGAGCACCACCCCGCGCGGCGTCCGCACCAGGAGCCGCGTCCCCAGCTCCCGCTCCAGGGCCTGGAGCTGCCGGCTCAGGCCGGACTGGGAAACGCCCAGGCGGCGCGCCGCGGAGACGAACCGCCCCTCCTGCGCGAGGGTGAGGAAGGCTTCGAGCTGTTCACTGGTCATGCGCGTCTGACAACGACGTTATGCTGGAAGTGCGATTTCCGCATCGCCAATCGGCCGATAGCTTCGCCGGGTGAGAGAGGTCTCCGCGATGTCACTGCCGGCGCAGTCCTGGAACGTGGCCGTCCCCGGCCCGGCCCGCCGGATGGCCACCGCCGCGGTGCTGCTGGCCCTGGTGATGGCCGCCTTCGAGACCACCGTCGTCACCACCGCCATGCCCACCCTCACCGCCGAGCTGGGCGGCCGGCACCTCTATGCCTGGGTGTTCACCGGCTTTCTCCTCGCCTCGACGCTGGGGGTGCTCGTCTCCGGCGGGCTGGCCGACAGCATCGGGCGGCGGGCGACCTTCCTCGGGGGTCTGGGCTTCTTCCTGGCCGGCACCGCCCTGTGCGGCTTCTCCCAGTCCGTCCCCCAGCTCATCGCCTTCCGCGTCCTGCAGGGCTTGGGGGCCGGGGCGCTCCAGCCGACGACGCTGACCATCGCCTCCGACCTGTACAGCATCAAGGAGCGCGCGGCCATCCAGAGCGTGTTTACTGGATCTTGGGGCACTGCCTCGGTCATCGGCCCCGTCCTGGGCGCCTTCCTCACCCAGCACGCGAGCTGGCGCTGGGTGTTCTGGGTCAACATCCCGGTGGGCGTGGCCGCCGCCTTCCTTCTCCGCGCCTCGTACCGGGACCCCGAGCGCCGCCATGGGCCCAGGCTCGAGCTCAAAGGGCCCTTGCTCGCCGGGGCCGCGCTGGCGCTGACCCTGTTCGCGCTCGAGCCGCACCACATCGGCGGGTGGCTCCAGCTCCTGGCCGCCCTGGCGTCGGTGGCGATGGTGCTCCTGCTCGTCCGCCAGCAGCGGGCCTCTCTTCGCCCGGTGCTGCCGCTGGAGCTCCTCCGAGACCGCACCGTCGTCTCCGGGGTGGTGGGTGGCCTGGTGGGCGGGGGAATGCTCTACGGGACGAGCGCCTACGTCCCGCTCTGGCTCATCGCCCACGGGCAGCGGACGGCCCTCACCGCCGGCGCCGCGCTGGTGCCTCTCCTGGTGGGCTGGGCGGTGGGATCGGCCCTGGGGGTGAGGCTCCTCCTCCGCGGGGGCCTCCGGGCCAGCGCGGCGGGCGGCTTCGCGGTGGCCTCGGTGGGCGCAGCGCTCCTTGCCCTGTCCCTGGTGCGCGACTGGGGAGACACGGCCGTCTTCGGCGCCCTGGCCGCGCTTGGCTTCGGCCTCGGCCCGGCGGCCAGCACCTCCATCTTCGCCCCCCAGCAGCGCGTGCCCTGGCACCTGCGCGGAGCGGTGACCAGCACCCTCTACGCCTGCCGGATGCTGGGAGGCTCGCTGGTCATCGCCCTGCTCAACCTCGCCCAGGGCCGCCTCCCGGTGCAGACCGCGGTGCTGGCCGTGGTCCCGGTGGCCGGTGCGCTGGTCCTCTCGCGCATCGCGCCGGCCATCCTGGTGGGCGGCGCTTCTCACGCCGACGCGCCGGCCATCTCGAAGTAGCCTCCACCGGGCCATGACCGACGGAGGCACCGGGGGACCAGTTCTCGAGAAGGCGCACGTCCTCTGCTACCGCCTGTTCGACGTCGCCGACGAGATCGACCTCGACGCGGCCCAGAAGCTGCTCGCCCGGGACACCCGGCGGGCGAGACTGGCCCGCGCCGGCGCCGAGTACCTCCTCCTCCCCAACCCGCCCCTGGCGGTGGAGCTCGGCCGGCGGCCGCTCGCGCTGCAGCACGGGCCTCTGGTGGTGGAGGCGGTGGGACGGTTCTTCGACCACGGCAGCGTCAGCATCCGGCTCTGCGTTCCGGTGGCGCCGGGGACCAGCCTCGGCGCGCTGGTGCCCCTGGCCGACGAGCTCTACGACAGCCCGGCGGTCGATGCCCTGGCCCACCAGCTGCTCGGGGCGCTCCGCGCCGCGGTGGAGCCGGCGCTGCGCAACTCGAAGCTCTGGGACCAGACGGAGAGCTATGCCGTCCACTTCGTGGAGGCCTTGCGGGGCTCGCCCACCGCCGAGGCGGTGCTGGCCGCGCCCGAGCTGGCCCCCCTCCTCCTCGGCGAGACGCAGGAGCCCCTCCTCAGCCCCCACGAGCGGGCCGACGTCACCGCCCAGCACCTGAGCTACGGCGACCACGACCTGGTGGTCATGGACTGGAACGCGGCCTTCGTCTACGAGCCGAGCGGCTCCACCGACATCCCGGACATCCTCGAGATCTGCAACGCGCAGCTGCTCGAGTTCCGCTACTACGACAACCGGCTCGACCGGCAGCTGGCCGGCGTGGCCGAGACGCTGCGCAGGAGCCGCCGCCGTGGAGTGCCGCTGCTCCGCGGCACCGACGCCACCCTCGCCCGGAGCGTCCAGCTCACCCTGATCGACATGTCCGAGGCGCTGGAGCGGGTGGAGAACTCGCTGAAGATCATCGGCGATTTCTACCTGGCCAAGGTCTACGAGGCGGCCCTGGAGCAGCTCCGGGTGGACGACTGGAAGGCGTCAGTGCAGCGCAAGCAGCAGACGCTGGGCGACGTCTACCAGTGGCTCAAGGGCGAGGTGGACACGGCCCGCTCGCTGACCCTGGAGCTGATGATCGTCGTGCTCATCGTGGTCGAGGTGGTGCTCGCCTTCTTCCGGCACTGAGTGTCCGGTCCCCGCCATCGACGTCCGAAAACGGCGAGCATGCGCCCTGGCCGGCGTGCAAATCTGTCCCGGCCATGAGCTCGCTGGACCGTCTCTCCTGCTACCGGGCGCTCCGGACCCGGGACGCGCGGTTCGACGGCCGGTTCTTCGTCGGGGTGACGTCGACCGGCATCTACTGCCGGCCCATCTGTCCGGCCCGCACGGCGAGGTTCGAGAACTGCCAGTTCTTCCCCTCCGCGGCGGCGGCCCAGGAGGCGGGCTTCCGTCCCTGCCTGCGCTGCCGTCCGGAGCGCGCGCCGGACTTCGCCTCCTGGCGGGGCTCGTCGAACACCGTCTCCCGCGCCCTGGCGCTCATCGCCGACGGGGCGCTCGACGGCGGCGAGGCCGGGGTGGAGGCGCTGGCCGAGCGGGTGGGCCTGGGAAGCCGGCAGCTCCGGCGCCTCTTCGAGCAGCACCTCGGGGCCTCCCCGCTGGCCGTCGCCCAGACGCGGCGGGTGCTCTTCGCCAAGCAGCTTGTCCAGGAGACGCGGATGCCGCTCTCCAAGGTGGCGCTGGCCGCGGGCTTCGGGAGCGTGCGCCGCTTCAACGACACCTTCCACCGCCTCTTCCGGCGCCCGCCGAGCAGCCTCCGGCGCAAGGCGCCCCCCGAGCCACCGTGCCGGGCACCCGGCGCCGGGGTGACGTTGCGCCTGTGCTACCGACCGCCCTACGACTGGGGGGCGATGCTCGAGCACCTCGGGGCACGGGCCATCGCCGGCGTCGAGGTGGTGACCGGGGGGGCCTACCTCCGCACGGTGGCCCAGGAGGGGCTGCTGGGCACGGTGGAGGTGCGGCACGAGCCGGAGCGGCGCTGGCTGGCGGCGACCATCCGCTTCCCCGATGTCTGCGCCCTTCCGGCAATCCTGGAATCGGTGCGCCGGGTGTTCGACGTCGGGGCGGACATCCAGACCATCGGCGCCCACCTCTCGCAGGATCCGCTGCTCGCGCCCCTGGTGGCCCTCCGGCCGGGGCTCCGCGCCCCCGGGGGGTGGGATGGATTCGAGCTCGCCGTGCGGGCCGTCCTCGGGCAGCAGATCTCGCTCTCGGCTGCTCGCCGGCTGGCGGCCCAGCTGGTGACCCTGTGCGGCGAGGAGGTGTCCTGGACGGAGGGCCAGCACCCCGCGCTGACCCACGCCTTCCCCACGCCCCGGCAGCTGGCCTCGGCCGACCTGGACCGCCTGGGCATGCCGGCGGCGCGGCGAGCTGCACTCCGGGCCCTGGCCGAGGCGGCGGTGGCCGACCGCCAGCTCTTCCGTCCGCTGGGGTCGGTAGAGGAGGCCATCGAGCGGCTGCGAGGCATCCGCGGCATCGGCGAGTGGACCGCCCAGTACATCGCCCTGCGTGCGCTGCGCGAGACCGACGCCTTCCCGGCCAGCGACCTGGGCCTGCTCCGCGGTGCGGCCCGCGGGGCGAGGCGGACGACGCCGGCGGCGCTGCTCCGGCGGGCCGAGCCGTGGCGCCCCTGGCGGGCGTACGCCGCGCAGCATCTCTGGACCACGGACGCCGTGGCCCCTCGGAACGGAAAGGACGCACGATGACCTCCCTCGACCCGGCCGCTGCCGGTCAGTTTCGCCAGCTGCATGCCTCCGGCCTGCTCATCCTGCCCAACGTCTGGGACGCCGGATCGGCGCGGCTCGTCGAGAAGCTCGGGGCCCGGGCGCTGGCCACGAGCAGCGCGGCGGTGGCCTGGTCCCACGGCTATCCGGACGGCGACGTGCTCCCGGTGGCGCTCCTCGCGGCGACGGTGCAGGAGATCCGGCGGGTGGTGAGCACGCCCATCTCGGTGGACGTGGAGGGCGGCTACTCGAGCGACGTCGCCTCCGTCGGCGAGGCGGTGGCGCGGGTGGTGGATGCCGGCGCGGTGGGGATCAACATCGAGGACGGTGCCGCCCCGCCCGAGCTGCTCTGCGCCAAGCTCGAGTCGGTCAAGGCCACCGCCCGGCGCCTGGGGGTGGACCTGTTCGTCAACGCCCGCACCGACGTTTACCTCAAGGCCCTCGTCCCGGCGGACCGGCGGGTGGCGGAGACGCTGGGGCGCGCCGAGCGCTACCGGGCGGCGGGCGCGGACGGCATCTTCGTCCCGGGAGTGACCGACTCCGCCGAGATCCGGACCCTGGCCGAGGGCGTGCGGCTGCCGCTCAACGTCCTCGCTCGGCCGGGGCTGCCCGACGCTGCCCAGCTCCAGGCGCTCGGGGTTCGGCGGCTGAGCGCCGGCTCGGGCATCGCCTCCGCGGTGTTGGGCCGAATCGCCGCGCTGACCAGGGGCTTCCTGGACACCGGGGCCTCGGGCCCGCTCTCGGAGGGGGCCCTGCCCTACGCGGAGATGAACGCGCTGTTCGCGCCCCGCTGACCTCTAGCGCCGCAGGGCGAGGATCCATTCCGCGAAGTCGCGCAGCGCACCCTGACCGGCGGGCACCGCTCCCCGGTGATGCACCCGGGAGGCCACCTCGGGCACGGCGTCGAGCGGAGCGCCGGTGAGCCCCTCGGCGCCCACCGCGTCGAGGACCTCCAGGTCGTTCACGTCGTCCCCGATGTAGGCCAGCTCGGCGAGGCGGAGGCCGTGCCGGGCACAGAGCGCCTCCACCGCCGAGCGCTTGTCCTTGGCTCCCAGCAGCAGGTGGGGAATGGCCAGCTTCTCGGCGCGGCGGGCGATGGAGGGGCTCCGCTCGCCGGAGATGATGCCGCTCTCGATGCCGGCGTGCCGGAGCCGCTCCACCCCCATCCCGTCGCGGATGCTGAAGCGCTTCATCAGCTCGCCGGTCTCCGAGTAGTAGACGCCGGTGTCGGTGAGGACGCCGTCGCAGTCGGCCAGCACGAGCCGGATGCGGGCGGCCCGGGCACGGGCCTCCGCAGCGCGGATGCGGGTGGGGGCACGAGGAGCCATGGCGTCCCTCATCGCGCCCAGGAAGGCGCGCGACCCTTGAGCGTCGTGGACCCGATGCTGTCACAGAACGCGAGGAAGCGGTCGCGCGGCACGCCGTGGTGCTCGAGCACGGGGAGGGAGGTGTCGATCGGGGCGTCGGTGCGGAGCGTGGCCAGGGTGCGGTAGAGGAAAGCGTCCGCGCGGCGCTCGGCCCAGGTCCGGGCGAGGCGATCCCGCCCGCGGAGGTCGCGCGGCCAGGCGCGGGCATCGACGGGAATCGTCTCCAGGGCGCCGAAGGCGCGCAGCACGGCGGCCGCGCCCTTCTCGCCGAAGCCGGGCAGCCCGGGGATCCCGTCGGCATCGTCGCCGACCAGTGCCAGCCAGTCCGGGATGAGCGCCGGCGGGACACCCCGCACCTCGGTGACCGCCGCCTCGTCCAGCTCCTTACCGCGCATCCGGTCCACCTGCACCACCCGGGTGCCCCGCACGCACTGACCGAGGTCCTTGTCCGGGGTGAGGATGCGCACCTGCTCCACCTGGGAGGCGAAGCGGGCCGCGCCGCTGGCGAGCGCATCGTCCGCCTCGAAGTCGCGCATCGACCACACCGCGACGCCGCACGCCCGGGTGGCCTCCTCGGCGACGTCGAACTGGGCGAGGAGCTCCTGCGGCACGCCGGCCTCGGTCTTGTACCCGTCGAAGAGATCGTTGCGGAAGGAGCGGATGGGGTTGTCGAAGGCGACGGCCAGGTGGGTCACCCGCTCCCGCGTGTCCCCGAGCAGTGCCAGCAGCGACGAGGCCAGGCCGAGGGTGGCCTTCCGGTCGCGCCCCTCCGGGTCGAGGTGGCCCGGGCGGGGGCTGAAGTGGGCGCGGAACAGCTCGTACGTCCCGTCCACGAGGTGCAGCCGCCGTGGAGGAGAGGCCGTCACGGAAGCACCACCGCGCGCATGCCGACGGAGAGCCAGAGGTGCGCGGCAGGATTGGCCACCGCGCCGGAGCCGGAGAGCGGGCCGCTGGCAGTGGGAACGGTGTAGCTCACCGTGTCGTACTCTCCCACGGAGAGGGCGAGGTAGGGGCCGACACGGACCAGCTTGCCGACCGCGAACTCCACCCCGCCCTGGACCTGGACCCAGTTCCAACCGCCGAGCGCGAGGTTGTAGTTGCGTCCGGAAACCGTGGCCCAGATGGGAAGCCACTCGTAGCCGCCGCCCACGCCCACGAAGGGATCGACCGCCGCCAGGCCGAGCGGATGGTAGATGAACTCCAGGCCCAGCTCTCCGGTGGCGGCGGTGCAGGCGTTGCTGCCGGTGTAGCAGCCGGCGCTGGTGGTGGTGTTCACCGTTCCCAGGGCGTACAGCCCGACCACCGCCAGCTCGTAGCGCCCGAGGAGCCGCACGCCGAGCTCGACGCTCAAGGCGAAGGCCGGGCCGACGTTGGTGGAGAGCGACTTGCCGGCGCTGGACTGCCCGAAGGGGAAATTGACCCCCAGCCGCGCGCCGGCCTCGAAGGCGGTGCGATCCACCTCCTGGCCGCGCACGCTCCCGAGCGGCGCGAGCGTGAGGATGGCGCAGAGGAGAGGCGTCGCCCGGAGGAACGGCACGGAGAGCCGCTGGATAGCACGCCTCGGCGCGGCCTGGCTCAGGCCGGCTGGACAGCGCGCAGCCCGTGGCGCATGACCGTGGTCAGCACCGAGAGCTGCGCGTCGAGGACCGGCTCGCCGGGCTTCGGCCGGCGGCGGTGATAGACGCCCTTAGCGTCCAGGTCGCGGGCGCGGGTGTTGTCCTGGAGGCCGGGCTCGATGACCTCCTTGCGAATCCGCTCCCGCAGCGCCTCGCGGGTGACCGGGAAGAGCAGCTCCACGCGGCGGTAGAGGTTCCTCG
>Ga0335085_10006816_pt1 | contig 17934 bp, 17 predicted proteins | sample Lox_Sample_45_FD_206712 | JGI IMG/M metagenome (GOLD analysis project Ga0335085, IMG submission 206712) | Soil microbial communities from Loxahatchee National Wildlife Refuge, Florida, United States - Lox_Sample_4.5 | ecosystem: Environmental > Terrestrial > Soil > Wetlands | place: USA...
AAGGCCCGGGCCCGCGTGCGCGTCACCGGGCAGCTGATCAACGGCCGCGACGGCGGCCACGTCTGGGCCGACCGCTACGACCGCGACCTGACCGACATTTTCGCGATCCAGGACGAGATCACGCACGCGATCGTCGAGCAGCTGAAGGTGAAGCTGCTGCCGCAGGAGAAGCAGTCGATTGCGCAGACGCCGACCGACAACATCGAGGCCTACACCTACTACCTGCGCGGGCGGCAGTTCCTGCACCGCCACACCAAGGGCTACTACCAGCTCGCGCGCCGCATGTTCAACCAGGCGGTGGCGCTCGACCCGCTGTATGCGCGCGCCTACGCCGGGATCGCGGACTGCGACTCGCTGCTGGTGCTGCACTTCCACCAGGACGTCCCGCTGGACAGCATCCTCGCCACCAGCGCGCGCGCCATCGAGCTGGAGGCGGGACTGGCCGAGGCCCACGCCTCGCGCGCGCTGGCGCTGTCGCTGGTGCCCCGCACCGACGAGGCGATGGAGGAGTTCGAGCGCGCCATCCGGCTGGACCCGAACTCGTTCGAGGCCCACTATTTCTACGGGCGCGCCTGCTTCGCCGCCAACCGGCTGCCGCGGGCGGCCGAGCTCATGGAACGTGCCGCGGAACTGAAGCCGGACGACGGCCAGCCGCTGGCGATGCTGCTCATGATCTACGATTCACTCGGCCGCCAGGCGGAGATCCCCGAACGGGCGCGCCAGTGCGTGCAGCGCTTCGAGACCGAGCTCGCGCAGCACCCCGAGAACCAGCGGGCCGCCTACCTGGGCGCCGGTGCGCTGATCGCGCTGGGCGAGAAGGAGCGCGCCCGCGAGTGGCTGTCGCGTGCCATGGCCATCGACCCCGACGACATCCTCGGCCAGTACAACGCGGCGTGCGTGTATGCCCGCATGGGCGACCACGACCGCGCCTTCGACCTGCTCGAGAACATGCTCCCGCACGCCAACCACGAGACCAAGGCCTGGGTGAGGGTCGATTCCGACCTCGACGCGCTGCGCGCCCTGCCCCGCTACCAGAAGGTGCTGGCGCTGGTGGGCTGACCCGGCGCCGCTAGCGGGCACTCCCGGACTGGCGGAACACGATCCGGAACCGGAAGCAGGTGGGCACGGGCTGCGTGCCCTGGAGCGCGCGGGCATAGCGCCCGTGACGCGCCATGTTGAGGGCCGCCGCATCCAGATTCGCATTCCCGGAACTCTCCTGCAGCGCCGGCTCGCCAAGCCGGCCGCCGCGCTCATCGACGCAGACCCGCACCTGGGCTGCACCGGTGATGCCCAGGCGGATCTCCTGGGGTGGGTAGTAATCCTCGGTGTCAGGCAGATAGTTCTTGCCGAGGATCCGCAGCGCGGTTGGCGGGGCCGGATCGGCGCCGCGAACAGCCGGTGGCCCATCGGCAATCACCGGCGCCTCGAGCGGGTGCGCGGCAGCCACGGGCGTGACGACCGGGATGTCCGGTGGCGGCACGTGCGGATGGTCCAGGCTCACGGATGTCGGCGCGAGCGGTGCCTGCGTAACGGTCGGCTCCGGCTTGGCGAACGGGGCCAGCTGGATGGCCGGTGGATCCGGAGTGAGGGGCGTGTGCATCAGCCCGGTGGCCAGCAGATACACCACCAGCAGATGCGCGCCGATGATGCCGCCGACCGCGACGCTGCGGCGTGGCAGGAATTCGAACTCCGGAAAATGGTAAGTCATGCCTGCATGCTCCCATGAGTTGCCGAAGGATCGCCGCGATGACAGTAGCGCCGATGCGGCGGGAATACTTCCCGATGCGGCGGCAGCGGCAAGCAACCCGACATTGAACGTACGCGCAGCGCGCGCGGGGTTCGGCCTCAGCGCCCGGCGTAGCCCTCGAGCAGCGCGGCGATCTGTGGATCATTCGCCGCCCGGGCCGCCGCAAGCGGGGTGACCCCGCCGGCATCGGCCGCGTTGACATCCGCGCCCGCCTCCAGCAGCGCGCGGGCGGTGGCCGCCTGGTGGGCGAGCACGGCCAGCATGAGTGGCGTGCGTCCCTGCGAGTCGCGGGCCTCGATTAAGGAGTGATCCTTCACGAGGTCTGCGACCTGCGCCACGTCGCCCCCGGCCGCGGCCCGCCGCAATGCAGCGCCGGGATCCTGCCTGGCCACGAACCCGCCCTGAAGCGAAGGCGCCGCCCGCGCGGCGCTCGCCAATGCGGAAGCTGAGGAAGGAGCGGCCCGGGCCACGACGACTTCCTCAATCGGGGGCGCCGGTGCGGCAGCATCCGCCGCGATCGGAGTTGGGATGCCGGACTTCGCACTGGGCCCGGCGGCCCCGGCCCGCAGTTCCTCCACTTCGTCCATGCGCGGCGGCGGCGCGGCCCTGGCGTGACGCGGTGGCGCGGCGGCGGCGGACGGTGCCGGTGCTGACGGTGGGGCCGGATGGGCCGGCATGTTCGTCGTGGTTGCAGGCGGCGGCTCTTCCCGGAGCGGACCGGCTTCGCCCGCGTCGGGCCGGGTATTGGTGCTGACCGTCACGTCCACGGGCGTCCCGGACGGCTGCGGGCGCGTGTGCGGGATGAGCAGCACGGCCCCGATGATGCCGGCAGCGAGCGTCCCGAGCGCGGCCGGCCGCCCGCAGGCCGAGAGCCAGCCGCTCCAGGCCGGCGGGCGCCGGGCCGGCGTACGCGCGCGCCCCGCGACTTCCCGCGCGTGCGCGAGAATCGCGCGCCGCGTCGCTTCCGAGGGCGCACTTTCCTCCAGCTGCGACAGCCGGCCGTAGGTCCGGTCGACGCCCGCGTCAGCCTCGTCTTGGGGAATCGTCGGGCTCATGCGTACTCGCTCAGGAGCTCACGAAGCTTGCCGCGTGCGTAGCGCAGTCGGCTCTTGGTGGTCTCGAAACTGCTGCCGGTCACGGCCGCCACCTCCTCCACGGTCAGTTCGCCCTCCGCGTGCAGCAGGAACGCGTCACGCTGCTCCGCGGGCAGCTGCACCAGCGCGCGCGCGAGCGCCCCGGCCTGGTCACGCGCCACGGTGGCGGCGAGCGGCCCGACGCTCGGCTCGGTGACCAGCGGTTCGGGCAGCGGCGCGCCGCCCGCCTCCAGCACCTCCAGGCTCACCTGCCGGCGGCGGCTGCGCAGCGCATCCACCAGGCGGTTGCGCGCGAGCGTGAACAGCCACGTGGTGAAGCGCGCCGTGGGCCGGTAACGCGCCGCCTCGCGCGCCACCGCGAACCACACCTCCTGCATCAGCTCGTCGGCCTGCGCGCGGTCGCCGAGGTTGCGCAGCAGGTAGCGCCAGGTGCGCTGCTCGTGGCGGCGGTAGAGCGCATCGAACGCCGCCACCTCGCCGCCGGCGAAGCGCTGCATCAGGCTCTCGTCGCTCTCCCCGGGCTGCGTCATCGGGAGCGATTATCGCCCCTGCGGCAGCGTTCAGCCCGGGGGATCGGGCACGAAGCGGCCGGGGCTCTCCGGGAAGGCCTGCGGCTGCGGCCAGCGGGGCGTGGGACGGCGGACGACGCCCATCGCCACGAGGTTCTCCAGGCTGTCATAGCGGATGCGCACGACCTCGCGCGGCTCGCCCGAGTCGCGCTCGAAGCTTGCGTACTCGACCCGCGAATTCTCCCGCTCCCCGTGGCCGGTCCCCAGCCGGGCGGAGGGCTCGTTGCTGGGTGCCGGCGCGGCCGCGGCATGCGCTCCGAGCGCCCGGCCGGCCCAGGCGTCCCGGCTCTGGGACTGGGGTGCTTCCAGCTGCACCTGCGGCGGGCGCCGCTCCCCGAATAGCGCCACGCCGATGACGCCGATGTTCAGCGGGCGCCCGGTGCGCTGCGCATACGAATTTCCGGCATCCGTGAAGGTGAAGGCGGCGACCTGCTCCTGGCTCTTGCGCCAGCCGTCGATGTCGTAGCCCTGGCCGGGCGCGAAGATGTAGCCCTGCTGGTCGAAGCCGGCCGTGTCGCCGCTGATCACGTTGACGCCGTCGACCGCGGCGACCGCGAGCAGCCGCTCGCCGCTGCGGTTGGTCACCCGGATGGCATAGCGGGCACCAGGGCGACCGGCGACCCAGTATTCGCCCCGGGAGTAATGGGTCTCGAGCGTCTGGCCGCTGTCGCGGTCGACGATCTGAACGTCCGCGAGGCGCCCCAGGGCCAGGGCGTTGGCGCTCATCAGGAGCGAAGTCAGGGTCATCGCCATCAGGGTCTTGCGCATGTTCGGCTCCGGGGTGTCCTGCACCCGTACGCAGCCTTAAGCGTGCCGGCCCCGGATCCGGGGTTAGGCGCGCGCACATTCTTCATGCCCGGCCGACCGCCCGGGGCGGATTAAGTCAAGCCGCGGGACCGGGACGCTAGGGGTACTTGTTCTCGACCACGCCCCGCACCGGGTGGGTGTCGTACACCAGCATGATCGACTGGATGTGTCCGGTGGCGGGATCGAAGTTGAAGACGTCCGCGCAGTCGAAGGCGACGCGCGAGCCGTCCTTCAGCCGCCAGTCGTAGTTGTAGTAGGCGACCGCGCGCAGGTGCCCTTCCGCGCTGATCAGTACGTCGTGCACGGTCAGGCGAGTGCCCCTGGAGGAATCGGCCACCTTCTTGACGTACTGCCGCACCGGCAGGCGGCCGAGGAACGGCGACTCGACCCAGCCGTCCGGGATGAACAGCGCCGCGGCCTTGTCCGCATCGCCCGCCTCGAGCGCTTTCAGGTAAGCATGCACCGACTTCTGCATGGTTCGTCTCCGCTGTTCCCGCGACTCTATCCGACCACTGGCGGCAGCGCGACCGTCACGGTGCGCCCCCGCCCGGACCTTTCTCTGCGCTACCCTGATCCGTAAGCGGCGCCGCGGTCAAGTCCGCCCGGGCCGGCATCTCCAGGCTCTGCTCCCCCTCATGTCGCACCGACATCCACACGGCGATGTCCCAGGCATTGCGTACGCCGATGAACAGCAGGCACAGCAAGACGGCGGCGACGCCGAACAGGCTCTGTTCAGGCCGGCGCCAGATCAGGACCCCCAAGAGACCCAGGACCGCGTACGCGACGCTCGGCAGGACGATGTTCCATAGCCAGTCCTCCCGCACCGGCAGGTAGCCGCTGCCCGAGAGCGCGCTGCGGCGGAAGCTGAGGAACGTGGCCGCCCCGTAGCCGAGACCGGCGCTTCCCCCGGCGATGAACCCGGCGCTGAGGGTGGCGAGGTGCTGGTGCGGCATGCTGATGTAGGCGGCCAGCGCCAGCACCCCGCTGAAGTGCACCATGGTCGGGGAGACGTAGGCGCGCAGCCCGTCCAGGCGGATGCGGCCAGCGTCGCGCGCGAGCGCGATCACCACGAAGGTGATGCCGGTGAGGCCGCCGGCGGCCGAGCCCACGATGACGTAGAAGTTGTCCCAGCCGGCCAGCAGTGGCGATTCCATGGGAGGCAACCGGCTTCAGCCCGCGCGCGACTCGCTCTGCGCACGGTGACCCAGGGTCAGGGCGCTGAAGGCGATGGTGAGCAGGCAGCAGGCGACCATGGTGACGAAGACCCCGCCCCACCCCCAGTGGTCCGCGATCCAGCCGACGCCGGTGCCGGAAATGGCCGAGCCGAACGCGTAGCCGAAGAACCCGGTGAAGCCCGCCGCCGTGCCGGCCGCCTTCTTCGGGACCAGGTCGAGCGACTGCAGGCCGATCAGCATGATCGGGCCGTAGATGAGGAACCCGATGGCGATCAGCGCCGCATAGTCGATCCACAGCGGGCCCTTGCCGTTCAGCCAGTAGACGACGACCGCTACCAGCGTGAGCGCCATGAAGAGGATGGTCGCCGGGGCGCGCTGTCCCTTGAACCACTTGTCGGAGATCCAGCCGCAGGCGATCGTCCCCGGGATCGCCGACCACTCGTACAGACCCCAGGCGAAGCTCGACTCCCTGAACGAGAATCCCTTGGCGGTCTCGAGGTACGTCGGGATCCAGTTTTCCACCCCGTAGCGCACGAAGTAGCAGAAAGCGTTGGCAACCGCGATCGCCCACAGGTAACCGTTGTTCAGGACCGACTTCAGGAGGATCTCGCGGAAGGTCAGGGTGCGCTCGCTGGCCGCGGAGTAGCCGACCGGGTAGTCGTTCTTGTACTGCTCGATGGTGGGGAGCCCGCGCGACTGCGGCGTGTCCTGGAGCAGGAAGAACACCCCGACGGCGAGCGCGGCGGCGATCATGGCGTTGAAGTAGAACTTGGCGTGCCAGTCGTGGAACAGGGTTACCCCGACGAGCGCCAGGTACGCGACCAGGGCGCCGCCGACGTTGTGGGCGGTGTTCCACACCGACACCCAGCGGCCGCGCTCGCGGGTGCTGTACCAGTGCACCATGGTCTTGCCGCACGGCGGCCAGCCCATGCCCTGCACCCAGCCGTTGAGGAACTGCACGGCGAAGATCGCGCTCAGCGAGGCGTACACGCCGGCGCTCAGGCCGAAGGCAGCGGTGATCCCCGCCGACAGCAGCAGGCCGAGCGGCAGGAAGTACTTGGGGTTGCTGCGGTCGGACACCGAGCCCATGAGGAACTTGGACAGCCCGTAGGCGATCGACAGCCCGGTGAGCGCGTTGCCGAGGTCGGCCTTGGAGTAGCCGGGGTGCTCGCGCAGGATGTCCGGGATGGCGAGCGCGAGATTGTTGCGGACCAGGTAGTAGCCCGCATAGCCGATGAAGATGCCCGCGAACACCTGCAGCCGCAGACGCCGGTAGGTCGGATCGATCTGCTCAGGCGGGAGCGGCGCGGCAAAGGGCGCCGGCTTCAGGAACCCGAACATCGACTCTCCCCCATGGGCGCGGGTCACGCCCTGGGTGATACTATGTGGCCCGCATACGTACCGCCATAGCCCCAGCTCACCCCGCCCCCCGCCCATGCGCAGCGCCGCCGCTTTGCTGCTCCTCCTCGGCACGCCGATGCTCGGCGGCTGCGCTTCCTTCGATGCCTGGCGCGCCTGCGGCTGGCACGGCTGCCCCGGCGATACCGAGCTCACCGCGGCAGTGGAGGCCGCGCTCCACGAGCACGCGCAGCTCGAGCCCCCGAACACTCTCTACGTGCGCACCTCCGACCGCGTGGTGTTCCTCAGCGGCCAGGTGGCGACCGACTTCCAGCGGGCGACCGCCGTGGAGGCGGCCCGCCAGGTGCGCGGCGTGCGCCGCGTCGTCAACGGCATCGCGCTCGAGTACGACGGGCGGTAACTCCCGCCCCGTTGCCGGGCGAGGCCGGGGTGCCCCAAGATCTGCGGGATGCAAAGTCCCGAGAACGCCTCGCCAACACACCCGAGCGAGCCTGGCGCGCACGAGCTCGCGCGGCGCGCCCTGCTCGCCTTCCTCATCACCTTCATCCTGGCCCGGGTGCTGGTATTCCTCATCATGGCGCGGCGCATCCCGAACCTGTACCTGTTCCTGGACCGCACCCACGTCCACCACCTGAACTACGGCATCTTCCTGCTGGCCGGCGTCGGGGCCTACCTGCTGTTCGCCCGGCCGCATGGCGATGCGTTGCGGCGCGCGGCGTTCGGCTACGGCATCGCCATGGCACTGACCTTCGACGAGTTCGGGATGTGGCTGCACCTGGGCGGCAGCTACTGGCAGCGCGCCAGCATCGATGCCACGGTGGTGGTGGCGGGGCTGCTGGCCTTCATCGCCTACGCGACATCGATCAAGAAATTCGAGCGGCGCCACCTGCGCGCCTTCCTCGCCCTGGGGGTCGCGGTGGCGCTGTTCGCCTGGGTGCTCTACGACGTCTCGATGTACCTGGGCAACCTCGAGGGCCCGCGGCTGCGCGAGCTCGAGGCCGCCTCCTCCCCCTGAGCGCCTAGTTGCCGAGCAGTCCGAACACGGCGACCCCGTTGACCGAGCCGACGAACACCTTGCCGTCGGCGACCACGGGCGTGATGAACTTGTTGCCGGCACCGAACTGGTCGCGGCTGCCGGCCTGCGAGCTGTTGTAAAGCTCCGTCGCCAGGTTCCCGGCCGCGTAGGCATGCAGCACCGCGGGGTCGCTGTTCTCGTGCGCCCACACGATTCCGTTGGCCGCCGCGTTCGCGGACACCGAGGGTGCCGTGCCGGGATAGGCAAAGGCCTTGGCGGTATGCGAGCCCGGCGCGAGCTTCGCCTGCGAGATCCCGAAACTCAGCAGCTGGCCGCCATTCGGTCCGTAGTACACGGTGTTGTCGAAGTACGCCGGTGTCGACCAGATGCCGGCGCCCAGCGCCCCGTCCAGCTCCTGGAAGATGTTGTTGGCGCTGGTGCTGAACTTGCCCATCGAATTGCGGTCGACCACGTACAGGTTGCCGTCCTTGCCGGCCCCAACCGCCAGCTGGCGTGAGGTTCCTGAGGAATCAGTGAAGTCCGGCAGCAGCAGGATGCCGCCCGAGCCGAGGTCCTCGTCCACACCCGACTCGGCCACCTCGTTGTACATGGCGAAGTAGTCCGCCACCGCGAGCGTGCCGCCGCCCAGGGTGAGCTTGAGGAAGCTGTTGCCGTAGTCGCCCTGGCTCGGGAAGCCGTCGGCATTGAGCGTGGTCTCGAAGCCGCCGTTGGCGGTCAGCAGGTAGACGTTGCCGGCCGGATCCGCCGCCGGGCCGCCACCGGCCATCCAGATGGCAGGTCCCTTGTGGCCACTGTTGGGGGCGGCATTGAAGACGGCCCGCTGCGACAGCGTCGACTCGCTGTAGGCGATCACCCAGCCCGAGTAGGGCTGGATGTCACAATGCGAGGTCCAGCTGGTGTAGAGCGTGCCCTGCGACAGCAGCAGCGCCGCCCGCTCCTCATAGGCATGCGGGTCGAAGGTCATCGTGCCGCCACTGACGGGGTAGGTGGCGGCGATCTCCATCGGGCCGTCCAGCAGTTCGGCCCCCGTGGTGACATCGAGCGCGTGCAGCCGCTGATGATAGGTCGAGTCCAGCACCGACATCGCCACCACGAACAGGGTGCCGTGGGCGCCGGCCGCCCGGTCGATGACGGGAGTCGCCGTGACACCGATGACGGGCGTCACCTGCGTGCAGCCGACGTCGGTATTGCTCGGCGGGGACTCCCCTGCCCCCAGGAGTGAGCTGTGCCACAGCTGCGTGCCGCTGTCGGCATCGAAGGCGTACACCGAGTCGTTCTCGGTGGCGACGTAAACCACGTTGTGGGACGCGCCGTTGATGCTGAGCCCGGACAGGTACAGTGGCTGGGCGTCGACCTTGCCGTCGGTGGGCAGGAAGCGCAGCAGCCCGAAGCTCGTCGAGTTCACGTTCTGCGTCGTGAGCACCGACTCGGTGAGGTTTGCGCCGCTGCGCATCGCATCGTATTTGTAGGTGAGGATGTCGGTCGGCTGCGCGGGGGTGGAACTGCCGCCGCCGGTCGGCGGGGCGCTGGTGCCGGTGCCCGCATCGCCCGAGCCGCCGCCCCCGCACGATGAGACCAGCACGCAGGTCAGCAACACACTCAGCAGGGCGGCGCGATGGCGCATGGTCGTGTTCGGCTCCTCGTTACCAGCGCAGACTGTAGCGGGCCGGGACGCCGGGGCAACCCGTCGGTGAACCGCGACGTTTCGGGTGCGCCAGGAACGCACGGCCCTGTGACCCACGTCACGGAGCGCGGCGGCTCCCGGCAACTAACCCGAAAGGACGACGCGCGCGCCCGCGCTCGCAAGTCACGCCGCGCTCTTCTATAACTGGCGGCACAGGAGCCGCCGCACGCAGGTTCCCCGGGGGGTATCGCGGCGCGGCACGAGGGGGATGAGTCCATGCGCGCAGCCCTGTTTCGCGGCGTCGGTCGGCCGCTCAGCATCGAGCAGGTCCCCGATCCCGTACCGCGGGCGGACCAGATACTCATCGAGGTGGCGCAGTCGGGCATCTGCGGTTCGGACCTGCACATGAGCGAGTACGGTGCGGTGCCGGAGGGCACGATCTTCGGCCACGAGTTTGCCGGCACGATCGTGCAACTGGGCGCCGCGGTGCCGCCCGGGTTGCGGGTGGGCGAGCGCGTCACGGCGCTGCCCGTGCAGGCGTGCCGGATCTGCGAGGCGTGCGAGGCGGGGCTGCCGGCGCTGTGCGCCCAGGGGCAGTTCACCGGAACCAACCTCACCTTCCCCGGCGCCTATGCGCAGTACGTCGCCGCCCGCGCCACCATGGTGCAGCGCCTCCCCGCCGGGGTGGGTTTCGCCGAGGGCGCGCTGGTCGAACCGCTGGCGGTGGCCCGTCACGCCGTGGCGCTCGCCTCGATCCGGGCCGGCGACACGGTGGCCGTCATCGGCGCGGGCCCGATCGGCGCCGGGGTCGTGCTGTTCGCACGCCTCGCCGGCGCACGCCACGTCATCGTCAGCGAGCGCTCGCCGGCGCGCCGCGAGATCGCCCGCGCGCTGGGAGCCACCGGCACGATCGACCCGACGCAGGAGAATGTCGCGCAGCGCCTGGCCGCGCTCGCCGGCGGCCGGCCGCAGGTGGTGTTCGAATGTGTGGGCGTGCCCGGCCTCTTGCAGCAGGCGCTCGAACTCGCGGGCGTCCGCGGCCGGGTGGTGGTGGCGGGTGTGTGCTTCGCGCAGGACTCCATCATGCCGCTCACGGCGCTCATGAAGGAGGTCAACGTCCAGTTCAGCCAGTGCTACACGGAGGCCGACTTCGCGGCGGTCATCGACGCCGTCGCGCGCGGCGCGGTGAGCCCGCGGCCGATGCACACCGACACCGTCGGCTTCGCCTCGCTCCCGGCGGCCTTCGAGGCCCTGCGGCTGCAGCCCTCGGGCTGCAAGGTGCTCATCGACCCGAAGCGCTGAGCATGCATCCCTTCACCTACACGCACGACCCAGCGCGCGGCCGGGACTTCACCCAGCGCCTCGCCGGCGCCCGTACCACGCCCGCCGCCGCCGACCCGCAGGGCCGCATGGGCATCCCCATGGCCGACCTCGAGCGGCTTTGCCAGAGGCTGTCCACGTTCGACTGGGACGGCTTCGCCAGGCGCCTCAACGAGCACCCGGCCTTCATCCACGAGTACGGCGGCGCGCGGCTGCACTTCGTGCACGCGCGCAGCACCGATCCCGCTGCGCGTGCCCTGCTGCTGCTGCACGGCTGGCCGGGGTCCTTCCTCGAGTTCCGCGAGCTCATCGCCCCGCTCACCCGCGGCACGCCGCCCTTCCACGTGGTGTGTCCGTCGCTGCCGGGATATGGCTTCTCCACGCGCAGCCTCGAGCATCCCTGCGACGCCGCCGCCATCGCCGACATCCTCGCGGACCTCATGAGCGCGCTCGGCTACGAGCGCTTCCTGGTGCAGGGCGGGGACTGGGGCAGCCTCATCGCCTGTGAACTCGGGCGGCGGCATGCGGCTCGCTGCCTCGGCCTGCACCTGAACATGGCCCCCTTCCTGCCGCCCCCGCCGGACGACCCGGTGCGACAGCAGGTGACGGCCGCGGAGGCTGCGTGGCTGAGCGAGGGCGCGCGCCTGTGGCAGGACGGCATGGGCTACTACGCGCAGCAGGGCACAAGGCCGCAGACGCTCGCGGTGGCACTGGCCGACTCGCCCCGGGGGCTGCTCGCCTGGCTCGCGGAGAAGCACCTCGCCTGGAGCGACCGCGACCAGCACGGCGCGAGCCTGGTGAGCGATGCGGCGATCGCCGACCACGTGGCGCTCTACTGGATGACCGACAGCATCGGCAGCTCCATGCGGCTGTACTACGACGAGCGGCATGCGCGCCGCACGCCGGCGCGCATCGAGGTACCGACCGGGGTAGCGGTGTTCCCGCGCGAGCTGATCAAGTGCCCGCGCGCCTGGGTGGCCGAGCGCTGCCGGCTCGTGCACTGGACGGTGCAGTCCCGGGGTGGCCACTTTGCCGCGCTCGAGGTCCCGCAGCTGCTGCTCGCGGACCTGCGCACCTTCGCTGCGGTGCTGGGCCCGGGTGCGGGCTCATGATCGCGCGCAACCCCCGCATCAGCTTCGAGGACGCCCTGCCCCACTGGGCGCCGAATCACGCCTTCGCGCAGATCACCAACGCCGGCTCGACCAGCCTGCCCTACGTCGAGACCTACCTGAACAAAGTGATGGCGCGCGCCGCGCTCACCATCACCGATGCGCAGCTCCGGGCGGACATCGCGCTCTTCAGTGCGCAGGAAGGCAACCACTACCGGCAGCACCGCCTCTACAACCGGCTGCTGTACGAGCGCTATCCCGGCCTGCCGGAACTGGAGGCGCGCCTGGGGGCCGACTACGAGCGCATGCTGGCGGACGAGTCGCTGCTCGCGAACGCGGCCTACTGCGAGGGATTCGAGTCGCTCGGCATCATCCACGCGGAGTTCTTCTTCGAGCGCATCCCGGACCTGCTCGAGGGCGCCGACCCGCGCCTGGTGAAGCTCTGGGGCTGGCACCTGGCCGAGGAATTTGAGCACCGCCGGGTCTGCTACGAAGTGCTGCGGGCGCTCGGGGGCGGCTACCGCGTGCGGCTGCGCGGCTTCCTGCGGGCGCTGCGCCACCTCGGGGCCTACGGCAAGGCGGTGTCCGACCAGCTGCTCGGCGTCGACCGGCGCGGCATGAACGCCGTGCAGCTCGCCCAGTCGCGCCGGCTGGAGCGCCGCTACCGGCGGCGCTTCCTGCGCTTCGCGCTGCCGCGCCTGCTGTACGTGCTCTCCCCGGGCTACGACCCGCGCGGCAGGCGCGCCCCGCGCGGCGCCGAACAGCTGCTGGCGGGCATACGCCCGCCGGCATGACGGTGCGTTACTTGCCGAAGGACTGGGTCGGCAGGTTGTCCGGCAGCGGCAGCGAGCGCAGGTAAGTCGCGAGCGTCCACACGCCATCCTCGCCGATGGCCCCGCCAAAGGCCGGCATGCCCTTGGGGCGCCCGTAGTAGATGGACATGAACACTTCGGAATCGCTGCCGCCGTAGCGCCAGCGGCCGTCGCCGAGGTTCGGTCCGACGGCACCCGCCGCACCGGGCCCGTGGCAGCCGTCGCAGTTCATCGCCATGAACAGCTGTGCGCCGTTGGCGGCGACCGCCTTGTCGCCCGCGTGCGGGTTGTGCAGCGTCGCACCGGGCGGGACCCGCCCATCGGCATTCACGTGGCTGGGGTAGCTCACCGAGGGCGGCGCGCCGGCGCTCGCGGCAGCCGGGGCGGCGGCATGCTGCGAGCAGCCCGCCACGGCGAGTCCCAGGAGCAGGCACGGCAGCCGCAGCTGCGAAGGTAGCGGGCTCATAGTGCGAAGATCCAGATGAGGCCGCCCTGGCTGGTATGCGCGCCGATGTCCTTGACGTAGTCCGCCGGCGCGCGCACGTCCGCCGGGTCGTCCGAGCGCACATCGCCAGCCAGCAGCAGCCAGTCGCCCCCGATGCCGGCGTACACCGCCACGTACTGCTTGCCGTCGGGGCCCCGGAAGGTGATCGGGTTGCCGACCACGCCGGAGCCGACCTTGAACTTGGAGAGCACCTTGCCGGTGCGCGCATCGACGGACTTGAACCAGCCATCGAGCGTGCCGTAGAAGGCCACGTCGCCGGCGGTGACCAGCGCGCCGCTCCAGTTGGGGAACTCCTCCTTGTTCTCCCACACCTTCCTGCCGGTGGCCGCGTCCCAGGCCATGAAGGTGCCGAGGTAGCCGCCGGGGCCGACGCTGTAGGGGCTGTTGATGCCCATGAACGGCGTGCCCTTGAGGTAGGTGGCGCGCGTGGAGGTGTAGTCCATGCACAGGTTGTTGGTCGAGCTGTAGAACAGGTGCGTCCGCGGCGAGTACGCCGGCGGTGATGCCGGGCTCACCCCGCCCTCCAGGCACGGGCAGATGTCCTTGACCGTGCCCTTGGAGGCGCCGGTCTGCTTGCTCGGGTCGAGCACGGGGCGGCCGCTCTGCAGGTCGATGCGGCTCGCCCAGTTGACCTTCACGAACGGCTCGGCGACCAGCAGCTTTCCGGTCGCGCGGTCGAGGGTGTAGGCAAAGCCGTTCTTGTCGAAGTGCACCAGGGCCTTCACCGGCTTGCCGCCGATCGTCAGGTCGGCGAGCACCATGGCGCCGGTAGAGTCGTAGTCCCAGCTGTCGTGCGGGGTGAACTGGTAGGCCCACACCAGCGAGCCATCCTCGGGCCGGCGCGCCAGCACGCTCGAGGTCCACTTGTTGTCCCCCGGGCGCTGCTCGGCGTTGTAGGGCCCGGCGTTGCCGCTGCCGTAGAAGAACAGGTCGAGGTCCGGGTCGTAGGAGAGCCAGCCCCACACCGGCGCACCGCCGGTGCGCCAGGCATCGGCCGGCCAGGTGTGCACGCCGAGGTCGGCGCCGGTGTCGTAGGGCGGCCTGAAGTCCCCGGGCTTGGCCAGCATCTCGGTGTCCGGCCCCATGTTGTGGCCGGTCCACACGACCGCGCCGGTCTTGAGGTCGAGGCCCTTGGTCCAGCCGTAGATGCCGAACTCCCCGCCGGCGGCCCCGACGATCACGCGGTCCTTCACCACCAGCGGCGCCATCGTGACGGTCTCGCCGCTGGCGACGTCCGCGATCTGCGTCTTCCAGAGCTCCTTGCCGGTCCTGGCATCGATGGCGACCGTGTGGCCATCGAGCAGGTTGTAGATGATCTTGCCGTCGGCGTAGAAGGCCCCGCGGTTCACCGTGTCACAGCAGGACACCCCGATGGCATTCGGGCTCACGTCCGGCCGGTACTTCCAGCGCAGCGGGTAGCCCTCCTTGCTCAGGTCGAAGGCGTACAGCACGTTCGGCCAGGGCGTGATCACGTACATCGTGTCGCCGACCACCAGGGGCTGGCCCTCGTGGCCGGCCAGCACGCCGGTCGAGAACGTCCACACCGGATGCAGCGTGCGCGCGTTGGTGGAATTGATCTGCGTGAGCGCACTGAAGCGCGTGGTGGCGTAGTCGCCGCCGGGCATCAGCCACTGCCCCTCGGCGCCTGCGGCCGGTGCCGCAGCACCCGCGCGCAGCGCGGCCAGGGTGAGGATCATCGCCAGCGAGGCTGCCGAAACCGGCCGCATAGAGCTGCTTCCTTCTTCTTGGTTGGGCCGTAGCGTGTGACAGGCGCAGACGCCGGTCAAGCTGTCGCGGTCCTTCAACGCCTACGGCTCGAGGCTTGCAACGTAGGCTGCCAGTGCAATCAGGTCACGCTCGGTGAGCCGCTCCACCACTGGCGCCATCGCCTGCGCGGCCGCCGAGCGGCGCGTGCCGTTGCGGAACGCAAACAGCTGCCGCAGCACGTAGCTCGCCGAGCGCCCGGCGATCGGCGGGAAGAGCGCCGCGCCACGCAGATCCGCGCCGTGGCAGGTGGCGCAGGCGAGCGTGCCCGGGGCCTTGCCGGCGGCGAGGTCGCGCCCGCGCGCGAGGCTGCCCGCCGGCACGTAGGCGTCGTACACGAGCTCATCGTCGCGGCGTGCGTCGCGCTGTGCATCCGGGGCCACCTCGATCAGGCGCTCGCCGAGGCGCTCGCTCGGGCCGCTGCCGGTGGGCACGTAGGTCCAGCCGCTCACCTTCACTTCCGGGAGTGTCGCGCCCTCGATGACGTGCGAGCGCTGGTGCAGCTTCAGGCGCGCGAAGTAGCCGGCAGCCTGCACCGCATCGGTGGCCTCGAGGTGACCCGCCAGTGCGATCATCGAATCCGAGGGCGCGTTCGGGCCGGGCCACGCGACGCGTCGCTCGCCGGACTTGAAGTCCGCGAGCTGCTGCAGGAGGTACTCGCGCGGCAGTCCCGCGAGCGCGGCGTTCTCGGGCCGCCCCTGGCCGTTGGCCAGGTGGCAGTAGCCGCAGGCGTAGACCTGCGGCGGCCGCCCGCGCGCCACGACCGTCGGCATGGGAGGGTGGCTGTCCGGGTGCCAGTCCGGCACCGCGAACTCGTCGAAGAGCTGCGCCTCGGTGTAGGTGAGCGTGCTGTCCGGGAGGTGCAGGGGCTGCACCGCATCGAACGGACCCTGCGGCAGGTCCCCCTCCCCGGGAAACAGCCATGGGGGTACGGGCAGCGGCCCGGCCACCGCCGGCGCAGCCACGGCGGCGAGCAGCATCAGCACGGCGGGGACGGCAGCGCGCACGGTCCGCAGAGTACATCGGCGGCGCCGAACCTTCTCACAATCCATTACCCACAGCAGGGCCTGGCGGATCGCGCAGCGCGCTGATTTTCCGCGTCATTTGCCTGCCATTGCCCACGCTTGAGCCGCAGCTTTCTCCACCTTAGTTCAAACTCCTTTTGCGGCCGTTCCGATTAAATCGCCGGCCGAATGCCCCGCGCCCGCCGCCACGGAACAGCCGCCCGACCACCCGCACCACCGCCGGCCTCTCCATGACTCGTGCCGCCACGAGGTGGGCGGGCGCGCTGTGGCTGGCGCTCGCGGCCCTGCGCGCGCCGGCCGAGGAGCTGGCGGTGTTCACCGGTGTCACCGACACGGACGACCACACCTCGGTGAGCTACTCGTGGGAGCTCGAGTACCGGCAGGCGCTGCGCCGTTACCTCGACTTCTCCATCGCCTACCTCAACGAAGGGCACGTCCCCGGCCATCACCGCGACGGCGCGACGGCGCAGATCTGGGCTGTGAGCCCCCTGTGGCACGAGCGGCTGAGCTTGGCGCTCGGGTTCGGGCCCTACTTCTACTTCGACACCCAGGACGTGGGCTCCGGGGCCGGCTTCCGCGACTACCACGGCGTGGGCGCCATCGCCACCGCCTCGCTGAGCTACTACTTCGCGCCGAGCTGGTTCATGCGCCTCAACCTGAGCGAGGTGCACACCCCGGGCGATGAGGACACGCGCACGCTCGTGCTCGGCGTCGGTCACACCCTCGACACGCTGTTCGAGCACTTCGGGGGCTTCGCCCTGGAGGCGCCGGCGGGAAGCGAGGTCGGGCTGTTCTTCGGGCAGACCATCGACAACACCGCCAACTCCCCCCGCTCGCGTGCCTTCGGGCTCGAGTACCGGCGCACCCTGACCCGCGACCTCGAGCTCTCCGCCGGCTGGCTCAACGAGTCCGACGGCCATGCCGGCAGCCACAACGGCCTCATCGGACAGGCCTGGCTGGTGGACCCGCTGTTCGGGCACCGGGCGACACTGAGCCTGGGCGCCGGCCCGTACGTGGCACTCGAGCGCCGGGAGACGGCCGACGGCGAGCTCGCCGCGCGCGTCGAGGGCGTGGTGTCACTGAGTGTCAGCTGGCGCTTCGCGCCCCACGTGCTCGCGCGCTTCACCTGGGACCGTGGGTTCACCAACGCCAGCCAGGACCGCGACGTGGTGCTGCTCGGAGTCGGCTGGCGGTTCGGGAACTAACGGCGCTGTCGGCGGCCGCAGACGCACCGGCCGGGCAACGTCCGGAACGCGCAGCTTGGTTCCTATGGCGCAACCGGCGCGCGTTCGGTTACATTTTCGCGGGCGCGATCCACGACGGGCGTCAAACCGGCAGGAAGCAAACTCATGCGCCGTGTCCCTGGTTTCCTGTGCCTCTTCGCGAGCGTGCTGTGGTGGCTGGGGGCGGTGCTCTCCAGCGCCACGGTGTACGCCCAGAGCGAGGGCGACGTCCCCACGCCCGACCAGCTCGATGACCTGCTCGCGCCGGTCGCGCTCTACCCGGATGCGCTGGTGGCGCAGATCTGCGCGGCCTCGACCGACCCGCAGCAGATCCTCGACGTCGACACCTGGCTGCACCAGAACCTGACGCTCACCGGCCAGGCGCGCACCGATGCCGCCCAGCAGCAGGGATTCGACCCGGCGTTCATCGCGCTGGTCAATTTCGCGCAGGTGCTGGACATGATGGCGCAGAACATCGACAGCTACGCCGCCATCGGCCGCGCGTTCAGCGCCAACCAGGGCACGGTGATGGACTCGATCCAGCGCCTGCGCCAGCAGGCCTACGCCGCCGGCAACCTCGAGACCAACCAGTACCAGACCGTGGACGTGCAGGACCAGGGTGGCGTCCAGGCCGTAAGCATCGCGCCGGCCAACCCGCAGGTCGTGTACGTCCCGCAGTACAACCCGCAGGTGGTGTACGTGACCCCGGATCCGGGCGCCGTGGTCGCCGCCTCGGTGATCACCTTCGGCGTGGGTATCGCGCTG
>Ga0335085_10006817_pt1 | contig 17931 bp, 19 predicted proteins | sample Lox_Sample_45_FD_206712 | JGI IMG/M metagenome (GOLD analysis project Ga0335085, IMG submission 206712) | Soil microbial communities from Loxahatchee National Wildlife Refuge, Florida, United States - Lox_Sample_4.5 | ecosystem: Environmental > Terrestrial > Soil > Wetlands | place: USA...
CAATCTCACTGTGGAAGACGCGGTGAACATCTCCAACAGCAAACTGCTTACAACCAGTTTCGTCGGCACAGGCCCGCAGGCCGCTTTGCAAAACAACCCGAACTTTCGAAATAACGTCCACGCCAATGCGATCACTGTCTCCTATTCGATGAGCGATCGCTTCTCGATATTCGGCGGCTTCAGCTACGACAGTTATTACGCTCAGGGCAACATCGTCTACGCCCGCGGCACGGCGCCGATCACGGACTTCTTACGCGATCAGGAAATCAATCGCGTCTGGTCCGGCGGCATCGAAGGCAAGCCGACGAAGCGCTCCGGCCTCCGCTTGAGCGGCAATTTCGATCGTTCAACCGGTGTCGGCGCGATCACCGGACTTCCACCGGCCACCGCGCCGGCCACATACAACGAACCACCCGCCTACGGACCGGTCACGTGGCCGCTCGTGACAGGCACCGCGTACTACGACATTCCGCGTGCCGGCCGCCTTGCCGTCGATTTGCAGCGTACGTACTACATAGAAGAAATCGTGACAGCGAATAATTACAGTGCTAATTTGCTCACCATCCGCTGGACGAAAGGGTTTTAAGGTCACACAAAAATAACTTTAAAGCTATTCTCGGAGGCTTTAGCAGATGAATCGAATCGCGAAGGTGCTTGGGATGGGCGTCTTATTCGGTGGTGCAGTTCTCGCATTCAGTTTGGTTTCGGGCACGCCGCAGACCTCATTCGCGGCTCTGGCTCCCGCGCCGCAGAAGAGCGCCGAAGACGTTTACCTCGATAAGTGCGCGGTCTGCCATGCCAAAGACGGCTCGGGCAACACCGCAAAGGGCCGGAAAGTGAAGGCAAAGGATCTTCGCTCGGCTGAAGTTCAGAAAATGTCTGACAAGGAATTGACGGACGCAATCGCCAATGGCAAGGGCAAGGACATGGACGGCTTCAAGGACGAGCTGGGCATGCCCATGGTGCAGGATCTCGAGAAGTACGTTCGAACAACATTTGGCAAGCACTAGCTCTCGTTTGGGTTATTCTGACGCGCTTTGAACTCACGGAGGCGCTGGGAGCTAGAGTCAGGAGGAGTCTGCCTTGGAAGTCAGCAGCAACACCTCTGCCGTAATCCTGATATTCTTCACGGCAATCGTTGCCGTCCTCGGTCTGCTGATCGCTGTCCGCCCCGAATTGACACGCGTGCGCGGCGGCAAGATGCTCGCATTCGTTGGCCTCTGCGTTCTGCCTGTGCTGGCCGTTTGGGCCGGCGGAAATGAGCATCTCGAGCGTTCCACTTCGACGAAATTCTGCCTCTCGTGCCACGTCATGGCCGATTACGGTAAGAGCCTTTACCTCGACGACAAAAGCTATATTCCCGCCGCGCATTTCCAGAATAATCTCGTCCCGCGCGATCACGCTTGCTTCACGTGCCATACGGATTACACGATGTTCGGTGACGTCGATGCAAAATGGCGCGGCCTGCATCACGTCTACGTGCAGTATTTGGGGAAAATACCCAAGCCCGAAGATATCAAGCTTTACACGCCGTTCAACAATCGCGAATGCCTGCATTGCCATTCAGGCATGCGATCCTATGAGGAATCCTCGTCGCACCATAAAACGCCGCAGCAACTAACGCAGATGGCAAACAACCAGCTTTCCTGCATGTCGAGCGATTGCCATGACATTGTCCACGAAGTAGGAGACTGGGGCGACGCAACTTTCTGGACGCCCAAGCAGGAGACGAAATGACCCCTACCCCTCCGCTGATTGAACGCCGGATTCGCTGGGCCGGGCTGCTGATCGTCTGCGGTTTGGTCATCCAAATGATCACGCTGATCTTTGTCCATCCGCTTGCGTTCATGGCGTTTCTTTTAATCAGTTGCCCGCTCGTGGCTATGGGTATTCTGCTTTTCTTGTATTCGATCGTCTCTCATAACCACACGGAAATAGAATCCGCGAAGCTCGACGAGAATGCGAAGGGTTCCGAGACGCGCATTTAGATCAATCGCCATCTGCGTTAGACTCAACTGAAGCGCCTCTCCCGCCAGGATTCACCGCCGGAATTTTTTAATTTTCCATGCTCACGTGCATGCGGCGGGTGTATAAAAGATGTTCCACAGGAGATCGCCACGTTAATCGCAAAATCGGTTTCGTTCAGCAGAGAAGTCCTCGGAAAACGTTGCCAATTTAAGTCATCGCACGTCGCAACTGCGTTCGCTTTCGCGCTCGTAGCTCTACTCACAATTCCGCGCGCGGCAGTGGCGCAGGCGCCCATTTCAACACAAGACGACAACTCCAACGTGGCCCATATCGCGCAGCAAAAAGGGGCGCTGCCGGCGCTCTTCCAGGGTGTCGGCATTCAACAGCATCTCGGCGCGCAAATCCCGCTCGACGCAACCTTTAAAGACGAGACCGGCAAAGACGTCAAGCTCGGCGACTACTTCGGCAAGAAGCCGGTCGTTTTGATCCTCGCCTACTACAAGTGCCCGATGCTCTGTTCGCTTGTGCTGAGCGGCGCCACGAACGCCTTCAAGAGTTCCGGCTTCCAGCTTGGCAATCAGTTTGAAGCTCTTACCGTGAGTTTCAGCCCGACGGAAACTCCGGAAATGGCTGCTGCTGCGCAGAAGCAATACCTGCACCAGTACGGCGCAGGCATCGACACGGCAGACTGGCACTTCCTGGTCGGTCAGCAGTCTCAGATCGAGCGCCTCACGAACGCGGTGGGCTTCGAATACAAATACAATCCGGCAAACGGCCAGTACGTGCACGCCGCCGGTATCACAGTGCTGACGCCAGAAGGCAAAATTTCAAAATATTTTTATGGAGTTAAGTTCGAACCGCGCGACTTGCACCTTGCGTTGGTGCAGTCATCCACAAATCACATTGGCTCGATCACGGATGCGGTACTGCTCTTTTGCTGCAGCTACGATCCCGCTACGGGCAAATATCACGCTGTGATCACGCGCGTGATCGACCTCGCCTGCGGTTTCACAGTGCTGGTGCTGGGCCTCGGAATATTTTTTCTCTACCGCTCCGCCGGCAAAAACAACGCACAACCCGCCTGAATCGTGTGTGCACCAAATGGGACCTGTGTAGCGGCCGACTCGCCTTGCAGTCGGGCGCCTTCAAAGGCCCTCTGCGCCGTTCCCCAGGGTCCTACTTTTTTCGAATGGATTTCTTCGAATGGAGCAAAAGTAAAAAGTGCGTCATCGTGAGGGCCGCGAAAGTGGCCCGAAGGATCCCTCTTGGCTTTGCGACAGGGAAACAGCAGCGATAAGACCTAAGCCTTCTTCGCCTTCAGACCGTTCAACGCCAGCGTGAGCCGCGACTTGTACCGGTTCGCGGTGTTCTCCGTCAGCGTCCGCTTCTGAATCGCCTTATCCAATTCCGAAAATGTCTCCGGCGCGAGCTTTTCCGCGGCGGCGGCGTCATTGGCGCTGAGCGCCGTGCGCATCCGGCGAATAGCCGTCCGCACGCGCGTGCGGTTCATCCGATTCACGGCCGTCCGCTTCTCCGTCTGGCGGATATTCTTCAGTACTGACTTCTTCTTTTTCTTGACCTTTACAGGCTGACCAGCAGGCATTCCGTGTTCCTCGCTAAATTTGTTGGCTTAAGTAGCCGGAATATTCAACTCGTAGGCTGAATGTGTCCGAAAATCGTGACAACCGAGAATATCTGACCCGTCCGCGCAAGTCAATTTCGTCGGTCCAATTAGGCGGATTCGGGCTCGTCCTGGACCATAACACTGAAGGCGAAATAGTTAATTCCTGCTAGTGAGAAGCTTCGCGTGTCATCGGGCAGGACCGCCGAATCTCCCCTTTGCCAGGCACTCGTGTCGCTCAACTGAATGAGAACCTTCGATGCACGCTTGCCTGTGTCCTTTTCGTATTTCTCCATGCACCGGAGGACAGATTGCCCGATCGACTGTGCCAATTCCGCCGTGGGGATCATCAGTTCCTCCCGTTGCGCGTCGGTCCGCCTACGCCGCCGCGCGCAGCTTTGCCCGCCCCGTAATCTCCGCCTCAGCCTGTAACCAGTCTTCCAGCGCATGGCCGTCGCGTCGTCCGCGCTGCTCGTAAAGCTGATATGCCCTCTCGCGGATCTTCTGCTGCGGCTCTTCAAGCCCCACACCCGCTTGCTTGAACAGTTTTTTCCATTCTTCCGCGCTCAGAATCGGCGCGAGATGGCCCGCGCGCTGCGCGCCAGTCTGCCCGAACGCCCAGAACGTCGGCAAAATCTCTTCCTCGTCGCTATCGACCTCGCGCACCACCAGCAAAAACGAGTCGAACTTCTCCTCGCCCTTTGGCCGTTTTCCCAGCCGCACCGTGCGCGTCACGATATAGTTGTATTCGGTCTCGTCAGGATCGCCCGCATAGACATGCCCGATCCTGTACTGAAGCCCTTTGCCGCATTTTTTGCATGAGCCGATCGCGCGGCCTCCCGAAAGTGCCACGGCCGCTTCCCAAACCGAAATTGCCTTTGTGGAATGCCCCTCCGGACAGCAGATTTTTGACGCCATTAAATTACACCTCCGCCAGGGCGCGTTTCCCGTCGCCCCGGACGAAAGAATTTTACATCGTTGAGCGCGTGCCTGATTAAAAGGATGGAAGGTATTTATTGAGGGCTTCGATCAGTTTTTCTTTTGGGTCGAATCCGGGGGCGGATTGCAGGCGAGGCAGGCCCGCATCCCGCACATCTGCATGGCGCAGCGAGGTCCGGCAGGCGCGCCATTCAGCGGCTGGCGAAATGTGACCACGACAATCGCTTCTGAATCGATCGCAAGGCCGTCGTGGGTAGCGGGCGAAAACTGCCACTTGTTTGCCGCAGCGATTGCCGCCGAGCGAAGCGGTTCTGCCCCAGACAGCGCCCGCACGTCGCGAACGTGTCCTTCGCGATCGATGGATTCATCAAGGATGACGCTGCCGTCCGCATTACTCGCCGCCGGATAACTCGGCTCATAACTCGTCATCACGAATGCAGCGGAGTCGTCCGATGCATCGCTTCTCGCGCTAATTCTCACTACGCTCGGCCCTGCTTCCCGGTCAAAATGGTGCACCGTCGGTTGACGTGGCGGCGCGTAAGGCTGCGGAAACTGGAAAGCGATCGCGATTCGCTGTTCATTCGCACGCCCGCCTTGGCTCTGTGAAACGAATGTCCACGTCCGCACCGCGTCCAGCGCCTGCCTCAAAAATGGTTGATCGCCGTGCAGCACCTTCACATTGGAGAGCGTTCCGTTGTGGTCGATGGCTGCATCAAGCAGCACCTCGCCGCCAAACAGGGACGCCGGATAAGGCGCTGCAACGAGCGATAGCGGCGTCGGGCCGTCAACAGAAAGGTTATGTCCATCGTCATTGTCCGAATTCGCCGGCGAAACTTCATTTCCACTAGCGATTCGCGCCGCCGCTTGCCATGTGATCCCGTTTCGTTGCAGGAGAGGCAGCGCATAATGAATGGGCACCACGGCGCCCGGTACTGACGCAACGCCGTCCGCCGACGGCGCTCCATTGCCCATCTCGCGCACATTTAGCTCCGCAAAAACGGCGGAGTTGTCGCGTAACCACTGTCCTTCCACGAGTCCTGTGACGCCATGCGACTCGTCCGAGATCACCGGCGAGCCGCTTTGGCCGGGTTCAATGCCGTGATTGAAAAGAAAAAGCTCCGTATCCGCCGCACCCTTTTCCAATTCGGAAAATTCGAAGCGCAATACTTTTCCCGGCGAAAGCAATTCGCGAATCGGATCGAGCGAGAAAGCGTCGCGTGGCTGCGACGGGCTGAATGATTCGGCTCGCACCAATTCGCCCGGCTTCGCACCCGCCGCGTCCAGCGGCAGAAACGAAACATCGTATTTGCCGTCGAATGGGTTCTTTGTCGCGCGCAAAACGGCGATATCGTGATCGCTATCAAGCGCCGCAACATTCGCACGCACAAACTGCACTTGGCCTGCGCCGTCGTGCAGCAACAGAAATGGCTGTCCGCCGGAAAGCTGGCTGAGAACGTGCGCGGCCGTCAAGACGTAGCCGTCTCTGTTGATAAAAAATCCATTGCCGTAAAAAATGTAGCGATAGCCGTGAGGTGAAGGAACGCCTTCGTCCACTTGATAGACGATCTGGCAAATCGCGCTGCTCGCGGCGTCTCTGTGTTCTGGAGCTGTAGGTGTGGCTGTCTCTGGTATCGCCGCAAATTCTTGTGCTGATCCGACCGCAGCGAAGAAGCTCAGCAGCAACGCGACACAGCACGCCATTGCTGCCACTTCCCAAGCCCGCCCATTTCTACGCGACTTCATTGTGCGAGATTTTACGCGAAACGCACGAATTTCGTTTCAGGTAAATCGCGCAGCCGAGCAAAATGGGAGATCTAGTACGCAAAAAAGTGTATCGAGTACTGTATCTGATAAACGTACTGGCTAAGGTTCCCCAACTCCGCGCGTCTTCGCTTTTTCTGTGATGTGTGGGAAAGTTTAAGCGCAGCGCCCCGAGCTTTCAGCGCGGCATTTTAGGTGCGGCGTAAGCCTCACAATCGTGAGGCTACTGCGTGGGAATGTTTCTCCGTCGATCGCCCGAAGTTCTCGATCCAAAGCATCCGATCCGCGCGGATTAACACGAATCGATCATGAGGTACTAGGTCCGTACTTCTACGAATAGAAATCTCTTCTTCCGTGTGCTATCCTTCGCCGTTTTTATTTGGTGTGAAAGAAAAGGAGGCGCGACTCAGCGATTTCTAATCGCAACTCACAAGAATTAAAAATGCGCGTAACTCCTTTGCCTTCATCAAAACCGCAGTTTCTAATCGCAGTCGCCAGAGGGTTTTCGCTGCTGCGGACGTGCTAGAATTTCGCCATGTCAAAACGGATAATTTCGCCGGGCGGGGCCGTGACGGGTGTGGTCGAGCTGCCCGGAGACAAATCCATCTCACACCGTTACGCGATTCTCGCCGCGTTGGCCGAGGGGAAGAGCGAGATCATCAATTACGCATCGGCGGCGGATTGCCGCAGCACCCTCGAATGCATGCGGCGCCTCGGTGCACAAGTCGAGATTGCAAGCGACCGGGTTCGCATCACCGGTGCCGGGCTCGACGGCTTGCAAGAGCCGCGCAAGACCCTCGATGCCGAAAATTCCGGTTCGACGATGCGCATGCTGAGTGGCGTGCTTGCGGGTCAACGCTTCAACTCGACAATTTCTGGCGACGATTCTCTCCGCAAGCGGCCGATGCGCCGCGTAGTCGAGCCCCTGACGCAAATGGGCGCAAGCATCAAAACGCAAGAGGGAGGCCGCGCGCCGCTCGAAATTCACGGCAGCAGACTGCGCGCCATCGATTACACGACGCCAATTCCGAGCGCGCAGGTAAAGTCCGCCGTCCTCCTCGCAGGGCTATATGCCGAAGGGGAAACGATCGTCCGCGAGTCTGTCGCGACTCGCGACCACACGGAAAGTGCGCTGCGCGAATTTGGCGCGCGAGTAGAGAGCATCGACGATGCAAGGCAAGCGAACAAAGGCCGCGCGATGCGAATTTATCCGCGGCCGAAACTGGTAGCCCGCCAGCTCCTGGTGCCGGGCGATCTTTCGGGCGCCGTCTTCCTGATCGCGACGGCGCTGATTCTGCCCGAATCATCGCTCGTGCTCCACAATGTGGGCTTAAATCCCACACGCGCGCGCGTGCTCGACTTTCTCGTCTCCATCGGCGGCAAAATCAATATTCCTTCAGTTCAGTTGCGAGATGGCGAACTCGTCGGCGATGTGTCGATTTCGCATTCAGACTTGATGGGCGGAACCATTGCCGGCAAGCAAGTAGCCGAAATGATTGACGAACTACCGATGCTTGCGGCGCTCGGGCCGTTTACCGAGCAGGGAATCGAAATTCATGACGCGCAGGAATTGCGCGTGAAGGAAAGCGACCGGATCGCAACGATTGCGACGGGGCTGCGTGCAATGGGCGCAAGCGTCGAGGAATTTCCGGACGGGATGCGCGTTGCGGGCAAATGGGGAGGGAAGTTGCGTGGGGCGAAAGTCGAATCGCACGGGGATCATCGGATCGCGATGGCGCTTTCGGTGGCGGCGCTCGGCGCGCAGGGCGATACAACGATCCGTGATGCGGAATGCGTCGGTGTCTCGTTCCCCGAATTTTTTTCGACGCTCGAAAAGTTGCGTGGCGCAGCAGTTTGAACCTGCAATCGGCAGCCCGTGAACCTATAACCTCACTTCGATTTTCCAATATGAATGTCGCCATACTTGGTGACGATGTGGATCGTTGGGCCGCCAGTGCCTTGAGTAAAGTTGAGGACCTGTGGTCCATGATCGTTGCCGCGGTCGGAATCTTGAGTAAAGTCGTTCGTGATGTCGCCGGCGTTGGATTGGGCGAAAAGCGTGAAATTGGATTGCGCCGGCAGATTCAGCGTTACATCGCCGGCGTCGTCGGTGATCTTGATAGGTGCGTTGGGCGGCTCCGCGAATGTGATGTCGATATCGCCGTGAGTCTCGGTTAGGTTAAGCTGGCCCTGAACGCTATCGAGCTGCATGTCCTGGTTGCGCGCGCTGATCGTGATCGGCCCTGTGGCGCGCGAGAGGACTACGTCGCTCGTATCGATCTTCAGTTCGCCGATCGCTCCGTCAACCTGGACGTTTGCTCGTGGCGAACTGTAGCGCACGCCTTTTGTCACATTGCGCAAGTCCACATCGCCGAACACATTGCCACCGAGCGTTGCTGCTCCCTGTATATCGGCAATCTCCACATCGCCGCCGCCGCGCCCTGTGAAACTGACGGGACCCGCCACGTTGTGGATGCGTGTATCGCCGTTTTGTACATCGCTGGTGACGCCTAGGCCGACGTCATGAATTTGGACGTCACCGTTACGCGTGGAGACTGTTGCGGTCCCCTGCACTCCGGCAACGGTCACGTCGCCGCGATTCGTTCGCGCGTTCACGCTGGCGGGTCTGGGCAATTGCACGTCGAGGTCGATAGAAATGCCACCACCATTGGCGTTCACCGGATGGATTTGATAATTGCCGTCAGGTCCGTCAAACGCCAGATCGAGGTTCTTCATCCGATCCCGCGCGGCCTGTTCGGTGTTGCCGCCGGCGGATGCATTGCCGCTGACGAGCAACTCATTCCCCGTGCCTGTGTGGACGTTGATAGAACCATTCGGCGTGGTGATGCTAAAGAGCGATCTAGGGTCGCCGACTTGCTTTACGTCGATGCGTTTGGTTTCGGAGTAGCGCTGCGTGAACAATCCGAAATCGCCGAAGTTGTTCACGAAGCCATTCCGCCGATTGTGCATCCAGCCCGCAAAACCGACCAGGAGCACGATCAACACGAGCAGAAAAATGAGACCGAGTTCGCCGCCGGTGATAAGCGCCGCCGGCAGAGCGCCTGCCGGGTGTGCGTAGCGGTCGATCAGCTTCGAAAATCCCCAGACAATGATGATGACAGGCCAAAAGTGCGTGATCACGTAACCAAGACTAAAGGTAGGATGCAGCGTCGCAACCAGCAGCAGCGCGCCCACAATGATCAGCAGCAAGCCGGAAAAGATGGAGCGTCGTCGTCGGACAGGCGCTGGCGGCAACGGGGGGAGGCCCGTAGGCGGGGGTGGCGGGCTGGGCGGAAGCTGGCCGCCCGGCGGCGCAGGAGGCGGCAAAAGAGATCCGGGATTGGTCGGGCTAGCCATGGCGCATCAAGAACTCTGCTTCGCCCTTCCAAAAAGAATCCAAGCGCCGATCGCAATCAGGATCACCGGCCAAAATCTGCCGAATAGATACCAACGAAAGAGCCCGAAATTGGCAAAGAGCAGCAGAACGCCGAGGCCAATGAGAATGATCGGCCCAAGCGGCAAGCGGCCGTCTGTTGTAGCGAGAGGGAACGGTTCCGGCACCGGCTGGCCGAGTTCGCGAGCTTTCGCCACGCGATATGCGTCAATGGGCATATAGAAATAAAAGCAGGCAAGCGCGATGCCGAGCAGAGCATCGTAGCCGCCGGGGATGTCGCTATTCAGCGCGGCAATAATGCCGCCGAAGATGCAAACGTGAATCAATGCCTTCATGTATTCGCCGTTGTAAACGGCGCCAAGGCCAGGCACGAAACCCAGCACGAGCGCTGCCCCCGGGCTGCTAGTCGTGGGCGTTCCGGCGGGCTTCGCGGCGGGGCCACCGAAAACAATCGTTGAAAGGCAGTCCTCGCAATAAAGCGCACCGCGGACATCGCGTGTGCATTGCGGGCACAACGGCTTGCCGCATTGACGGCAATACCCGGTTGCGTCCACATCGGGGTGAACGGCGCATTTCATGAGCGGCTCCTCGTTACGGTGACGTGGAAATCCCGGTGCGTTTCGGCTGCGTAGAAGCTACGGGCGCGAAAAAATCGACTGGTGCGCGGCGGCGCGGTTTGGCCCTTCGGTTGCGATTCGGGCTGCAAAGAAGGGTTCTGGTTCTGTTGCGGGACAGCCGGCTGCGTTGCGGGTTGCGAATCCTGGCTTTGGTCCATGTCGAGGCGCGACTCGATCTCGTAAACGAGCCGCATATCATTAACGAATTTCGCCGTATGCGCGTACGTGAGGTGCACCGTGCGATCCGCGGCCCGGAGAAGATTCATGGGATTCAACACACCGAACCCTTGCGTCCGCGACGAATTAGCAGCCTGGAAAATGATCAAAAACGAGGCCGCGACTGTGATTGCCCCCATCGCGAACTGCGGTTGCCACAGGATTCTTGCGGGCTGAATCCAACGGCGCCATCCGTGCGCGGGCGCACCCGACGTGCTATTGACGATCTTGCGGAAAAGTTGCGGAGGTACGTCCACGGCCGGCGTTGCGCGCAGCATCCGAACCGTGCCTCCCACGCGCGCCACAAGTGCCGCGCAATCGGCGCAATGCCCGATATGGGCACTGAACGCCGCCGTTTCCTCGGCCGACGTCAGCCCTTCAAGGTAATCGCTCAGCCGCTTGTCGGATTCTGTGCAATCCCAATTCATAATTACCTCCCGGAGTCTATGCCGGGCGTACTCCCATTTGCTCGAGGATGCGTGCTAATTCGATGCGCCCTCGATTGATTCGTGACTTGACCGTGCCCTGCGGCACTTGCAGAACGTTTTGTACCTCGCTGTAATCCAAACCTTGCAGATCGCGTAAGATTACTGCCTCGCGCAACTCCGGCGAAAGGTGAAGCAGCGCCTTCTGAAGCTGCGCGCTCAACTCGGCCTGTTCGGCTGCGTGGTGCGGCGTCTGTGCGACGTGCTTTTCCTCCACCTGCGGCATCGCGTCGTCGATCGAGTCCGTAAGCCGGTCGCGCCGTGTCCGGCGGTAATGATCCACCAGCAGGTTGCGCGTGACGCTCGAAAGCCATGTCGCAAACGCTCCGTGCTGCGCCTGATAGCTGCCAAGAGTCCTGTAAACCCGCAGGAAGACCTCCTGCGTCAGGTCCTCGGCGTCCGTCGAATTGCCTGTGAATCGATAGCATAAGTTGTGGACGCGGCGCGTATGTCGGCGGACAATCTCCTCCCAGGAAGAGTTGTCGCCCCGGAGACACGACAGAACCAGTTGGGCGTCGGGCTCCAATTGTGTTCAGCCTTTCAGACCGCATGTCCTTTCGTCCTCACTCTAAATAACGCAGAATGAGCCCGAAAAGTTCCGTCTAAAAAATTTAGCAATTGATCAGATCGTACCCGAATCGGGAAGCGTTGACACGCGATTCGAAGAGTCATTCGAACGCCAAGAGGATCAGTGCCCACGCGCGCGGTGAGCTTGAATCAACAATGTGGTTAAGGCATGCTCACATGGTCATGGCGAAGAAGAGAAAGCCGCAACTCAAACCAGCCAAAGAGGCGCGAAGGCGCGCCCGGCTAGGAATCGGCCTGCCTCCCCCTGAGAAGACTATTCCCAGTAAGCGCGAAAAATCAGAAAAGCACAAGAAGACGCTAGGAGATCTGCTTTCTCGGGAGTAAGTGTACGCCAAGCCGGGTGACCACCGGTGTCCTAGTGGATGTGGCGCGTCTTGCGGCCCACGTAATCCATCAATAGATACTGGCCGAGCGTATAGGGAGTAGTGAAATAAGCCTTTCCGCGGCAAAGCTCCGTGATTTTCTGCACGAACTGCACGAGGCTGTAATCGCTTGCCAGCATGAAGGTATTAATCAGAATGCCGGCGCGCTTGCACTTCGCGACTTCTTCAATCGTCTGCGTCACTACAAGCGGATCAAGCCCAAAGGCATTCTTATAAATACGGCCATCATCGAGTGTAAGCGCCGAAGGTTTGCCGTCCGTGATCATCACGATTTGGCGCATATCCTTCTTCTGTCGTGCCAGAATGCGCTGCGCCATGCGCAGACCTTCGCGCGTGTTCGTGTAATAAGGACCTACCTGCACCCGTGCCAGCTGGCCCAACGGAATTTCCTCCGCGCTATCGTGGAAAAGAACGCAGTGTAGCGAATCCCCCGGATACTGTGTGCGGATCAAATGCGAAAGCGCCAGCGCAACGCGCTTGGCCGGCGTGAACCGGTCTTCGCCGTAAAGAATCATGCTGTGGCTGCAATCCAGCATCAACACGGTAGCGCAGGAGCTTTGGTATTCGCACTGGTGCACCATCAGGTCCGGATAATCGAGATCGATCGGCAATCCGAGTCCGTTGCGCTGCACGGCGTTGAAAAGCGTCGCGCTGATGTCCATGTTCAGCGTGTCGCCGAATTCGTATGGTTTTGAGATGCCGCCCGATTCCACGCCCGTCGCGAGATCACGCGTGTCGTGGCGCCCGAAGCTGCTCTTTCCCAGGCCCGCAAGCAAATCCTTTAGCGTTTTGAATCCCAGAAAATCGAGCGCCTTGTCGGTTATTTCAAAACGCGCATCAACGTTCTGTTGATCCTGCTGCTGCGCTTTGCCAATTTGCCCGCCAGGCGTTTGTGAAGGAGGCGGAGTAACGCGCGCGTTCTGCTGCTGGGTGATATAGCCCTCTTCCTCCATGCGCTGGATAATCTGCTCGATCAGGTCGCGCAGTTCTTTATTCTGCGAAAGTTCTGGATTCTGAAGCATTTGCTCCATCGTTTCAGGCGGGATCAGGTCGCCCTCCTGCAACGCGCGCAGAATCGCTTCACGGAGCTGCTCCAAGTGTTGCTCGCGGGCGCGCTCCATATCCATTTCGTAGATGCCGTATTGAGATTCGAACCCACTCTGGAGGAAAAAGTCCGAAAGGCGGCTCATCAATTCTTGCAGGTCGATGTCGCCGGCGGCTTCGGCAGAATATTTGGAGTAGCGGATGTATTTCATCGCCTATTCCTTTTGGCGTCATCCTGAGCGAAGCGAAGTATCCCTCTTAATGCCTCGCCACGAGACGCGACTCTCTCCGCTTCAGTTAAACTGCCGCCGCGGCAAGCGCCCCGACGGCTCCCGCGGATCGCGGGGCTCGGCTACGCGTCGTGCTTCGGCATAAAAGCCGCGTTCCTCGCTGCGGTTGATCCGCTTGTGCGCCCAGAGACCCTCGAGAACAAATTCCGCAGCTCCTGCCTTGAGAGCGGCGTCGGCGTTCGATTGCACGCCTAGCGCCTCAAGATGATCGAAGAGGCCCGGGATCTTCTTAAGCTGTCCGATAGTTTCCGCGCTGGAGGCGTTCGCGGGCAGTTTCAGTTCCTGCCCGGATTCGAACCATTGCACGATCGGCTGAAAATTCGCATTCGGATAATATTTTGAGAAAGTCTTGCCGACCGCGGCCCGAATCAATTCGCGAGCGATATTATCTGCGCCACGCAGCTCGCCTTCATATTCCAACTCGAATTTCCCCGTCATCGCCGGAATCGCCGCGTAGACATCCGAGACGCGCGCCACTACAGCCGAATCGTGGCTGCGAACCGCTCGTTGTTCGGCGCTGCTCAACACGTTCTCGAGCGTGCTGATCGGCAGGCGTTGACTAACGCCAGAGCGCTTGTCGATGCGCTTATCGTCACGCGCCTGAAAGGCAATTTCCTCGACCACCTCGCGAATGTATCCGGGAATTTCCATGCGCTGCTTCGTATCGCGCGACGTCCACGATTCTTGCGCTGTAATCGACATACCTTCATCCACCGTGGCCGGATAGTGTGTGCGAATCTCCGATCCGATGCGGTCTTTCAACGGTGTGATGATCTTGCCGCGAGCCGTGTAATCCTCTGGGTTCGCGGTGAAGACCAGCAGTACATCGAGCGCCATGCGCACCGGATAGCCCTTAATCTGCACATCACCTTCCTGCATGATGTTAAAGAGGCCCACCTGAATCTTGCCCGCGAGATCGGGGAGCTCGTTGATCGCAAAAATTCCTCGATTCGCTCTGGGCAGCAAGCCGTAATGAATCGTCAATTCGTCGGAGAGATTGCGTCCGCCGCGCGCGGCTTTGATCGGGTCGACGTCGCCGATCATGTCCGCGATCGTAACATCGGGCGTGGCGAGCTTTTCCACATATCGATGATCGCGCTGCAGCCACGCAATCGGAGTTGCGTCGCCTTCGGCGGCAATCAGTTCACGGCAGGAACGGCACAGCGGACGATAAGGATTGTCGTGAATCTCGCAGCCTTCCACATATGGGACGACGGGATCGAGGAAGCCTGCCAGCCCGCGCAGGATCCGCGATTTCGCTTGTCCACGCAAGCCCAACAAAATCAAATGATGGCGCGAGAGAAGCGCGTTGACGATCTGCGGGATCACCGTGTCGTCGTAACCGTGCACGCCGGGAAAGATTGAGCCGTCGCCCATTTTCTGAAGCAGATTTTCGCGAATCTCCTGGCGGACAGAACGCCCCGCGATTTTCTGCTCAGACCACTGGCTTTTGCGTAGCTCACCCAGATTTTTCGGCTGGCTCATCCGATTCTCCCCACTTCTATACTTCTATGATGCGGCAGGAACGCGTGGCGTCGCGCAGATCGGGCGGCACGACTTCATTATAGCGCGGGCGTCAAACGGGCCTGTGTAAAGCTATTAGACGCCGGAATCAGCGTAAGGAGTTGAGCGCCGCTTGCATTTCGTCGCGGGCGTGAGCGTCTCCGGCGCGCTGTGCCACAACGACACCGTCGGAAAGCATCTTGCGCGCTTCTTCGTCGCGGCCGAGGCGCGCGAGAAATTGCCCGTATTGGAAATAGCCTGCCACGTAGTCGGGATGGTGCTGGATGAGATGTTGAAAGTGCTCGGCGGCGGCGTGATCGTCGCCTAGCTTCACGCACTCGAGAGCGAGGCCATACCGCGCGAACGCATCTGTAGGGCGCGTGGCGACAAATTGCTCGAGAATTTCGCGGCGCGACTTCTGTGCTTGGGTCATAGTGCCGGAGCGCGTATTATAGCGGGCGCGTCGAGAGCATGCAAAGCAGCGTTGCCGTTTACTTTGCTCGCGCTTTTGCGCCTGCGATGAATTCCGTTCATTTTCATTCCCGCTTGTGAGGCTCAATGGCGAAGGCACCGAAAAAAGTGTCGCGTACGAATAACCCGTCTAGCGTATCGGCCGTAGCAAAGCCTGTGAGCGCGTCGCGTTCCGAAGTGATCGAGGCGGTGCTCCCGAATGATGCCAACGTGCTTGGCACGATGCTCGGCGGCCGCGTGATGCATCTCATCGATATTGCGGGCGCACTTGCGGCGACCCGCCATTCGAACTCCTACGTCGTGACGGCATCGGTCGATTACCTCGATTTTCGTTTTCCGATCCAAGTGGGCGAATTCATCGTTTTGCGCGCGAGCGTCAATCGCGTGTTTCATTCTTCGATGGAAGTCGGCGTAAAAGTGTTTGCGGAAAATCCGCTCACCGGTCAGCAGCGGCATACCAGCACGGCCTATATGACATTCGTCGCGCTCGACGCTAATCGACAGCCGCACCCGGCGCCCGCGGCGATTCCCGAAACTGAGGAAGAGAAGAGGCGGTATCGGGAGGCCGGCGAGCGGCGGGACTATCGGTTGGCGATGCGCCACAAGAGAGAAGTCGAAGGCGAATAGCATGCCGCTGCGCCCTTGTGCTTTTCCTCAACCTGTAGCCGTCGCCGGTTTCGCGTTCCCACTTGCGACTAGAAATTTGTCCCTCGTTTCAACAAGAACCGCTGCTCGCAACATCCCTCCCCGAGGCGGCGCCACGGACTTGAAATCTGGAGTCCTAATTCGATGGTTCTGACCGCCCAAATTGTCTTTAAACCTAGCGCAGGTTTGGGGACAGCCTCACCGTCGTCTAAAAGCCGTATGCTATAATTTTTGCTGTTAGCGGCATAAAGCTCTTTTATGCCCTCCGGAGAAACGCGATGCCCATCGCAAAAACCGAGCAGATTTGGCACAACGGAAAATTTATTCGTTGGGATGACGCGAAGATTCACGTCCTCGCGCACGTGATTCACTATGGCTCGGCGGTATTCGAAGGCATTCGCTGCTACGAATCCACGCAGGGACCGGCGATTTTCAGGTTGCGCGACCACATGCAGCGGCTGCTTCACTCCGGACACATCTATCGCATGGATGCGCTGTTCTCGTTGGATGAGCTTTGCAACGCGGCCGTTGAGCTTGTGCGCCTGAATAAGATAACGGCGTGCTACATTCGTCCGATTACGTTGCGAGGATACGGTGAGGTAGGCGTCGATCCGCGCGGCTGCCCGATCGATACGTACATCGCCTGCTGGGAATGGGGCAAATACCTGGGCGACGAAGGACTAGGCAAGGGAATTGATGTGTGCGTCAGTTCCTGGCATCGGCCGGCGCCGAATACGTTGCCGCAAATGTCCAAAGCCTCAGCGAACTATATGAATTCGCAGCTGATCCGCATGGAAGCGAAGACAAACGGCTTCGAAGAGGGCATCGGCCTCGACCACAATGGGCACGTTGCAGAAGGCTCCGGCGAAAACATTTTCGTAGTTCACAAGGGAACTGTGATCACTCCGCCGCTTTCCGATGCCGGACTTTCCGGCATCACGCGCGATTCCGTGCTCACGATCTGCCGCGATCTCGATATTCCGGTGCTCGAACAGGCCATACCGCGCGAAATGCTTTACATTGCCGATGAGGTTTTCTTCAGCGGCACGGCCGCGGAGATCACCCCGATCCGTTCTGTTGACCGGATCAGCGTGGGTGCTGGTGCACGCGGGCCGGTTACGAAGCGCATTCAGGAAGAATTCTTCTCCATTACCAGCGGGCGAAAGCCCGACCGTCACAACTGGCTCACTGCTGTCACCGTGCCGACTACGACTGCGGCGCGCTGAATCTAATTAGTTTCGGTTTTCTTGCTGCGGCGAATCCGATAAAATCCGGCGCGGTCGCCGGAGGTACAAATGTATAGCTTGCCGCAGAAGCTCGTCGCGGAGTTCGTCGGGACGTTCACTCTGATTTTCATCGGTGCAGGCTCGATTTGCGCCGACCAGTATCTACGCTCCCTCAATCAGCCTGGGCTGGGCCCTCTGGCGATCGCACTGGCGGCCGGGCTCGCGATGGGCGTAATGGTTACAGCCGTCGGACACATCTCCGGCGGGCATCTGAATCCTGCGGTGACGATCGGATTTTGGGTTACGCGGCGGTTGGGTACGATTCAATCCCTGTGCTATTGGTTCGCGCAGCTTGCCGGCGCGGTGTTTGCAGCCTACGTGCTGATGCTGGTTGTGCCGGATAGCGCGTCGACTGCGTCTGCGCTGGGCACGCCCTCGCTTGCGTCGGATTTCACGCGCCTGCATGGCATGGCGCTCGAGGCAATTGCCTCCTTTTTTCTTGTGTTTGTCTTTTTCGCTACTGCTGTTGACGATAGAGGCGCGTTCGACAAGATCGCAGGTTTTGCGATTGGGCTTACCGTAATGATGGACGTGTTGGTCATCGGCCCTTTTACGGGCGCGGCGATCAATCCGGCGCGCGCGTTTGGCCCCGCGCTCGTATCTTACCATTGGGCCAATCAAGGCGTTTATTGGGTTGGGCCGCTCATCGGCGGGGTGATCGCCGGATTCTTGTACAACGCCATTTTTCTACGCGACCAGCCCCCTCCGAGCTGACGAAAC
>Ga0335085_10006818_pt1 | contig 17930 bp, 16 predicted proteins | sample Lox_Sample_45_FD_206712 | JGI IMG/M metagenome (GOLD analysis project Ga0335085, IMG submission 206712) | Soil microbial communities from Loxahatchee National Wildlife Refuge, Florida, United States - Lox_Sample_4.5 | ecosystem: Environmental > Terrestrial > Soil > Wetlands | place: USA...
AAGCATCGCAACTGGGCCTCGACCTCGCGTTCGAGCGCCTGCCTCAGCGCGGTTTCATCGCGATGAAAGAGAGCCTGCTTGACGGCCCGAATGGCCAACTGCGGGCCCTCGGCGATTTTCTTGGCAAAGGCGGCAACCGAGGCTTCGAACTGATCCACCGGGAAAATGTGATTGATGATGCCCAGCCGGTGCGCCGTGGCCGCGTCGATCATGTCGCCCGTATAAAACATTTCCGCGGCGAGGGAAGGGCCGACAAGTTGCGGCAAGAAATACGTGCCACCATAATCCGGGAAAAGTCCCACCTTGGCGAAATTCTGCCCGAACGCCGCCCCATCCACCGCCAGGCGAAGGTCGGCGGCCAGCGCAAGGTTCATGCCGGCCCCAGCGGCCGGCCCGTTCACCGCGGCGATCACCGGCTGCGGCATCATGCGGATATTCAGAACGGCCTGCATCCCGGAACGCAAAATCGGCGCGAGTTCCGTGGCATCGCCCTTTTCGCGACCCTTGCCGATAGCCCCCAGGTCGCCCCCCGCACAAAACGCGCGGCCCGCGCCGGTCAACACCACCACGTGCACGGAAGTGTCGCTCGAGATGCGCATCAGCGCCTCGTTCAAGGAGCTCGAAAGTTCATTGTTCAGCGCGTTCAGGCGATCCGGGCGATTCATCACCAGCGTGGTGATGGCGCCGTGCCGCGCCTCTTGCAAGACGGGAGAACTGGAAGCGGGTTGCGTTGCGTGGCTCATAATGCCTCCTGCGGCTTGGATACCGCCCGCGCTAATGGGCTTGTACTTCCCTGGATTGCTCCGTTTGCTTCACGAGTTCCGCAAGCTTGCGGAGGTGTCTCAGGCGCTCGCCGCGGCTGCGAGCGGTGGTTTCGATCGTGGTGGGCAGGACGTAGACGCGCGCGCCATAGAGCAATTCCTTTTGCAGGCCGTATTTGCACTTGCGCTGGGCAAACTGCTCGAACGGAAGCTTTCCGTTGAACGCCACCACCCGCGGCAGGTACTCCTCGAGTTTCTTCGAAAGCACGAACCGGCCCTCGGCAAAATCCTCGCGCTTGAGTTCCTCGATGGTCTTCGTGGGGCGTTTGACGAGATCGGTGAGGCCGATCCCGAATTCGATGATGCGGCGATCGTCGGGGTAGTCGAAGGGTTCCGGCACGACGCCGCTGTCATAGAGCAACGGCCAGAAGGGATTGCCGCGGCCGGCGTAGTAATGTCCCGCGCGCACGGAAGATTCCGTCGGATTACAGCCGACAATCACGAGCTTCATGCCTTTGCGAAGATAGTCTGGGAGAGTCTTCATGCGAGTGGCGCTCGATTCGCTACTCCTTGAGTTTACTTCCCTTTGAAATTCGCGGCACGTTTTTCGACGTAAGCGGCAAGGCCTTCCTTGGCGTCTTCGCTGGTGAAGAGGAGTTGCTGGAGTTCGCGCTCGAGCCCGAGAGCTTCGGCGAACGGAATTTCCGCGCCGGTCACGACGGAACGCTTGATGCGGCCAACGGCACGCGCGGCCTTGTTCGGCGGGCAGAACTGCTTGGCGTAGGCGAGGACCTCGTCCCAGAAGCCGTCTTTCTCGTAGAGATAGTGGATCAGGCCCATTTCGAGCGCTTCTTCGAAGCTGAACGTGCGGCCCGTGGCCATCAATTCGAGCGCGCGGGAGCGGCCCACGGCGCGGGCAAAACGCTGCGTGCCCCCGGTGCCCGGCAGGACCCCGAGATTCACCTCGGGGAGGCCAATCTTGCCGCCCTCCTTCTTGGCGATGCGAATATCGCAGGCCAGGGCAATTTCCAGGCCGCCACCGACCGTGTGGCCGTTCAACGCGGCGATCACCAGCTTGGGAGTTTGCTCGAGCCGCGAGAGCGTCTCATTCGCGTGGAGGCAGAAATAGTATTTGAATTGCGGGTCGGCTTTGGTGAGCATCGGGATGCTCGCCCCGGCGGAGAAGAATTTCTCCCCCGCACCGCGAAGAAGCAGTACATGGACGTTTTCGTCCATGCGCGCCTTCAGGATGGCCGCGTCCAGTTGCAGCATCATTTCATAGGTGTAGGTATTTGCCGGCGCGTCATCCAGTTCAAAGATGGCGATGCCTTCCTCCACCCGGTACTTGACGAGTTCCTTGGTGCCCATGCTTGTCGTGGTTGCCATGTTTTCTCCAGGTCTCTCCGTCTTCAAAATATGCATCGCTAAATTCGCGTCAGTCGCCGCCGCGCGCGGCGATCTCGGAGGCCACCGCCTTCGACTCGGCGCGCCCCGGCAGTACGCCATGCAGAAAGATGCCGACGATGGCGGTGGTCAATTCCTCGGCGTCGGGATCCACGCCGGGTTTATGCCATTTGTAAACCCAGTTCATCATGCCGAACAGGCTCAGCACGGCGATCCGCGGATGGATGCCCGCCGCGATTCCCTCTTCCGTCAAAGAATCAAACGTCTGCCGGGCAAGCGAATAGTAACGGCGCTTGATGACCTGGATTTTCTCGCGGAAGGGTTCGCCCAGAGCGTCCTCTTCATGCGCGAGGACCTTCATTTCGTTGGGATGCGAGAGAAAATATTCGACGTGATTGTGCACCAAAAGCCGTAGGCGCTCCGCCGGGTCGGCAACGCCCTGCACGCGAACCATCAGGTGGTCCACGACGTAGCTAAAAGCTGCATTTTGAATCAGATACAGGAGATGCTGCTTGCTCTCGAAATAATAGTAGAGGCCGGAGAGGGAAACTCCAGTAGCGCGGCTGATGTCTCGGATGGAGGTGGCCTCAAAACCATGCTCGGCAAAAACCTGCGCGGAAACACGAAGGATATGAAGGAGTTTGGCTTCGGAGTCGCGGGGAGTGGTTTGTGAGGGGGACATAGGCTTCTCGAACGTTCGTTCGAAAACTCTAATCCGCCGCTCATCTCCTGTCAAGGCCTTGCTAGTGCCCCCTGTTACTCCTTCCCCGCTCGCTTGACGGACGCTTTCAGGTTGAGATTCGCGACGAGCCGGTGCAGACAGTTCGGATGCAAACCCAGCGTTTTGGCGGCTTGCGTAAAGCTGCCCTGGGACTGCTCGAAGGCTTGCAGGATGAGTTGTTTCTTGGCGGCGCGGACGGACTCGTGGAAGTCTCCTGTCTCGGCATTCACGCGAACGGCCGTATCGGAAAGTGCTTCCGGCAAATCTTCCGGGGCAATCCACTCCGCCGCGCCGACCACGATCGCGCGTTCGATGGCGTTTTCCAGTTCGCGGATATTGCCCGGCCAGTCGTAAGTGCAGAGCGCCGCGCGCGCAGCCGAAGAGAGTCCTTTCACTTTGCGATTCGCGCGAGCCGCATATCGCGCGATGAAATGGTCCGTGAGCAACGGGATGTCTTCCGGCCGTTCGCGCAAAGGCGGCAGTGAGAGTGAGACGACATTCAGGCGGTAAAACAGATCCAGCCGGAATTTTTCCTCGCGCACGGCTTTCTGCAAGTCTTTATTCGTGGCGGCGATGAAGCGCACATTGAGTTTGATGGCGCGCGTCCCGCCGATGCGCCGGAATTCAGGTTCTTGCAGCACCCGCAACAGCTTGGCCTGGATCGTCAGCGGCATCTCCGCGATCTCGTCCAGGAAAACCGGAACGCCTCGTGGAAATCCAGCTCGGCTCGCAAAACCCCAGTCATCACCAACAAGTCCCAGGTCCTTCAGAGCTGAGCCTTTGCGCGCCTCATTCCGGGAGCCCGACGAACTCCCCGCTCCCGGAATGGGGAAGTGGTAGAAGGTCCGCCAGGAATCCCGCCAGTCAAGTCCTTCCCGTCAATTCCCCCGATGAGAACGGTGAGTTTTGATTTTTCGCTTTCCGGCTGTAGCCGCAACGTGGCCGATCGAAAGGTCGGCCACTACCGGAAGAGAGGCAATTCCCTGCCGAGATTATTTTGTTTGGCAAGGGCGTAAACGCGCTCCGCCACCGCAAGATCCCAGGAAGCGATGCCGTTGGATTTGAAAAGCGTGACTTGTGCGGCAGAAGTGCGGCCTGAGACTTTCCCTCCCACAAGTTCGTAAAGTTCATGTACCGCGTTCCACTTTTCCGGATGCCGTTCGAACGGGAGGATGAGATCTCCGGCTTCCTGCTGCGATTGCGCGAGGGAATCGACAAAGATGACGCTTGCCCGTGAAATAGCCACGTCGTCGAGTTCGCGTTTGTGCGCGTGGTTGGCGCCGATGGCGTTCACGTGCGCGCCTTCGGCAATGTCCTGGCCGTCGAGAACCGGCTTCGGCGACGTGGTGGCCGTGTTCACGATGTCCGCGCCGCGAACAGCCTCGCTGGCTGAGGCGGCGGGGTGCACGGAAATGCCCAGCCGGGTGGACATCTCCGTGCAGAAGGCCTTGCGGCGCTCCGGATCGCGGCCATAGACGCGCACGGTTTCAAGATGTCGCACGCGCGCAACCGCCTCAAGTTGCGTTTTCGCCTGCCCACCGGTGCCAAGAATCGCCGCGGTCCGCGCATCCTGCCGCGCCAAGAATTTCGTGGCCACGCCCGATGCCGCGCCCGTGCGTTGCTGCCCCATGAAATCCGCTTCGATCAGCGCCAGCAGCGCGCCGGTGGAAATCTCATACAGCGGCACCAAAAAGCGCAGGACGCCTTTCACGTAGGTGTATTGCTTCATGGCGATGAAGCCCCCGGCCGTATCCATGGCGGCCATGTAGTGGAAGAAGCCACCGCCCGCGGGCAGTTCAAAGCGCTTTCGCGGATGGACCACCACCTGCCCGGCAGCCTGCTTGCGAGAGATTTCTTCGACGGCCTCTAGCGCCATCGGCATGGTCAGCATCTGGCGGACTTCCGTTTCATTGATATGCAGAGTCATCGGCTCGCTCCGGCCGGCGCGGGCGTTGCTCCGCCCGGATGAAATTCGACAAGGGATACGCTCGTGTCCGCCACTGTGCCGTGGTGATGATACTCGTAAGTCAGAATTCCAACTCCGGGCAATAGCTCCATCTGCGTATCGTCGGGATTCGTGGCGAAGCGCAACAGAAAAACCTCGGCGGTCCGCGCAGGAAGCCCCGGAATGCCCTCCAGCTTCTTTCTGCGCTGCTCCACCACCGTCCAGCAATACATCCCGTCCTCGCGCTTCACGCTTTCCGCCTCTCCGAATTTCATGCCTGCCTTCAACGGCCAGCGAAACAGCAGGTTGTCTTCGGCGAGGAGCTTGTCGAGCGGCGCGCCCTCTTTCTCCAGCCTGGCGTAATCAAAATCCGGCGGAAGAGAATTCAAGAAAACCTCGTGCTTCCGGGTCTCAACCAGCAGAGTCGGAAGGTCCGCCACTTGGCCGTTGGACCAATCCAGATCTCTTGGGTACCCGGAAACTACGGCCAGCGTCATCTCCGGCTTTTGAATCACCTTCTCAACTTTCATGGTGATCGCCGCCTTGGTCGTTACACCCTGCATTGCGTCCGCCTCGGGGTCCGTCGAAGTGACCGTGCCGGCATACGTCCAGGTCGTCCCCAAGCTGAGCGGCAGAAATGCCTGGTTCGCATCGCTTTCGCCAAGAGTCGGCGAACTCGCCTGCAGCGAACCCAAGAAGAGGAGCAAAGCCGCCGCGAGGAGAAAAACGAAAGGCGGGGAAAATTTCCTGAAAACGCGGGCCATCATTTTGCCTTGGGCGCTTCTTTGGCTTTCGGCTTTTCCGGACGACGCTTCCCGGAAGCGCCTTCTTCTTTGACGCGGCGTACCACGGTTTGGATCAGGCGATACACGCGCTCGTCGGGCTCGCCCGTGACGTGAAAGCGAAACTCCGGCTCGCCCTTGGCATCTTTCCCGGTGCGAATCGGAAAAGCGCCGCAGATATTGTTGTCAATGAACGCCGTTTCGTAGCGGCTCTTGCGCGCGTTCCACGTATAAACCCGCGTGGTGGTGAAATCGCAGGGAGCGCCCTCCGGCCCCTTTGTCGCCGCGACGAGGTACTGCGGATGCTCGCCCTGATCGTCGGTCACACGGTTCAACTCGAACCACGCCAGTGGGCGGATATTGGCCGATTCCGCGCCTTCGCGCACGGGATCGGGCAGATCGAGCGATACGAACCGCGCCACCACCCAGCCGGCAATGGGAATCGTCTGGTCGCCGGGCTGCGTCGTGGTGGTGATGGCGGAGTTGCGCACGACTCCCTCCCCCGGAGGCCGCGTCGCCGTGGCGCGCACCAAAAACCAATCCTCTTTTTTCGTTTCGGCGGGCTCGGCCTCGGATTCCTTCTCGTCGGTCACCTGCACCCAGTCGGCGGTCGCGCGCCCGACAACTTCCACGGGCGTGTTCCGCGAAAACTGATAGAGACGCGGCTCCGTGCGCCCGGGTTCCGCGCGAAGATTCGTGGGCACTTTGGTGCGCCCGCGCGCCTGAATAGGAATCCCTTCCGCCTGCTTCAGCAGTTTGGCGCTGCGCTGCCACAACTCCGGCTCCATCAAATACCGGCCATCCACCCAGCCAGTCACGCCCGCCGCCGTGCGTACTTTCACGTTTTCGTTGCGCCGCGCGAGCACATCCAGGTGTTCGCCATAACCCAGCACGCCAAGTTGTTCGCGGACTTGCGCAACGCTGCTCCAAAGCGTGACGCTGCGCTCGCTGACGTAGGCTTCGCCGAGCGACTCATGTTTTGGCCGGAAATACCACGCAAGCAGGACCACCAGGCAAAGCAGGGGCACCGCTACCAGCAGTTTGCGCTTCATGCCGAATCCCCAAAGGTGGCACCGACGGCACGCGCGGCGTGAACGATTTCGCTGTTGGGATCGACAAACTTCATCCTTTCCAGAGCCTCATCGAGCGACACCGATTCAATTTTGCCGGACTTCAGGCAGACCATGCGGCCGAAATGATGTTTGGCCACCAAATCCGTTGCCGCCACGCCCAGCCGCGTTCCCAGAATCCGGTCAAAGGGAGTCGGCGAACCGCCACGCTGCACGTGGCCCAGAACGGTCACGCGAATCTCCTTGTGGAGCATTTCCCGCAGCGTGAAAGCGATGGTGTTGGCGACGTTGCCCGGCCCGGCGGCAGGAACCGCCTTGCCGAAAGGATCAGTTTCCGGCAGTTTCACACCTTCGGCCACGACGATCAAGCTGAAGCGCTTCCCCCGGAGTTCGCGGGCGCGCACGGCGTCACAGATGTTTTCGAAACGAAAGGGAATTTCCGGAATCAGGATAATGTGCGCTCCTCCGGCGATTCCCGCGTGAAGCGCAATCCAGCCCGCGTCGCGGCCCATCACTTCGATCAGCATCACGCGGTGATGCGATTCCGCGGTGGTGTGCAGGCGGTCTACGGCTTCCGTGGCGATTACCAGCGCGGTGTCGAAGCCGAAGGTCACCTCGGTCGCGTCCAGATCGTTGTCGATGGTTTTGGGAACGCCGACGATGTTGACACCACGGCGGTGGAAATCGCGGGCGATGTGCTGCGTGCCGTCTCCGCCGATGACGATGATGGCGTCAATACCCAGCCGCCGGGCATTGTCCATGCACAGGGAAGAATAATCATGCACAGTTTCGACGCCATTTTCGGTGGTCTTATAAGCGAAGGGATTCCCGCGATTGGTGGTGCCGAGAATCGTTCCCCCGCGCGGCAGGATGCCGCTGACAGTCTCCTCGGTCATCTCCTTGGCGCCCTCGGGCCAGATCAGGCCGTCAAAGCCGTTGCGGATCCCGATGACGCGCATGCCGTGTTCGGAAATCGCGGCACGCACAACCGCGCGAATCACGGCGTTGAGCCCCGGCGCATCGCCGCCTCCGTTAACAATGCCGATGGTGCGAACAGGTTTCATGTTTCCTCAAAAGTGATCTGAAAGATTGTACTAGAAACCGCCTCTCCGCCGGGGTGACACACCACACCGTGGAACCTGTAGAATCAACCCCGTGAGTAGTGGGGAGGAGGCTGGGGGAGCAATGAAATTCCTGAATGCGTTACAGCCGTTGGGGCTTCTGATTTTGCGACTGGCGTTGGCGTTGATTTTTGTCTACCACGGATATCCCAAGCTGGTGCGCGCGGACGCGGGCATGCGCGACTTTTTCCTGCAACACGGTTTCCCCGGTTATTTCGTCGGCCTGGCGGGGATCCTCGAATGCCTGGGCGGCGGATTGCTGGTAATCGGGCTGTTCGCGCGGCCTGTGGCGCTGCTGCTGGCCATCGAAATGGGCGTCGTGATCTGGAAGGTGAAATCCAGCCACGACGTGATGGCCGTGAACGACTATCAGCTCGAACTCGCGCTCGGGGCCGCATCCACGGCGCTGGCCACCGTGGGAGCAGGTGTGCTCTCGCTGGATCACCTGATTTTCGGAGAGAGCGGGAACAAACGCCGCCCGGGCAAAAGCAGCAAGGATTAAGCGTTCAGGTATACCGGGAGAGACGAGGGCGAATCGGTCTTAGGTTGGCCGTTGTAGGGACGGCCTTCTGAGGCCGTCCACGTGGCGATGCGCTCGGTCGATCGCCGGGCAGTGACCCGCCTCGGAAGGCGGGCCCTACCGGTAGCGCCAGCACCTCTTGCAGGCGAGCGCGCTTGCGTGCAAGATGCAGGCGCTACCCGTCAAACCTGCGCGGGGGTGCTGGGCGCCGTGGTAATCGCGCCGGATGCGGGAGCCAACGGCAACGCAATCCAGAGAATGATGTAAATCAGAAAGCCGGTGCCCGCAAAAAAGACCGCCAGCAGCCACACGATCCGCACCAACGTCGGGTCCAGATCAAAATAATCGGCAAGGCCCGCGCACACGCCGCCTACTTTCTTATCCCGGCTGGAACGCATCAACCGCTTCACCGGTGCAGCCGAAGCGGCACCCGGCGCGGCGGCCTGGCCTGCAAGCGGCGCGCCGCAGCTATAACAAAATTTCGATCCATCCGCGACTTCCTTCGAACATTTCGGGCAAACCATGGGTCACCCCCACAGAGCGATATCCAACCGCATTCTAATCAATGATACGAATGTTGGAGGAAGAAAGTTTCCGATGCTTCGAAACCAGGCTAGTACTGCAAGAGCTGTGTGACCGCGGCGCTTATGTCGTCGGTCTGGGGCAAGATCTCGTCTTCCAGTTTGGGATGGTACGCGCAAAACGTGTCCGTGGCGGCTACGCGCTTCACCGGCGCGTCGAGTTCCTCGAACAATTCCTCGGCGATGCGCGCGGCAATTTCCGCGCCGTAGCCCCAGCTCAGCATGTCTTCGTAAGCAACGATGACGCGGTGGGTCTTGCGCACGGTCGCGGCGATGGCTTCCCAGTCATACGGTGATAGCGACCGCAAATCGATGATTTCCGCGGAAATGCCGGAGCGCTCCAGCGCCGCCGCGGCCACTTCCGCACGGCGCACCACCGCTCCGTAGGTGATGATGCTCACCTGCGTGCCTTCCTTCACCAAACGCGCCTTTCCGAAAGGCACAGTGTAATCCGGCCCGGGGTACTCGGAGCGGTTGTAGGGCTGCCGATAGAGGTGCTTGTGCTCGAGGAACATCACCGGGTCGTCGCAACGTATTGCAGTTCGCAATAATCCGGCCACATCGAGCGCGGTGGAAGGCATCACCACGCGCAAGCCCGGGCAGTGGGTAAAGATCGATTCGCCGCTCTGGCTGTGATACACCGCCCCGCCGGTCAGGTACCCGCCAATCGCCACGCGCAGGACCGCGGGGCTTTTGAAATGCCCATTCGAACGCCAGCGCATCACGCAGAGTTCATCGCGAATCTGCATCATCGCCGGCCAGATGTAATCGAAGAACTGAATTTCCGCCACAGGCTTCAGTCCCCGCGTGGCCATGCCGATGGCGCGGCCCACGATGGCCGCTTCCGCCAGGGGCATGTTGAAAACGCGGTCCGAGCCGTACTTGCGCTGCAAGCCGGCGGTCGCCTTGAAAACGCCGCCCTTCCCTTTCACGTCCTTCAGCGTTTCTTCCCGGCTGGCGTCGGCCACGTCCTCGCCAAAAACGGTGATGCGCTCGTCGCGCGCCATTTCGTCGTACAGCGTGGCCGCAACCATTTCCACCATGGTTTTCGGGCCGCCGTGGAATTTCGGCTCGGCCGCAAACGCGGATGAAGTTGGATCGATCTCCGGCGAATAGACGTTCGTATAAATCGAGGAGACGGGCGGCGGCTCGGCGGCCAGCGCCTGGTCGGCGGCGTCGCGCACCTCGCGGTCCACTTCCCCCTCGAGGGCCTCGATCTCCTTCTGGTCCATCACGCCTTCGCGAATCAGGAACAGCGAAAATTTCGACAGCGGATCGCGCCGCGCTTCGGTTTCGCGCTCTTCGTGCGTTTTATAGAGCTTCTCGTCGTCAGACAGGGAGTGGGAGTACGGCCGCGTCACATGCGCATGCACCAGGGCCGGGCCGCGGCGCTCGCGCACATACTGGATCGCTTCCTTGCAGACCGCATAGCTTTCCAGCGGATCGGTGCCGTCGCATTCGGCGATGTGCAATCCAGGGAAACCGCTCACCAGCTTTGAAATGCTGGCCCCCGCAGTTTGCACTTCAATGGGCACGGAGATCGCGTAGCCGTTATCTTCGATCAGATAGAACAGCGGCAGCTTTTTCGCGCAGGCGGCGTTCAGCGATTCCCAGAATTCGCCTTCGCTGGTGGCTCCATCACCCGAGGAAACGTAAACGATCTCTTCAGGATGGTGATCCAATCCCTCGCCCAGCGGAGCCTTCTGCGCCTGCGCCAGCGCTTTGGGGTGATGTTCGTAGTAAAGCGTCGCCTCCGCAGCCCCCACCGCCTGCACGAATTGTGTGCCGGTGCAGGACGACTTGCTGACGATATTCCACTTGCGATGCCCCCAGTGGGAAGGCATCTGGCGACCGCCGGAACTCGGATCGTCCTGGGCGCCCACGGCTTGCAGCAGCGTCTCCAGCGGCGTCACGCCCAGCATCAGATTCAGCGCGCGGTCGCGATAATAGGGGTAAAGCCAGTCAACGCCGGGACGAAGAAGCAAGCCGGCCGCGGCAGTAACCGCTTCATGGCCGGCGCTGGAAATCTGGAAGAAAATCTTGTTCTGGCGTTTGAGCTGGATTTCCCGGTCGTCGACACGGCGGGAGAGGTACATCGTGCGGTAGAGGTGGATGAGTGTGTCGCGATCAAGACCTTGATGCTTGGGTGCTTCCAGCTTGGCTACTTTAACGCGCGTTTGTACCGCCATGCAGTGTGCCTCGCGTTAGAATCGGGAATTTACTTCCAAAAATAAATTATAGCGAACGTCCGCGACACCTGCCCAGTGGGACGTCGGAGGGGTTGTGAAAAACGGAAGTACTGGACGAATGGCTTTAGTCGTTTGCTGGATCCCGCGTGTTTGCAATGGAGTTTTTCGCCCGGAATTCCGCGGAAGTTCCGAATGCGGGCCTCCGGGGTGGCTTGCTGACCGACCAGGCCAATATGGCTCTCTCAGCTCCCCAGCTCTTCAAATTGCTTCTCAACCTCAGCAAACTTCGCATCGCCGGTCTTTAGAACTTCGGGCTTCGCGGCATGAAACGGCTCCTCGCCGGGAATGCGCTGCACCCAGCGTTGTTCTGAGAGCTTTTCGTGATTCGAAAACGCCAGACGGAGGAACAGCTTCACGTTTTCGGTGGCCGCCGCCTCTGGCTCTTCCTTCGCCTTGCTCTTCCCTTTTCCCTTGGGTTTTTCGGATTTTTCCGCGACCGGTTGCGCGGCCGCTGCCCCATCCTCTGTACGCGCCAATTTGTAGAGCAATTTCTTGTCGAGCCGAAACGCCTGCTTCCACGTCTCCAGCTTGTGCCGGGCGGCCTGGGCCTTCTCTTCGTCCTTGCCGAAATCAAACTGCATGTAAATATGAGCCATAAGATGAGTCTGTGGCTGGCAAGCCCCAGGTGTCAAGATACGCTGGCACACGCACTCTAGCTTACCCGGAGCGGATGCGAAGGGCTTGTGCCGCGCATGCATTGATGCAAGTCGAACCGCACGGACAGGAGTGTCTGTGCCACCGCCAGTTGGTATCAGTGCTGCATGGGCAGCAACAGCGTAAGTCCCGCGGTAATCATCAGCGAAATCGCCCAGATTCGATCCACGTTGAACCACGCCGTCCGCAAAACCGCGAGGCCGATTCGGGTGTAAACCACCCACGCCACCAACCCGGTCACCAGCAGGTACGCGAACGTGTGAATCGCCACCGCATAGATGCTCGCCCATCCTCCGGATCCCGGCAGCGCGTGCATTTCATGCGCGCCGTGCATCCCCGACATACCCAACAGAATTGGCAACAGCATAAAGCCCGCGCCGTGCGCCGAAGCCGTGAGCATGGACCAAATCGTCAAATCGCGGAATCCAACCTGCATGCCGCCCCAGCGCGGATGCTTTCCCCAAACCAGGCGGAAAATTCCGAACGACAACAGCAGTCCGGCTACCACAAATCGTGCGTATTGCAGAGGCAACGATGCGCCCGCGGCCAGCGCCAGCGTCACGACGGTGCCGATGGCCAACAAGTGGCCCGCGGTGATCGGAATCAACGACTCCCAAACCGCGCGGCCGCTCTGCCGCTGCAGCCCCAGCGCCACGGCAAACAGCCATCCCATCGCCGGATTCATTCCGTGCCAGGCGCCGAGCAGAAACAACGCCGACCACGCCCATGCCTGAACGTGCATCATGAGTAGCAATACGAGTCGGAGGAAGCATCGCCGCCTTCGAGCCGCACCTGGTGGCACCGCAGCCCGTCGAACTCCAGAAAAAACTTGGAGTCGAGCGCCATGCCGCCCTCGGGTTTCGCGTCCAGCTTCACCATCCAACTGCCCACACCGTCGGGATAAAATTGCTCGTCCCAGGGCGCGTAAAGCGAATTCGTGAAATACACGCGGCGCCCATCACGGCTGACCTCCACCATCTGCGGCCCCCCGCTCAACGGCACATTCGGGCGGCTTGGGTGCGGCCCGCGGCGGACGATCCCGCCCAGATGCAGCGAGCCTGTGAGTTTCGGGTGAAAGGGATCGGAGACGTCGTACTGCTGAAACTCGCCCGTGCCCCAGCACGAAACGTACAGGAACCGGTCGTCGAGCGACAAATTGATGTCCGTCACCAGCGGCGGCACGGCTTTAAAGCCCTTCAGGAGCGGGGGCAACTTGTCCGGATCGGCGGGTTCCGCCGGAATTTCGATGACTTTGGTGATCGCCCATTCGCCGTTCTTGCGATGCCAGAGCCAAATAGAAGCGGAAAGATCCTTCAGCGAAACCACCACCCCCACAAATCCATAAGCGCGCGAAGGATCGTGGGCCGGGCGAAGCTCCAGCACCATCTGCTGCTCGGCGCCCAGATCCAGCGATTGCACGTGGCGGCGGCGCCGCAAATCCCAGACGTGCAGCGCGTGGCCGTAGCCGCCTTTCAACAAAACTTCGGGAACCACGCCATGCTCCACCATATTGGGAGTGCCCCATTCGCTGGTAAGCAGTGTGTCGTAGCCCAGGTGCCACCAGAAATCGTAATGAAAGTACTGCGGCCCGCGTTCGATCTCCCATTTGCCCAGCACGTCGAAACTTTCGGGATCGAGAATAAAAATTCCACCCGGCCCTTCCCCCTGAGGCGAGCCGAGTGCGCTGACAAAAATGCCGTTGGGCCCGCAATGCACGGTGTGAGGCCGGCTGTAACCCGTGCGCGCGGCAATCGTCTCCGGCTCGATCACCTTCACGATTTTTGGTTTGCGCGGATCGGGCTTGGTGTCAACGATGTGAATCCGCGAGGAGCGAATCCCCGGCACGACCAGATAGCGGCGCTCGATATGCGGATGCGGCGCGTACGGGCACAGGCACGAACTGCACGCGTTCCACCCGAAGTGATGGAGTTCATCTCCCACATTCGGCATATCCACTTGGCCGACCTGTTTCCCGTAGGCCAGGGAAGTCGGGTCGAGGTCAACGACCCCAATGGCGTCCGGTTTGCCCGCGTATGCCGGGTTCAGCAGCGCGACATACCCCAATTTTTCCGGGGGCGCCTCTCCAGCCAGTTTCGGCGAAGGGTAGAACGTCGGGTCGGGTCTCCATAGCTCCATGGCGGTTCTCCTCGTGCGTTTTGTCCGCGGGGCCGTAGAAAGCAATAGCCCGCCACCAATCTACTGGTGAGCGGGCCTCGGATAATCTCTTGCTCTTCTTACTCTGCGCCGGACTTGATTAAGAGCCCGCGCAGGCGTCCCGCTCGGCCAAGTTTTGACCTGCGTGACAACAGGAACACCTGCGGAGCGAAGAGTCCACGGCTGGGAGGATACCTCCCGAAGGCGAGGCCGTCAATCGAGTTCCGCCTAACCCTGAAGCTTTGGACTTTGCCAACGATGGGACGTGGGGTATGCTGGGGCTTCGAAAAAATGAGGCCCAGAAAACCACGTTCCAACGCTCCGGGAAACAAATGGCATGCGTGTGTGTGCCTCCTGGCTGTGATTTTGCTTTGGGCGCCGGCGTGGGCGTCGGCGTTTCAGGCGCAAAGCATGGCGTGCTGCGAGGGAGGCATGTGCCCTCTGCGCGGCCACGCGCCCAAAAAGAGCTCACACGATACCGACGGGCAGAAGCAGGCGCAGCCCGCCACTTGCGAGCATCATGGCCGGAGTTCCGGAATGAGCTGCAGCATGGCCTGCTGCCATCCGTCTGACCCGACGGTCACTTCTACCGCGATCTTCGTCCTTCCCGGACCGATGCAGATCTCTTCACCTTTCCTCTCGGGAACGGCGGAGCGACGGATTGAGTCGCGCGCCGAGTCTTTCGTGTACGATCCAGCGTCTCCCCCTCCCCGAAGTTAACCAGCCTTTTCTCCGGTTTCTCAATTCCAATCGCGGTTCCTTCTAACCCTGTGAGCGCACACGCTCGAGCGCGGCCAAGGCCGCGTGGTTACGCCCACTCAAGGAGAAGAATTCATGTTGCAGCGTTTTTGCATTTCGCTCGCACTGGCGCTTATGGCCGCGGGCCTCGTGTTTGCCACGGTCTTTGCCACCGTGCGCGGCATCGTCCATGATCAGCAGCACCGGCCGATTGGCGATGTCGAGGTTGTCTTGAAAGCCGTAAATTCTGAGTTCACCCAGACCGCCAAAACCGACGGGCAGGGAGAATTCCACTTCGATTCCATTCCCGTCGGCGAATATACGGTGACCCTATCCAAGGACGGATTCGCCGCCGGACAGCAAAACCTGACGGTACTTTCCGGCACCGCGCCGATTCTTCACTACGAATTGCAGGTGGCCCAGGCCAAACAGACGGTCACGGTGGTTTCGGAAGCGCCGCCGGCACAAACGGAGACGGTGACGCCGATGACCCTGGTGACTCGCGAGGAAATTGCGATCACCCCCGGCGCGAACCAAACGAACAGTTTCAACATGATCACGGACTTTGTGCCGGGCTCCTACGTCACCCACGACCAGCTGCACATCCGCGGCGGCCACCAGGTCAGCTGGCTGATTGACGGCGTCTCCATCCCGAACACGAACATCGCCAGCAACCTTGGCCCGCAGATCAATCCCAACGACATTGAAATGCTCGAAGTCCAGCGGGGCAGCTACTCCGCCGACTACGGTGACCGCACGTATGGCATTTTCAACGTCGCTCCACGCACCGGCTTCGAACGCAACAACGAGGCCGAGCTGATACTCAGCGCGGGGAATTTCTACCAAACCGACGACCAGCTGAACTTCGGCGGACACACCAACCGCTTCGCCTACTACGCCAGCCTCAACGGCAACCGCACAAACATCGGCCTGCAAACCCCGACCAGCGCGGTCCTTCACGACGCCGCCAACGGCTACGGCGGCTTCACCTCGCTCACCTACAACATTGACGCCAAGAACCAGTTGCGTATCGTCGGCCAGCTCCGCCAGGATTTCTACCAGGTTCCGTTCGATCCCAACGATCCAAACATAGATCCCGGGGACTACCTGAAGGATACCAACAAGGAACGCGACGGCTTTGTGCTGGTCACCTGGCTGCACACCTTCAGTCCCGGTCTCGTCCTTTCCGTCTCGCCCTTCTACCACTACAACAACGTCAACTATCAAAGCAGCCCGCTCGATATTCCGAGCTCCGCCACACAAAACCTGACCTCAAATTACGAAGGCGGGGAGGCCAATCTCAGCTGGGTAGTCAAAAACAACAATCTACGCGCGGGCATTTATGGTTTCGCGCAGCAAAGCAGCCAGCTGTTCGGACTGATCTGCAATTCGCCTGGAAACTGCGAGAACGTGGATCCGCCGGCCACCTCCAACCCCGACGGAGGCCTCGCCGCCGTCTACCTGGAAGATCAGCTCAAGCTGACGTCATGGCTCTCGGTGAACGCGGGAATCCGCCAGACGCATTTTTCCGGCGGCGTGGTGGAAAATGCCACCAGCCCGCGCGTCGGCGGCTCCCTCCGCGTTCCCAAAATCAATTGGGTGTTTCGCGCCTTTTACGGACACCTCTATCAGGCGCCGCCGCTGCTCACCGTCTCCGGCCCGCTGCTGGACGCCGCAAACAATCAGGATCTCGGCTTCATCCCGCTGCGTGGGGAGCGGGACGAAGAGCACCAGTATGGCGTGACCATCCCCCTTTGGGGCTGGACCATTGACGCCGACACCTATCTGACCCGCGCCAAGAATTTCTTCGATCACAACAATTTCAACAACTCCAATCTCTTTTTCCCCGTGACGATTCAGGGCGCGCGCATCAGCGCGTGGGAACTGACCCTGCGCTCCCCGCGCATCTACGGCCGCGGCCAGGTCTATGTAACCTACTCCAATCAGCTTGCCTTGGGCTTTGGCGATATCAACGGCGGCCTAACTGACTTTTCCTTTGGCGACGGCTACGGCTATCTCGATCACGACCAGCGGAACACGCTGCACGTCGGCGGGCAGCTCAGTCTGCCGTGGCAAAGCTACGCTTCCACCGACGTCTATTACGGTTCCGGCTTCACCAACGGCAATTCCCCGCCGGACCCGAACAGCCACCTGGAGCCGCACACCACGTTCGACCTCACGCTCGGCAAGAATTTTGCCGAACGGTTTTCGCTTTCCGTGACCGGACTCAATGTCGCCAACCGTCGCGTGCTGCTCGACAACAGCTTCACCTTCGGCGGAACCCACTGGAATAACCCGCGCGAAATTTACGCGCAATTGCGCTATCGTTTTCACTATTGAGGAAACAATGAATCGAGCTCTGGCGATATTCCTGATGATAGGCGCCGGCTTCACGGCAGGTTGCCAATCCAAACCCGCGAAACACTACGCGATTGAAGCGATGGTGATCTCCGCGGACCCCGCCAAGAAACTCATCATCGTCAAACACGGCGATATTCCCGGGCTCATGCCCGGCATGACCATGACCTACGAGGTCGCCGACCCGCGCCAGATTGAGAATCTTCAACCCGGGGACAAAATCTCCGCCGATCTCGTGGTCTCCGACAGCGTTGGCCGCCTCGAAAAAATCCAGCTCCTCGCCAAAGGAGAGGGGAAACTTCCGCCCGGAACGTCGCAGCGCATCCCCCAAAAGGGTGACGACGTTCCGGACTTTGCGCTCGTCAACCAGGACGGCAAGCTCATCACCTTTCACGATTTTCGCGGAAAGACGCTGCTGGTCACCTTCATCTATACGCGCTGCCCCTTGCCCGATTTTTGCCCGCGCATGAACGAGAATTTCCGCGCGGTGCAAAAGCTCTTGCAAGCCACGCCGGACGCCGCGCAAAAAGTGGTCTTTCTCAGCATCAGCTTCGATCCCAAGACCGACAAGCCGCCTGCGCTGAAGCACTATGCCGCAATTTATAGAAAGACCGCGCCCGGCGAGAAACCGTTCGAGTGGCAATTCGCCGCGCCCTCCGAAAAAGACCTGCCCGAACTCGCGCAATTTTTCGGCTTGGTCTATCAGCCGGGCGGCGCCGAAATTGTCCACTCCCTCAGCACCACCCTCATCAGCCCCGACGGCAAAGTCCTCGACTGGTATTCCGGCAACGACTGGACCCCAGCGGAGGTCGCACAAGCCGTACAAGAAATGATGCATCGGGGCTGACGGCGTCGAAAGCTTGCAGTCTTTA
>Ga0335085_10006819_pt1 | contig 17930 bp, 15 predicted proteins | sample Lox_Sample_45_FD_206712 | JGI IMG/M metagenome (GOLD analysis project Ga0335085, IMG submission 206712) | Soil microbial communities from Loxahatchee National Wildlife Refuge, Florida, United States - Lox_Sample_4.5 | ecosystem: Environmental > Terrestrial > Soil > Wetlands | place: USA...
GGCGTTTCGCTCTGCCCAGGCTCTTCTTGATGCAAGCGGCTTGAAGGTAACCTTCCACGACAGGATTCTCTACGCAAACAACAACATCAACCCGGCTATGATCAACGGGCTGTGGACGCTGTTCCCCAACCTCACCGATCCCGCAACAGGACTTCCTGTGCTCAACGTCACCGACAACGGCGGACGAATGGGCTCGGCTCAGTCATCGACGTGGGCCGTGAAGTGGGGCATGGACGGGTTGTTCTTCACGTACCCCCGGGGAGGGCAGGGCTGGATCACTTCCGATGACATGGGAGTGCAGCTTGTGCCCGACGACCAGAACCTCACCCCGGCCAGGGAGTACCGGGCGCTCGTGACGTGCATGGGCATCCACTTCGGTTTGGCCGTTGGAGACCCCCGGTGCGTCCAGAGGCTCGCGAACATCGACGCAACAGCGGTGTGGAACCCCAACGCACAAATGACGGCAATGGGCAACTTCCCCGACGACAACTACGACAACGTAGTGCTCTACGCCCCCAGGCGGGTGTGGCAGCAGATGAACCAGTCGGCGGCGAACAAGACCAACGTCGTTCTGTCCTGGGGCGAGGCATGGGGAGGGCCCGTGGTGTTCTTCTTCACGGTCCCCGTGAGGATGTGCGAGCGTATCATGCCCATCACAACCCAGACATCGCCGGGAGTTTTCACCACGGTCTACGAGCCGGTGGCGAGCTGAGAGGAGGAAGCCATGACTGATTTCTATCTCTACTACTCCGATGCTCAGGCCATCACGGCGAGCGCGGTCTCAAACGCTCCTCAGAACGGAGGGGTCATCGACTTCTTCGGGGTGTCAACCGACATCTGGGCGATCATCAACGCACAGCCCTCGGAGACACCGCACAAGATATACCTGAAGGTGTGCGTGGGAGCCGTTGGGTTTGTTGGCGCGGGAGCTACACTTGCGGTTGCCATGCAGGATGCACCTGATGGCGTGACGTACGCCAACACGATCCTGCAAACGACACAGCCGATCCCTGCGGTGAACCTGCTTCCGGGAACTGTTCTTCTGTGGGCTCCACTTCCGTTCTTCTCGGGAAGCGTCCTGCCCCCGAACAAGATGTATCGGTTCACACGGATGGCCTACACGGTCGCGGGGGGTCCATTCACTGCCGGCACAGTCAACGCCCTGCTGGACGTTTACTGAGAGGCATACAAACGGTGCCGGGGAACCGGCCCCTTACTTGGAGGGCGCAATGGGCGCTCGGGAGTTCAAGTTGGCAAAATCCAAAGGCGGCGTAAGCCGAAAGATCCCCGGTCCGCCTTCTCCGAAACGACTGATTCACGGTCGAAAGAAGAAGAGATAGGGGAAGATGACGGCGGGGGTCAGTCCTCGCCGTCTGCCTTATGGCGATCTACAGTCTCACCGACGTACAGATTTTCAACAAAGCCCTCCAGAGGCTCGGTATCTCCTACCAGAGCTTCGCGACCGCTGTTGACGGTACGGACACCACCAGTCCATACGGGAGGGTTGCGGGCCTTGAGTTTCAGTCCACAAGGAACGAGGAACTGAGGGCCAACAACTGGGTCTTCGCGATGAAGCGGGCGCTCCTTATCAGCTCATCGCCGATGACATGGACTTCACGGACTAGTCCGAGTGCACAGCAGTGGACTTCGATATGCTGGTCTCCTGACTTGGCGCTGTTTGTTGCTGTGGCGAACAACGGAGCCGTAGGCGTCCAGGTAGCGACTTCTCCCGATGGGGTCACGTGGACTTCTCGGGCGAGTGCAAATGCGCAGCAGTGGACTTCGGTGTGCTGGTCCCCAGAGTTGGGGTTGTTCTGTGCCGTTGCTTATAACGGGGCTGTCGGGGTCCAGGTGATGACCTCCCCTGACGGAATCAACTGGACTCAGAGAACCAGTGCCAACGCTCAGCAATGGAAGTCAGTTTGTTGGTCATCTGGTCTAGGATTGTTCTGTGCTGTAGCTGATAATGGCGCTGTGGGTGTACAGATAATGACCTCACCCGATGGGATCAACTGGACGCAACGTACGAGCGCCAACGCTCAGCAATGGAACTCGGTTTGTTGGTCGCCGGAATTGGGAATGTTCTGTGCTGTGGCGATTGATGGGGCTGTCGGTGTTCAAATTATGACTTCTGTTGATGGCATCAACTGGATACAGAGGACTAGTCCGAGTGCTCAACAGTGGCTCTGTGTTTGCTGGTCTTCACAGTTGGGAATGTTCTGTGCCGTTTCTTTCAACGGAGTTGCCGGGGTCCAGGTGATGACCTCTCTCAATGGGATCACGTGGACATCACGGACTAGCGCGAGCGCTCAATCGTGGCATTCCGTTTGCTGGTCTCCTAGTTTGGGACTATTCTGTGCTGTAGCCTATACCGGAAGCGCTGGACTTCAGGTGATGACCTCTCCCGATGGGGTCACGTGGACTTCGCGTACCAGCGCGAGCGCTCAGCAATGGATGTCAGTTTGTTGGTCTCCGGGTCTAGGACTCTTCGCTGCTATAGCGAACAACGGAGTGGTGGCTACCCAGATCATGACCTCGCCGAGTCTGATAAACATGAGCGGGTTCACGTACGTCTACGCGGTTCCCTCTGACTGTCTTCGGGTGGTGTCCACGTACTCCATCCTCACTTCTACTCAGATCACGGGCAGTTACAGCACGCAACACACTCATGAGGTTCCCTTTCTGGAAGAGGCGGGGAAGGTCTACACGGACCTTGCCAATGCCTACTGTCGGTACATCCAACAGATCGCCACGGGAACTGCGTGGACGGAACCTCTTTTCACGGATGCTCTTGCAATCAGGCTCGCATCCAAGATCGCAGTCGCAGTGACCGGTGAACCGTTGGACCAGAAGGCAAAGCAGTCCATGATCACCGAGTACAATCTCGTCATTCAGAGGGCTTCCGATATGAACCTGATAGAGCAGGGCAGGTACGTCAGGGTCTCCGACAGGAAGGAAGACCTTCAGACGGTCCAGGAGAAAGAAAATACTTCTGACCGTCTTGCTACTCAGCGTACCACGGGAGGCGCATGATGCCAGTCTTCTCGGTGAACGATGCACAGGTTTTCAACAAGGCCCTCATGAGACTCGGGGAGAAGGCCAAGAAGGTCTTCGACGTGGCCGGGGCCGATACCAGCGAGTACGGGGTCATCGCCTACCAGGAGTACCAGAGCACCAGGAACGAGGAGCTTCGAGCGAATAGCTGGTTGTTCTCGATCAAGAGGGCGATCCTTGTAGCCTCGGCAGTTCCAAACAACTCAGGGTTCACCTACGAGTGGACCTATCCCGCTGACTGCCTTCGCTTGGTTTCCTGCTTCGTTGTTCTCACGAGCGCTCAGGTGGCAGCTACCTACGGGACACGGCACGTCCACGAGGTTCCGTTCGTCGAGGAGCAGGGAGTCATCTACACCGATGTCAACAACGTGTACGCCAGGTACGTCCAGGAGCTTGCCGTTCCCCAGACGTGGACGGAGCCTCTGTTTGTCGATGCCCTTTCCCTTCGCCTTGCTACCAAGATAGTGAAGGCGGTGGTGGGAAGTCCTTCGCCTATCCAGGAGCGGCAAGACATCTGGGATGAGTACAACAGGGTCATTGCACGAGCTCTAGCGGCGAACCTCATCGAGAGCTCTAGAAGCGAGCTTGTCGCCGACCGCAAGGAGGACCGGTCTTCCATCGGGGATACTCTCCAGGCCAGGGAAGTCATGTCGAACAACAGGACACAGTGATGCCTACATTCGGACTGACTGATCAGCAGATATTCAGCAAGGCCCTTCTCCGTCTCGGAGAGAAGCACGGGAAGGTCTTTGACGTATCCGGGGCAGACACTAGCGACTATGGAGTGATGGCCGCGCAAGAGTACCAGTCCACACGAAACGAAGAGATTCGAGCGAACAACTGGATTTTCGCCATGAACAGCGTCCAGTTGACAGCAGCTCCCGCAGGGACCGTCAACAACACCGGCTTCTGGTATATGTACGTCGTTCCTTCGGACTCACTGAGGGTTGTCAACTGCTACTCGGTCCTGCCTCAGTGGTACACTACCTACCCGTTCAAGCACATTCACAGATCATTTGCACCGTTCACTGAGTGGCAGGGCATCATCTACACCGACTTGGACAACGCCAACGACAACCCGTTCGCTCAGTACATGCAGGAGCAGCCCCTAGGGACGGTCTGGTACGATCCCTGCTTCGTCGATGCTCTGGCGCTTCGGATCGCCTCGAAGATTGCCCGGGCGGTCCTCGGTCCTCAGTTCAGTGATACGGTCACGCGGGATCTCCAGGCAGAGTACGGGGCTGTTTTGAAACGAGCGGTCCAGCAGAACGCTATCGAGATCGAGGACGACCTCCAGGAGTCAGGCGAAACATTCTGGACTGACAGAGCAAGGTGGACATCGTGAAACAAACGCCCGTCCTCTCAGACTTTAGTGCAGGGGAGCTTGCGCCACAGTTCTACGGAATGGCCGGACACCCTGCGTACTTCAAGGGAGCCTCAGCTGTCCAGAACTTTGTCCCCATGCTCCAGGGGGGAGCCTACAAGAGACCGGGGACTCTCGTGTGCGGTCACACAAGCGGAGACTTGGCGGCGAGACTTGTGCCGTTTGTCGTTGACTCCACGCACATCTACGTCCTTGAGTTCACCGCGAATCTCATACAAGTGTGGAAGAACGGCGCTGTCATCTCCACTATGTGGACCTATTACTCGGCGACGGACATCCCGAGCCTCCAGTTCTATCCGTTCTACCCTGACCTTTTCATCACGCATCAGAACTACAACCCGTCTCGGATACGGTGGACGGCAGCGGACACACTCACTCTCTCGCCGTTGACGTTCAAGACGCACACGATAACGACCGATCCCACGGGGACCACGTTGAAGGGGAACTTGACCACGGGTCTGGCTACGATCACCGGAGTCACCACGAATCAGTTGCCGGCAGAGAACACTTGGTTTGTCACGGATGCTTCGGGCTACATACCAGCAAACACCTACGTTCTTTCGATTGCACCGACTGCGGGAACAAATCCCGTCACCTACACTCTCACTCTCTCGGCGGCCGTCACGGGAACGGTCCTCAACGACAACCTGACGTTCACGTTGCAGCCTCTCCCATTCCTGGGAAACTACATAGCCCGTGGAAACTGCGAGAGTGCTACAGCTCCCTCGATACCGGGATATGCGGGAATTGCGACGAACGCAACTTTCACAAGGGTCCCCTTGCCACACACCGGAACCTACTCTTATGAGTTGGCATACACGGCGGGGGTAGGATCTTTCGGTTGGTCGTTTGGCGCTAATTCTCCGACAGATATGTCGGGATTTGTCGCCGGTCGGACATACACGATCTGGGAGTTTGTATATGTTCCCGCTGGACTTGGAATCACATTATCGAATATCTATGTTGATGCGGTCTACAGCACCGATGGAATCAATTTCCTTTTCTTGGGGGCAAGCAATAGCCCACTAGCAACCAACACGTGGACGCTCTTGACCTACTCTTTCACGGTTCCGGCAACTAGCGTAGGCTTTTCTCTCGCTTTGACTGTCGGGGAAGTGGGAGCTGGGAAGTATCTTCTCACCGACGACATCTGTCTTGCCGATACGACCGTTCAGCCGGCGTGTGTCTCTGTGATCAACGACATCATCTGGTTTGCCAACACCAGGAATCAGCCGCAGTCTTTCTGGCAGAGCGTTGCCGGTATCTGGGACTCAACCGACACCACGGGAGCAAACGGCTACGTGGGGATGTCGTGGAGCGATCCCTCTACCTACTCCGTGAGCGTTGCTCAGTTGAACGCAGACGGTACTCCGACGACAAACCCGATCACGTACCTTCCAACGGCGACATTCCAGGACGTAGTGAACGCCGGAGACGCAGGTTCCTACACGCTTGCCTCAGAGAGAAACGACGCTATCTACTGGCTTCGAAACTGTCAGGACATCGTTGTTGGGAGTGCTTCGGCTGAGTGGGTCATTCCCGCAGGGTCAAACCCGACCAGCAACTTCCAGATCATCAACATCTCATCCGTTGGAGAATCGAACATCCCTGCGAGCCTTGTCACGGGAGGTCTCGTATTCGTCCAGAGACTCAATCAGAGAGTTTTCAGGCTTCAGTGGCAGGGGATGGCAAACCCGTGGATACCACCGGAAGATTTGACGGAGCTGGCCTCTCACTTGTTTGTGGGCAACCCCATTCTCTCATTCGATGTTCAGCAGGTTCCCGATCTCGCGCTCTGGTTTCTCAGAACCGATGGAACGGCAGCGGTGCTCCTTTACAAGATGGGACGCATGATAGCGTGGTGGAGGTTTGTCACTACTGGCACCATCAACAGTCTGTGCGTTGTTCCGGGGACCGATCTTCAGTCGAAGACAGACAGAGACATCGTGTACTTGTGCGTCACCCGGGGAGCATCTACCTACGTCGAGCAGGTAGCTACTCCCTATTGGTCGGACTCACGCTCTGCTGTCTTCTCTGACTGTGCGACGTACAAGTACAACGCGGTGGCCTTCAACACGATTGCCGTGGACACAAGTTTCAACGGGAAGACGCTGGAGATTGTCTGCGACGGGGCCTACGTCGGGACGGGTGTTCCAGCAGCGGGAAGCCTCGCCCTACCTGTGAGTTGTCACTACTGCGTCGTCGGCTACAACATGGTCTCCCGGCTCGCCACTCTCCCCCTGGTAGCTGCTCCGACTGACGGAAGCTCCTCGATGAAGAGCAAGGTCGTCCCCCAGACACGGATCAGGGTCTACAACACCATGTACCTGCTTGTCGGGATGAGTGCGACGGCATCGAATGACAATATCGTCAGTCTCGGTTTCACCTACACGGGGACTCCCGGGGCGATCACGGCCTACGGAGCGGCCAACCCGACTCTTGTGAGCGGTCCGTACAAGAACCCGGTCCCGGTGGTCGTGCAACAGGATGCGATGATGAACCTCATCTCGGATCTGCCGCTGCCGTGCACGGTGACGGGGATCGTCCCGGATCAGGTCACAATTGAATGAGCCACAGGGAGATGGTTCCATCTGACTTTCTCAGGATCTCCGGGATAGACCCGCACATTGAGACTGAGATGCAGAATCAGAACCTCATCCTGACAGCGAGGGCTCATATCGCCCGGGGTCCGTGCGCCACCATCGAGGAAGACGGAAAGGTTCTCGTGTGCGGAGGCGTCTGGGTCCGGTGGCCGGGGAGCGCCGAGGCATGGGTACGGTTCTCTCTCCCTGTGGGGCCTCACGTCGCCAAAGAGGTCAGAGAAATCCTCATGGGGTGGGCCGAGAGTGAGAAGCTGGACAGGATTGACTCCACGACTCAAGCTGATTGGAAGGAGGGAAGACGGTTCCTTGAGTGGATGGGGATGAGTTTCGAGTGCATACTGCCGAAGTACGGTCCTGACGGAATGGACAAAGCGCTGTATTCCTGGGTAAGAGAATGTCCCAAGTAGTCAACACGATAGTTTCCGCAGCAGAGGTTGTCGGGGGGATAGCTGCTGCCCCGTTCACAGGTGGGGCGTCTCTTCTCTTGACGGCAGCCGGGACAGCTAGCCTTGTTGCTTCTCAGCAGGCTCAGTCTCAGGCATCGGCGGCCTCAGCGTTCACGGGAACTACAGGAGGAACGAGCCCGGGGTCCACAGGGACAGGGACGACGACAGCGGCCACACAGACGACACCGGCTACCGAGCCGCTTACTCAACAGCAAGTTCTGGCATCGTTGCTTCAGTACAATCAGGGTGCTTCCGGAGGCGGGAGGACTAGCGGAGGAACCCTAGCTCAGGAAACTCAGCCGGAGACTCCATCGTTACTGACATACAATCCGAGTGCATCCGGCGGGGGAAGAACGAGCGGGAACACCCTGGCTCAGGACACAGAAGTTCCTGCGGCGGCCCCCGCTTACGATCCAAACGCATCCGGTGGCGGCAGGACAAGCGGCAACACCTTGGCTCAGAACACCACGGTTGCCTCTCCCGTTGCACCGACCGCACCGACAGCTACCACGACTCCAACGCCGACCACAAAGCCGTCAGATTCGAATACTACGACTCCCACGGGGACTGATCCGTTGGCGGCAGGAACACAACCTCCCCTTACCGGCGGGAACGCGCCAGGCTCTTCGACGTACGTCGTTCCCACTCAGTTTGAAATCTACCAGGAGCAAGCGAAGGCCGGGAACCTGGCGCAACAACAGTTTGAGATTCAGGGTCTTGAACAGATCGTCAATCTGAAAGCCCAGGAATCGGCTGCCGAAAGCTCGATCATGGCGACCACAGCGGCACGGGGATTGAGGATGGAGGGCTCCCCGCTGTACCAGTTGACCATTCAGAAGCAGAGGGGGCAGAGGGCGATAGGGCTTGCCGAACAGTCATTTGCCGCCAGTGACGTAGAAGGGGCGGAGCTGAACCAGGCGACGTGGAATCAGCAGATGCTCAACCTCTCCGAGCAGAACTACGCGATTCAGACTCAGCTCAACAACTTCTACTTGTCGCAATTCGCTTCAACCGTGAGTTTCGGGACAAGCCTTCTCAGTGAGTTCTGGAATCCAAAAATAACATCTCCGTCTTCTGGATACTCTCTACCTTCAGAGACGGACTACTTGGACCTCTACGGCTATGGATAGACCATGAGCGATGCAGAGCTTCTTCGAGTACAGGGATCGATAGAGAATCTCGGGCTCACGATCTTCGGCAAGCTGGATGAAGCCGAGAGGAAAAGCGAATACTACAACGGCTACGAGACGCTTCGTAAGGGATTGAGCAATTTCGACTTGACCCTGGAAGGTGACAACGACTGGAGAAGCTATGGTGAGAAGGCCTCACAGGAAGAAGACCGTCTCTGGCAGACTGTAGACCAGCAGGTGAAGCACCAGGGAGCGAAGAACGACCTAGAGCTCACCTGGATGCAGATGAAGGCCAGCCACCAGCAACATCTTCAGGACATCACAGAACGTGTCAGGAACAGGAACCTCAACGCTGACCTTGTGAAGAGGATCGACAGTAGGGCGAAAGAGGTCCAGATCGGGACGATGAGCGCTGCCGAGGCCCAGGCCCGGGATGCTCAGGAATTGAAGAGTCTTTCTGCTGGTCCGAATCCCGTTGTCGATCCGGTGACGGCTGTCAACACGCTGAAAGCTCAGACCAGGGACAACCAGCTTTCCGAGATTTACCGGAGGGTTGCTGCTGAGGCGAAGGCCAGCGGGTGGCAGAAGGCGATTTCGGATATTCCCGCGATGGCCTCTGGGTACTCGGAGATCGTGAGTGATGACATCCCCGCGATTGAGCAGAGGATGGCCCAGACCGCCAATATCCTGCGGGCGCAGCAGAACATAGGCATACGGGACCAGAACGACAAGATAGAGTCTGCCATCATCGACAAGCTGAAGGACAACGATCTGAGCGGTGCTCTGAGCGTTCTCAATAGCGCGGTTCCTACTTCAGCGAACGGGTTCAAAGACTTGGAAGGCGGGAAGTCGGGAGCCGAATACTGGCAACAGTGGCACTCGTACCTTCATGCCTTCGCGGCTTCAGATAGAGCACAGAAACGAGCGGAAGAGGCCGACAACGTCTACTTTAACCAGCTCATGCTTGCCACGAAGACCCACTCGATGAAGCCCGACCAGATCATCACTGAGGCGATATCCCAGGTTTCCCAGGGTCACATGACGTGGAAGCAGGAAGCGGAGATCGAGAAGGCTTCCAAGGGCGAAGTGGCTGCCCAAGTCAACGAGTACCTGAAGCCATTCGATGAGGGTTTCAAGGACACAAGCCTCGACCAGAACCACAGGAACCTCTATGGGATCGCAGAGGCTATGTTCCGGTCCTACGCCGCCGGGGGAACGCGATCCGAGTCCGACTTGAAGGCACGACAGCAGGAGCTTCTTGGCAACGTCAAGAACGCTGTCGCGGGTGAGTCCATCGACAAGATTTTCGGCACCTTCGTACCAACAAGGACGGGGCCTCCCCCGATCACGGCTCCCATGGGTGGTATCTACGGCACAGAGCCCGGGAAGCCCGAAAGCAAGATACCCAAGCCTACCAACATGAAGGAAGCGGAAGACTTCGTGAACCGCTACGGTCCCTCGATCAAGAAACTGCCGTCGTCTTCGATGGGGTTCTCGATCAAGGAGACGGGGGTAGGGTTCCGTCTCAACGGCGTGGACTACGTTCTTGCCTCTGACGGCAACTGGTACACCCGATGAGTGACTTCACCGACTTCGACAAGAGCAACTTCACGGACTTCGACTCTCAGAGCAAGGCCACGGCTACGCTGAAGCGTGTTGACCCAGAGGCCGAGGACAAGCTCAATCTCGCTGACCACTTCGCGAAGCAGGGGATGAGCCCGGGGTTTGTCTACCGAAGCGTCGATGCCGTCTCGAAGGCGCTCTACGGCGCGGAGATGGGTGCCAAGCAGTTCTGGGGCAAGGTCAAGGGATCGTGGGACTCATGGCAGATAGGATCGGAGATAGACAAGCTCAGAGCGAAGCAGATCCTTGGCGACAACAGCGAAGAGACCCAGAAGCAGATCGACACTCTGGACGCCAGTCTACCACGGGAAGAGGAAAGGCTTTGGACGATTCCCGACGCTATTCTTAATCAGTTCTACTCTCTGGGGAAGGTAGCCCAGGAGACCGGGGATGCTGCTTTGCGGCAGAACAAACAGTACACGGGACCCGGTCACATGATCCTGAACATGGCGGCCGGGGTGTTCGCGGGGGCGAAAGAGTTTGAGACCCAGATCGTAGGGGGAACCTACCACCAGTTGATGAAGGAGACCGACGACCAAGGCAGGAAGATGAACCCCACGATTGCCAAGGCCACGGCGCTCACTCTCGGGGGGTTCAACACGGCGCTCATGCTCATACCCTACGGCAAAGCGTTGGAGCCCTTTGTCTCGAAGCTCGGGACCGAAGTCGCGGTAAAGCTCACGCTTGGGGGTATAGTGAAGCGGGCGGCGAACATGGGAGTGGTCCAGGGAGCCTACGCTGCCGCGAACTCACTAGCCACGGAGGGAGCCCGGGAGATCGCCAGGACGGTCAACAACAAGGTCAACGGCACGACCTTCACGAACAGGGACGCTTGGCAATTCCTTCACGACGCGGGGATAGAGTTTCTGACACAGGGAGCTACGGGGATGGCTTTGGCCGCTCCGGGGCTGATCACGGAGAACGTCAGGATAGCCCACGGCGGGAGGCTGGAGGGGGCTGTCAAGGAAGCAATGACGAAGATCGAAGGACAGCAAGATATCCTTGAAGTTCCAAAAGCAGTTACTCCACCGATCAAAGAGCCGACCATAGAAGAGCTTATCAACTCTCCTGAGTTCAAGCAAGTTGAGGGAGAGAGTCTGAATCCGACAATGGGAAACAGGGTCGTTCAGATGAGAAAGTTTGTTTCAGACTTGAAATCAATCGATACTTCCAAAATGCATCCCGACATCAAAGGACCTATCAACGATATTCTAGATCAATACAACCTCGCGAGTCCGAGCAAGAAGACGCTTTCTGCTATTTCTGAGATCAAAGACAAGATAGCGGACAACCCTGAAGCCGAATTGCAACCTTTCGAGAAAGCACTCCTTGATAGATCTTCACGAAAAAACTTCCGAGACCTTTCTTTTGACGAAGCAAGAGCCGTTCACGATGCTGTGATGTACTACGACAAGTTGCAAAGAGACAGTACCAATCTGATGATTGGAATGAGAAAAGCCGACCGTGCCGAAGTGGCTGCAAAATCGATAGAACAGATGCCAAAAGCAGAGAATGTAAAAAAAGATGCTTACAAGCTCACCCCGGGTATCTGGGACAGGGCAGTAAAATCAGGACGGTGGATCAAGAACCTTTTTGGTGACCACATGATGGGTCTGGACTATTTGGCCCAGACGATAGGAGGCAAAGAAGACAGCGATTTCAACAATGTGGTTTTCAGGCAATTGCACGGTAATGATCCCATAAAGATTGATGAGAACGGGAAGATAATGAAGCCTGATGCCAACGGAGGGGAGCGCGGTGCTTTAATCTATCGGCACACGATAGATGACCGTCAATCTGAGCTGAGAAAGCCCTTGGTGGAGAAAGTCAAGAGCATAGACCAGTGGAGAGCTCAGAGGGTTCAGGTAGGCAAGTTCAATCTCACCCGTGGGGAAAGGGTGTCCATCTACTCGTTGTGGAATCAGGACGATAGCAGAAGAAAACTGGCAAGTGAAGGAGGGGGTTTTGGATCTAGATTCATGCCAGACCCGAACAACGTTTATCGTCCCTCTATGGATGAGTGGTACGAACTTCTCAACTCCATCACCCCGGAAGAGAAAATGGCAGCAAAGGCCCTTTCTGAAGGATTCAAGGAGATTGGAGAAGACGTCCAGAAACAACATGTTACCACAAAGAACTATGAGCTTGACTTGGTTGAAAACTACTTTCCCGAAGATGTTATGCCTATCTCCAGAAAAAGCAGACAGGAGATCGAGGAATCTATTAGGCTTGCCAAGACTCGGTACGCTGTAGGGATTCCGAAGGGGAGGACGATCTCTAGGGAAGGAGTGGTAAAGCCCCTCTACGTGAGGGATGCTTTCAATGTCTTCGCGGAACATCGTGATTGGGCTTCAAACTACATTCACATTGATCGACCGGCTATAGAGGCCCACAAACTTTTGCAGGACACGAGAGGGGCTATTTCTTCAAGGTGGGGACCGGACTTGGCTGATGAAATTGAGGATAGGATACGAAAGACTGTTGCTAATGCCGAGAATGATACCAAAATAGGGAGGCTGTTTGCTAGGGCAAGAGGGAGTTATGTTGGATCAGTTCTGAGTCTCAACCCTATCAGCATAGCGGCAAACCTGATGAACGTAGAGAGGGCGACGACGGCAGGGTACGTCAAGCCTAGCTATTCTCTAATAGGGTTGATGGATTCTTTTGTTCACCCAAGAGAAGTGCACAGGCAATTGAAGGTATACAGCCCAGAATATCGGGAGTACCATGTTGAGGGAGGATTCAACAAGGATTACAAAGAGGCCCTTGAAGGATCTGATAAAAACACATGGCTTGCAAGATCTGGGAAGATGTTCAAGAAAGTCATCTCCTATCCTTCCAGGTTGACTGACAGAATAGCCGTCCGTGGGATCATGAGGGGAAGCTACTTCCAGGCCATGGATGAGATTCAAAGCGGGCACTTGTCCACTGACATATCCAAGGCCCTCAATCTCACAGATAGCCAACTGAAGGATTTGAATCAAGTTCAGAAAATCTCCTACGCTTACCGCTACGGGGAGTATGTCTTGGAACACGTCAACAGCGTCCCATCTCCTACGCTTCAGTCGGGGCTTCACCTGGGGAATTGGTTTGAGCAAACAGTAGGAACATTTGGGCATGATGCTGTCAGAGCTCAACAGTTGTACAAGGAGACCCTGAGAAACGCGCTTCACAATCCCTCATTCAGAAATTATCGAAAACTTGGTGCGCTTACCGTTGGGCTATTCTTGATTGAACCTCTTCACTATGTCATTCTAAACTATGAGAGACAAAGGTTGATGTCGGCTAGGAAACCCCCGTCACCGGAAGCATTCCGTCTTGCTCTGTCAGGAGACAAGTCAAAGGAAGCCAAAGAAGCAAGAAGATATCTTGCGTTCGAATTCTTGGATCAAGCGTCATATTACTTCCCGGTACTACGAGACGTGGTAAGGCCGATTGTTGCTGCTGCCACAAAGCAATACAGCGGTCAGTCAATGTTGATTACTGACGAATACACTCGGTTGTCTTCTAGGGCTACTCAGGCAGCGGCGAAACTTGCGCGGGGAGAAGGGAACGAACAGAAGAATTGGAGTGACCTTATGGATAACGGAGGGCATTTATTGGCGACGATGCTAGGTATTCCCTACACTAGTCCTCAGTTTTGGTTCAAGGCTGTACAGGGGATAGCTAGCAAGTGAGGGCGCTTGTTCTCCTTGTTGTCCTGTTTATTGGCTGCACAGAACCGGAGGATGAGATGGGGCTGACGGGATCGTACCAGACTCAAATCTTCAACGGAGGGAGAACGAACCTCACCGTTGACGGCGATCTCGTTATCCACGGGGAACTGAACAAGGGCAGGCTTTCCCAGATTGACTCCATAGCTACTGAAGTCTCAAAGTTGAGAAGAATCTCGGAGACCTTCTCACAGCCGGGAATGATCTGGAATACTTCCGCTTTTCCCGGTCCAGCCAATCTGATGTTCGGAGTTGCTTTCTGTCCAAAGCATGGGGGTGTTTTTGTAGCAGTTGGAGATGTCAAGGACATACGTCGGTCAACCGACAACGGAGTAACATGGTCGGCGGCTATAGGAAATCCATTTGCTGCGGGGACTCAAATCCTGTCTATTGTTTGGATTGATGACGGCTCATCATGGGGTGTCTTCGTCATTGTCGGAGCTGTTGGCGCTGGTGGGTTGGGGCAAATAGCTCGTTCGACAGACGGAGGCGCTACGTGGGGAGTTTTGATAGCAAACAACTTCGTCGTAGGGATACGTACCGTAGCTTCCAACGGGTCTAGACTGGTCGCAATGGATGGGAGTGGGAACAGTTCATACTCAGATGATTATGGAGCGACGTGGAGTGCTCTCTCTATCTCTGGTGGTACGGGTGCGACAGGTACAAGAGCCTTGTTCTATGGAAACGGCGCGTTCGTCTTTGCCGACAGTGGAGGCCATGTTTTCACTTCTGCGGCTGGAGCAGTGTGGACGGATAGGGGGGCGGTGAGCACCGGATTTCTGATAACTTGTACTTTCATCAACGGAATCTTTTTTGTGGGTGGACAGAATGCCGCTCTTTCAGCGGTGGTCTTTTCTTCAAAAGACAACGGAGCGACATGGGCTGCTGTCACCATTCCAGCAACCCTTGGGGCATACGTCCGAACTATCATGTCAGCGAATGACACCATTATTGCCAACGGCGCAACTGCTGTTACGATAGTATCTAAGGATTTCGGGGCAACGTGGACTGCAATTCCTGGGCCAAACACAGCCTATTTCTATGACATATCTTTTGGAAACAACACTTTTGTCTCCACCTATCCAATGTGGTCCTCTTGGCTGACGTATGGGAAAACGTACGCCTACGTCCCGGTGTTCACAAACTTCGGGGTTGTTACAAACATAACTTTCTACTGGCAACGTCCGGTGGGAAGCAACACCATCAAGATATGGGGGAACGCCAACTCGGGGAACCCTGGAGCTGGCGCGGCCTCTATAAGTCTTCCTGTGGGATTGGTATCTGACTTCGGACTCTTTCATTGCGGAAGTTTCGTTTTCAATACCGGGACATCTACTCCGAAAGCTGTAGGGATAGTTGTCGTCGGGGACTCCAATCTGTACTTCAACTTGATCGACAACGCAGTTGCACAAATCGGAACAGCGATAACGAGTGCGGGGACTGCGATTGGTGTTTCGTGTGAAGTCCCGGTCTCTGGTTGGAACTAGCGGGAGGGGAGAATGGCATCGTGGGAAGCACTAGGGTCACTAGCAGCAGCAGCGACAGCCATAGGAACGGCGCTTGGCTTTGGAGTAAAGAACGCAAAACAATCTGGAGCAACGGAGGAGAAGGTGCACAACATGCGTAGCGAGCTTACCAACGTGATTGCTATCGTGACGGGTCACACGGCGCAGATTGCGGAACACGACGGTTCCTTCAAGGCTATCGATGTCAAACTCGGCTACATCACGCAGATGATAGAGAAAATGTCGAACAAGCTAGACAAACACTGTGAGGAGAAAAACGAATGACAATTTTCCAGACGGACAAGGAACTACCCATAGAGATCAATCATTGGGGATGCTACTTCATGTCCCTGACGGAGCGGCTGACCACGCTCTTCTCGAAACCGTTCACACATGAGACCGTCCTTGCCTACTACCACGACGCCCAGGCAGCCAAGATCATCGACGACCAGGTGACGCTCTTGGCACCGCAAGCCTACTGTGACATGGTGCTCGGCATCAACCGCGTCGTGTTCGTGGGGAAGGTAGATCCGTTCTACGTTTGCGAGCCCTACGACTTCGAGATTCTGTGCTACCACAAGGACGGAGCCAGCTTCAACCATTTCGTCTCTGGGGACGGCAAGGGTCTGGTGCTCTATGACCCGTGGTCCTCTGAGGGCTCTGACAGCGTGAAAAACGGTAGCTGCATCGGCAAGCGTATCTACAGGATACTCACATGATCGTCGGACACAGGTGCAAGCCTCACAGAGACGGGAAGTGCCGTCTGGGCATGGGGGACTACGGGAAGAACGAGAACGGTGTGTGGTGGGCTCGACTGCCCGAATCGGGCAACCTCGTGAGTCTTCTTGACCCCGCGACGAAAGTGATGGAACACTCCGATGGAACAATCAGCGTGAGCGGACCCCTGACCACCTACGTCATGAACGACGACAACACCAGGAGCCGGGTGGAGTGGAAACTCGACCGGGGCAGGTGGGAAAAAACGGAACGCCGTCTGTAGCACTCTGACACACCTTCTGTAACTCAAGATTTTGATTGAAACTAGGGATGTCCTAGGGTCATAATCGGTTCCAGGAGGAAGAGGATGTCAATTTTTGGTAGCCAAGCGTTGGCACTGTCCACGGCTCCGGCGTACAGCAGGGTGGTGGACCCGATCTATACTGCCCCGGCCACGGGTGCCGGCCTCTCGGGCTTCATTATCGGCAACCCTTCCGCGAGCGCGGTTGCCGTTACCATCTATCGCGACAACCTGACGAACGTCCTTTGGAGCGGAACCATCCCGGCCAACACGGTAGCACAGACAGTCAACCTGCTGAGTACGCTCACAGCGGGAGAGACCATCTGGGCGATCGGGAGCCCTGGGGGAGTCGTGACGATCGAGGTTGACGGGTTGACCTCGAACTCGACGGGGACGCTGACCCAGAACCAGCTTCTCTTGGCTCTGCTTCTGATGTTCGCGAACGCTTTCGGGTGCGAGATCCCGAGTGCAACGGACCTCAACCCGCTTTCCTACGGAATGTGACGCCGTTGGCGTTGTGGTAGCTTTCGGGGGCTGAGGCCCCAGGAGGGTCTTTATGGGTTTTGCTCTTCAAGGAGTCGTCGGCACCCAGAAGTACGGTGATGGCGCCTCCCAGAACCTTTCCGCAAGGTTCACAAACGACGGGGCTCTGGTAGTCGCAGAGAACCACGGCCGTCTGTACGAGCAGGCAATCAGAGGGAACGTCTTCTACGTGGGCACCGCTGCGGCGGGCGTGGTGCTGGTCGGAACCGGCTCCGGTGCTGTGGGCGATCTGATGTGGAACAAGGCCGGTGGTGCCTCCCCGGTCATCGACGAAGTGTACGAGATCGACCTGACGATGCCGGCAGGCGCACAGGTGCTCGGTTCCATGAACTGGTACTACCTGTACGCGGGGTCGAACATCGGAACAGGAGCACCCATCGCCACCCTGGTCACGGCAGGAAGCGTTGTGTCCTCACTGCTTGGCGGAGCTCCGGTGAAGGTTCCCAACATCGTGTGCTACGTCGGTGCTTCCACGTGGGCAGGGTTCGCGTTCCTGCGCGTGGTCCACATCTCCACGTGGGCGGGCGCAGTCGCGACAACCACGGCCCCGGCCTACATGCTCTATGAGCAGTACGAAGGCTCCCTGCTCATGCCGTCAGGGATGGCGCTTCAGCTCAACAGCTCGGGCGGCACCACGAACATTGGTGTCACAGCGACCGTTGTGGAGGTTCCGGCTCCTGGCGCTCTCGGATAGAGGAGGCTCTCCATGGGCTTTGCTCTACAGGGGGTAGTCGGCACCCAAAGGTATGTCGACGGAGTTGCACAGAACCTCGCGATGAGGTTCACCAACGATGGAGCCTTGGTCGTTGCTGAGAACCACGGTAGGCTCTACGAACAGGCGATCCGTGGCAACGTGTTCTACATCGGAACGGTGGCCGCGGGGGTGGTGTTGGCTGCCTCTGGGTCAGGAA
>Ga0335085_10006820_pt1 | contig 17929 bp, 15 predicted proteins | sample Lox_Sample_45_FD_206712 | JGI IMG/M metagenome (GOLD analysis project Ga0335085, IMG submission 206712) | Soil microbial communities from Loxahatchee National Wildlife Refuge, Florida, United States - Lox_Sample_4.5 | ecosystem: Environmental > Terrestrial > Soil > Wetlands | place: USA...
CCATGAAGCACGACGACATGAAAAATGACAACATGAAGCAAGACACCATGAAGAAAGACAAGAAGATGAAGAAAGACAAGAAAGACAAGATGAAGAAAGACAACATGAAAGACGACCAGATGAAGCACGACGACATGGGCAACGACAAAAAGAACTAGGAGCTTCGAGGTAACAGACGCAGCCGGGCTGCGTCTGTCTCTTTTATGCTCCTAGGGCTTCATCTGCTTTGCCGCCAATGCGGCACACTCTTCCACGAATTTCTGCTCCTTCTCGTCCCAGGTATCCTTGAAATAGCTGTTGATGTCGAACTCTCCCACCACGCGGCCGCCCACGATGAGGGGAACGATAATTTCCGACTTGGTGTGTTCGGAGCCCTGAAGATAGCGCGGATCGTTGGCAACATCATTGACTACGATGGTCTTTTTCAGGCTGGCAGCAGCCCCGCATAACCCCTGATTCAAAGGGATACGCTTGTGGGGCGTATCGGTTCCCGCAAAGGGGCCGAGCACGAGTGTGTTGGCATCCGTCTTCTCAATCAGATAAAAACCCACCCAGTTGTAGCGGGCTAACTGGTCGTGCAGCAGGTCAGAGATCCTCTGCATCAGGTTCTCGCCAGAAACCCCGGCCCGGGCCATGCGCTCAAACTCCGCCAGGAAGTCTTTGTGCTGCTTCATTCGCCCAGCATAGATTCTGGTTCCATGAAGAGGGAATACTTGGGGAGGTTCCGGATCATTGACTCGCAGCGGAAATATTGGCATTGGTTCCGGAGGCGGCACAAAAAAGCGCCCCCGGAAGCCGGGAGCGCGAGATAGGAGGTAAATGCTTTTAGCGAGTCGCCACGAAGCCCGCCCAGGCTCCGCGGTTCAACAACCGGGCAGCGAATTCTTGTACGTACTCGCCGAGACAGCGCACACACGGAACGTAGCCCTGCTTCTGCGCTTCCGCCGCCACCAAATCATGCGGGTGATCAGATTCCTTGATGAAGGGACACCCTTTTACGTGGAACAGCTTGCCATGATCGGTGACCACGACTTCGAGATCGGGAGGCACGCGTCCCAGATTCGCCATGGGAGATTTGTCTCCGCCCTTCGCGCCGAGACGCTGCGCGATCACCACGGTACCGGAAACGGCGGCCACCGCCGCGGTGGCCACCAGCCAGCCGAGGACGGCGCGGCGGCGCACCTGCATGTCGCTCTTGAGGCGGCGCTGCAGGCGCCAGCTGTAGCCCATCGGAGTTTTGAACAGGCGCTCGTCGCCGAACAGCGAGACCACGTTGCGCGTGCCCTCCAACACCGAGGTGCAGCGTTGGCAGCCCTGAATGTGAGCTTCCATCGCTGAGCGGGTACCGGCATCGACGTCGCCGTCAATGTAGTCGGAAATCTGCTCCCAAACCTGCTCGCATTGCACCACTACCATGGTTTGTTTCCCTTCTCGAATGGAACGCGGCTCAACCCTCCGCTGGCGATCCGAGGAGCCAGCAGATCCCGCAACATCAAGCGGGCACGCAACAGCCGCGTCTTGACCGACGCCCGGGATATTCCCAATGCCTCGGCCACTTCCTCAATGCTCATATGCTGCACATCCCGCAAAACAAACACATCGCGGTATTTACTCCCCAGCGTCGCCAGCGATTGCAGCAGAATCTCCCTCACTTCGCTGCGCTCCAAGGCCTCCGACGGCAACTCGCGCCAGTCGGCGAACTCGCGCGGGCTGTAGCTTCCTTCTTCGTCCTGGCGTTCGCCGATCGGTTCCATAATCTCCGCGTGATCCTTGCGGCGCCGCATTCTGGCTTCGTTTACGGCAATCTGAATCAGCCACGTGCTGAACTTCGATTCGGCACGAAACTGCCTCAAATTGGCAAACGCCTTGAGGATCGCCTCCTGTGCCACTTCCTCTGCGTCCGCCGCGTTTCGCAGGATCGCGAAAGCCGCGGAGTACACCCGCCTCTCATACGGCTTTACCAGGAGGTAAAACTTGTCCTGTTCGCCGCTTTGCACTCGCCGGACAAGATCCTGTTCCTGCGTGTCGGCGTCGGGGGCCGCTTTCACTGCCAAACTCGCTCCTTCCAGTGCCAATGCCGTTGCCTACCTGCAATGGCAGCTAGCGCGGTGCATAGTCCGGATCTTTTTTCCACCCTGTCAACATCGAAACAAAATTGTTCCAACCATGCAGGATGACCATGACCAGGTGCCCAAAGATGAAAAATAAAATCGCGCACATGACTGCAAAATGCCAGATTCGAGCCCACTGAAAGCCACCTAACAAAGCCACCAGCCAGGAAAACTGCACCGGCTTCCATACCGCGGTTCCGGTTATCACCGACAAAGCACCCAAGCCAATCGCCGACGTGTAAGCCAGCTTCTGCAGCGGGTTATACGCCTCCCTTTGCAGGGGTTTCGGCCCGAAGAAAAAGTAGTGGCGCACCATCGGCCAGACTCCGGGAATATCGCGCGGCACAAACAACACCTGGCGGTAATTCCCGCTGAACATCTGGTAGCCGATGTAAAACAAACCGGTTGCCAGGTAAATCCATACAAACGTCAGGTGCCACTGCAATCCCCCGCCCAGCCAGCCACCCAACGCCAGCGACCGCGGCCAGTTCAGCAGATCCTTCTGCGGAATCTTGGCCCCAAAGCTGGGGAAGGCACGGAAAATCTGCAGTCCGCTTCCCACCATCACGAACAACGCCACGGTGTTAACCCAGTGGCAGAAGCGTACCGCCCACGGATGCTCATAGACGGCGGGGCTTTCTTCTACGCCGACCGCATCGATCTCCAGTACCGCTCCGCCCAAAACCGCCTCCGCTACAATCCGTAATACGCTGAGTATCCCTGATCTTCCCAGTAACCGACTTTCTGCAACACGTTCGTCACTTTCAGATCGGTCAAGTATTTCGCCTGCTTGTACCCGATCTTGGTCGGAACCGTCAGCCGCAGCGGCGCACCATGTTCACGCGTCAGCGGCTTGCCGTACATCTCGTAGCAGAGCAAAGTCTGCGGATGCATCGCCGTCGCCATGTCGAGCGATTCGTAATAATCGTCCGCACACTCGACGTAGATGAATTTCGCCGAAGTGTCGGCCCCGATCGCCTGCAGGAAATCCGACAGTTTGCATCCGGTGAAACTGCCGATCACGTCCCAGCCTTCCACGCAAACATGCCGGGTGTTCTGAGTCACCCTTGGCAAGACCTGCACCTGTTCGAGCTTGTAATCTCCCGGCTTCTGCACCAGGCCGCTCACCGACAACGTCCACTGGTTGAAGTCAACGCCGGGATCGTCTTCGTCATAGTCGTTGATCGGAAACTTGTCGAAGGGCGTCAGCTGGGAATCCGCAAAAATCGGAGCCAGATGTCCTTCGCGAAACAACTTTGCCGAGACCCAATCGCTGAATCCGAGGCCCTTGGTGAGCAACGGATCGCGCAACCTGGGAATGGCAAACGCACCCAGCGCCAGCACCGGAGTCAGTTTCAGCAACTCTCGCCGGCTCATGCGCTTAAACTTCACGTCGTCGGTCTTGGAACCCATTTCACCTCTGCAGGGTAGTCCTCCACCCCGCGCACCCAACGGCGCTTAGGATGGGATGCGCCAGTGTGTAAAAAGTTACCGAGGAAGGGCCCGAATCCCCAACCTTCGGCCATAGATATGTCGTTCTGGGTCAACATCTTACCAGAACCCCTGTCAGGATAGATGAAAACCGTCAGGGACAATCGGGAGGAACCCGCCGAAATAACGGCTTAGAGCATCCCGGCAAAGGTCCGGAGGGGGCGCTTCGGAAGATGCGGTTTCGCATCTAAAGTAAGTAAAGAAGTAACCCGCCCGCGCCGCGGTGAGAAGCAAAAAACGGCGCGGACGCTTTGGATCGGAGGAGATATGGCCCAGGTGATTGAGTTCTACATCCCGGCTCGTTTCCACAAGAACAGCAAGTGGGTTCCGCAGGAACAACGCGGGAAAGTATTGGACTTCCCGGCGCCGGAAAAGAAGACGGCGTAAACAAGCGAAAACAACGAAGCGCCCGGCTTCTAACCGGGCGCTTTTTTGTGGAGCACTAGTCTCCGTGAGAGGGCGAATCGGCCAGTTGCGGACGCACCGCCCACTCGCCTTCAGCCACATAGCCGCTCTTGTCGTAGGAATGGCCGGTGACCAGTCCCAGGACGAACCATCCCAGGACAATCGCGCCGAAGGCGAAGATCGTGTCTCCGATCATGCGCATCCAGCGCAGGTCGTTGAGCAAGGGCGTCTGCATAAATTCAGCAGAGCGCGCGTACCAGGTGCCATATTCCACCGACGCCCAGGCCTGCATCAACCCAATGGGAAGGACGCTGATCAGCACCATCAGCGCCAGGCCTACGTTGATGGACCAGAAGGCGAGCCACAACGGACGGTTCTTCCACGCCAGTCCCGGACGGAGTGCGCGCAGGCAGAACAGCATCAGCCCAAGCCCGAGCATGCCGTAAACGCCGAATAGCGCGGTGTGGCCGTGAACGGGCGTGGTATTCAGTCCTTGCATGTAATAAAGCGCGATCGGGGGATTGATGAGGAAGCCGAACAAACCGGCTCCGACAAAATTCCAGAAAGCCACCGCGACAAAGAAGTAGATCGGCCACTTGTAGGCAGTAAGCCAGGTGTGGTGCTCACGGGCCCGCGCCAGGCGGATGTTCTCCCAGGCTTCGAAGCCGATCAGCACCAGGGGCACGACTTCGAGCGCGCTGAAGACTGCGCCCAGTCCCAGCACGATGTCAGGCGTTCCCGCGAAATAGAGGTGATGGAAGGTACCGATAATTCCTCCGGAGAGGAAGATCACCGTGGAGAACAGAGTTCCGCGAGTGGCGGTCTCAACTGACAACAGCTTCAGCCGCGTCAGCAGGAAAGCGATCACCACGGTGGCGAAGACTTCGAAGAATCCTTCCACCCAGAGATGGACAACCCACCAGCGCCAGTATTCGGCGGTCACCAGGTTGCTGTGCTCGCCATACATCAGGCCGGCGGCATAAAACAAGGGAATGGCGATGCTCGAAACCAGAAACATCATCAACAGGGAGTAGCTGCTGTCTTTTTTTGCCAGCGCGGGTTTCAAGCCGCGCCACATCAGCCAGAGCCAGAAGACCAACCCAATCAAGAGCAGTATCTGCCAGACTCGGCCGAGGTCAACGTATTCGTAGCCCTGGGTGCCGAACCAGAACCACAGGTTTCCGAGCTTGTGCTGGATGCTCATCCACTCGCCGGCCAGCGAACCGACGACCACCAGCAGCAGCGCTCCGAACAGCGCGTTCACGCCCAGCCTCTGGCCTTTCGGTTCGAAACCGCTGATGGCGGGAACCACATAGAGTCCCGTAGCCAGCCAGGAGGTCGCGATCCAGAAAATTCCGATCTGCAGATGCCAGGTTCGCGTGACCGCGTAAGGCAGCCAGCGATCAAGCGGGATGCCATAGAATCCCGAACCTTCGACGCCGTAATGCGCGGTCAAGGCGCCCAGAGCGACCTGCACCACCCACAAGGCGGCCACCACGAAGAAATATTTCACCGTGGCGCGCTGCGACGGGGTGGGTTTCAGGCCTAGCAAGGGATCGCTCTCCGGCACGCTGTCGTTGGCGACCGAGCGCTCCTGCGAGGCGAAGTACCACACCATGCCGCCGACACCGGCCAGCAACAGCACGAAGCTGATTACGCTCCATACCACTGCCGCCCCCGTAGGTTCGTTCCCGATCAGCGGTTCGTGCGGCCAGTTTTGTGTGTAGCTCACATCCTGCCCCGGACGGTCGGTCGAAGCCGCCCAAGCCGTCCACCAGAAGAAGGAACTCATTTCCCGCTGCTTTTCGGGATCGCTCAACGCGCCGGGCGGGATGGCGTACTCGTTCCTTCCGCGCGAGAAGACGTCACCGTAATAGAGATTGAGTGTGGCGAAGGCTGCGGCCCGCACCGGATCGACAGTGACGGTTCCGGTAGCCTGGTCGTAAGTGTTGTGGCGCATCATCAGGCGCAGGCGCTCGCGCAGGGCCGCCTGGGTCTCAGGCGTCAACGCGGCATAGCCCGAAGCCCCGCTTTGCTGCGCCCAGCGGTCGAGGACGAACACGCACTCACGATGCAGCCAATCGGCGCTCCAGTCGGGAGCGACATAGGAACCGTGTCCCCAGATCGTCCCCACCTCCTGGCCGCCGATCGATTGCCAGACGTTCTGTCCATTCTGAATGGTGGCCCGATCGAAAAGAATCTGCCCGTCGGAGCTGACCACTTTTTGTGGGATGGGGGGTGCGGAACGGAGCACTTTCACTCCTACGCCTCCCAGCACCGCAAACGAGACCGCCAGCACCAGGCCGAGCGCGATCCAAAGCTTTTTGTAAGACATGCCACTCCTCGCTTTACGAAATTTTAATTATAGTATCGTTATACGATACATCTTTCTGAAACCATGCACCCTGGTCCGGCCCCAATGCCGCCTACGAATGGCTCGTTTTTGACGAGTTTTCCATCTCCACGGCGCGTGGAAACAGAAGGTTGTTTTCCAGATGGATGTGCTGGTGCAGGTCCGCCTCAAAGGCAGCCAGAGCCTGATACAGCGTACCGTAGCTGAAGCACCCATCGGCGGGGACAGCGTAATCGTGGCTGGCCTGCCGCATTTGACGCAGCGCCTGCCCGGCGGAATCGTGCTCGTGCTCCATGGCGTGAATGGGATTCTGCACCGAGCCAAACGGTGCCGGCAACCCCGGTTCGTGTTGCAGGGCAGATTCTTCCAAACGCACGATGTAGGGAAAAAGTATTCTCTCCTCTTTCATCAGGTGGGCGGCCAACTCGGCCGCCAAGGCGCGGAAGATCTCGCGGATTTCGAGCAGTTCAGGATGATTCGCCCCGTGCACCTTGCAGACCTTGTCGAGAAGCGGCAGCAGGCGCGCGCTCTCCTCGCGGACGAAGCGGTGGTGCTTGGCCTTGATGTGGTCGATCAAATCAGCCAACATCCCGCCTTGCCAGTCTCGCGGCTCCGGTGCAACTGGTTGCGCATCTTTTTCGAGGCTGGCGAGCACCGATTCCACCGACAGGCTGGCGGCTCGGCAGGCTTGCTCGAGCGAGCGCTGGCCGCCGCAGCAATAATCAATGCCCAGGCGTTCGAACACCCGGGTGGCATTGGGAATCTCTATGGCTAGTTCTCTTACCGTCTTTTCGCTCGCTGCATTCATCAGATCCTCTCCTTAGCTGACCCTTTTCAAGGTAGCCAGGGTGGAGACCTTTGCCGATGACTTTTGTCACAGGGATCACAATCCTGTGTGATATGCGTCCCCGAGGCTCCGGTGGCATCTCATTCCTGAGATTCTAACTCCGCCTGCAACCCTCCCCGATCGAGCAGGAGCGCCGTACGGCCGTCCATCCGGATAAAGCCTTCTGACTGAAAGCGGCTCAAGTTGCGCGAAACCAGCTCGCGCACCGTGCCGATCTGTGCCGCCAGTTCCTGGTTGCTGGCGGGCAGCGTCACCCGCGGCACGCCTCTGCCCTTCCCGCTTTCCTCTTGTGGCAGTCGCAACAGGTAAGCCGCCAGGCGATGACGCACCGTGGTGAAGGAAAGCTCTTCGATAATTCCCACCAGGCGACGCAGCCGCGCGCCCACCACGCGCAGTACCTTCAAGGCCACCTGGGGATGCGCGAGGCAAACCGCCTGGAAATCCTGCTTGCTGATGAAAAGAAGGTTGGCATCTTCAATGACAGCCACGGAGGCCGGATAGTTGCCTCCATCGAACACCGGAAGCTCGGCAACCGAACTGCCCGGCCCCTCGACGCTCAGCACCTGTTCGCGTCCGGCGGAAGAACTCTTGAAGATGCGAATCTGCCCCGACTGCACCACATAAAGCCCGGCACAGGGCTCGCCTTCGGTAAATACGATCGCCCCGGCGGCATAGCGGCGTACCACGGTGCGCTGCGCGAGCAGGCTCATCTCCGCCTCGGTCAGGCCGGAAAAGATAGGTACACCCGCCAGGGTTTCCGCCACGCTGGCTTTCGTCTCCATGGTCGCTTGCGTCATAGTACTCCAGGCAAAAAATCGCCCGGCGTTTGCGCGCCGGGCAAGGGCACATTGGCTTCCAACTCACGCAGTTTTTCGGACACGAGACCGGAACTCCAGGACCCGGCCGCGCAATGGCAGCGGGATCCATTTCACCTTTCTATGAAAGCGGCTGGGGATATAAAACTCAATGATGACAGCCATACTGCGACTCCGTTTCCAAAACAGCCCCACCTTCAGCGAACTCCAGCCGGGGCCGGCTTCTTCAGGTTGATTGTGTTCGTGCGTGGCTGGTACACGCAGAAAGGTTCCTCGGCCAGGTAGTCGCCGGTGGCGGCGAAGGCGCGCGCCCGGCAGCCCATGCACACATTGCGGAATTCGCAGCAACCGCACTTCCCTTTCAGGTTCTCGGTATCGCGCAGCTGCTCAAACACCTGGGAATGCTCCCAGATGTCGGCAAAGCTCTGTTTCCGCAGGTCACCGGCGATGACCGGCAGGTATCCGCAGGGAAAAACCTCGCCTTCATGCGAGATAAAGCAAACGCCGGTGCCCGCAAGGCAGCCCTTGGTCATGGCGTTCATGTCGCCGGGATGGCCGTGGTGATGGCCGACGGGATGTCCGGTGGGTTTCAGCGAAATGCCCGTGCCCCCGGGCATCAACATGTCGGTGGGGCCGATCGCCGAGGGATCAGGGGCTGGCACGCGAACCGCGCCGGCCTCAGCCGCTTTGCGTTCAGCCACTCTGCGCTGCCGCACTACGCGGAAGTAATGCGGCGCGCAGGTGGCCTTCAACTCGATACCGCCTTCGAGCGAGCGGTCATAAAACCAGTTGAGCATCTCTTCGTATTCTTCGGGAGCCACCATCTGCTCGGCGGCAATATCCACGCCGCAGCCCACTGGAACCAGCAGGAAGGTGTGCAAGGCGTCGGCGCCCAGCGATTTGGCCAGCTCCAGCACCTGCGGCAGTTGGCGCGCGTTGTGGCGGGCGATGGTCATGTTGATCTGCACCGACATGCCCAGCGCCTTCAGGTTGCGCAGACCGTAGACGGCGGCGTCGAAGGCTCCGGGAATGCCGCGAAAAGCATCGTGCGTGGCCGCGTCGGCGCCGTCCAGGCTGATGGAGACGCGCTTGACACCGGAGTCAACAATCATGCGAGCGACATCTTTCGTGACGAGCGTACCGTTGGTGGCCAGAGCCACGCGCAATCCCTTATCGGTGGCGTAGCGGGCGAGTTGGAAGATGTCGGAACGGTAGAGCGGCTCGCCGCCGCTCAGCACCAGGATGGGATTGGCCGCCGCCGCAATCTGATCGATGATGCCCAGGGCGAAGCGGGTTTCCAGATCGCTGGGCGAGCTGAGTTCGGTAGCGCTGGCGCGGCAATGAATGCAGCGCAGGTTACATCCCTTGGTGACTTCCCAAAAAACCAGGCGAGCTTTGTTGTCTGCCGCCGCGTGTCCGTTGCCATTTGCCGAAGCCATGTGCTCCTCCTTGGTGAACCTGGGAACCATCCTCCGTCCCCAGGAGCAACCATAGAGAAGCATGACCCGGCAGGCCGTGACTCGAATCACTCGGAATTGTGACCGGCATCACACGGCTAAATACCCGCCCCGCGCCCACTTACGGGCTGACGCCTCCGGTATGGCAGTCGCTGCAAGTCATCTGCGTGAGGTCGCCAATATCGATGGGATGGCGGAACGAAACCTTGGGCATGGGTGCGGTCGCCACGCCCCCTTCTTCCTGCGACAGCACGGTGTGGCAGGTATCGCAATCTTTGGGGACCACCTTGCCTTCCGGACTCACATGCTGCCCATCGTGGCAGCGGAAGCATCCCGGGAAGTAGAAGTGGCCGAGATTGTTGGGATGGGTCTGCCAGTTCACTCTCATCTCCGGGAAGGTCGTTCTACGATAGATTGCCTGCGTTTCATCGATGGCATTGCGGATTCCCAATTCGTTGGTCTTCGCGAGATCAGGATACTTGTTGGCATAGAACTCGTGGAGCGATTTGGCAATGCCTTCTACGGCCTGCTCCGTGGTGTCGTACTTGGCGGTCAGGGCGGCCACCGCCTGCTGCTTGATGTAAGGCAGGCTCACATCCAGGCGCCGCGCCAGCAACGACTGATCGACGGCGAGGTCGGGTGGAACATATATATGGGTGGGCCGGTTGTGGCAATCCACGCAGTCCATGCGGCGCTGCGGTGCCTTGGCAATCTGCTCTTTGCTGAGCTTGGAGTCTTTTGCAAAATACTCCGTCACCCGCCCCTGGAGATCTTTGACATGAATATAGGGGATGACCTGCCGCTGCTCGTCGGCGGCGACGTACATGATCTCGTTGGCAATGTTCATGTGCCAATGGATCCCTTCCGGCGCGCCGGTCGCGGGATCTCCGCCGCCGGTCTTGATCAGCATGCGGATCTGACGCACCGTGTTCTTTTCGTCGCTGGCGTAATGGGTGAATACTTTGAGTTGGGCGCCGTAGAACTTCTTAGGCCAGTGACACTCCTCGCAAGTGTCCTGCGCAGGACGGAGGTTGTGTACCGGGGTGGGGATGGGTCGGGGGAAGGTATTGAAAGCCGCGGCAAACACCTGACGTGCACCTGACAACTTCGATTTCACATACCAGGTCGCGCCGGCGCCCACGTGGCACTCGACACAGGCGACCCGGGCATGGGGCGAAAGTTTGTAGGCGGTGTACTCCGGATTCATCACGGTGTGGCATAACTGCCCGCAGAACTGCACCGAGTCGGTGAATTCGTAGGCGCGGTAGCTGCCCACCACACTCATCAGGATGAAAACGATGACAAAGCTGAGGAAGAACGCGAAGGTGCCGCGCTGGGAAGGATCGCTGAAGTCGATGCGGAAGTAGCGGCCGTCTCCTGCCATCCGGCGCCGCCGGTCATACCAGATGCCGAAGACCATCAAGGCCAGACCGGCAATAAAAAATCCGGGCGCCACCATGTAAGCAAGGATGCCGACGTAGGGGCTGGGCCGGGAAGAAGTAACATCGATGAGAAACAGGAAAACAATGTTGGCCAGCGCCACCACCGCCAGAGCCACGCCGGCGGAACTGATGGGGTTACGGATCAGTTCCCGCACCCGTTGGGTCACCTTCTGGGGATTCTGGGAATTCCCCTCGGCTGCACTCATCCTCTGCCTCCAATTCCTGACCCCGCGGTCAATTTTCCGCACCACGAAGCAGGAAACGATTTGGGCACAACACTACCTCGGGAGAAGGACCGATTGTCCCTCACTTCCACAGAAAATCCAATCTGTCATAACTTAGTCACCAGTCTTGGCCGGCTCCCGTTCCACATCCTCCGGTTCCGCTGTTACCGGGCTGCCGTTGCCATCACCGTCAGCCGGCGCAGTTTCGCCTTCCTGGCGCGCCGCGTCAAGCAGCGTGGCCGCATCCAAACCATGCTCTTCGCGGTAGTGCTCAAACGACATCTTGCCGTCCCACCACGCCCAATTCATGGGATAAGTATCGGGATCGAGAAATACCTGGTAGAAGTGCCACACCACGATCGCCAGGGTGGCCAGGACAGCTTCGTAGAAATGAATGGCGGTGGCCACATCCAGCCACCAGCGCGGCAGCAGGTTGCCCACCGAAACTTTTGCCCACAGCGCGATGCCGGTCGAAGCCATCACGATCAGGCCCCAGACCAGTGCCCAGTACTCGGCTTTCTCCGCGTAGTTAAAGCGCGCGAACTCCGGCTTTTCGTCGCTGAATCCCAGGTAATAGCGGAACGCCTGCCACACATCGCGAACGTCTTTCGGTACCGGCAAGAAGTCGACCACCAGACGCCGCCCTTGCTTGTTGAAGGCAACGTAGAACAAGTGATAGAAGCCCACTGCGATCAGAACCACCGCGGCCATCCGGTGCGTGAAGGCCCGCACCCTTTCGCTCATGCCAAGGAGAGCGGCAAACCAGGAATCGGGGAACTTCAGGGCAAATCCGGTCAACACCAGGAGGATGAAGCTGGTGAACAGCACGGCGTGCTGGATCTGCTGGTTGCGGCTCATGCGGGTCACCAGGCGATGTTCGAGCTTGCGCCGCAGAATGGCCTTGCGCCGCCAGATGATCAGGTTATGCAGCAACATGGCCCCAATCACCATCACGATCATTCCCAGATAAAACTTGCGGATCCAACGCACCGCCACGCTACCGGTGTCGGCCGAAAGCGGCGCATCCACATGCACCTTGGCCGCGACAAATTCCTGGTTCACGCCGGGATGGCACTGTCCACAGGTCTTGACCAGGTTAGCGCGGTTGATGGTGGAGCGTGGATCGCTCGAGGGCAGAATATTGTGCGAGCCGTGGCAACTGGCGCAATTGGCGACCACCTGCGACCCCAATTTCGAAGCCAGACCGTGATAGCTCTCGAGGTAGGTCGTGGTGCGGCGCCCTGCAAGTCCAAACTCCTGGGAAAGCCGCACGCTCTCATGGCAGCGTCCGCAGGTATTCCGGGCCAGGTTCTGTGCCGAAACCGGAGAATTGGGATCAGTATGCGCTTTGATCGAGTGGATGCCGTGACAATCGGTGCATACCGGCGCCTGGTCGTTGCCCCGGGCGATGGCCTGCCCGTGAATGCTTTGCGCAAACTCCTGCTGCACTTCCTTGTGGCATTTCGCACAGGTCATGGGCACGTTGAACTTGAAGATGGAAGACTTGGGATCGCTGGCCGCGAGAATCTCGTGGCTTCCGTGGCAATCGGTGCAGACCGCCGCCTTCTCCGATCCGGCTGCCACCGCCCGGCCATGCACGCTTTGCTCATACGAGATGAAGGGCTGTGCGCTGTACCCGCTGGCTTCCATCACGAACTTCTGCCCGTGACAGGTGCCGCAGGTGGCGGGGATATTCGCGTGGTTCACCCGCGACTTAGGATCGCTGGCCGGCAAAAGTTCGTGCGGGCTGCCGTGGCAATCAACACAGGTTGCGGCCTTTGTGTTTCCGTTCTGAATCGCCTTGGCGTGGAAGCTGCGGTCATACACCGCCTGCTCGTCGGCATGGCAAGTGGCGCAGGATACCTTGGCGGGGGTGCTTTCGTGGGGAGAACTCTTCAGGTCGGTGTGGCAGTCGACGCAGGTAAACATCGAACCATGAATGGAATTCTTGAAGGCGTCAGGATTAACGTAAAGGCTGACGCGCTGACCGTTGACTTCCTTGTTCAGCGTGGAATCGCCGTGGCACGCCAGGCAGTCGTCGTTCGTGGGCTTGGGAGGAGCTTTGGGGGAGGGCTTGCCGGCGGCTGGGGCGGCGGCCGCCAGGGCCAAGAGCATGACCAGCACTTCCAGGATCGCCGCTGCGAACCGTCCGCTTCGTTCCTTGCCCACCTGACCCTCCACTCTGTACCTACGTCACATTGTTAAGGTTTGGTGGGCCCAGCAGCTATGAGTCTACTCACGGCGGGATGTGACGGTGATCACACCGCGTTTGGTCACGAAAAACGGGGACCGCCGCAGAGCGGTCCCCTGGGGAAGGCGCTGGTTTCAAAAGGAATAGCGGAATGACACGGTTGCGTTGTTGGCGTGGAAATAACGCGGAGCAGTGGGACCGACGAAGGATTTCTCCCCGTACTGGTAATAGTTCCATCCCGCGTTCCACGTCAGGCGCTGACTGACGTCGAGGCTGAGGTTGGCCACGGGCTGGTGGTAGTTGTAGGCCAGCGAGCCCAGCGGCTGCAGGATATTGAACTGCGGCGTCTCGCCGCCCACGCTGGTAATGCTGTACCCGAAGTGAGTGGTCAAACGCTTGACCGGCTTGAACATAAGCGCCGCCGTCCCGTAGTGCGTGTGATTGATGTAGTAGCCGGTGGCCTGCGCCGGATTGGCCGCATCCAGGGTAGCGCAACCGGTGGGATTCGACAGGATGGGAAGGGTTACTCCGCTGGGCGGCGTGTCATTGAAGCAGATCAGGGCGTTCTGCTGCACATCGTTATAGTCGTATGCCAGGTCGAGACCGTAACGCTCCGCGGGGCTGAGTGAAGCATTGAAGCCGAAGTTACGGTTATGCCCGTCGTAGTTGGTGAGCGAGTCGCCATTGGCGCTTTCGAGGGCGTTGGCAGAGACACTCAGCACCGCCCAGGGGCGCGGCGTGAAATTACTCTGGAAGCGGTAGCGCGCTTCCTTGCGCGGTGCTATGCGCACCAGCACGTTGTCGTTATTGGTGTGCTCATAGTCGAAGTTCATGCGCAGGGTGGAAATAGGCTTGGCCCACACCCCCAGCAATCCGGTCTGTTCGTGGATCACCACATGGTCCTCGTCGCCGGTCGAGAAATCGAGGAAATGATCGAAGGTCCGATCGCTGTAGCGGTAACCGATACGCGCGCCGAAGTGTTTCGTGATGTCCCAGGCCAGGTCCACCTGGTTACGCTTCAGGCTCTGATTGAAAGAGAGCGCCGAATCGGTCACCGTCGCGGTGGGAGTGATACCGGAAATCGGCGTCAACAGCGTGCAGTTGGGCGCGGTGCAACTGCCGCTGGTGGCGATGTTCCAGTCGGTTTCGGTGGAGTCGAAACTCCCCGGGATGCGGTAGGCCCAGAAGTAGAAACTCTCGATCAGCCGCAGGTGTTTGGTGAGGTAGAAGGTCGCTCCCAGATTAGCTACGTCGGAGACCCGCCGCGCCGAGGCCGGTCCGGTTACCGTGTACTGCCGGGTGAAGGTACGCGAAACCAATCCGTTGAAATACTCGTCGTAGGGCGTGTTCATGTCGGCGGAAGAGTAGGCGAGCGACGCTGTCAGGTCGAGCCGTTCGATGGCATTGGAGCGGAAACTCAGTCGCTCGGTGGGCGTCGAGGTGCGGATGCGCTGGGTACGGGTGTAGGCGTAGTAGCCGTTGCACGAGACGTTGGTCAGGGTTCCGTTCTGAACCAGGCTGGTCTGTCCGGAAGGGATGGCGCAAGGCAGGCGATTCGCGGTGTCGACCGGCAGGCCGAGTTCCACCGTGGTCGGCGTGGCCGCTCCCGGCACCAGCGCCTGGAAAGACGGGCTCAGCTGCGCATCCGTATCGCCCTTGTAGTAGTCGAGAAACTGATCGTAACTGACCACCGTGTGAGGCTCCGGCTTCCAATCCACACCCACGCGGTAGGAGTTCAGCGTGGTGTTCCAGTTCTGCCCCAGCAGGACGTCGGTGCCTTCGTGGAAGCTGGTATAGGCCGGCCCTGTCATATTGTTGCGCGAGTATCCCAGGCGGAAGCTCAGGCGCGATTGCGGCAGCAGGGTCAGGTCCACGTCGCTCATGCGGCGCACGGTATCGAAAACGTGAGGAGAGTTCAGCACCGGGACCGAAGGCGAAGACGTCGGCGGGTTCAGCGGGTTCGCCAGCAGATCGTAATCGAAGAAATCGTAGTCGCGCCGGAACACCGCGTTGAAGTCGTACCACTTGTTCTTGTCGATGCGCGCGCGCAGCGCGTTGTTGGGATCGCCGCCCCATCCGAAGCTGCTGATCGACAAATTGTCGAACAGCAGCCCCTGGTGGTTCTGGGAACGCATGGTGAGGGTCTGATCGAGCACCCGCGGCCCGCTGGGAAGGTTGACCAGAGTGTCGTACATGTCCTGGCTTCCGGTGACATCGTTGTAGCGGTAACCAAGCTCGGTTGACTGATGAATCACATAGCCGCCGCGCACCACTTCGTCCGACGTGGCCGACGAGCTTTGGCCTCCACTTTGTGCGAGTACGGTACCGGCGCTGATCACCGTCAAGAACAGCACCAACCACCAGCCCGACGCCTTACCAGACCAGTGGCGCCGCATCCCCTCGCCCTCCTCCGGGCACGGAACGATCAATCCGGATCTTTGATAGCGGATCATCTCTGCCTCACTTGAAGAACACGTTGCTGAAATTCGAGCCATGGATCGCCTCGTGGCACATGGTGCAGGCCTGATATTTCTGCGACTGATTGTGCGCGGGGCCCGCCGGACCCTGCGTGGGCACGCTGTGACACTGCAGGCAAAGCAGGTTGATCTGGCTGACGCGCAGCAGCCGCGGGTTCGTAGAGCCGTGCGGCGTGTGACAACTCGAGCAGCCTTCGGTTTTGACCGGCACATGCTCGTACACAAATGGTCCCTGCTTGTCGGCGTGGCATTTGAAGCAGACAGCGTCCCCGCTGGGCAAGGTGCGCACCTGGCGGATGGTGCCGGTGCCGTGCACATTGTGGCAGTCGTTACAGCTCACCAAACCTTCTTCCACGCGATGGTGGAAAGGTTTGCCAAAATCCGCTTTGGTGGCGGCGTGGCAGGTGTAGCAGAGTTGCGGCTGGCTGGCGATGAGCAAGTGCTCCTCTTCCCTGGCATGGTGCGGAGAGTGGCAGTCCAGACAACCCACGTCACTGCCGGAATGGGAGGATTGCGCGAAGCGCGACTGCTTGTGACTGTCGCCGTGGCAGCTCAGGCAGCGCCGGCTCGATTCCTCGCGCGAAAGGCCTTTGAAGCTGATGATCTTGCTGACGTCGCCGCCGCCAGCCACGTGGGCCGCCCCCGGACCATGGCAGGACTCGCAGCCATGCCCGTCGCCGAGCAGCGTCTTATAGTGGGGAGTGTTTTCGAACGACTTCTTATAAAGATCTTCGTGGCAGGTTTTGCAGACGTCGGCGCCCGCATATTGCGAGGCGGTCTGTCCTGCTGCCATGGCCTTGGCCGGAGGCTTCGACTCCTGCGCGCCCGCCGCCATGACACCCAGCAGCAGGAGCAGCATGACCGCTATGCTCCCCAGGATTTGCCTGCTCCTCTTGTTCATCATCGGTTCCTCGCACATTGAAAAGTGGATCACGGACTCCGGAATCCAGAATCTGCGCCCGGATTCCGGCGGGCCAAACTCGAAATTACCGTGAACTGTACTCCTTTCCTTGTGATCCTGATCACAGAGCAAATCCCGGTGCACCTAAAAAGGAACCCGATCCAATCTTGCACTCGGGCGTCACAACTACTTTGCTGTCAATCTGATACCGTTGACCGACGAGCCCGCGGCGGCACCGGAGGGTGACCGAGGGGACTGTGCATAAGTCATCGAGCTGATCGGTTGACCGACCAATTTCAATGCTGATGACAGCGTTGGCAGAGCTTGTCCTTACCCAGATTCAACAGAAATTGTTTCTGCTGATAGTGGTGCACGGAGTGGCATTCCAGGCAGGAGAGTTTCTGATGGCCGGCATCCTGCCCCATGAAATTCTGGTGGCACTGGCCGCAACGCTCCCGTACCACAGCGCTGCTGGCGTCGGCGAAGCGGAAGACCTTGCTGGCATCGCCGTTGCCGTTCACGTGCGCCCCTCCGGGGCCGTGGCAGGATTCGCAGCCTTTCCGGGCAGCCTCGTCGAGCAGGCACTGGTGAGCGGTGCCGGAGAGCGTGGCAAAGATCTCGTCGTGGCAGGGTTGGCAAACGTCGGAACCGACATAAGGGGAGGAGGGCTGTTCACGATTCTTTTGGGCCCACACCGGCGACAGCCCGAGGAAGAGAATTGCCAGGCCCAGGGAGATTACGCCTGGTGCCCGTGCGATTCGGTTGTGGGCGGACATGGTCAGTGCACGTGCAGGGCCCGGGGCCGGCGGCTCCTCCCCAATCCTACGGAGCGCACGCGGTCATAGGCAGTATGTAAGTCCCGGCTGAGCAGGTGCACCACTCGGAGGCAGGCCTCGCGGTGGTCGCGCAGGAAACGCAACAGATCCTTGCGTTTGACGCAGGCCACGGTGGCATTGTCCAGCGCTTCGGCCGTTACTTCGTACGGCGTGCCGGACAGCGATGCACTGAGCCCCAGGACTTCCCCGGGCCCCGCAATCCTGAGAGTCAGCCGCTTGCCTGACTCCGAACAGAGCGAGAGTTTGACTCTCCCCTCGCAGAGCACGTACATGGCCTTGGACACGCTCCCTTCGCGGAACAGCAAGGCCCCCCGCGGGAAGACGCTCTGCGATTTGAGGGCGTCAAAGGCTTCCAGCGTGTCGGCGGGCAGATCGCAGA
>Ga0335085_10006821_pt1 | contig 17927 bp, 18 predicted proteins | sample Lox_Sample_45_FD_206712 | JGI IMG/M metagenome (GOLD analysis project Ga0335085, IMG submission 206712) | Soil microbial communities from Loxahatchee National Wildlife Refuge, Florida, United States - Lox_Sample_4.5 | ecosystem: Environmental > Terrestrial > Soil > Wetlands | place: USA...
CTTTGCTTGAAGGTTGATTCCTGGCGTTTGGCCCAGAAATTGTGGATCTCCCACTGGTGATTCAGAACCAGACCGGTGAAAGAGAACAGCCAGATAAACAGTAAGAGGTAAAGTCCGCCGTAGTAGTGCAGCCTCGCATTCCAGATTTCGAGCGTCTCTTCCCAGCCGCGACGGCCCGCCTCGTCGACCTCCGCTCCTGCCGCCGAAGGTCGTTCGGCCTTAGAGGGCAACGGCATAGATAACCCCCATAAGGGAAAGAGCGCCGGCCCCAATCAGGAGGAGGCCGATTTTTCGTTCGGCCCTGAGGATCCACCAGAGATAGATCCCGCTCGCCGAAATAAAGAAGATGAGATACGCAGACGCGTCAGCCAGCCACCGCCAGGCGCGCGTGTAGACCCAATTGCCACGAATGTTTGCGTTGTGGGGGCCGGGCGATTTGTGCAAATAGATCAGGGCGGCCAGGATTCCCGTATTATTTTCTTCCACATTCGCGATGTGCGTATCCAGATTGACGTCCAGAGTCGTCTCACTGCCGGGTCTGAAAACGGGAGCGACCATGCGATGCCGCGTGGCGTTGTAGTTGATGTAACCAATTTCACCCGTCACGCCAACCTGCCGCATGATTTGTTGCAATGCTTGTGCCCGCGCCATGCCTTCTACATGCTCAAGATTCTCCGGGATGTGGACGGTCATGCTGGTTTTCCGGACGGCCGCAGAGCCACCCAAGGGGATAGAAGGGTGGTCAAGTAAAATGACGCTGAAAGCGAATAACAGCACCAGAGGACTGAGCGCGAGGCCGATATAAAGGTGCAAATCGCGAGTCCAAATATAAAACGTCCTGCCCATTGCAGGGGAGGATACCACATCACCCCTTGGTCTGTGCGCATGCGCGTTCCAAGGTGTATCGACTGATAAGCCGATACCCCACGGGGGTCGCCGCAGTCAATGTTATGAGCGGTTTCTCTTCTTGCCCGCCAATGCCGTTTTTATGCCGATGGTGTGGCAGGAGACCCACGATTTGTGCGTTCGGGCAAATTGTTTTCTGGGCTTTGAAATGCCGCAAGGCGACATCTGAGAATTGGGGCATTGGTCGCAGGGGGGAGCGGCGTAGCGTCTTTATGTCACTCGGGCATCTGCGCATTGGACATTTTGTCGGCCCTAGACGTTCCAATCCGTTTAAATTGTGGGCGGACGAGACGTTTTTGTTAACACCTATTTGGCTCAAGTCTTGCAGAAGTAACCGTGAAGGGGATTTAGGGAGAGTAAATATGGCTGAGCAGGCTTCGTGGTATGGGAGTTTTTTGGCGAAGTTCTCGCCCCGCGTGCAGGAGAAGCTCTTTGCCCTTGCCGAGGGTTTTCACTTTAAGGCCGGGCAAGAAATTTTTCACGAGGGCGACTCCAGCCTCTATCTATATATCGTTAAGACCGGGCGCGTGGCCGTGGAATTGCACGTACCCTCGAAAGGGCGCCGTAATATTTACACGGCAAGCGCGGGAGATGTTTTCAATTGGTCGGCGGTGGTGGAGCCGCGATTGGCCACCGCTTCTGTGCGCGCGGTAGAAGACACGGAAGCTCTGGGCCTGAAGGGCGGAGCGTTGATGGACGCGTGTCGCGAAGACGGCGAGTTGGGATTTGAACTCTATCGCGCAATTACGGAAGTCATCGCGGCCCGTCTGATTGCGACACGACTCCAGTTGTTGGATGTTTTTTCGGTGGGCGAGAAGTAGGAGCGGAATCTCTATGACACCAAGCCTTCCACGGGTTGCCGCGAGCGTAGTGACCGCCAAGGCGTCGTTGCAGAAAGTCTTCGACAACTTGCGGGTGTCGGGCTTTTCCCTGGTGGGTCCCACGGTTCGTGATGGCGCCATCACTCTTGATGAAATCACGCAGATGAGCGAGCTTCCGGTGGGTTGGACTGATCAGCAATCGCCGGGAAAGTACCGGCTGAAGCAAACCCGTGAACCTCAGTACTTTGCGTATAGTTGCGGGCCGCAATCGTGGAAGCAGTACCTGCACCCTTCGCGCCTGAGCCTTTTTTCCGTGGAGAAGGAGAACGGCAACTGGCGCGTGCAGCCGACGCGAAACCTGAGCCCTCGCTACGCCTTTATCGGCGTGCGCGCCTGCGAGTTGAGCGCCATTGCCATCCAGGACCGCGTTTTCATGACGGGGGAATTTCGCGATCCCCATTACGCACGGCGGCGGGGGCCTATTTTCATCCTGGCCACGCATTGCACGCAGTCGGCCTCAACCTGCTTCTGTGTTTCCATGAAGACCGGCCCGCGCGCGGCGGGGGGGTTTGACCTGGCGGTCACGGAGTTGCCCGATAACTTCGTGTTCGAGGTAGGTTCCGAAGCCGGTTCGGAGATGCTTCGCGATACGGCGTGGGAACCCGCCACGGCCTTCGATCTGGGACGGGCTGCGCAAGCGTGCGCCCGCGCGGAGCGCGAGATGCAGCGGCAGATGCGCACCGATGACTTGCCGCGTATGCTCTACGACAATCTGGACAACCCGCGATGGGATGAGATTGCCACACGCTGCCTATCGTGCACCAACTGCACGCAGGTTTGTCCCACGTGTTTCTGTGTGACCGTGGAAGACCACAGCAATTTAACCGCCAGCGCGGCGGAACGCACCCGCGTTTGGGACTCCTGCTTTGCCCTGGATTTCTCCCACGTGCACGGCGGTAACATTCGTCCCACCATTCGCGCGCGCTACCGGCAATGGCTGACCCACAAGCTGGCATCGTGGATCGATCAGTTCGGGGTCTCCGGCTGCGTCGGTTGCGGGCGCTGCATTACTTGGTGCCCGGTGGGGATTGATTTGACGGAAGAAGTCCAAGCGATACGCGAGAAGGCCTTCAAATGAGCACCGCAATGCCCACACTCGAGCCGCGGTCGGCGCAGGACCCGATGCTGCCGCATCCGGCGGTCATTCAGTCCATTAAATCGGAAGCCTACGGCATTTCGACCTTTTCCATGGCTTTTGTTGATTCCGCCGAGGCGGCAGCCTTTCGATTCTTCCCGGGACAGTTCAACATGCTCTACCTTCCGGGAGTGGGAGAGGTGGCCATCTCCATATGCTCCGACCCCGGCGAACCGCAGGTGCTGGGCCACACCATTCGGTACGCAGGCGGCGTGACGCGCGCCATCGGCCGGCTACGCGTGGGCGACGTGGTGGGAGTACGAGGCCCCTACGGGAGTTCGTGGCCCGTGGAAAGCGCCGCGGGAAAGAATTTGGTGTTGGTGGCGGGGGGAATCGGGCTGGCCCCGCTGCGCCCCGTGATCCTTTCGGTTATGCGCCAGCGCGATCAGTATGGCCGCGTCCTGCTTCTCTACGGAGCGCGCACTCCGGCCGACTTGCTCTACAGCGAGGAGATCGGGCGGTGGCGCGATGGCGGCATCGAAGTGCACATCACCGTGGACCTGGCGGATGAGAACTGGAAGGGGCAGGTCGGCGTGGTGCCGCAGCTTTTTTATCGTATCCGTGTGGATCCCAAGCAAACCCTGGTGATGACGTGCGGGCCGGAAATCATGATGCGCTTTGTGATTTACGAAGCCCTGGCGCGCCGAATTCCCAAGCAATCGGTGTTTGTTTCCATGGAGCGCAACATGAAGTGTGCGGTGGGATTCTGCGGGCACTGCCAGTTTGGGCCCACATTTATCTGCAAGCATGGCCCGGTGCTTAATTTTGCCGCCATCGAGCCGTTCTTCGGCAAGGAGGACTTCTAAAATGTCCCCGGAGTCGCGCCCCAAACTGGCGGTTTACAAGTTCTCCTCATGTGATGGCTGTCAATTGGCGTTATTAAGTTTGGAAGACGAACTGTTGAGCCTGGCGGGCGCTGTGGAAATCGCCTATTTCCTGGAGGCGCGTTCCCAGACGTTGGAAGGACCCTACGATGTGACGCTGGTGGAAGGTTCCGTAACCACGGCGGAGGACATCGAGCGGCTCCACCACGTTCGCGAGCAGTCGAAGTACTTGATTACGATCGGCGCCTGTGCAACGGCGGGAGGAATCCAGGCCTTGCGCAACTGGGCGGACGTCAATGAATTCGTGCGGGCGGTCTATGCCACGCCTGCTTACATCAACACCTTGGAGCAATCCACGCCCATCTCGACGCACGTGGCCGTGGATTTTGAACTCAACGGTTGCCCGATCAACAAGTATCAGATCCTGGAAGTTCTCACAACTTTGTTGATGGGGAATACGCCACATCTCCCTCGCCACTCGGTCTGCCTGGAGTGCAAACGGCGGGGCACGTCTTGCGTGATGGTTGCCAAGGGAATTCCATGCTTGGGTCCGCTCACGCAGGCGGGGTGTGGCGCACTTTGTCCCGCCTACAATCGCGGCTGCTACGGTTGTTTTGGCCCGATGGAAAGTCCCAACCCGGATTCGTTCGCTGGTTACCTGCTGAAAAACGGCACGCCGCGGGCAGATCTTATCCGTATGTTGCGCGGCTTTACCGGTTACGCCGAAGCTTTCCGATCGGCGGGTGACAAGTTGGGGAAGATGGCGCCTTAGCACCTTAGCGGAGCAGCAGGGATCCGTCGCCTTCAAAAATGGCCTGCGGGAAAACTGTCGGAGGAGTGTGAAATGGGTACGAGTTTCCGGAAACCGGTTGCGCCTTCGCCGGATAAGCGTTGGAAGATTGTGGAAGCTTCCATGCGCCGATTGGGCAACCAATCGCATGCGTTGATTGAGGCGCTGCACACCGTGCAGGAAGCGTTCGGCTACCTGGACGCTGATTCGCTGCGGTTCGTGGCCACCAGCTTGCGCGTCCCGCTGAGTCAGGCTTATGGGGTGGCAACGTTCTATCACTACTTCACCATGAAGCCCCCCGGCAAGCATACCTGTGTGGTGTGCACCGGAACGGCCTGTTACATCAAGGGTGCAGGAAAGTTGCTGACCGACATGGAGAAGCAATACGGAATCAAGCCGGGAGAGACGACTGCGGACGGCAATGTTTCCCTTCTCACCGCGCGCTGCCTGGGTGCTTGCGGATTGGCGCCCGCCGTGGTGTTTGACGGCCAGGTGGCGGGCAAGGTGAATTCCACAGAAATGTTGGCGAAAGCTGGGAGGTGGGGGCAATGACGCCGGAGGAGCTTGGCGAAATAACCGCCAAACAAGAGGAAGCGGAACGGCAATACAAGCATCGCCTGCATGTTTGTACGGCGGCGGGTTGCCTTTCTTCCGGGAGCGACAAGGTCAAGGCCGCACTGGAAAAGGAAGTCAAAGATCGCGGGCTCGAACACCAATGCAAGGTGAAGGGTGTGGGCTGCATGGGCCTGTGCGCCAATGGCCCGCTGGTGGCGGATAAGCCGCGCAACGTGATGTACCAGAACGTGACCGAGGACGACGCGGCGGACATTGTTAAGAGTCTTGACACCGAACCGGTGGCGCGCCTGGAGTGTCCCACGGAGATGCCGTTCTTCCGCCGCCAAGTGAAGATTGTGCTGGAGAATTGCGGCCGCATCGATCCGGAGCAGATTGACGATTACATTGCGGCAGGCGGTTACGAGGCGCTGGTCAAAGCGCTGACGGAGTTCTCACCCGGGGAAGTAGTGGAGCAGGTTCTGCGCAGTGGTTTGCGCGGGCGAGGCGGAGCCGGCTACCCCACCGGGCTTAAATGGGGCACGGTGGCGAAAGCCGATGCCGATAAGAAGTACGTGGTGTGCAACGCCGATGAGGGCGACCCCGGAGCCTTCATGGACCGCAGCGTATTGGAAAGCGATCCCCACCGGGTGCTCGAAGGCATGGCCATTGCCGCTTATGCTGTGGACGCCACGCAGGGGTACATTTATGTGCGCGCGGAATATCCCCTGGCCATCAAGAATCTGAAAACCGCCATCCGCCAGGCACAAAACCTGGGGTTACTGGGGAACAACATTTTCGGCACCACGCACAGCTTCCATGTGGAGCTGCGCCTGGGCGCCGGGGCCTTTGTTTGTGGTGAGGAAACGGCCCTGATCGCCTCCATCGAAGGCCGGCGGGGAACCCCCCGTCCGCGTCCACCCTTCCCGGCGGCGGAAGGACTATGGGGATATCCCACCCTGATTAATAACGTTGAAACGTTTGCCAACATTGCGCCCATCCTTCGCAACGGCGGCGACTGGTTTGCGCGCATCGGGACGGAGAAGAGCAAGGGAACGAAAGTCTTCGCCCTGGCGGGGCGCGTCCAGAACACCGGCCTGATCGAAGTGCCCATGGGCATCACCCTGCGCGACATCATTTTTGAAATTGGCGGCGGCGTGCCCGACGGCCGCAACTTCAAAGCTGTGCAAACCGGCGGGCCTTCCGGGGGATGTATCCCGGCGGAGTTTCTGGATATGCCCGTGGATTACGAATCGCTCAAGAAGCTTGGCTCCATCATGGGCTCGGGCGGCATGATCGTGATGGACGATACCTCCTGCATGGTCGACGTCGCCAAGTATTTCATGGAGTTCTGCATGTCGGAGTCCTGCGGCAAGTGCGTTCCCTGCCGGGCGGGAACATACCAGATGCATGAACTCTTGGAGAAGATTACAGAAGGTAGAGCCACGCCGCAGGATGTGCTGGTTCTTGAGGAGTTGTGCGACCTGGTCATGAATACCAGTCTGTGCGGCCTGGGCCAGTCGGCCCCCAATCCCGTGCTTAGCACCTTGCGCTATTTCCGCAACGAATATGTTGCGCACGTGGAGGAGAAAAAGTGTCCGTCAGGCGTGTGTACGATGGGTACTGGGTGCTAGGTGCTGGGTGCTGGGAAATCGGGACTGGGTGTCAGGTATTGGGTGCTGGTAGCAGGGGAAGCAACGGGAGTCCCCAGCTCCCAGCTCCCAGCACCCAACCCCAAGCCCCTAGTCGAGGAGTTATATGTAATGTTGGCTAAAGGGTCATACCGGGACTCCGGTTCTACTTCGCCCGAGACGCGGTTCTCAAAGCCCAAATCCGCGCCCCCAACACCCAGCCCCCAATCCCCAGCACCCATACGGTCTCATCGAGATTTGGTGGTCTGGCAGGAGGCGATGGAGCTTGCGGAGCTTTGTTACAACCGGACGTCCGGTTTCCCGTCTCACGAGAGGTATGGTCTGATGAGCCAAATTCGGCGGGCAGTGGTTTCAGTAGCCTCAAATATCGCGGAGGGTCATGGCCGCCGAACCCTGCCCGCTTGTTTGAACCATCTGTCCATCGCGTTGGGTTCGCAGGCGGAGTTGGAGACGCAGATTGAACTTTCCCAACGACTGGCCTACCTCAATGATTCGGAAGCAAGAGAGGTTTTGGATCTGGCAGGGCGTGCAGGGCGCCGCCTTCACGCGCTAATGCGGTCCCTGGAGGGAGGGAAGGGATCATCCTTCCGTTTCCCCAATACCCAGTGCCCAGAACCTAGTACCCATAAGGAGGTGGAGGCTTGAGCCCAGCGGTTCGCGTTATCACTCTGACTATGGATGGGCGCGACATCAGCGCGCGTGGTGATCAGACCATCCTGCAAGTAGCGCGGGAGAACAATATGCATATTCCCACGCTCTGCCACCTGTCGGGCCTTTCTCGCGTTGGCGCCTGTCGCCTCTGCCTAGTGGAGGTTAAAGGTATCAACAAACTTCTTCCTGCCTGCGTTACGCGCGTCGAAGAAGGTATGGAAGTGTCCCTGAGCAGCGAGCGGCTCAGAAAATACCGGAGAGCGATTCTGGAACTGCTTTTCTCCGAGCGCAACCATGTGTGCGCGGTGTGCGTTTCCAACGGGCATTGCGAATTACAGAACCTTTCGCAGACCCTGGAAATGACCCACGTACACTTTGCTTACCGGTATCCGCGCCTGCCGGTGGATGGATCGCACGAGCGTTTTGTGGTGGATCACAATCGTTGCATCCTGTGTACGCGCTGCGTGCGCGTATGCGACGAAATCGAGGGAGCGCACACGTGGGACGTGCTGGGCCGGGGCGTAAATGCCCAGGTGATCACCGACCTCCATCAGCCCTGGGGTGAGTCGGAAACCTGCACGAGCTGCGGCAAGTGCATCAATGTTTGCCCCACCGGGGCGCTCGTAGAAAAAGGCAAGTCGGTGCAGGAAATGACCAAGAAACGGCAATTCCTACCCTATCTGACGTTAATGCGGGAGAGACGCTGGTGAGTAAAGCACGCATTGCAACTTTATGGTTGGATGGCTGCTCCGGCTGCCACATGTCAATTCTGGATATGGACGAACGCCTGTTGGAACTGGCAGGAAAGATCGACGTCGTTTTCGGTCCGTATGTGGATCAGAAGGAGTTCCCTGAAAACGTGGACGTGACCTTGGTGGAAGGCGCTGTGAGTAACGAAGAAGACCTGGAGAAGATCCGCAAGGTTCGCGCACGCACGCGCCTGCTGGTCTCCCTTGGTGATTGTGCGGTGACGGCCAACATACCGTCCCTGCGGAATCCCTTCAAGGTTGGGGACGTACTGGACAGGGCATATGTCGAGAACGTTACGCTCAACCCAGGAGCGCCCCGGGAGGCAGTCCCCGCCCTACTTCCGCAGGCCCGGCCCATCCATGAGTATGTCAACGTGGACGTGTACGTGCCGGGCTGCCCTCCTTCCGCCGACACCATCTTCCTGGTACTGACAGATCTCTTGGAGGGGCGATGTCCGGAGCTGAGCGAGAAGACGAGGTTTGGAGCTTGAAGGCAGTCGACAGCTGACAGCTAACAGCTGACAGCAAGATGAAGGTTCGCTGTGAGCTGTTAGCTTTCAGCTAGACGAAGATTCGACTGTCAGCTGTTAGCTGTCGGCTGTCAGCTATGAGAGAGGGATGGCAGCGAGAAAAACAATGAGCAAGCAGACGTTGGTAATCAATCCCGTGACCCGCATCGAAGGCCACGGGAAGATCTCAATTCAACTCGATGAGCAAGGCAAGGTTACAGACGCGCGTTTTCACGTGACGCAAATTCGTGGCTTCGAAAAACTCTGTGAGGGCCGGCCGTTCTATGAAATGCCCTCGCTGATGGCGCGGACATGTGGCATCTGCCCGGTGAGCCACTTGGTAGCCTCGGCGAAAGCCTGCGATGCGATTTTGGCGACACGCATTCCCACCACCGCCATCAAGCTGCGTACCATCTTGAACCTGGCGCAAATTGTGCAGTCCCACGCACTCAGTTTTTTCCATCTCTCTTCTCCTGATCTCTTGTTGGGAATGGATTCCGACCCGGCACGGCGGAATATTTTTGGCCTGGCGGAGGACCACCCGCAAATGGCGCGCGACGGCGTGCGCTTGCGGCAAATTGGGCAACAGATTATCGAGAAAATGGCGGGGAAGCGGATTCACCCTGCCTGGGTGGTGGCGGGAGGAGTCAATGAGCCGCTGTCGGTGGCGGTTCGCGACGAGATTCTGGCCGTGCTGCCGGAGGCAATGCAACTCGCGCAAAAGACTCTCGACTGGTTCAAGACGGTGCTGGATCAGTTCCGTGAGGAAATCCGGACCTTCGCAAATTTCCCCACTTATTTTCTGGGATTGGTGAGCCCCACCGGCGAGCTGGAGCACTATAACGGATTCTTCCGCGTTGTGGATTCCCGTGGCAACATCGTGGCCGACAAGTTGGACGTCCTCAACTACGCGGATTACATTGGTGAAGCCTGTGAGCCGGATAGCTATCTGAAATCCCCCTACTACAAGCCGCGCGGGTATCCTGAGGGCATTTATCGCGTGGGGCCGCTGGCCCGCCTGAACATCGCCGACCGCTGCGGCACTCCGCGCGCCGATCAGGAGTGGGCGGAATTCCGCGAACTCGACCGCGGCGCCGTGCTGAGTTCGTTCTACTACCATTACGCGCGGCTGATCGAAATCATTTACGGCATCGAACGCATGGAGCAGTTGCTCCAGGCGCCGGATATTCTTTCCAAACACGTTCGGGCCTTCGCCGGCACCAATAACCCGGAGGGCATCGGGGTGACGGAAGCCCCGCGCGGCACCCTGATCCATCACTACAAGGTGGATGACAATGGGCTAGTTACATGGGCGAATCTCATCATCGCCACGGGGCATAACAACCTGGCGCTCAATCGCGGGGTCTTGCAGGTGGCGAAGCATTTTGTCAAGGGGGAGAAGCTTTCCGAAGGGATGCTCAATCGCGTGGAAGCGGTGGTGCGCGCTTTTGACCCTTGCCTGAGTTGTTCCACCCACACCCTGGGACACATGGGCCTGCAAGTCCAATTGTTGGCGCCGGATGGCGAGGTTTTGGATGAACTGCGGAGGTGAGCCGCGGATTTACACGGATGAACGCGGATCGGGTGAGAAGCAAAGCAGGTGTAGCGCGGACCTGTTCTGTAGGTCCGCGGTTCTCCTTGGACATACAAGCGAAAGCCGCGGACCTACCGAACAGGTCCGCGCTACGCTTCTTGATTCGATGACAACACTGAATTGGCAAACCGCGTGCATAGAGAATAAGGATAAAGGTTTTGAGGTTTGGTAAGTTGGCTGAAGGTATGACTGGATCGAGTCAAGGAGTTATCCCATGGTGAGGCTGACCTCTGTTCCGCTGGTGGAGTCCGAGCAGGAGTTTCTGGATAAGGTGATTGCCGGACAGTCCGGCCGCCCCGGCGCTCTGCTGGGCATTTTGGAAAAGGCCCAGGACCACCAACCGCGCAAATTTCTTTCGCGCGAAACCCTGGAGTACATTGCCGCCAGGACGGACACGCCTCTGGCGCGGGTTTACAGCGTGGTGACGTTCTATGCCCTCTTCAATCTCGAGCCGCAGGGAAAGAATACCATCTGCATCTGCCGCGGAACGGCGTGCCACACGCGCGGCTCGCGCGATCTGCTCGAGAGCCTGATGTTCAAGCTGGGATTTCACAACCCCGACGAAGAGCCGGGGGACAAGATTTCGCTCAATACCAGTGATGGCAAATATACGATTCGCACGGTGGCTTGCTTTGGCCAGTGCGCTCTGGCTCCAGTGGTTGAGGTCAATCATGAAGTATACGGCCACATGAATGAGCAGACATTGCAGCGTGAGCTGGAGCATTTGGGAAGGGAGACGGCAAAGAAATGACGCGTATCCGGGATTTGAGTACGTTCAGCACCGTTCGTGGGGCGGGAATGGCCAAACTTCTGCCCTTTCGCCCACGCATTGCCGTGGGCATGGGCACCTGCGGCGCCGGCAATGGAGCGGAAGCCGTTTATCACGCCTTTGCCGATGCCATCGACAAACGCGGCCTGGATATCCATCTGGCGCGTGTGGGCTGCTTTGGTTTCTGCGCCCAGGAGCCGCTGGTGAATGTTTGGCTTCCCGGCCGGCCCCTGGTGATTCTCCATCGGGTGCAGAGCCAGCAGATCGACGAGATTATTGATGACGTCATGATGGGGAATATCCCCACGGACCTGGCCATGTGTAAGATTGAGGATTGGGACCATATCACCGCCCAGGTCAAATACGGGAGCGGCTACGCCAACATTCCTTCCTGGCGCGACATCCCCTTTTTCAAGGGCCAGAAGAAAATCGTATTGCGCAATTGCGGGCTCATCAATCCCGATGATGTGGAAGAGTATATCGCCGTAGGTGGTTATCAGTCGCTTTACAACGTGCTCATCGATAACCGGCCGGATGTAGTTATTGAGCAGATCAAAGCCGCCAAACTGCGCGGCCGCGGCGGCGCCGGATTTTCCACCGGACAGAAATGGGATTATCTCCGCAAGGCCCTGGCATCGAGGAAGTACATCATCTGTAACGCTGATGAGGGCGACCCCGGCGCGTACATGAACCGGAACGAAATCGAGAGTGACCCGCATTCGCTGCTGGAGGGAATGCTGATTGCCGGCTTCCTGACCGGCGCCTCCCTGGGAATCATTTACGTCCGCGCGGAGTACCCGCTGGCCGTTCACCGGCTGGAACGCGCCATCGAACAGGCCAAGGAATACGGATTGATGGGCGAGGACATCCTCGGCCGCGGCTTCAATTTCAGTATTGAGCTTGTGGAAGGCGCGGGCGCTTTCGTTTGCGGCGAAGAAACGGCGCTGATCGCCTCCTTGGAAGGCCATGCCGGGCGTCCCCGGCCCCGGCCGCCCTTTCCCGCGCAAAAAGGTTTGTGGGGATTTCCCACCAACATCAATAACGTTGAGACCTGGTACAACGTGGCGCCCATCATTGCCAAGGGCCCGGCTTGGTTCACGGAAACGGGCAGCGCCAAGAGTCCCGGAACCAAGGTCTTCTCCCTGGTCGGCAAGGTCAAGAACACCGGTTTGGTGGAAATGCCCCTGGGGACGCCGCTCAAGACTTTTATCTATGACGTGGGCGAAGGCGCATCCAGCGGCCACGCCGTCAAGGCGGTGCAAACCGGCGGACCCTCGGGCGGATGCATTCCCCAGGAGATGTTTGACACGGCGGTGGATTACGAGACCCTGGCAAAGCTCGGCTCCATCATGGGCTCCGGGGGCATGGTAGTGATGGATGAAGACAATTGCATGGTGGACGTCGCCCGCTACTTCATCGAGTTCACGCATTCCGAGTCCTGCGGCAAGTGTGTACCCTGCCGCGTGGGACTGGACAAGGGCCTCCGCATCCTCAATCAGTTTACTCAGGGGAAGGGAACCGAAGAAGATCTGAACACCCTGGACGAACTGGGGCGCATGATTCGCGATACCTCCCTGTGCGGGCTGGGGCAGACGGCACCCAATCCGGTTCTAACCACCATGCGGCATTTTCGCCATGAGTTCGAAGATCATCTACGCGCGCACCGATGCCGTGCGGGGGTTTGCCAGGACCTGGCGCTTTCACCGTGCGAGAACAGTTGCCCGTTGCACATGAACATTCCGCGCTTCCTCGAACTTTACAAAGAAGGGCGGCTGGACGAAGCCTTTGAATCCGTGATTCTTGATAATCCTCTGCCGGCGTCCACCGGCCGCGTCTGCCAGCACCCCTGCGATAATCGCTGCCGCCGTCACGCCATGGACGAAGCCGTGAACATGCGCGAAGTCCACCGGCTGATTGCCGACACCATTCTCCTTTCCGACCGTTTTGGCGAAATGGCCGACCGCGTCGCGGCGCGCAAGATGGCGCCCACGGGAAAGAAGATTGCGGTAGTGGGAGCAGGTCCCACGGGCCTGACCGCGGCGTTCTACCTCGCCCTGTTTGGTCACGAAGTTACGATTTACGAGTCGCATGCCGAGGCGGGCGGAATGTTGCGGTTCGCCCTGCCCGAATACCGCTTGCCCAAAGCCGTGCTTACCCAGGAAATCGAGCTGATTCGCCGGCTCGGCGTGAAGTTCGTCTTCAACAAGAGTGTGGGGACGGACATCACGCTGAACGACCTCGGCATGGATTTCGACGCCGTCTTTCTCTCCATCGGTACCTGGAAAGAGGCCTGGGTATACTTGCCCGGAACCGAATTGAAGGGCGTGATGCCGGCGCTCCTGTTCCTGGAAGGCATCGCCAAGAATTCCACCATGCCGCTCGGACAACGGGTGGCGATTATCGGGGGCGGTAACGCTGCCATTGATTCGGCCCGCACGGCTTTGCGCCGGGGAGCGACGGTTACGGTGATATACCGCCGCGAGCGCAAAGACATGCCGGCGATTCAGGAAGAGGTGGAAGCCGCGGAACAGGAAGGCGCGCACTTTGTTTTCCTGGCCACGCCCCATCGCATCGTGGGGGAGAACGGCGCGGTCAAGGCCATTGAGGTGCTTAAAACCCGGCTGGGTGAATTCGATTCCTCCGGCCGCCGCCGCCCCATTTCCACGGAAGAAATTCAGAGCTTTAAGTGCGACACGGTGATTCTGGCCGTGGGCGAGGCGGTGGACCGCGACTTCTGCAAGGCTTCCGGGCTCAGTATCCGGGAGAACGGCACGCTGGTGTTTGACCGCTACACGCTGGAAACCAGCCGCGACAAATTCTATGCCGGCGGCGACCTGATTTCCGGCGCTTCCAACGTCTCCAATGCCATGGGCTACGGAAAAAAGGCGGCGCGTAACATTGATCAACGACTGATGGATGAGACGCGAGTGCAGGAATTGCTGCCACATTTCGAGTACGACCAGACGCCGCCGGAACATGTCAGCGAGAGCCGGCGCCATCATCCTCATCCGCTGCCCGCCAAGCAGCGCGTGAAGGATTTCCAGGAATCGGTTTTGGCGTTAACTGCCGAAGAAGCCTTGGAAGAGGCGAGCCGCTGCCTGCGTTGCGACATTCGCGAAAACGGCGTCGTGCCGAGTCACCGGTAAGTATCGGGAGATCGGGAGAACAAGAAGGATCGGGAGATCGGGTGATCGGGAGAACAAGAAGGATCGGGAAATCCGGCGATCGGGAACTGAAGATCAGATGAACGGTTAATGGCGCAAACAGAAAATAAATCCACTGAACGCGGTTTTTGTTCGCCCGATCATCCGATCTCCGCATCACCCGATCTTCCGATCTCCCGATCACCCGATTAGAGGTTAGAAAATGCTCGATAAGCATTTTGCTCTTCGTGACCGAACTAAGCGGTTTGCATTGCGTGTTATTAAGCTCTGTAATTCGCTGCCCAGGACGGATGCGGGTCGCACAATCAGCCGCCAGCTCCTGCGTTCGGGGACATCGGTGGCGGCGAACTATCGGGCTGTCGGCCGCGCGCGCTCCCAGGCCGAGTTCGTGGCCAAAGTGGGAGTGGTCATCGAGGAAGCTGACGAATCCCTGTTCTGGTTGGAGCTCCTGGTGGAAAGTGGAATTATTCCCAAACCTCGTTTGGACAAACTCATCGGCGAGGCAAATGGATTGGTCGCTGTTTTCATGGCGTCGCAGCAAACCGCCAGGCGAACACCAATGAAGGGATCGCGCAAGGTTTTTGCTCCCCCGATCTCCCGATCCCCCGATCGCCCGATAATTGGATCACCCAATTAGGAGAACTGACATGCCCCAAGAAATCTCAGTCCGGATCGACGGCGAGCTCTGCCGGGCCAGTGAAGGCCAGACGATCCTGGACGTTGCCCGCGCTAACAAGAAGTACATTCCCACGCTCTGCTTTCTTGAGGGGCTGAGCCCGTCGGGCTCCTGCCGCCTGTGCCTGGTGGAGGTCGCCGGCGTAGGGCGCCTGTTGCCTGCCTGCACCACTCCCATCCAGAACGGCATGTCGGTGAATACCAATTCCGACAAGCTCCTGCGGCATCGTCAGATGGCGATGGAGTTTCTGCTGCTGGAACGCAATCACTACTGCTCCGTTTGCGTTTGTAACAATCACTGCGAACTGCAAGCGATGGCCCAGCGCTTGGGAGTGACCCACGTCCGCTTCCCTTATAACTATCCCCGGCTGCCGGTGGATGTCTCGCATGAGCGCTACATCCTGGATCACAACCGCTGCATACTCTGTACGCGTTGCGTGCGGGTGTGCGCGGAGGTGGAGGGGGCGAATGTGTGGGAGATCAGCGCGCGGGGCATCAACTCGCGGCTGGTTTCGGACCTTGACCGGCCGTGGGGGGAGTCGAAAGCGTGCACCAAGTGTGGCAAGTGCGTGCAAGTGTGCCCCACCGGGGCGCTGGCGGAGAAGGGTGTTGCGGTGGAAGAAATGACCAAGAGCAATGAGAACATCAAGTGGCTTGCTGCCAAACGGGGAGTGCACGCCTGAGGTAGCGCCGGGCTTTGCCCGGCACGTGCCGACCTTCGCCCCGCTCAGGGCAAGCTTTAAAGGTCGGCATTACACGGAACAGTGCCGACCTGAAGGTCGGCGCTACATAGAACGGGGAGTTCACGCATGAAGAAAGCGAGAGTGGCTACGTTGTGGCTTGACGGTTGCTCCGGCTGCCATATGTCGATTTTGGATATTGACGAGGCTATTGCCTCAGTCGCGCAGAAGGCGGATATCGTGTATGGCCCGCTGGTCGATGCCCAGGAGTTTCCCGAGGATGTGGACGTGACCATCGTCGAGGGCGCGGTCTCGAACCAGGACGACTACGAAAAAATCAAGCACGTTCGGGAGCGCACTCGGCTGCTGGTGGCGTTGGGTGATTGCGCCGTCACCAGCAATGTGCCGGCCATGCGTAATCCCATCCCGGTCAAAAAGCTCCTGGAGAGAATTTACGTCCAGGGCGTCGACGCGAAGCCGCGCATTCCCACGGACGGCGTTCCGTCCCTGCTGAAGCGGGCCGTACCTTTGCACGAAGTGGTGAAAGTGGACTTGTTCGTGCCCGGTTGCCCGCCGCCCGCCTCCGCCATCGGTTACGTGCTGGGTGAGTTGCTCGACGGCCGGATGCCCGATTTGAGTACCAAGGTGAAATTCGGCTAACAGCACGCCGCGGAATGACACGGATGAATATGGATAAGCAAATGAGCAAAGGGGAAGGCGGGGGATGCGACATTGAGTCAGTTCTGCCTGCCATTGATGGTCTTGTACGGATATTAGCCCTTAGTCCACTATTGTCCATCCGCGGTCTAAGGAGTCCTGATGAAAAAAATTACAATTGACGCCGTCACGCGTATCGAGGGCCATGCCAAAATCACGATCCAGCTTGATGATGGTGGGCAGGTGGCGGGCACACAATTGCACATAACCCAGGTGCGGGGATTTGAGAAATTCACCGAGGGCCGTCCGTACTACGAGATGCCCTCCATCACGGCACGCATCTGCGGGATCTGCCCCGTCAGCCATCTGCTGGCCTCCTCCAAAGCCTGCGATGCCATCATGAGCGTCCGCATCCCTGATACCGCGGCGCTGCTGCGGGAGATTCTGCACTGCGGCCAGTTTGTGCAATCACACGCCCTAAGCTTTTTCCATCTTTCCTCGCCCGATCTCCTGCTGGGATTCGATTCTGACCCGGCGCGCCGGAACGTGCTGGGAGTGCTGGAAAAGTTTCCCGACATCGCCCGCGACGGCATCGCCCTGCGCAAGTTCGGGCAGCAGGTGATTGAAGGCCTCGCCAAGGAACGCATACATCCCTCTTGGACAGTCCCCGGAGGAGTAAACGCTCCGCTTGACCCCGCCGTGCGCGACAGAATTCTTGCCGGCATCCCCGAAGCCAAGGCCACCGTGCGGCGTACCCTGAAGTTTTTCAAGGGAGTGCTGGATCAATTCAAGGAGGAAATCGAGCATTTTGGGAACGCTCCCACCATGTACGCGGGCATAGTGGATGGGGCGGGGAAACTCCAGCATTACGAAGGTGGAATCCGGTTTAAGGATGCGGATGGCAAGATCATCGCGGATCACGTTCCGGCACGCGATTACCGGAATTTTATCGGTGAGGCAACCCTTCCCAATTCTTACCTGAAGGCGCCTTATTACAAACCGGTGGGTTTCCCCGATGGCGTTTACCGCGTCGGACCTCTGGCGCGGCTGAACGTCGCCAAAAGTTGCGGGGCACCCCAGGCCGATGTGGAGTTCACTGAGTTCCACCAGAGATTGGGAAAGATCGTTCCGAGTTCTTTCCATTATCACTATGCCCGCCTGATTGAAGCGCTTTACGGATTGGAGCGTATGGAAGCGCTGCTGAATGATCCGGCGGTTCTGGGCAAGCACATTCGCGCCCACGCAGGCGTAAACAATCTGGAAGGCGTGGGAATGATTGAAGCGCCGCGCGGCATTCTGATTCATCATTACAAGGTGAACGAGGAAGGCGCAATCACTTGGGCAAACCTCATCGTGGCGACGGGGCACAACAACCTGGCAATCAATCGCAGCATCGACCAGGTGGCCCGGCACTTCATCGATGGCAAGCACCTGAAAGAGGGGATGCTGAACCGCGTTTCCGCCATCGTGCGCGCCTATGACCCCTGCTTTAGTTGCTCCACCCATGCTTCCGGACAAGTACCGTTGCGCATCCAATTGCTGGGACCAGAGGGCTCCTTGCTGGATGAAGTGAGGAGTCATTGATGCATCCGAAAGCGGGCAAGGCGCTCATCATCGGCTATGGGAATCCGTTGCGGAGTGATGACGGGTTCGGTTGGCACGCCAGCCGCTTGCTTGCCCAGGCACTCGCAGGTCAAGACGCCGAGGTTATCACCTGCCATCAACTCATGCCGGAACTA
>Ga0335085_10006826_pt1 | contig 17919 bp, 18 predicted proteins | sample Lox_Sample_45_FD_206712 | JGI IMG/M metagenome (GOLD analysis project Ga0335085, IMG submission 206712) | Soil microbial communities from Loxahatchee National Wildlife Refuge, Florida, United States - Lox_Sample_4.5 | ecosystem: Environmental > Terrestrial > Soil > Wetlands | place: USA...
GAAGCGAAGATTGGCACCAGGTGCCCGTCGGCAGCTCGCAGTTGCAGCTCCATCTTTGTTGGGCCATCAAGCGGATGCTTGTAGACAGAATCGAACCGCTCCCGTTCAAGCTTCGGGACGAATTCGTAAATCGACGTACCGATGATGTGCTCGAGTCGTTGGCCAACGATGTCAGCAAAAGCGTGGTTGCAATAAAGGATGGTGGCGTCGGCGCTCACAGTAACTGCGCCTTCCTTCATCCGCTCCACGAAAACCCGATACGCTGCGTCCGACCCGGCAAGGGTGAAAACCTGGTTCCCGTGAGGCCCGGGAACTACGATAGCGTCGACGTGTCCTCCGCGTATCGCACTCAGCGCTTCCTCGGCAGCGCCTAACCGGACTTTCAGCCGTTCGATTTCTTCCAGAACTTTTTTATTTGCCCGTTGATTTGGTCCTGACATCCTTTGCAGCCGTTGTAATCCCCAGTCCGGTAAACACTCGATTCGTGTCGGCCAAGTCTCCGACGAAGACCCTGCGCGGAAGAGGAGATATTTTTATTAATGCGGGCGCCGCTACGACATCGTCTTGCCTGGCCAATCCAGGCTGTTGATACAAGTCGATGATGTCTAGGTCGCACCGGCTAGGTCGCAGGCTTTTACAAAGCCTGCGGACATTTTCGATGGCGCGAACCGAATTGGGGTTGGTTCCGGCAATGTACAATCGGAACTCGTATTCACGAGCAGGTTCTCCGCTCAGTCGCGCAAGGCTCTCAGGGTCACCGGTGATCGGTATGATTCGGCCTTCCGGCTTCCGGCGTCGCCCCATTACACCCCTTAAATTTCGATCCCTGTTTAACTCGCCTGTTAAATCCCACTCGCTGCCTTAAGGTCCAGTCCAACCAAAACGCGTTCGCGATTCGAAAGATCTCCAATGATTTTCTTAACAGGAAAAGGTAATTTCCTGACCAGCGTAGGAATCGCGACAATCTGGTCGCCTTTCGCGAGCGTGGGATTTTCCAGCAGGTCCACCACCTCGATCTGGTACCGCCCTCCCAGATGGTTCTCACAGATTTCTTTCAGATTTGCGAAGGCGGCAATTGAGTTCGGCGTATTGCCGGCCACATACAGTCGTAGCCGCCATTTTTTCGACGCCCTGCGCATCGACTCAATCGCAGATCCCATCCGGGGTATTCTTTTGGTCGTACTTTTTTGCTTCGGCATTTAGATCTTCCGTTCCTGGCCGCGAACCTCATCCTCAATCTGGATTCCCTGATCGCTGATCGTAAAGCGATGAACTCGATTGGAATGCGCCATCCCTCGGGCTTTTAAGACATACATCACCCGCTGACGAGCCCCATCTACCTCGATCTCTTTTAGCGAGAGCCACGCGTCCATCAGCGATGAAATTTCTGTGCTCGTGATCTCCTCGCCGGAAAGCGAAAGATTCGTAAACATGGCCGTTATCTTGTGGGTCTTCAGCAGATCGATCAAGCGAGTCAACATGGCTTTCACCGAAATCGCAGTCCCCACTGAAATCAAATTCGTGATCGGATCAACCACCACAATCGAGGGTCGATAGTCTTCAATTGTCTTGCACATGATGGCCAGGTGATTTTCCAATCCCATGCTGGTCGGTCGTGCCGCGCGAATCTGCAGCAACCCCTTCTGGATCCACCGCTCCAGCGGCATTCCCAGCGAGAGCATGTTTCTCAGGATCTGGCTCTCCGATTCTTCGAACGCGAAATACATCGCGCGTTCTCCGCGCCCGCAGGCGGAGTTGACAAACGACGCCGCCACGCTCGATTTTCCGGTGCCCGCCGTACCTGTCACCAATACACTGCTTGCCCGAAAAAATCCCTTCGCACCCAGCATCTTGTCCAACCCAGGAATTCCGCTCGAAACTCGCTCAGTCGACGCCTTGTGACTTAGTCCTAGAGCGGTGATCGGCACCACCGACATTCCTCCTTCATTGAGCAGGAATGGGTATTCGTTCGTGCCGTGACTTGACCCGCGATATTTCACAACACGAATCCGCCGAGTCGAAATCTGTTCCGTTACGCGATGGTCGAGAATGATCACGCAGTCAGCCACATACTCCTCGAGACCGTGGCGCGTAAGAAACGTGTTATCGCCCGCTTCGGCCGTGATCACCGCTGTTACGTCATGATCCTTTAGCCAGCGGAACAGCCTGCGCAATTCCGAGCGGACGATCGACTCATTCCGCAATCCCGAGAAGAGAACTTCGATCGTGTCGAGTAGAACCCTCTTCGCGCCGATCGACTTAATCGCATGATCAAGCCGAATGAACAGTCCTTCCAGATCGTACTCGCCAGTCTCTTCGATCTGGCGCCGCTCCACGTGGACATAGTCCACAAAGAGCTTCTTCTCTCGAACCAACTTGTTGACGTCATGTCCGAGAGAAGCCAGGTTGGAGGAGATCTCTTCCGCCGTCTCCTCAAATGTCATCGCCACTCCCGGTTCGCCGTAGATCTCGATGCCGCGGATCAGAAACTCCATCCCGAACAAGGTCTTTCCCGATCCGGCACCCCCTGCAATCAGCGTCGTGCGGCCCTTCGGTAATCCGCCGTCGGTTATGTTGTCCAGGCCCGAGATGCCAGTGGGTGTTTTGATCAATGCAACTGAAGAACTCTTTAGCCTTCGCGCTCTTGCCATATCAGCATGGTGAACATCAATTCGGTTTTTTCGTGCCACAGTCATTTCCCATGGCTAGCCAAAAGGTCTAGCGCTTTAACCGCCATTTACCGAGTGTATTTTCGCTCAGGGCCCCGGCCGGACGGCCAGGGCGCTACGACACCACGGGGGAAAACTTCGTATGCATCGGATGCCGACATCTACGCTAGGGTTGCAGCTGAGAGGTTTACTTCTTGAAGAGATTTTCGAAGGCCTGGCGCGCGTCGGTGGCTCGCACTCCGCCCGATGTTGTTTCGCGCTCTACCGCCTGCCTGATTTCATAAAAACTGCAGTGATTCGGGCCATCCTTCGGGAAAACACGCGCCGGTATCGGCTGACGGCATTCAAAGCGGCTGCTGGGGTCGAAATGAACACACATCTTGCATGAGTGAAGAGCCAGGCCGCATTTGCTGCAGTTGGCATCGTTTTCCATGAGGCCCGATAGCAGTGCGCCGCATTGGGCGCAACGGGAGACCGTTCGTGCCCCTGGCATATTCAGTGGCCGCGGCCCATACGTCATGTCTTGCGATTTTGGCTTTGGTCTTTGCGATGTCCCTTTGGATTTGTTTTCGCTCGAATCCTGGTAGCCGTGTTGTCGATATTTCCTGTCGGACATGAGGGTCTCCGTGGAGAGAAAAGGTGGGAAGATAAAGTGTACTCTCAGTCCCCACGATCTTCGAGTCACAATTCGAAAGATTCGCCCTAGGCGTGATGACGATTGCCCGCTGCAGCAGTCAGGATTGATTGAACCGCTCGTGTTCCCGGGAATCGCACATCCATGAGCAGAAACAGTATGCAATAAAGAATGCTGCCCGCTACCATAGAACTGGCAAAGGTAAAGATCAGCGGGAATCTTACGTTAGGGTCCGATCGCGTAATCGCCAGCGCCACCATGCAAAACAGCAGCGCCGCAGTCGTGACGAACGCGCCATCAATTACGCGAGCCATCGGCCTCATCCATTGACTCAGCACACGAATGGGAACTGGCGCGTCAAGCAGCGCATCGGGAACGTCGCCCGGAGATTTACGCAGTCTCTGCACCACCCATGTCTTCAGCGCCGCTCGTTGTTCGTCGCTGATCTCGTCGAACTCCACTCCTGTTCGTCCCGTTGGATCGCACCACACTACCACACCCTTACCGCTCACCACCGTACCAGTTCCGGGCAGAAGGAAAGATATATTCAGAACCTGTCCTTGCCTGACAGGCGCCAGGCACTGCATTGCCATTCCGCCTTCGCTCAAATCCAGGATGAACGCCGGATCGATCATCCCTTCAATATCCACGTGCGAGAGATGATGCACCGCCACGCGCAGGAATCTCCGCACCATGCGCGTGATCGCGCCGCGTGTAAACCGAAGGATCCGGCTCGCATCTTCCGCCGAGATCGGCTTGCTGAGCACGAAGTTCGCCCCTGTCGCGAACGCCTCTTTCATCTGCTGGTAATCATTGACGATCCCGACCGCAATCGTTTTCTGGTTGGGGGTATCCGCGCGCAACTGTTGCAGCAGATTGAAACCGTTGCCGTCTCGTTCGCATTCCACGATTACCGCGTCGAATCGGTGCCGACGCAAAATGCGGCTGGCGCCATTCGATCCCAGGCAAAGTTCGACACTCATGTCCATATCGAACAGCAGTGGACAAAGCGTACGCAATACCTCGGGATCACGGCACAACACGAGCGATTGAGCAGCCATTTGCTCTGATGGTAAGTCCGGATTTCCCCGAAAAAAGTGTCTCCTAAGGTACATGGGTTCCTACTTCGGTTCCTAACACTCCTCTGTTCCAGCGGCCGATTTGCAGCTAAACTGCCTCATCTCGACCCCCGATGCCCGAAAGAATGCCAACCTGCGCTCATGGTTGTGGCGACCGTGAGGCTCTCTTCCATTTCCGCGTGGCAGCGGTCGCCGATTCCATTGCACCGATCGTCGAAACGGTCTCCGATCTTGCGCGACGAGAACTCGCCGGCGGCAAGGAGATGGAACTCGCTCTTGCCCTGCAGGAAGCCCTCGCTAACGCCGTCGTTCACGGCTCCCGAGGAGACCCGGAGCAGATCGTGGAATGTTGGGTCGCTTACGGCACAGAGGGCGTCCTCGTCGCGATTCGCGATTCCGGGCCCGGTTTCGATCCCGACGACGTTCCCGACCCGCTAAGTCTGCAACAATTAGGCTCCGACCACGGCCGCGGAATTCACATGATCCGCCAGCTGGTCGACGACGTTCACTTTCTTCGCAACGGAGCCGAAATCCATATGCGCAAGAAGTAGCCACCGATCTCCAAGTCAAGTCGAGCGTCCCACTTGCCGAAGATCAAGGTGAGAGGTCTCATCCTTGGTTCGCCGCCTCATTTCGCAATTGTGGTTGTCATTGATCGTGACCGCCATCGTTCACGGTCAATCCTTCAAGCTCGACTACTCGTCCTACCTCGGCGGCTCCGGCAACGAATGGGGATATGCGGTTGCTGCCGACTCAAGCGGTGCAGTTTATATCGCTGGCTTTACCGACTCCGCCAACCTTCCAGTCATCAACGCTCTTCAATCGCGCTACGCTGGTGGAACCGGCGATCTTTTCGTCGCCAAACTCAAACCTGACGGTTCAGGGTTTGCCTACTTTACTTATATCGGTGGCTCGGGCGGCGAAGGCGATCTCGCGGGATACGTCGGAGGCATCGCCGTCGATTCGCAAGGCAACGCCTACGTCGCTGGCATCACCCGTTCTTCCGATTTTCCGATTACTCCCGGCGCCTTTCAGACTTCCATCGCCTCGCAATACGCCTGCGACAGCGATCCCAACGCCGGCCTCTGTGGCGATGCATTCGTCCTCAAGCTCAGCCCTGCCGGAGATCGCCTGCTTTACTCCACCTACGTCGGCGGTAACGATTATGACGATGCCAAGGCCATCGCCATCGATTCCACGGGTGCGGCTTACATTACCGGCATGACTGCTTCCCAGGATTTTCCAACTACCTCAGGTGCATTTCAGATTCAGAATCGCGACGTGGATGCCTACGTAGCCAAACTCAGCCCCGATGGTTCTCGATTGCTCTACTCCACGCTGATCGGCGGAAGCGGCCTCGACGCGGGGATGGCTATCGCCGTCGATTCCCAAGGCCGCGCTTACGTCGCCGGAACAACTCAGGCTCCCGACTTTCCAACCGCTAACGCATTTCAAACCAAGTCGGCGGGAGGCTGGGACGCCTTCATTTTGCGGCTGAACGCCACCGCAACCGCCATCGACTTCTCAACTTTTTTGGGAGGGCAAGGGACGGATGAGGCTCTCGGGATCACTTTAGATTCCCGCGGGAACATCTACCTTGCTGGCTTCACCAGTTCTCCGGATTTTCCCATCAAAAGCGCATTCCAGCCGCAATTCGTCGGAGGTGATACTAACGGCTTCGTTACGAAGCTTCGCGGCGACGGTACAGCAATCCTCTATTCCACATTTCTTGGTGGCGCCGACGGTCAAACGCAACTGAACGCCATTGCAGTCGACTCATCCGGTAGTGCTTATGTCGCCGGTCAAGGCGGGTCCGATTTTCCGATCGTGAACAGCCTTCGGCCCTATGGTGGATCAGGAGATGCCGTCCTCGCCAACGTCACGCCCGATGGCACTGGCCTGTTTTTTTCAACTTTCATCGGAGGTTCCTCAGCCGATCTCGCGAGCGCCATCGCTCTCGATTCCGCCGGCCGGATTGTGATCACAGGCCAGGCCACCTCTTTTGACTTTCCCGTGAGCGGCCACTCGTTTCAACCTGCCCTGAACGGACCGTCAGATGCCTTTGTCGGCAGGCTCGCTCCATCCACCGTAAGCATTCCCATTTTCAGTTCGCCGAAGTCACTCTCTTTCGGCCCGCTTTATGTCGGCCGTCCATCTGCATCGCAATCCATCACCGTCTCTAACCAGGGAACGCAGTCGTTAATGATCTCTAGCATCACCGGTTCACCAAATGTCCAGGCGATAAGCAACTGCGCCAATCTCGCCTCGCACGTAGCCTGCGCCATCACTGCCACTCTCACTGCCGCTACCCTCGGCGATCAATCGGGCACTATCACCGTCTCCGACAACGCTCCCGATTCACCTCAGACAATCTTCTTCTCCGGAACGGCGGTCTCTGGTGGCGATTTAGAGTTGTCGCCGTTGGTGACGGGATCCCCGTTCACTGACTATGGAAAAACCGCCATACCCTTGATCGCGACCGTTCTGAACCACGGCCCAAACGACAGCTCGAACGTTGTCGTTACCGTCACTTCCAGTGCTGGTACTACAAGTTGTCCTTGTTATGTCGGCACCATCAAGGCCGGTGCTTCCGCGGTCTCACGCTTCAACTTCGTGCCATCGACTTACGGAATGATTCGTGCCGCGGTGCAGGTCGCTCCCGCGGATGCCACTCCTGATCTGAATTCATCTAACAATTCGCAAACCATCCTGATCGCCAACCCGAGATACTCCGCCAGCCCGTCTCAGTTGACCTTCAATCAACAGATCGTGAATCTCGCCTCCACAACCCAAACCATCACGTTCACTTCCCTCGACCAGAGTCCTTTGCCACTATCCTTTTCCACCACGGGTGACTTCCAGGCCACCCATTCCTGTGACCCAGGTGCGCTTCGCTGCTACGCCTACGTCACATTTCTGCCCACGGCCGCTGGAACACGCGCCGGCACGCTGATCGTCACCGAATCCGTTGGTGGCACGATGCAACAAATTGCACTTTCCGGACCCGCCATCCTCGCCCCTCATGTTAGGCTCTCCGCCACAGCTCTCTCTTTCGCGAACGCACCAACCGGGTCTCCCACTGACTCCCAGATTCTCACCATCACTAACGACGGCAGTGCTCCACTCTTCCTGGTCAAATTGACCCTCACCGGAAACTTCGTGCAATCCAACCACTGTTCCGCTTCCATCGCTCCCGGCGGCACCTGCGGAATCGCTGTCAGCTATATCGGCCAGACCGCAGGAGCGACTGGCACTCTCACGCTCTGGCACAATGCACCTGACCTCAACGACATTGTCACACTCACCGCAGTTGCTTCCCCAATGATGAACCCCACCCGACCTTCGCGCCCATCACCGCCCGCAACGTCTACGAATCAACCAACGGTTTCGCTCTCGGCGCCGTCAAGCCCAGTGATTTTCCGCCCGTCGCGTCCCCTGAACCTCAAACGCATACAGGCACCATAGTCCCGACGCTCGCGCCCATCACTCAGCGATCTTGCTCGTCCTCACCGCCTGGATGTAATCGGTGTACGGCGGAGCCACTCCCGTATCCCGCAGCACCATCGCGATCTGTCCCCGGTGATAAGCGGAGTGCATCGTCACATGCATGAGTATGTCGACAGTCGAATTCCGCCACCGCTCGCCCTTGGTATTGCTGTAGTCAACTTCCTTCGACAATCCATCCGGCGACACCGACTGCATGTAACTTTGCAGTTCCGGAGCAATCTTCTGCTGCTGGGCCGCAATCTGTTCCAGATTCCATTCTGGCCACACCGACGGATCTCGTTCCCCCTTCAACCTTGCCAGCCATACAAACTCTACGGCCACCACATGCGCCATCAGCCGCACCGCTTTATGTGGAGCATATGGCAGGGCGCGAAGAGCGCCGATCACTTCGCGATTTGCCCACTCGTCGTATTGAAACAGTCGATTTAGGTAAGTGTGGAGATCCACAGGTCATGCCCCCTTACCAGTGGATGAAGACGCGAGGGAACTCGACTCACGGAAGATCACGAGAGAAGGGAAGTTAGTCTTTCTTGGGATGCAGGTGAGGTTCCTGCGCCGGATCCATGATCATTCCATCCCGCATGTGAATCGAGCGATCTGCGAATTCGGCGGCCTCGGGATTGTGCGTGATCATCAGGACTGTCTGCCCCAGCTCTTTGTTCGAATGGCGCAGCAGATCCAGCACCGCTTCCGAATTCCGCGTGTCCAGATTACCCGTCGGTTCATCCGCCAGAATGATCGCCGGTTTGTTGATCAGCGCCCGCGCCAAGGCAACGCGTTGCTGTTCTCCGCCCGACAACTCCGACGGTCGGTGCATTAACCGCTTACTGATCCCGAGCAGATCGGTGATGCGCTGGAAGTAATCGCGGTCAATGCCGCCAGGCGTTCCCGCGATGTCCTGCGCAATTTCAATGTTCGTCTTTGCATCGAGCGTCGGTAACAAATTGAATTTCTGGAATACGAATCCAATCTTCGATTTTCGCAGCCGCGTGCGCTCCGCATCCGACAGGCGCGTAAAGTCTGCGCCATCGATCACCACGTGCCCCGAGTCGGCGCGCGTCAGTCCGCCAAGCACGTAGAACATCGTTGATTTTCCGCTTCCCGACGGACCGAGAATGGCGACGAACTCCCCGCGTTCCACACTGAAGGTAACGCCGCGCAGCGCCGGCACGTCCACCTTCCCGACGCGATAGTTCTTCTGCACCTCTGTGACTTCAATGATCGCAGGCATAAACACTCAGTTTACACGAGCGTATTCATCATCCCGAATGCCCCGCCGCCCCGCGCTCGCGGCCAAAAGCGAAAAGGCGCCCCGCAGGGCGCCCCTCGCCGGCGAACCAGGCATCCTCACCAGTAATACAGGTTCACCTTATCAAGCCACGTCTGATAGTTGTCTTCGTGCTCGTCACCATCCATCTGGAACGCCACGTTCAGTTCGCGAGCGCCCATCGGCTTGGCGTTGAAGTACAGATCGAGTACCTGGCGATACCCATTCAATGTCACCGCGATAAAGTGCGTCTGTCCGCCCACGCGTTCCACTTCCCACGTCAGGTGGTTCCACGTGTTCGGCTGCGCCTGGCAAGTGGCGTTTGTCTGTACCCAGCGCGCGTTCGCTGTATCCCACACGCGCCATCCGCCGTTCGTGCGCACGTCGCACTCGGTGCCGAAGATGTACTTCAGGTTGTTCACCGACTGGTTGACGTCGAACTCCAGGCCCTGCGCTACCGTTGGGTTGTTCGAATAGAACTGCAGGTCGTACACGAAGTGCGAAGCGCTATCCACCGGACCAAGCTGGTCCCACCACAGCGCAGCTCCCCAGGGCACGTTGCCGCCAAGCCAGAACGTCGCCGCCTTGCCGTCGATCGACGGCGAGTTGATGTTTTGCGTCATCGAATATGGATCCACTGGACCCGCGCCGTTCGGGCCGGCACACGCATCGCATGATTGCCATCCGCCCATCTCGTCGATATTCAGTTTGCTTCCCGCTCCGGCCGGAATGTTCGCCTGTGGCGCATCGGTAGGCGCCGCCGTCTGCGCTGCCACACCAGAATTCACCGTCACCGGATAATCGAACACCGTTCCCGCCGCGTCCCACGCCTGCACCACGATGTAGTTCGATCCCGGTGCCAGTGACAGCGACTGATTCACCGCAGGGTTCGTCGAGTTCGCCACCAGGTTTCCGTTGTCGTAAATCTGTACGTCGGTAATGCCGTTCGGCGAGAATGCATTTCCCGTTACCTGCACCACGCCGTTCGCCGACGCGTTGTTCGCCGGGGAACTCAGCGTGATGCCGCTTCCGCTCGCCGTAATGTTAGCCGCCGCAGTGGCAGTGCTGCCTGCCTGGTCCCACTCTTGCACCGTCACCTGGTGATTGCCGCCGCCGATCGACAGGTATGTGTCCACCGACGCGCCGGTGCCCTGGTAAACCAGGCCACCATCGATATAAACCTGCATCGCTGCTACCGGCGACGCGGAGTTAGGCGTCGCCGACGCAACCACGTGAACGGGAGAATTGGTGACTGCACCGTTTGCTGGGGATGTAACGGTCACTCCGGCAAAGCTTGCCGCTGTCAAAGTGAGGAGTGCCGCAACCAAACGAATCGTGTACTTCAAAAAACTGACCTCCGAATGTCGTGTTCGGAAGCCAGAATGAGGGCGCATCTACTCGGCCTGAATCGAGCGACCTGCGTATTCCTTAGGCGATTTGAACCTTATAGTTACATCGGGGGAACCCTTAGAAATCTGCCAGCAACCTAAGGATCCAGGGTTGTTACTTAATCCTGCGCCACAAGCTGATGAATTGAATGAGGTTTAGGCGAGTACCCGCTTTCGCCTTCCTAACCCCTGTTCTGCCTTTGTTGCTGGCGTTTGTGGCTGCTGAAGGACGTAGCTGAACACGGTTTGGGTACCTACCTCGCGCGTTTCGCGCCATTCAGTTTTCTCGGTGCTTGGAAGTTAACTCAGGCGTTACACCTACGATAGTCGGCAAACGAAAAGCCCGGCAGATATCTGGCCGGGCTTTTAAACTCCTGGAAGAAACTAGCTTGCCACAACGTGCTGATCGCGCACGATCATCGCCGGCGACAGGATCGCGCGCTTCGGTCCACGCTTGCGCACCAGCAGCAACCGGATCCGTTCCAGCAACTCAATCGGCGCATATTGGCCTTTGGGCAGGAACAGGTCGGCGCGGCACTCGCGGTCGTAGAACTTCACTTTTCCGGAGAAGAGAATTGCCGGCGTTTGTGGCGAGAGGTTCTTGATCTCCTCAATCAGTTTCTGTCCATCGCGACCGGGCAAGACGAAGTCGCTCAGCACCAGGTCGATGCCGCCCATCTTGAAAATCTCAATCGCTTCCTCGGCAGTCAGGCAGCAGATCACACGATACCCGCGTGTCTCGAGCATCACCTTGCGAATGGAGAGAGACTGTTCGTTGTCGTCCACGCAGAGGATAGTACGCTTCGGCTTCATTACATCCCCAGACTGCGAATACAGGCCATCTGCGCGGTAAGCCGTTCCGTGCTGGGGGAACGGCGGCCGTGTGGGGTCCTGGTCCGCTTAAATTTTGTTTTTCTCTTCTTGGCGAATCAATCAGAGCGAAATGAATACTAGGAGCAGTTGGAATTTCTGTAAAGTGCCTACACCACAAACAAGAAAATTTTATGACCTGATGAGATTTGCTTTCTTTTCCTCATCTCGCTGTGAAAATTGCCTTCGAGCAAACGCGCATTTTCGTTAGAAGAACAACTCACCTCGGGCAACTTCCACAGCTTGCCCTCCCACGCGCACATTGATTACTTCGTTACCATTCTTCTCTGCGCGCACAAAAATTCTGCTCGGACGTTTCATCTCGATGCCCTGCTCGATGAGCACTCGCTCGTCGCTCTTCGCCACTCCGTGCTTCACCATCCACGCCGCCGCGCATCCCGAGGCCGATCCCGTCGCCGGATCTTCACCGTTATAGAAGATCATGCGCGCGTGCAGACGTGCCTTTGGATCAACGGTTTCCCGACAAACGAAAAAGAAGAACTTCCCATCTGTTCGATCCAGATATTCCTGTGCGCGCTTCAGGTCGAGCGTGAGTTTTTGCATGGTTGCCAGTCGAGCGATCGGTACCATCACAAACATCATCCCTGTGGAAACACTGTGAATCGGAACATCCGTCGCAATCTCTTCCGCGGAAATTCCTATCGCTCGTGCTGCTTCTTCTCGCGAGTGAACCTGCCCAAACTGCGGATCGCGTTGCGTCATCTCTCCGAACAGCTGTCCCTCCAGCGTGCTGAACTTCACGTGAATCTTGCCGACATTGAGGTCAAGCACGATTTCATCCGCGCCGCCGATCCCTCGCAGCACCCACGCCGTTCCCAAAGTGGGATGGCCCGCGAACGGCAACTCTTCGTTCACGGTAAAGATTCTCACCCGGTGTCCTTTGTCGCGAGTCTCCTCGAACGATCGTGGTATCACGAACGTCGTCTCCGAATAATTCGTTTCCTTCGCGATTCGCTGCATCAGTTCCGTCGAAAGCGCGCTGGCGTCGGTAAAGACTGCTAGTTGATTGCCCGCAAGAGCATGCCCGGTGAAAACATCGACGTTGACGTATAGTAGATTCGGCACGGAGTCCTCTGAATATAAGAATAGAGAGTAGATGTTCCCGGAGCGACGGCAGACTAAGAATTATGTCGGAGTCCCACTACCGCGCTCTTTAGCAGGGGTGGGGCCAGACGCAACCTGACGCACCCTTGGTCCCAACATAATTAGAGTGTACCTGCCGCGACTCGGCATCTAACCGAGGGATATGAAGAGCATGGACGTCGTCACCGCGTGGGGCCGCATACTTACGGGCAGCATGCCACTTCTCTCCATCGAAATCACGCGCGAGTGTCCGCTTAGTTGCCCCGGATGCTACGCGTACAACGAAACTCATCTTGGTGGCGGGCTTGTCTTACGCGACCTCGCTGACTTTCGCGGCGACGATCTAGTGGAAGGAGTGGTAGGCCTCGTAAAGAAGCACCGTCCTCTGCATGTCTCCCTGGTTGGCGGCGAACCGATGATCCGCCACCGCGAACTGAGCCGTATCCTCCCCCGTTTGGTCGCGTTAGGTGTTTGGCCAATGGTGGTCACCAGCGCAGTGATTCCCATTCCTCACGAGTGGACGGACAACGAAAAAATCAGGGTAACGGTTTCGGTCGATGGCCTTCCCGTCCATCACGACGTGCGCCGTAAGCCGGCGACCTACGAACGTATTCTGAAGAATATTAAGGATTGCAAGGTCAATATCCATCTCACGGTGACGCAGCCGATGATGGAGCGCGACGACTATCTCGATGAATATTTCGAGTTCTGGAACGGTCGCCCGGAAACCCGCTCCATCTGGCTAAGTACCTACACCCCCCAGGTCGGTGAACAGTCGCCCGAAATGCTCACGCCGGAATCCAAGCTGCGTCTGACCGCGAGGTTCCCCGAATGGCGCCGCCGTTTCCCAAAGCTGCTCATGTTCTCAAAGAGCGGAATCGCCTTCGCAAATCCCCCGCAAGATCCCAGCAAATGTACCTTCGCCACCATGTCTGCCAACTACTCGGCGGACCTGAAAACGCGCGTCGAGCCCTGCATCTTTGGCGGCACGCCCGACTGCAAGCAGTGCGGCTGTGCCATCAGCATTGCGCTGCATTGTTTGCAGGATTACAAGATCAAGGGTCCGCTCAAGGCCGGTCACTTCGTTCGCGGATCCATGCGGATCGGCCGGTTCGTTAATCGCTTTCGCCCCAACTCCGTGAAGCCCGAGCGCTGGAACCGAGCCGACGGCACAGTCAAGCCGCTCGGCTTGGTGAACATCGAGGGAGCCAAGTTAACTCCAGAGCGCGACTCTAACGTAGCGTGAGCCTGCAACCGATATCGATTGGCCGTCTGCTCAGCCGCTCGGTTGTCAACCCACCGTACAGTAGAATGCTGTTACGATACGCGGAAGCGCATGGGGTCCGGTGATCCTCCCGGTCTTCAAAACCGGCGGACGGCATCCTCGCGATGTCGTCGGTGTGTTCGACTCACACACGCTTCCGCCAATCCAAAGACCGAACCACGTTCCTTCCTCACTCCAACGGCTCTAGTTTCCCCAGGATCGTAGGCAGATACTCCGATACCGTCGGGTGAATGTGCATCGCACGCTGTATGACCGTGTAAGGCGCCTTCGCATACATGATGTCCAGCAAAACGTGGATTACTTCATCTCCTCCTGTCCCCAGGATTGCCGCGCCGAGAATCTGTTTCGTTTCCTTATCGACAACGATTTTGATGAAACCTTGCGTCTCGCCCTTTTCATAGGCCCGGCTCACTCGCTCCATCGGATACTTCGCGACCAATGCAGCTCGCCCCGACTTCCGTACGTCGGCCTCTGTCATGCCGCAGCGGCCCAGCGGCGGATCGACATACAACGCGTACGCCTGGATCCGATCCGAGACTCGGCGACGGTCACCGTTGAGAAGATTGTCGGCCACGATCTCATAGTCGTTGTAAGAGGTGTGTGTGAACGCGCCCCGGCCATTGCAATCACCCAATGCCCAGACCCCTGCCACGTTCGTTTTCAACTCATCATCAACAACAATGTAACCGTGTTTGTCGGTCGCAATGCCCGCGCGTTCCAGACCCAGATCGCTGGTGTTCGGAATCCGTCCCACCGCCAGCAAAACCTGGCTCCCCGTTTCTTCCGGAGAACCGTCCTCGCAATCGACCTGGACCCCGACACCTCCGTTGCGCTTCGCCAGCGATATGCATTTCGCGTTCGTGCGAATCCGTATTCCTTCAGCCTCCAGAATCTCGCGTACCGCTTGGGATACATCTTCGTCTTCGTGCCGAATCAGCCGAGTTCCCATTTCCACAATCGTCACTTCGCTGCCGAACCGGCGATACATCTGGCCAAATTCCAGGCCTACATAACCTCCGCCGACGATAATGAGGTGTTCTGGCAGGGAGTCGACATCCATCATCGACGAGTTCGTCAAAAATGGAACCTCATGAACCCCTGGAAAATCAGGAATCGACGCGCGCCCGCCCACGTTGATGTAAATCTTGTCGGCCTCAAGAATTTCGTCGTTGACCGCAATCGTCCTGGGCGACTGAAATCGGCCATGGCCTTCGATGACCGTACAGTTCTGCAGTCCTCGCAACCACTCTTCTACGCCCTTATTTGAGCGTCCGGAGACATGGTCTTTGCGCTCCTTCACGCGTTTCATGTCCACGCGCACCTCGCCCGCTGAGAAGCCATACTCGGTGCCGCGGCGTGCGGTGTGGGCCGCATAGGCACTGGCAATCAGCGTTTTCGTCGGAATGCATCCGGTATTCACGCAGGTGCCGCCAAACTTATTGCGCTCCAGAATGGCAACCGTCATGCCTGCGGCAGTCAGTCTTGCCGCTAGCGACGGACCTGCCTGACCGGTCCCAATGATGATGGCATTAAAATGTCGTGCCACGAAGCTTCCCCTTCCCCGCAGAATGCGAGCCTGACGTAGTAGTTACAGCGGCAGTTCTTCACCCGCCTGCTCCGCCACCATATGCTTGGCGTACCAATCCGGCCAGTTTTCATCGCGCTGCCCAATCCGCGCCTCGTGCTGCCCGTGAGCTGCGGCCGCGCGTCGAAGTGCACTCGACAAATCGTTCGCCGATGTAAACGCTGTAATCCCAGTGTCGATTCGCCCCGGCAGCCGCGTCGTCACTTCCTGCAAAATCCACGTGTTGCCATCGGGATCGTTGAACGTAGCATAAGAACGATAGCTGAGGTGATCCTCCGCGGGTCCATCGATGCGCCCGCTCGGACCCACGATCCGAAACTGAGCCCCCGGTACCGCATTGTGGAACACTTCGCTGACCTCTATCCCGCGGCTGACCAGTTCTTTGCGGGCAGTCTCGATGTCAGAAACAATCAGATAAAGACCCTGTGCCGATCCGGGCGCGGCTGAGGTGATCTTCGCTCCGAATTGCACCGAACCGCCGGAACCAGGAGGCGTAAACTGCACGACTCGGAACCCGTTCTCGAAGGGAAAGTCGGCATCGAGCCTCCACCCCAGCCTCCCATAAAAACCCTTGGCACGGTCAACATCCGAAACGGGGATCACCATTGCCTCGAACTTCATATCGACCTTCGACAGGCTCACGTGATCCGTCGTGTCGGAACTAAGGGTTTCATTCTTTGCCATCGCCATTTCTTTACTCCTGTACGTCGTTAATCCGACGTTAGATGTGTTAAATCCGAACGTTCGCCCCGCTTGTGCTGGGAGTCCAGAGTCCTTGTTCCTATGGAATCGTGTCCCAATGCGATGTTCTTCGCCACCTCATCCGTCACAGTTTGCAACCTGAAGATTTGTATAGGCCAATCACTGCTGAATTTAGTGTTCTGCCAGGGGATCGAGTCACTTAGTATTTCCTCCGCCGGCAAACACCGCTGGCCCAAGTAGCTCGGTAGACGGCCATTTTGGACCCGAGAACGAACAAGATTTGTTGAATCCAGAGTTTGTCGCTTTGAGTCATTTGTTGACAGAGATTGACAGGCCTCGCAGGTGTTAGGCTGCGAAATTCATTGGAGCAATCCTAATGTCTAGCTTGAGGGAATTCAGGTGTGAGATCTGTGGCATCACGACCACGAATCCGATTCACTGGTTCGTGATCCAGTGCGGCGACTCTTCTCTGACCGTGCTTCGCTGGAATTCCACCGCTGCGACCGCCGGCGGAGCGCGTCATTTCTGCGGAGAGGCTCACGCCCAGGTCTATATCAGCCGTTGGTTTGAGTCGCTGTGTTCGCCGCCCAAGCCCGACTATTCCAGAACCTCGGGTTAGGAGTTCAGTTTCTCAGGGCAATCTTGAGCAAAGGAAGTAGAGCATGCAACATCAAATCCGCAAGCCGCATTTCCCCATGGCATTCAGTCTAGGTCGTTCTTTCGCGACGCTGTTCGTCTTAGCTCTCTGTCTCATGACCCTTGCTCAAGCCCAGACGACGTCGGCGATTCAAGGCAGCGTGCCCAGCGGCCCAGCCACTAACGAAGTCGTGAAGCTGACCTTACGTGACGCCATTACCATGGCTGTCCGTTACAACCTTGGGCAGATTGAAAGTCAGCAGAACGTGCGTGCCACCCGCGGCCAGCGCCTTCAGGCCTTGAGCCTGTTACTGCCACAGGTAAGCGCCGGACTAACTGAAAACGTCGATCAAATTACAACCGCCGCCTTCGGGTTCAAAAATCCTCTGATTCCTTTCGTCGTCGGCCCCTTTAGCTTCAGCACCGTCTCCGCGAGCGCCAGTCAATCCCTGTTCAACTTTCAATCGATTCAGCGCTTTCGCGCCGCGACTACTGCGGAACAAGCTGCGCAACTTTCTTATAACGACACGCTCGACGTTATCACGCTCACGGTTGGCAATGCCTATCTCCAGGTGATTGAAGCTGCTTCTCGTATCGAAGCCGCCGAAGCCCAGGTGCGCAACGCGCAGGCCATTTACGATCAGGCGGTTGAGGATCTCAGGGCCGGCACCAGTCCCAAGATCGATGTCACCCGCAGCGCCGTGCAGCTTCATACCGAACAATACAACTTGATCGTGGCGCGGAATAACTTTGATATCGTCAAGCTCAACCTTGGACGCGCCATCGGACTGCCCCTTGGGCAGCAATTCGAATTAGCGGATTCCGTGCCGTATGCCGATATCCAGCCTCCCACGATCGATGAGGCCCTCAAGGACGCTTACCGTTCCCGCAGCGATTTCCGCGCGATACTCTCCTCGGTCGAAGTTGCGCAAAAAGAGCTCTCCGCCGCCCGCGGTGAGCGGTATCCGGTAATCGCTGTTAGCGGCGACTACGGCCTCCAGGGATTTACCTTCAGTCATTCGCACGGCATCTTCGGCTTCGAGGCTGGAATCAGCGTCCCAGTTTTTACCGGCGAGCGGATTAAAGGGAACGTTACAACCGCCGAAGCCGCTCTTCACCAGCGCAAGGCCGAAGCGGAAAATCTCCGCGGACAAATCGACTACGACGTCCGTACCGCCTTTCTCAATCTTCAG
>Ga0335085_10006828_pt1 | contig 17913 bp, 15 predicted proteins | sample Lox_Sample_45_FD_206712 | JGI IMG/M metagenome (GOLD analysis project Ga0335085, IMG submission 206712) | Soil microbial communities from Loxahatchee National Wildlife Refuge, Florida, United States - Lox_Sample_4.5 | ecosystem: Environmental > Terrestrial > Soil > Wetlands | place: USA...
CGCGGACAGCTGCTGGTACTCGGCGGTGACCAGCCAGGCCGAGCCCATCCAGGCGCCGACGGCGCCGAGCGCGAGGGCCGCCGCGACCTGGCGGCCGCAGCCGATCCCGCCCGCGGCGAGCACCGGGGCGTCCACGGCGTCCACCACCTCGGGGACCAGCACCATGGTGCCGATCTCGCCGGTGTGGCCGCCCGCCTCGTGGCCCTGGGCGACCACGATGTCCACCCCGTTGGCCACCTGCCGGCGGGCGTGCTCGGCCTTGCCGGCCAGCGCCGCGACCAGCATGCCGCGCTCGTGCGCGCTGGCGATGACGTCGGGCGGCGGCGAGCCGAGCGCGTTGGCGATCAGCCGGGCCGGGTGGGCCAGCGCCACCTCGACGTGCTTGCGGGCCACCGAGTGCAGCCAGCCGAGGACCCCGTCGCCGGCCTGGGTGTCGTCCGGCAGCGGCGGCACGCCCAGCTTGAGCAGGGTCTGCTCGACGAAGTCCTTGTGCGCGTCCGGGATGAGCTGGCTGAGGTCGGTGGCCGCGCCCTCGGTCGGGACGGTGGCGGGCATGACCACGTCGATGCCGTAAGGGCGGCCGCCGGTGTTCTCGTCCATCCAGGTCAGGACGGCGTCGAGCTCGGCCGGGTCGTTGAAGCGGACGCAGCCGAGGACGCCGAGGCCGCCGGCCCGGCTGACCGCCGCCGCGACGTGCTCGGACGGGGTGAAGCCGACGATGGGGTGCTCGATGCCGAGCAGGTCGCAGAGCGGGGTGCGCAGGGTCATGGCGTTTACGGGGCCCTCTCTGCCGGAGCCGTATCTGTCGCTGCATCTGCCTGGGCCGCGGTGGCCGGGGGGTGGTCGGCGACGTACGCGCGCGCCCAGCCGTAGTCGGCCTTGCCGGACACGGTCCGCCCGACGGAATCCACGAACCAGACGGAGCGCGGCGCCTTGTAGCCGGCCAGCTGGCCGTGCACGTGCGCCTGGAGCGCGGCGGCATCGGCGGTGGCACCGGGGCGGAGCTGGACCAATGCTGCCACCCGCTGGCCCAGGCGGTCGTCGGGCACGCCGAGGACCAGCGAGTCGAACACGTCAGGGTGCGACTTCAGCGCGCCTTCGACCTCCTCGGGGAAGACCTTCTCGCCCCCGGTGTTCACGCACGTGTTGCCGCGGCCGAGGAGGGTGATCGTGCCGTCCTCCTCGACCCGCGCCCAGTCGCCGGGCACCGCGTAACGCCTGCCGTTCACCTCGGTGAACATTTCGGCGGTCTTGACCGGGTCCTTGTAGTAGCCGAGGGGAATGTGTCCACCCCGCGCCAGCTTGCCGGTCTGTCCCGGTCCGCAGACGCCGCCGGCTTCGTCGATGACGATGACGTCGGGACCGGCCGTGACCGTGGGACCGCCCCGGTGCTCACCGCCCGCGCTGTGCAGCGCCATGCCGGTGAAGCCGGTCTCGGTCGAGCCGATCGCCTCGGTGAGGAACACATGGGGCAGCGCCTTGGCCACCGCGTCCTTGACCGCGGGCGAGAACAGCGCGGCGGTGGTGTTGAGGTTGATCAGCGAGGACGTGTCATAGTTGCCCGCCGCCAGCGCCTCCATCAGCGGCCTGGCCATCGCGTCGCCGATGACCGACAGCGTGTTGACCCGGTGCCGCTGCACCGTTTCCCACAGCGCGTCCGGGTCGAACTTCGGCATGATCACGGCCGTGTCCCCGGCGAACAGGCAGCCGAGGGTGGCCACCATGGCGGCGCCGTGGATGAGCGGCGCGGGCGCCATCCGGACCAGGGGGGTCCCCTCGGCGCCCTTGCGGGATTGCGCCCACTCGTCGGCCAGCGGCTCACCGGTGAGGAAGTCGATGCCGCCCGCCAGCGTGCGCCAGATGTCCTCGTGACGCCACATGACGCCCTTCGGGTACCCGGTGGTGCCGCCGGTGTAGATGATGTAGACGTCGTCCGCGCTGCGCGGGCCGAAGTCACGGGCGCCCGAGGCGGCCGCGATGGCCTCGTCGTAGTTGCCGCCGATCGTCACGCGCGGCAGTGCTGGTTCTCGCTGGCCCGGCGGTGCCACGGCGTCCACGATTTCCGCTAGGTCCTGGTCGTGGACGAGGGCGGCCAGGTCGCCGTCTTGCAGGTGGTAGGCCAGTTCGCCGGCCAGGTAGCGGTAGTTGATGTTGATGGTGACGGCGCGCAGCTTGATGACGGCGAGCAGCGTTTCCACGGCCGCGATGGAGTTGCGGGCGTAGAGGCCGACATGGTCGCCGGGACCGACTCCCTGAGCGGCCAGGTGGTGGGCCAGGCGATTGGCCTCGTCCTCGAGCTCGGAGTAGGTGAGCTGTCGATCACCGCAGATCAGCGCGGTTCGCTCCGGGAAAGCGTCGACGGCATGCTCGAACAGGTCGGCCATGTTCAGTGCCATGGGTCGAAACTAGAACGTGTTACTGTTTTGGGCAAGGCTTTCGGCCCGGCTGAAATGAGGGAAAATCGCCGCCATGACGGAGCTTGCTGGCCACCCAGATGGGGAATCCTCCGCGGAGGAGCCGCACGCGCTCATCGAGCGCCGGGACCACGTGCTGATCGTCACGATGAACCGCCCGGCCGCCCGCAACGCGCTGAGCGGGCCGATGCTCGAGCTGATGCGCCAGGCCTGGGACACGGTGGACGCCGATCCTGACATCCGGGCCTGCGTGCTGACCGGGGCGGGCGGCGCGTTCTGCGCCGGCGCCGACCTCAAGGCGATGACCAGGTCGCACCCCGGCGACCAGTTCCGCGGCGGGGGCATGGACCTGTCGGTGATCGAGTCGCTGCTCAAGGGGCGCCGGCTGACCAAGCCGCTGATCGCCGCGGTGGAGGGTCCGGCGATCGCGGGTGGCACCGAGATCCTCCAGGCGTGCGACATCAGGGTGGCGGGTGAGAGCGCTCGGTTCGGCGTCTCCGAGGCGCGCTGGGGACTGTTCCCGCTGGGCGGCTCGGCGGTCCGCCTGGTCCGGCAGATCCCGTACACGGTGGCTGCGGACCTGCTCCTCACCGGGCGGCACATCACCGCGGCGGAGGCGCTGTCCATCGGGCTGATCGGCTACGTCGTCCCTGACGGCCAGGCGCTGGACCGGGCGCTGGAGATCGCCGCGGCGATCGCGGCCAACGGGCCCATCGCGGTGCGGGCGATCCTCCAGGTCATCCGCGACACCGAGGGGATGCCGGAGAACGAGGCGTTCGCGCTCGAGGCCAAGGCCGGCATGGCCGTGTTCGCCAGCGAGGACGCCAAGGAGGGACCCCGCGCGTTCGCCGAGAAACGTCGCCCCCAGTTCAAGGACCGCTGAGTTCAAGGACCGCTGAGGCCCGGCGTACCCGTGGGTCAGTTGCGGGCGACGACGACGCAGTAGTAGGTCTCGCGGGCGTTTTCTGGGATTGTGTCGCCGGGGTCAGGGCGCCACTCCTGGGGGTAGACCAGGCCGGGCTCGAGGATCTTCATCCCGGCGACCAGACGCGCGATCTCGGCCCGGGTGCGGACGTGCCCCTGGCTCGACGCCTCGTCGAAGACCTCCTCGACCTCCTTGACCTCGGGGGCCGTGTCGTAGGCGGCATGCGAGATGGCCACGTAGCTGCCCGGCGGGAACGAGGCCAGCAACTGGGCGATGACGCCGGCCGGGTCGTCCTCGTCGGCGATGAAGTGCAGGATGGACAGGAACAGCAGCGCGACCGGCTCGCCGAAGTCGATCAGCTCGCGGACCGCCGGATCGGCCAGGATCTTCTCCGGCTGGAGCATGTCCTGGTTGATCACCGCGGCACTGGTGACGCCGTGCAGCATGTCCCGGGCGTGGGCCAGCACCACCGGGTCGTTGTCGACGTACGCCACCCGCGTCCGCGGGCACACGTCCAGCGCGACCTCGTGCGTGTTCCCGGCCGTGGGCAGCCCGGCCCCGATGTCGATGATCTGCCTGATGCCGGCCTCGCCGATCAGGTAGCGGACCACCCGGCGCAGGAACGCCCGGTTCAGCTGCACCGCCTGCCGCACGTTCGGCAACTGGACGATCATCGCCTCGGCCACGGCCCGGTCGGCCGGGTAGTTGTCCTTGCCGCCGAGCAGGTAGTCGTAGATCCGGGCCGGAGTCGGGATGTCGGGCCGGAACGTGTCCCGCCAGTCACCGTCATAGGTCACGGCTTCAATATCCCAGGATGTGAATCGCACATCAAGAAAACTAGGGACTACTCCCTAGGGCATCTCACGACACCAGAAGCCAGGGACGGCCGTCAGATGGAGCGTTCGCGGCCCGCCCAGTAGGGGTCGCGCAGGCGTCGCTTGTAGAGCTTCCCGTTCGGGTCGCGGGGCAGCTCGGGCACGTAGTCGATGGTCCGGGGCAGCTTGAACCTGGCCAGCTTGCCATCCAGGAAGGCGAGCAGCTCGGCGGTGAGCGCGGGGCCGGGCTCGGCCCCCGGGGCGGGCTGGACCACGGCCTTGATCTCCTCGCCCCAGTCCTCGTGCGGGATGCCGAACACGGCCACGTCGCCGACCGCCGGGTGGGCGGCCAGCGCGGACTCGATCTCGGCCGGGTAGATGTTGACGCCACCGGAGATGATCATGTCGCTCTTGCGGTCGCAGATGAACAGGTAGCCGTCCGCGTCCAGGTAGCCGATGTCGCCCACGGTGAACATGCCGCGGGCCCGGGAGGCCAGGGTCTTCGCCTCGTCCTTGTAGTAGTCGAACGTCGAGGCGCCCATCTTCATGTAGACCAGGCCGGTCTGGCCGGCCGGGACGTCGCCGCCCTCCTCGTCGAGGATCAGGATCTGGGAACCCGGCCAGGGCAGGCCGACCGAGCCGGGCCGGGCCAGCCACTGCGCGCCGGTGATCACGGTGCCGCCGCCCTCGCTGGCCGCGTAGTACTCGGTCACCACCGGGCCCCACCAGTCGAGCATCTGCCGCTTGACGTCGGGCGGGCACGGGGCGGCGCTGTGGATCGCGCTCCGCCACGACGACACGTCGTAGCGGCTCCTGGTCTCCTCCGGTAGGGCGAGGAGGCGGCGGAACTGCGTGGGCACCATGTGGCTGTGGGTGACCCGGTGCTTTTCCACCAGCCTGAGCAGTTCTTCGCCATCGAAGCGGTCCATGAGGATCACGGGGTGGCCGACCTGGAGGGAGATCGTCGCGAAGTTCAGCACCGCGGTGTGGTAGAGCGGCGAGCAGCACAGGTGCACGTTGCCGTCCAGCGGCTTGAGTCCGAAGATGCCGAAGAACCAGCCCGCCGCCAGCGGCGGCTGGTCCGGGTCCTCGCCGGTCAGCGCGCGGCGGACACCCTTGGGGCGGCCGGACGTGCCCGAGGTGTAGACCATGGGGGCACCCGCGGTGCGCGGGTCGGGGCGGCCCGTGCTGTCCGCGCCGAGCGCGGCCAGCGGGGCGAAGCCGGCGATCTCCCCCACGGCGAACCTGGCGTTCTCCTTGATTCCGGCCAGTTCGGCCGCCTCGGCGGCCACGGCGGCGAACCGCTCGTGGGCCACGAACGCCGCGGCGCCGCTGTCGCTCAGGATGTAGGCCACCTCGGCCGCGGCCAGGTGCCAGTTCACCGGGACCACGTACAGCCCGGTCTGGACGGCCGCGAAGAACAGCGCCAGCGCTTCGGTGCTGTTCGGCAGCATCCCGGCCACGCAGTCACCCGGGCGCAAGCCGAGGGCCTGGAGGCCCCGCCCGTACTGGTCGGCGCGCGCGGCCAGCTCGGCGTAGCTGACGGTGCCGCCGTCCGGCTCGACCACGGCCAGGCTGTCGGGGGTACCCGCGGCGATGTTCCACAAGCCGATGTCGGTCACCCTGGACAATCTAGAACACGTTCTATTAATGGACAAGCTCGATGGTGCGGACTGAAGTCACGGATCCCGCGCCTGCCCCTTAACTAGAACACGTTCTATAGTTGTCGGGTGACGCAGCCTGCTACGGCGCCGCTGCGGGCGCCGCTGGACATCGAGTTCGACTACACGCGCTCGCTCGGGCCGGTGCTGAGCCAGTTCATGGCGGCACTGGCGGAGCGGCGCATCCTCGGCGCCCGGGGCGCGGACGGGCGGGTGCACGCGCCGCCGTTCGAGTACGACCCGGTGACCGCCGAGCCGCCCGGGGACCTGCTGCCGGTGGGGCCCGAGGGCACCGTGCTGAGCTGGTCCTGGATGCCGGAGCCGCTGGCGGACCAGCCGCTGGCGGTGCCGTTCGCCTGGGCGCTGATCCGGCTCGACGGGGCGGACACGGCGCTGCTGCACGCGGTGGACGCGGGTTCGGCCGCCGCGATGCGGACCGGGCTGCGGGTGCGGCCCCGGTGGGCGGCGGCCAGGACCGGCAGCATCAGGGACATCGCCTGCTTCGAGCCGTCCGACGGCGTGGCTGACGATGACACGGATACGGGGTCGGCCGAGGTGAATCCAGGGATGACGATCACGCCGGTGCGGCTGCACTACATGCACACCGCCTCCCCCGGAGAGAGCTTCTACCTGCGCGGGCTGGCCGAGCGGCGGCTGCTAGGGCAGCGCTGTGATGTCTGCGGTCAGGTGTACGTGCCGCCGCGGGGCACCTGCCCGGCCGACGGCGTGCCCACCCGCGAGGAGGTGGAGCTGTCGGAGAGCGGGACCGTCACCACGTTCTGCATCGTGAACGTGGGATACCCCGGTCAGAAGGTCACCCCGCCCTACGTGGCCGCGCAGATCCTCCTGGACGGGGCGGACATCGCGTTCGGTCACCTGGTGCTGGGCTGCGACGCCAGCGAGGTGCGGATGGGGATGCGGGTCAAGGCGGTATGGGCCGACGAAGGCGTCAGCCATTTTGAGCCGAACGGCGAGCCGGACGCGCCGTACGAGTCGTATGAGAGGTTCATGTGACTGCTGATGTAGCGGTTGTCGGGTTCGCGCAGTCGCCGGTGGCGGTGCGGGATGACGCCACCACCAGCGGCGTGGAGATGCTGGTGCCGACGATCGCCGAGGCGTTCGGCGCCTGCGGCATCACCAAGTCCGACATCGGGTTCTGGTGCTCGGGGTCCTCGGACTACCTGGCCGGGCGGGCGTTCTCCTTCGTGTCGGCGGTCGACGCGATCGGGGCGGTGCCGCCGACGATGGAGTCGCACGTCGAGATGGACGGCGCCTGGGCCCTGTACGAGGCCTGGGTCAAGGTCCTCACCGGCGACGCTGACATCGCGCTGGCCTACGGGTTCGGCAAGTCCTCGGGCGCGGAGCTGCGCCGGGTGATGGCCCTGCAGCTCGACCCGTACCTGGTCGCCCCGCTGTGGCCCGACTCCGTGTCGGTCGCGGCCCTCCAGGCACGGCTCGGCCTGGAGGCCGGGCGGTGGACCGAGAAGGACATGGCGGAGGTGGCCGCGCGCAGCCGGGCGGCGGCCGCGTCCAACCCGGCCGCGCAGGTGTCGGGTTCCGTCTCGGCCGCCGACCTGCTGGCCCGGCCGTACGTGGCCGAGCCGCTGCGGGCGCACGACTGCGCCCCGGTCGGCGACGGCGCCGCGGTCGTGATCATGGCGTCCGCGGCGCGGGCGCGGGACCTGTGCGAGCGGCCCGCCTGGATCACCGGGTTCGCGCACCGGATCGACTCGGGCTCGCTGGGCGCGCGGGACCTGCTGGCGGCGCCGTCGGCGGCGGGTGCGTGGTCGGCGGCGGGCGGCGGTTCCGGTGCTCCCGTCGACGTCGCCGAACTGCACGCGCCGTTCACCCATCAGGAGATCCTGCTGCGCGAGGCGATGGAACTCGGCGACGACGTGACGGTCAGCCCGTCCGGCGGCGCGCTGTGCGGCAACCCGATGTTCGCCGCCGGGCTGGCCCGGATCGGCGAGGCGGCGCGGGCGGTGATGTCCGGCCGGGCCGGGCGGGCCCTCGGGCACGCGACCAGCGGGCCGGCCTTGCAGCAGAACCTGGTGTGCGTCATGTCCGGGGAGGACTCGTGAAGCAGCAAGCGGCGGTCCTGGGGGTCGGGCAGACGCGGCACCGTTCCAAGCGCGCCGACGTGTCCATGGCCGGGCTGTGCCGGGAGGCGGCCGACCGCGCGGTCGCGGACGCCGGGCTCTCCCTGGCCGACATCGACGCGGTGGTGGTGGGCAAGGCTCCCGACCTGTTCGAGGGCGTGATGATGCCCGAGCTGTACCTGGCCGACGCGCTCGGCGCGGTCGGCAAGCCGCTGCTGCGGGTGCACACGGCCGGCTCGGTGGGCGGCGCGACCGGGAACGTGGCGGCCAGCCTGGTGCAGGCGGGCGTGCACCGGCGGGTGCTGGCGCTGGCGTTCGAGAAGCAGTCCGAGTCCAACGCCATGTGGGCGCTGTCGATCGCACCGCCGTTCAGCATTCCGGTGGTGGCCGGCGCGGGCGGGTACTTCGCGCCGCACATCCGCGCCTACATCCGGCGCAGCGGGGCGCCCGCGCACATCGGCGCGCTGGTCGCGGTCAAGGACCGGCGCAACGGCGCCCTCAACCCGTACGCCCACCTCCAGCAGGGCGACATCACGCTGGAGAAGGTGCAGGCCTCCCCCATGCTGTGGGATCCGGTGCGGTACGACGAGACCTGCCCGTCCTCGGACGGGGCGTGCGCGGTGGTCATCGGCGACGCGGACGCCGCGGCGGCGGCCGCGGGTCCGGTGGCGTGGATCCGGGCCACCTCGATGCGCAGCGAGCCGACCATGTTCGCCGGCAAGGACCACGTCAACCCGGCCGCGGGCCGGGAGTGCGTCGCGGCCCTGTGGCGGCAGGCCGGGATCACCGACCCGATCAACGAGATCGACGTGGCCGAGATCTATGTCCCGTTCTCCTGGTACGAGCCGATGTGGCTGGAGAACCTCGGCTTCGCCGCCGCCGGGGAAGGCTGGCGGCTGACCGAGGCGGGCGAGACCGCTATCGGGGGCCGGATCCCGGTCAACCCGTCCGGCGGCGTGCTCAGCTCCAACCCGATCGGGGCGTCCGGGCTGCTGCGCTTCGCCGAGTCGGCGCTCCAGGTGATGGGCAAGGCGGGCGACCACCAGGTGGACGGCGCCCGCGTGGCCCTGGGGCACGCCTACGGCGGCGGCTCCCAGTTCTTCTCCATGTGGGTGGTCGCCAGCACCCCGAGCTGAGCGGGTACCGGCAGATAACTCTACATAGGTAGACGGCAAGGTCCTACCTATGTAGAGTTGCCTGCGTGCACCGCATCCCGGCAGCGGCCGGGGGCAGTGGGGTGGGGGTGGTCGCATGAGCAAGCTGACCTGGGTGGTGGCCGCGGTTGCCCGTGCCCTGGCGTGGCTGCTGCCCGCGGAGCGCCGGGGCTGGGCCGAGGCGGCCTGGGCCGAGGCGCACGCGGTGCCGCCGGGGCTGACCCGGCTGGCCTGGCGCGCGGGCGGGATGTGGGTACTCGCCCGGGAGGCGCTGCGGCCGGGCCGGCTCGGCCGCGCCGCGCTGTTCGCGGCGGCCGCGGCGGCGGCAGCGTGGGCAGCCTGGCCGCAGCCGACAGCCGATCACGTCGCGGAAGGCAGGTTCAACGCGGTCGCCACGGTGCTCCTGGTGGTGGCCCTGCTGCCGCTGCTTTCCTGGCGGTTCTTCGGGCCGACCAGCCCGAGCCGGTTCGCCCGGTCGCTGCGCGTGCTGTGCGGCGCGGCCATCCTGGCCCTGGTGCCGGCCTTCGTCATCCTGCTGCAATCCAACCGGCTGGTGCCGACCCGGCCCGCTTACTATCTCGTCTGGTGCATCTCCCAGGGCTGGAGCGACACCCAGGGGTGCGGCGGGGTGCCCGGCCGGTCGAGCGGGGGTCCGACGTGGGAGGCCGAGATCCTGATCATGGTGCTGATCACCGGATACGTGGGCCTCACCCTGTTCCTGACCTCACGGCGGGCCCGGATCACCCGGAGCACGCTGGCCATCGGCGTCGGCACCGGCTGGCTGTTCGGCGTGGTCATGCTGGCGGTCGACCCGCTCGGGTTCGACCAGTCGGCCACCAATCCGTGGCTGCCGGGCTCGGACGTCGATCCGCTGGTAGTGCTGGCCTGGCTCCTGCTGTTCGGCGGGCCGGCCGCGGCCGCCGTGCTGGCCGGGCGTCGGGTCCGCGGACCCGACGGCGCCTGGCTACCGCACAATCACCGGATCCGCCAGGGCGTCGCCGCCGGGGTGCTGGCGAACGGGACCGCCGCCATGTTCACCACGACTCTCGGCACCGGCCTGACCCTGCTGACGGTCAGGTCACCGTGGGCGCTGAACGTGGTCACCCACGGACGGCCCATGACGGCGCTCGCCACGTACCGCTACACGCTCAATACGGGCCAGCACGCGGGCGGTTACCTGCTCATGCTCATGTTCTTCCCGGTGATCGGGCTGATGATGAGCTACCTAGCCGCGGTCATCGCCAGCCCGGTGCCCCGGCTGCCTGAGATCCGGTCGTCCGGGCCAGGCCTGTCCACGACCTACGGAGAGTGAACCGCGTGACGTCGCGTCCGGAGTTTTCCGCGCAGACCCTGTCGGTGCTGGCCGCGCTGTGCGATCAGCCGTCGGCCTGGCAGCACGGGTACGCGCTGGCCAAGCAGACCGGGCTGAAGTCGGGCACGCTGTACCCGATCCTGATCCGGCTGTCCGACCGGGGGCTGGTCGAGGCGCGCTGGCAGGACGAGCCGCAGCCGGGCCGGCCACGGCGGCACCTGTACCGGCTGACGTCGGCCGGGCTGGCTGGTGCGACCGAGGCACTGGCCAGCGCGGCCGAACGGGCGGCGGAACTGGCGGCGGCGAAGGCGGCCGCCAGGAGGGTACGCGCGGGAAGCAGGCCGGCTCCGGGCGGCGCGGTCGCGGGCTCGACGCCATGAACGGGCCGAAGCCCGGGTGGCGGGACTGGATCGCGGCGGTGTGGGCCGAGGCGCACGCGGTGCCACCGGGGCTCCCCCGGCTGGCCTGGCGCGCGGGCGGGATCTGGATGCTCGCCCGGGTGATCCTGCGGCCGCGCCGGGTCGCCAAGGCCACGGTATTCGCGGCCGCCGCGGCCGCGGCGGCCTGGGCCGCCTGGCCGGCGCCGGAGGTCGGCCACGCGGCGGTCAGCCAGTTCGGCGTGGTCGCCACCGTACTGCTGCTGGCCGGGCTGCCGCTGCTGGCCCGGTGGTTCCTCGGCCCGGCCGGTCCGAGCCGGGCCGGGCGGGCGCTGCGCGTGTTCTGCTACGCCGCCATCCTGGCCCTGATCCCGGCCCGGATCCTGGTCGAGGTGTTTGCCGACTTCGGGCCGCGGCCGACGGGTTACCTGCGCATCAACAACGCCTTCAACTCCGCGGCGGTGCACGGCACCTCGTCGGGCGGGGCGCCGTGGCCGGGTGAGGCGGCGATCCTGCTGATCATCGCGGGCTACGTGGCGGCCTTCCTCTGGCTGACCTCGCGGCGGGCCCGGTTGAGCCGGGCCACGCTGGCCATCGGGGCCGGCACTGGCCTGCTGCTCGGCGTGGTCATGTACGCGGTGGCGCCGCTCGGGCTCGGCTTGAGCGCCACCAACCCGTGGCTGCCGGGCTCCGACGTCGACCCGCTGGTAGCGCTGGCCTGGCTGCTGCTGGTCGGCGGCCCGGTGGCGGCCGCCGTCCTGGCCGTCCGGGCCTGCCGGGACGCCGCGGGCCCGGTTCCGGCCACCGCCACCCGGGTCAGGCAGGGGGTCGCCGCCGGGGTGCTGGCCAACCTGACCGGCGCGCTGTTCGTCACGGCGCTGGGCACCGGCACGACCGCGCTGACCCTCACGTCGGCCTCGCTGCGGCAGTGGCTGTACCACGGCAACCGGCTGAGCGCGCTCGCCCTTTACCACCGCGAGCAGCTCGCGAGCGTGAGCACTGAGGTGTACGTCGTCATGTGCGTCGCCTTCCCGCTCGTCGGGCTGGTCATGAGCCTGCTGGCGGCGGGCTTCGCGACGTCTCGGCCGGAGGAGACCCCGGCCGAGACCGGGATGGCGTCGTGAGCAAGCTGAGCCGGGCGCTGGCGGCGGCCGGGCGCGGGGCGGCGTGGCTGCTGCCGCCGGGGCGGCGGGACTGGGTCGCGGCGGTGTGGGCCGAGGCGCACGCGGTGCCAGCGGGACTGCCCCGGCTGGCCTGGCGGACCGGCGGGGTGTGGATGCTCGCGCGAGAGGCCCTGATGCCGCGTCGGCTCGGCCGCACGCTGCTGCTCGTGGCGGCCGCCGCGGCGGCGGCATGGGCCACGTGGCCGCCGCCATGGGCCGGCCACATCGCGGAAAGCCGGTTCAACTCGATCGCCCTGGCCCTGCTGGTGGTGGCCGTGCTGCCGCTGCTGTCCCGGCGGCTCTTCGGGCCGGCCGGTCCCAGCCGGGTCGCCCGGTCGATGCGCGTCCTGTGCGGCGCGACGGTCCTGGCCCTGGTGTCGGCTTTCACCGTCCTGGACGCATACGACCAGCGGGCGCCGAGGCAGCCTGCCTACCTGCGCGTCTTCTGCGGCCCGAACTGCCCGGGCGCGGTGCCCGGGCAGGGGCGCGGAGGTCCGACCTGGCAGGCCGAGATCGTGATCATGCTGCTGATCATCGGCTACGTGGGCGCGACCCTGTTCCTGACCTCGCGGCGGGCTGGCCTCACTCGGAGCACGCTGATCATCGGCGCCGGCGCCGGCCTGCTGTTCGGGGCGGTCATGTTCGCGGTGGACCCGCTCGGGGTCACCAACCAGGCGACCAACCCGTGGCTGCCGGGCTCGGCGGCCGACCCGCTCGTGGCGCTGGCCTGGATCCTGCTGTTCGGCGGGCCGACCGCGGCCGCCGTGCTGGCCGGGTGGCGGTGCCGCGGACCCGGCGGGACCCGGCCTGCGCACATGGTCAGGTTCGGCCAGGGCGTCGCCGCCGGGCTGCTGGCGAACGGGCTCGCCGCCATGGTGACCAGCATGCTCGGGGCCGGCGCGGCCCTGCTGATAAGCAGGTCTCCCGGGCTGGTGCACTGGGTCACCCCCGGTCGGCACTTGACCGCTATCGCCACCTATCGCTATCAGCTCAACACCGGCGGCAACGCGGGCGGCTACCTGCTCATGCTGATGTTCTTCCCGGTCATCGGGCTGGTCATGAGCACCCTGGCGGCCGGCATCGCCAACCCCGCGCCGACGGAGACCGGGCTCCTCCCGCGAGCCGAAGGCGCCGTCGGCGACTGGACTGAGGAGTGAGGAGCTTGCGACGAACGACGAGGGAAGGAGCCGACTCAGGGGCGCCGGAGGCGAGCGGGGCTAGCAGAGCGTGGCTGCTGCCGCCGGGGCGGCGGGACTGGGTCGCGGCGGTGTGGGCCGAGGCGCACGAGGTGCCAGCGGGACTGCCCCGGCTGGCCTGGCGGGCGGGCGGCATCTGGATGCTCGCCCGGGAAGGCCTGCGCCCGCGCCGGGTCGCCAAGGCCACGCTGTTCGCGGCGGCCGCCGCCGTCGCCGCCTGGGCCGCCTGGCCGGCGCCGGAGGCCGGCCACGCGGCGGTCAGCCAGTTCGGCGTGATCGCCACCGTGCTGCTGCTGGCCGGCCTGCCGCTGCTGGCCCGGCGGTGGGTCGGCCCGGCCGGTCCCAGCCGGGCCGGGCGAGCCCTGCGCGTGTTCTGCTTCGCCGCGCTGCTCGCCTTCCTGCCGGCCCTGGCCGTCGTCGAGGCGTTCGCCAACCTGACGCCGGCCCGGCCCGACTACCGGCGCGTCTTCTGCGGTATCCAGGGCTGCGCCGGGGTCCCCGGCCGGTCGACTGGCGGTCCGCCCTGGGCGGGCGAGATCGTGCTCCTGCTGCTGACCATCGGGTACCTGGGCGTCGTTCTCTACCTGACCTCGCGGCGCTCCGGTATCAGCCGGAGCACGCTGGCCATCGGCACCGGCACCGGATTGCTGCTCGGCCTGGTCATGTACGCGGTGGCCCCGCTCGGGCTCGGCAACGACGCCACCAACCCGTGGCTGCCGGGCTCCGCGGCCGACCCGCTGGTGGCACTGGCCTGGATCCTGCTGGCCGGCGGCCCGGCCGGGGCTGCCTGGCTGGCCAACCGGCGCCATCGCCGAGCGGGTGGCGACCGCCGGGCCGACGGTGACCGCCGAGCGGGCGGCGGCCGAGCGGGCGGCGGCCGGCCGCGGGCCGGTTTCCGTATCGACCAGGGCATCGCGGCCGGGCTGCTGGCCACCGTGACCGGCGCGCTGTTCGTCACCGCCCTCGGCACCAGCACGGTCGCGCTGCTGCTGGAGTCGGCCGGGCTGCGGCACTGGCTGAGCCCTGGCCAGCCGCTGACCGCGATCGCCACCTACCGCACCGAGATCTACGCGGGTACGAACGTGTTCGGCTACCTCCTGATCTGGATGTCCTTCCCGGTCATCGGGCTGATCGCGGGCGCCACGGTAGCGTCGGTGTTCGCCGACTCCGCGCCGCCTGAACCCAGTCCGGCAGCGGTTCAGGAGCTATAGGTGACGGCAGGCTCTTGGTTCCTGCGGCCTTCATGGTCTACCTATGTAGACGGGCGGACTCTACCTATCTAGAGTTGGTGGGGTGGTGTCACGTTCGGAGTTCTCCTCGCAGACCTTGTCCGTGCTGGCGGCGCTGAGCCAGCAGCCGTCGGACTGGCAGCACGGCTACGCGCTGGCCAAGCAGACCGGGCTCAAGTCGGGCACGCTGTACCCGATCCTGATCCGGCTGGCGGACCAGGGCCTGGTCGAGGCGTGCTGGCAGGACGAGCCGCAGCCGGGACGGCCGCGAAGACACTTGTACCGGCTGACGGCCGCCGGGCTGGCCAGTGCTACGGGGGCGCTGGCCAGCGCGGCCGAACTGGCCGCGCAGGCGGGCACCCGGAAGGTGCGCGCGGGCACGCGGCCGCTGCCAGGCGGCCGCCGTTCTCTGGGAGGTGCGATGCCATGAGCGGGCTGAGGCGCTGGCTGGCCTGGCTGGTCCCGGCCGGGCGACGGGACTGGATCGAGGCGGTCTGGGCCGAGGCGTACGAGGTGCCGGCCGGGCTCCCGCGGCTGGCCTGGCGGGCGGGCGGGATCTGGATGGTCGCCCGGGAGGTCCTGCTGCCGCGCCGGTTCATCAAGGCGGTGCTGTTCGCGGTGGCTGCGGCGGCCGCCGTCTGGGTGGCCTGGCCCCGGCCGGGGGTGGGGCACGCGCTGGTGGGGCAGGTCGGCGTGGTCGCCACGGTGCTGCTGCTCGCCCTCCTGCCGCTGCTGGCCCGCCGGCTCTTCGGGCCAGCCAGCCCCAGCCGGGCCGGGCGGGCTCTGCGGGTGTTCTGCTGCGCCGCGATCCTGGCCCTGGTCCCGGCCCGGGCCATCGTCGAGGTGTTCGCCGAGTTGACTCCGCGGCAGGACGACTACCTGCGCGTCTACAACCTCTTCAACGGCACCGGGGTGCCGGGCACGTCGCAGGGAGGTCCGCCCTGGGCGGGCGAGGTCATGATCCTGCTGATCATCGCCGGGTACGTGGCGATCGTGCTCTGGCTGACCTCGCAGCGGGCCCAGCTCAGCCGGAGCACGCTGGCCATCGGCACCGGGACCGGGCTGCTGCTCGGCCTGGTCATGTACGCGATGGCCCCGCTCGGCCTCGGCCTGTACGCCACCAACCCGTGGCTGCCGGGTTCGGACGTCGACCCGCTGATCGCGCTGGCCTGGCTGCTGCTGCTGGCCGGGCCGGTGGCGGCCGCCGTGCTGGCCGCGCGGTACAGCCGCGGCATCGACGGCGCGGTCCCGTTCGCCAGCACCGCGATCAGGCAGGGTATCGCCGCCGGGGTGCTGGCCAACCTGACCGGCGCGCTGTTCGTCACCGCGTTCGGCACCGGCACGACCGCGCTGATGCTCAGGTCGGCCGGCCTGCGGGACTGGCTCTACGGCAGCCTGCACCTGAACGCGCTCGACCTGTACCACCATGAGCTCTACAGCAGCATGGGAACGCAGATGTACGCCTTTATGTGCGTCACTTTCCCGATCATCGGCCTGCTCATGGGCGCGGTCGGAGTAGCGGGAACGAGGCCGGCGGCGGAACCGGTATCTGAGGGGCGGCCGCTTATTCAGGGGCGGTAGGTGACCGGCAGGCTCTTGATGCCGTTGATCCAGCCGGAGCGCAGCCGCACCGGGTCGCCGGCCGGGGCGATGTCCGGCATGGTGTCGGCGATGGCGTTGAAGATGAGCTGGATCTCCAGCTTGGCCAGGCTGGCGCCCAGGCAGTAGTGCGTGCCGAGGCCGCCGTAGCCCAGGTGCGGGTTCGGGTCGCGCAGGATGTCGAACCGCCCGGGGTCGTCGAAGACCTCCTCGTCGAAGTTGGCCGACCGGTAGAACAGGCCCACCCGGTCGCCCTCCTTGATCTGCTGGCCGCCGAGTTCGGTGTCCCGGGTAGCGGTGCGCTGGAAGGCGGTGATCGGGGTAGCCCAGCGGACGATCTCGTCGGCGGCCGTCTCCGGGCGCGTCTGTTTGAACAGCTCCCACTGCTCCGGGTAATCGAAGAAGGCCTTCATGCCGTGGGTGATGGCGTTGCGGGTGGTCTCGTTGCCCGCCACCGCCAGCATCATCACGAAGTACCCGAACTCGTCGTCACCCAGCGCGTGGCCGTCGATCTCGGCACTGATCAGCTTGGTGACGATGTCGTCGGCGGGGCACTTGCGGCGCTCCTCGGCCATGGCCATGCTGTAGCCGAGGATCTCGATGGCGGCCATCTCGCCGCTGTTCTCCTGCCCCGGTGTCTCGTCGTCGTAGCCGATCAGCCGGTTGGACCAGGCGAAGATCTTGCTCCGGTCCGCCTGGGGGACGCCGATCAGGTCGCTGATCGCCTGGAGCGGCAGTTCGCTCGCCAGGTCGATGACGAAGTCGCCGGTGCCGGACTCGACCGCGCCGGCCACGATGCACTCGGCCCGTTCGGTGAGGACCTGGCGCAGGTTGCCGATGGCACGGGGGGTGAACCCGCGGGAGACGATGCCGCGCATCCGGGTGTGCTGCGGCGGGTCCATGTTGAGCAGGATGATCCCCTGCATGTCGATGGACTCGCGCGGGGTGCCCTCCTTGAACCTGATCAGCGCGGTGTTCCTCGTGGAGGAGTAGACGTCAGGGGTCTTGGACACCGCCAGGATGTCGGCGTGCCTGGTGACCGCCCAGTAGCCCTCGTCGTCGAACCCGGCCGAGCCGCGGCGCTGGCTGACCCACCAGACCGGGGCGGCCCGGCGCAGTTCGGCCAGCTCCTCGCTGGGCACTCTGGTGGCGTAGATCTCGGGGTCGGTGAAGTCGAAGCCAGGCGGGATGTCCGGAACCGGCACGGCAGCCTCCTTGGCTGATAATGAAACGTGTTCTAGTTTTGATTGAATCACGGATCGCGGAGGTGGACCATGGGCACAGCGGTGATCGTCGAGGCGGCGCGGACCCCGGTCGGCAGGCGGAACGGCATGCTGTCGGGCATGCACCCGGCCGAGATCCTGGGCTGCGCGCAGACGGCCCTGCTCGGGCGGGCGGGCATCGACCCGTCGGCGGTGGAGCAGGTCGCGGGCGGCTGCGTGACCCAGGCGGGCGAGCAGACCGGCAACGTCACCCGGACGGCCTGGCTGCACGCCGGGCTGCCGGAGGCGACGGGCTGCCTGACGCTCGACGCCCAGTGCGGCTCGGCGCAGCAGGCCGCGCACGTGATCGCCGGGCTGATCGCGGCGGACGCGATCGGCGTCGGGATGGCGTGCGGGGTGGAGGCGATGAGCCGGACGCCGCTCGGGGCCGCGGTGCTCGGCGGCGAGAAGGGCATGCCCAAGCCTCCCTCCTGGTCCATCGACCTGCCGAACCAGTACGTCGGCGCCGAACGCATCGCCCAGCGACGCGGGCTGACCCGCGCCGACACCGACGCGTTCGGCCTCCGCTCTCAGACCCTAGCCCAGCAGGCGTGGGCCGAGGGGCGATTCGACCGGGAGGTCATACCAGTAAAAGCGCCCATACCGAACGAGGACGGTACTCGCGTCGTGGACCGGGACGAGGGGCTGCGGGCGACGAGCCTGGACGCGCTGGCCCGGCTCAAGCCGGTGGTCGAGGGCGGCCTGCA
>Ga0335085_10006830_pt1 | contig 17909 bp, 17 predicted proteins | sample Lox_Sample_45_FD_206712 | JGI IMG/M metagenome (GOLD analysis project Ga0335085, IMG submission 206712) | Soil microbial communities from Loxahatchee National Wildlife Refuge, Florida, United States - Lox_Sample_4.5 | ecosystem: Environmental > Terrestrial > Soil > Wetlands | place: USA...
GGCGATGATCCAGATGGCGAGCTCCAGGGTGACGCCGGGGATCTCCGCGAGCCGCTGGGCGGCGGTCAGCACGGCGGCGCCCGGGCCCGGGTGGGGGGAAGGGACGCCGCCGGCGGTGACGCCCCAGGCCTCCTCCATGGTGTCCATGTGCTCGCGGATGAGGTCGTCGACCCGCTTGACCTCCCGCTCGAGCATGGTGATGACGCGCAGGTGGATGCGGATCAGCTCGATGTGGTGCGGTCCGGGCATCATGCCCTCCAGGTGGGCGCGGACGCCGTCGCGGCCGCCCTTGACGTTGCCGTGCGCGAGTGCGGCCAGGACGGCGGGGTCGCGCTCGCCGTCGATGATGGCCTGCAGGATCTTCAGGACGGACTGGTTGCCGGCCATCTTCCCGACCGCAGACGACAGCCGGATCAGGGCGCCCTCGAGCAGCTTCTCCAGCCGCTGCCACTCCCGGGTCCGGTCGCGGGTCAGGTGCAGGCAGGTGCGGGTCAGGTCGCGCAGCGCCCGCACCGCCGGCGGCGGCACGAACGAGGCGCGCAGCAGGCCCATCTCCGCCAGGCTCTGAAGCGGGCTCTCATCCCAGGGAAACGCCGGCGTCACGGGCAGCCCGCCCTAAATCCTCCCAGACCGCCGCCGCCACGGGGCACATGCCGCACGCCGCAGACGGACCGCGCAGCGGCAGGGCCTTGCAGGCCCCGGCACCCCCCGGGGCGCCCCGGGAACAGCCCGCACCCGGACGCCCGGGCCGCAGCACAGAGCGGCAGCGACCCCTGCCAGACGCAGACCAGCAGCCCCGCGCCTAATTCATGCGGAACCGCGACCGGCCCCGCCGAGAAAGGCTCTGAAGCGTGACCCGCAACCGTCGCTCGTAGTCGCCGGGAGTGGGAGGGCGATCCGTCCCATCCCATATCTGCGTAGTCGGGAACTCGGGCCAGGAATGCTCGCGGTGTCGGTTCGCTGCTCGGCCGGGCAGGTGAGTTGTGTCTCACGGCTTGCACGGCCAATCAAGCTACGAGTCCGGTAACCCTTCCTGTAGCGCCTGCTACGTGTCAATCTCGGGAGGGTGCCTCGTCTCGGAGTGTACTGCTCAGACGTCACGAACTTCTCTGAACAGGTTGATGGATCCGCGGTCGGGCCACGAGGCGCTGGAGGCCGAATCCGGCACGCGCTACTTGAAGACACAACGGCGCTACCGGGGCCGAGTCGCCAAGCCACCCGAATGTCGGTGTACGGTCTCAGGACTTCCTTGACCGAGCGGATTCATGACCCCATCTTTGCCGTCTTCGATCCCGGGCTGTCGACGACCATCCCGTCCACGATCTCGATGCCAGCGCATTACGGATCGCAGTGAACACGCACCCTGGTGATCAAGATCCGTAGCCTGCCCGCGCGGTGGTTCACCTCCGTCTGGCCTGCTCGCAAGGCATGTGCTATCGAGCCATCGGCTGCGGCTATACCAGGCTGCGGATGCAGCGGTTATAGCAAGGGCCTATGGCGCCACAGTCGCCGTCGCTTTTGCCGGCACGCGCGGCCCGAGTGGACTTGCGGGTGAGGAAAGGCGGTCCGCTGCCTGGCCGACCACGGAAAGGACGAACACAATGGGCAAGACCAGGGACATCCGCGCGGCGGTCCAGGATGAGCTGATCTTCGCTCCGCTCGTGGACTCATCCGACATCCGGGTGGAAAACGGTGCAGGAGCTCTCGACCGGAACGCGTTGATCACCAACGACCGCGACGTCGTGGTCGACACCGACGCGCACACCGTCACGCTAAGCAGTTACGTGCGTAGCTGGGCCGAGCACGATGTGGTTATTGGTGCCGCCTGGATGACGCCCGCCGTCTGCGACGTCTACGACCAGCTCGACGTGACTGGCTGATGACGGCGCAGCGCCAAACCCGCCTCCCGGGTGCCACGGCCCCCGGGGCGGCGGCGGTGTTCACCTGCGGATTGTCCGGATACCGAAAAGTGTTCGGCCAGCAAGGCAAGGGGGCAGCTATGGTTTCAGGAAAATCCCGGAGAGCGGACCTCGGGAGAGGCTGGCCGCCGACGGCTCCAGCCAGGTACGCCGCGGGCGTTGTTCTCGCCCTCACCGGCGCCAGGCTGAACCCGGGCACTAATGTGCTCGCCTTGCTGGCCGCCGTAGTCTTGGCGGTCAGCTTCCTGGGTTTTCGCGCTATGCGGCGCATCCGACGAGCCGCCCGGACCTCCGCCGAGACGGCGGAGCGCGTGGCTGAGGCCGACCGGATGCGGGCGGGTCTGCTCGCCACGCTCGGCCATGACCTGCGCGCCCCGCTCGCCGCGGCGAAGGCGGCGGTGAGTGGGCTGCGTTCCACGGATGTCTTCCTGACCTCCGACGACCGAGGCGAGCTGCTGGCCGCCGCCGATGAGTCACTGGAGCGGGTTGCCCGCCTCGTGGCCGGCCTGCTGGATATGAGTCGGCTGGAAGCAGGGAAGCTGGCCGTGTTTCCCCGGCCGGTCGTGCTTGGGGACGCCATCGAGCGCGCGGTCGACGACGTTGGCCCGCAATCGGTCACGGTGCGCGTCCCGGCCGGCCTGCCCGAGGTCATGGCGGACCCGGAGCTCATGGAACGGGTCATCGTGAACCTTACCCGTAACGCCGTGCGGTACTCGCCGCCAGGGATACCGCCGGTGCTGACCGCCTGCTCGAACGGCGGCCGGGTGGAATTGCGCGTTATCGATAACGGGCCCGGCATCCCGGATTCTGACCGCGAACGAGCGTTCCTGCCGTTCCAGCGGCTCGGCGACACGAGCGGGTCGCCCGGCGTCGGGCTAGGCCTCGCGCTGTCCCGCGGGCTCACCGAGGCGATGGGCGGCACCTTGGCCCCGCACGAGACGCCGGGCGGCGGTCTGACCATGGTCATCTCACTGCCAGGCGCCGGGCCAACGGCACGGGCCGACGGCCGTGAGCCCATCGGCACCAAGCTGTCAGGTATGTCGTGGCCCCATACAGGGGACAGGAAATCATCAGCATTCAGCTCGTAGGGCTGGTCCCCCTCACCCGCCACGCCGAAATCGTGCTGGAGATCGGGCCGTACGTCCCCCCGCATCTGTCCTACGCCTTCCCGCCCGGCACCTGACTCTGCCGGAGCCAGGCCCCGCGATCCATGAGGCACGGGCCTGGCTTGGTCACGCCCCTGCCATGGCCAGCGCGTGCGGCCCGAGGGTGAATTCCGGGTCGATCTGGCCCGCCAGGTCCTCGCCCGCGGCGGCGTTAGCCCAGGCGCGGGCGTTCCTGCGGTGGAATTCCGCAGCCTGGGCGGTGTACCTGGCCCAGTCCCTGGGCTGCGCGTCGAGCCGGTCCCGGAGAACCCCGAGCGCGCCCACGGTAGCGGGGCTCAGGTCGTCCAGGCGGAACGGGCGGCCCTGCTCCATGGCCCGGACCGCTGGCTCGTGGCCGAAGCAGGCCAGCAGGTCCCCGGCGGCGTGCTCGCGCAGGAAACTCGCGTCCTGCGGTCCCTGCACCTTGTTCCCGGCCACGGCGAGGGCGGTGTCGTAGCCGGCGGAGTAGCGCTGCCACTGACGGTAGACGCTGATGCCCTTGCGGGTGGGCTCGGCGACCAGGATGGTCAGGTCGAAGCGGGTGAACAGGCCGGAGGCGAACGAGTCGGCGCCGGCGGTGCAGTCGACGACCACGTACTCGCCGGGCCCGTCGATCAGGTGGTTGAGGTACAGCTCCACCGCGCCTGTCTTGGCGTGGTAGCACGCCACGCCCAGGTCTTCCTCATCGAAGGGGCCGGTGGCGAGCAGCCGGGCACCGCACGGGGCGACCGTGCCGAGCGCGTGGACGGGGTCAGGGCCGCCGTGCCGCAGCAGCCGGGAGCCGCGTCCGGGCGGGGTCGTCTTGACCATGGCGGCGGCCGAGCTGATTCGCGGGTTGGTGCCGCGCAGGTACTCCTTGATCTGCGTCAGGTGCGCGCCGAGCGGCGGGGGTTCGCTGGTGCCGAGGGCCTCGGCCAGGTGCTGGTTGATGTCTGCGTCGATGGCGACTACCGGCAGCCCCTGGGCGGCCAGGTACCGCACGAACAGCGACGACAGGGTGGTCTTGCCGCTGCCGCCCTTGCCGGCGAACGCGATCTTCATTGCTTCCCCGCTCCGTTTGGCGAGCCTGATGGTCACAACAGCCAGTGCCCATCATATTGAAATGGTTGTCATTTTCATGAAGGATGGACTGTGTAACCAGACCGTGACGGAGAAGGGACCTCACCATGTCGCTAGCAGTACCTGCGGACCTGCTCGGCCAGGCACGGCGCGGCGAGGTGGACGACGCCGCGTTCCTGGACTGCGTCCGCACCTCGCTGCCGTACGCCTGGAACCTGATCGCCGGCCTCGTCACCGACCTCGAAGCCGCCGGCAGTGAGTTCACCGATAACCAGGTGCCGCCGCCCGATGAGGCGGCGCGCGGCCAGCTGCTGCGGCTGATGGCCAGCGACGCGATGCGCGCCGCGGTCGAGCGGCACTACGGCGTTCGGCTGGCGCTCCAGAACTGCCACCGCGCCGCCGTCTTCCGCCCGGCGGCGACGGCCGCGCTCGCCGAGTTCACCTCGTCCCGATCCCAGCTCCTGAACCAGAGCCCCGAGCTCGTCGACTGCTAGGGAGATCAAAATCCCTCCTCCGAACGGGTGGCGGTTGCACTTACGGCCCGCCATCCGGTCGGAGGAGCGGGCCGGCCCGGTAGGGAACCAGGCCCCCGTTCGGATCACTGGACCGTACTGAGCGGTGGTACGGGGCGCGGGGCGGCCGCGCGCCGGCGGACGGCGGCCCAGGCCTGGCCGAGCAGGAAGAACCCGGCGGCGATGACGCCGACGTAGAACCCGAGCGGCCAGTTGGTGCGGTAGGACAGTGCGATCCCGGCCCAGACGGCGTGCGCGATCATCACCCGCTGCTGCTCGCCGCCGGACAGTTCCCCGACCCGGGCATCGGCGTACGCCTCGGCGCCGACCGCCCGCAGCGCCCCATCGACCAGGTCCCTTCTGGCCGCGGATGGCAGCGGAAAGCCGAGCCGGTTCCCGTCGATGCCGAGCGCGACCACGTCACGGGCGCGCAGCGGCATGTCGGGGTCGATGGACAGCTTCTGCGGCACGTACCCGATCAGCCGCCCGCCGCCCCGCTGGGGCCGGGGCCCGCCGTTGAGCAGGACCCGGCCCGCCGTGGGGGCCTGCAGGCCGAGGATGACCTTCAGCAGCGTGGTCTTGCCCGCGCCGTTGGGGCCGATGAGCCCGGTGAACTCCCCGGCCCGGACGGCGAAGGAGACGTCGCGCAAGATCTCCCGGCCGCCCAGCCGCACGCCGATCCCCTCCAGCCGCAGGAGCTCCTGCTGGTCCTGGCCGGTCATCAGAGTTTCTCCGTTGAGACCTTGCTGGTCACGGCCTTGTTCAGGGCGTTGACCTCGGCTTCCATCCAGGTCTGGTAGGTGTAGCCGGGGGTCGGCATGGTCTCGTAGACGCCGACGACGGGGATGCCGTTCTCGTTCGCCAGCTTGATGAACGATTCGGTGAGCGAGTCGGTGACCTGCTGGTTGTAAAGGAACACCTTGACCTTGTGCTGGGTGAACAGGGAGTTCTCGAGGGCCGTGCCCTGCGGCGAGGGGTCGGTGCCGTTCATGATGTCGGCCTGGAACGCCCAGGGAGTCAGGTTGTCGGCCCCGGCGGCCTGCAGCATGTAGTCGGCCACCGGCTCGGTCGTCGCGACGGGGGTGTTCGGGTACTTGGCCTTGAACGCCGCGATGGCGCCGGTCCACGCGCCCAGGCTGGTGATGAACGAGGCCGCGTTGGCCTTGTAGTAGGACGCGTGCGCGGGGTCAATCTGCGCCAGGTCGGCCGCGATCGCGTTGGCCACCGCGGGCATCGTGGTCGGCTTGTACCACAGGTGCGGGTTGGGCGTGCTGTCGGGCAGGCCGAGGAGCTGCTGGACGTTGACCACCTTGCGGCTGTCGCTCGGGTCGGCGTTCTCGATGGTGGTGGCCCAGTCGTCGTAGCCGACGCCGTTCTGCACGACGAGTTGGGCCGCGGTGACCTCCCTGGCGACCGCCGGGCTTGCCTCGAACGTGTGCGGGTCGGTGTTCGGGTTGCTCATGATCGACGAGGCCTGCACGTACTTGCCGCCGACCTGGCCGATGACAGAGGCGTACTCGTTCTCGGCCCCGATCGCCGTGATCTTGGTCGTTGACGCCGCGTCGGCCGTCGAACCGCCGCCGGCCGCGCTCGATGACGATGAGCAGGCGCTCGCCAGCAGGGCGGCTGCCAGGGGCAAGGGCAACGGCGAGGACGCCGGAGCGGGTTCGCATGACCTTGTACTCCCGGTTTGGGGTAAGTGCCGCCGGGCGGCACTTAGTTGAAAACGAATACCGTTATGGTAATCATTTCCAATAAGTCGGCGCAAGCGGCTTGGCGCGAATCGCGCCGACGGGACGTCGCCGCCGGCGGCGTCCCGAGCGGCTCGGCCCGCCGGTACCGCACGGACTCAAGCCGGGGGAGGCCGGATGCGGCAGCCGCAGGGAACAAGGGTCCGCTACAGCAGGCAGGCCGCGGCGGTCATCGCGGTCATGTCCGGGATGCCCGCCTTCAGCGGCGCCCGGCATATCCGGGAGGCCGTGCACCGGGCCGACGGCCGGCTTCACCCACCCCATCACCTGCCGCGTCTGCGGGCGGACGGCCGAGGTCGACGGGCGCGAGCTCTGGGAATGGGCCCGCCATGCGCTCCCGGCCAAGGAGGAACCCATCGGCACCCCGCGCCCCGCTGCGGACACCGCGCCGCCCACGCCGGCCGACAGCGCCGGGTTCCTGATGGCCCGCGCGGGCGGCCGCGCCATCCGCGGCCTCAACCGCACGCTCGAGCCCTTCGGCCTGCGCAGCCGCCACCACGCGGTGCTGATGGCCGCGGCGAGGCACGGCAGCCTGCACGGCATCGACCCCAGCGTGGTCGTCGCCCTGGTCGACGACCTCCAGCAGGCCGGCTACGTGCGGCGCGACCCTCACCCCGCGGACCGCCGCACCCGTCTGGTCGTCCTCACCGGCGCCGGCCAGAACGCGTTCACCCGCGCCAGCGTCCTGGCCACCCAGGTGGACGACGAGATCCTCGCCCCCCTCAGCGCCGCCGAGCGCGCTACCCTTCGCACCCTGCTCGCCCGCATCGCCTTGGCGGACTGATGAGGTCCCGCGCGGAGCTAGTGACCGCCTCATCCGTGAAACGGACAGTCAGCCAAGCGCGGCGACGACTAGGCACACTACGTCACAGCGGAGTGCGGACGCCTTTCCGTGGCTACGGGTTGCTGTTTTTCCTAGTCCGAACGGACCGTTCCGCCTCCCTCACCAACCCGATTCGCGTCCCCAGTTAACTCACCGGCCTCCAGTAGGCGATGTCATGTCGGGTACTCCACCGCCCGAGGTTGATTTAGGCCAGGGGCGGGCGGGTTTGTTCTAGCGGCATGCGGACCTCGACGGCGGAGCCCTGTCGGGGCGGGCTGTGCAGCGTGATCTGACCGCCCAGCGCCTCGACCCGGTCCCTGAGCCCGACCAGGCCGGAGCCGTGGCCGAAGTCCGCGCCGCCGCGTCCGTCGTCGCTGACACGGACCCGGAGAACGCCATCGCTGGCAACCACCTCGACCTTTGCGACGGAGGCGCAGGCGTGCCTGGCCGTGTTGGTCAGGGCCTCGGACACTACGTAATAGGCGGCGATCTCGACTGGGCCGGGCGGCCGCTGCGCCACTTGGACGTGCAGGTCGACCGGGACGGTGCAGCGGCGGGCCAGTGCCTGCAGCGCCGGGCGCAGCCCGCTCTCGCCCAGCACCGCCGGGTGGATGCCGCGGCCGATCTCGCGCAGTTCCTCGAGCGCGGCCTCCAGCCCGGCGGCCACGCCATCCAGCCGCGCTGCCAGGCCGCCGGCCCCGGGCGGTGCCATCGTCTGGGCCTCCCGCAATTGCAGGGCGAGAGTGACCAGTCGCTGCTGTGCCCCGTCGTGTAGGTCGCGTTCGATGCGGCGCCTGGCCGCGTCGGCGGCGGCGACGATGCGGGCGCGGGAGGCGGCCAGCGCCGCCTGTGCTTCGGCGTTGGCGATCGCCGTGCCAACCAGTTCGGTGAAGGCGGCCAGCCGCACCTCGGTGTCCGCCGGCATGAACAGCGTGTCCGCCGATCCCACGGTCACCACGCCCCACAGTCGGCCCTCCACCCTGATCGGCACGCCGGCCGCCGAGCGGAAGCCCCAGCGGCGACCGGCGTCGCCGAACATTCCTGAAGAGTCGTCGTAGCCGTCGACCCGCGCGGGGTGCCCCGTCTGGTGCACCAGCGTGGCCACGTTCCGGCCGCCGAGGCTGAGCCGGTCGCCGACCGCTATAGGCACGGGGGTGTTCGTGCTGGTCCACATGCCAACGACGGTTGCCATGCCGCCAGAGTCGTACCGGCTCAAAGCCGTGAAGTCGGCGCCGAGCAGCCGCCCGATGTCCTCGGCGACCGCGGCGAACACCTGCTCCGGCTGCGCCGCCCTGGCGACCAGGGTCGCTACCCGGCGCAGCGCGGCCTGCTCCTCAGCGTAGCCGCGCAGTTCCACCCGTGCCTCAGCGTTGGCAATCGCGGTGCCGATCAGCTCGGTAAAACCCGCCGCACGAGCCTCGGCGTCCGCCGGCAGGCGCTCCTCGCGAGTGGATGCGACGGTCAGGACGCCCCATAGCCGTCCCTCGACGGTGACCGGCGCGCCGACCGCCGCGCGGAATCCCCAGCCGTGCCCGACATCGGCGACCGCGCCGGTGGCGTCGCCGTAGTCGTCCACCCGTGTCGGCCTGCGGGTCCGGAAGACCACCGTGGCCGTGTTCTCCCCGCCGAGCTTCGCCCGGGTGCCCACCGTGAAGGCCATAGCGGTGCCGGTGCTGCGCCACGCGCCGAGAACCGTCATCATACTGTCCGGCTCGTACCGGCCCACGGCCGTCAGGTCGGCGCCCAGCAGCCGCCCGGCTTCGGCGGCGACCGCTGCGAACACCTCTTCGGGCGGCGCCCCGCCGGCGACCAGGGTCGCCACCCGGCGCAGCGCGGCCTGCTCCTCAGCGTAGCCGCGCAGTTCCACGCGGGCCTGGGCGTTGGCGATCGCGGTGCCGATCAGCTCGGTGAAGCCGGCCAGCCGCGCCTCGGCGTCCGCGGGCAACGGCACGCTCGTGGCTGATACGAGCATGACGCCCCACGGCCGGCCCTCAACGCTGATCGGCGCCCCGACGGCCGAGCGGATGCCGAGTTCGTGGACGACGTCGGCGATTGGCCCTGCGGCCTTGGAGAAGTCGTCGATGCGTGCCGGCCTGCCGGTCTGGTAAACCAGCGTGCTCACGTTCTTGCCGCCCAGCGGCTTGCGGCCGCCGTCCCAATCGTCGCCGGTCGCACTCCAGAGCGCGACGTACGTCATCGTTCTGTCTGGGGTGTACCGGGCCAGGGCTGTCACGTCAGCGTCCAGCAGCCGTCCGACCTCGGCGGTGACTGCGGCGAACACCTCCTCCGGCGGCGTCCCCCGGGCCACGAGCACCGCCACCCGGCGCAGCGCGGCCTGCTCTTCGGCAATCCGGTCGCCTGGTCGGGTATCCATCAGAGCCTCCGCCTGGCGGCAGCAAAGCCGCCTCCCGTCCCAGGCTACGGCTATGTCAGCCATCGAGCACGCCGAGTCAGCACGGTGATCTCATCAGGGGGCTTGATGCGTCGTGCCTCCAGGAGGACCTGCTGGCCGTCCACCACGGTAATTCCGGCGTTCTGCAATGCGCAGCCTCGGGCGCTCAGGTGCCGTTAGGCGAGCAGGCCGCGGAGGACGATGTCCAGCATGCTGTCGATCTGGTCGGGGAGGCTGAACGGGGGCGGCTCGGCCGCGATCCAGCGCAGCACGGTGGAGAAGTACCCGATGGCCAGGATGACGCCGGCCTGCGCGGCGTCGGCGTCGGGCCGGACCTCCCCGGTCTGCCTGCCCCGCTCGATGAGCCGGGCGAGTTCCACGTCGAGCATCGGCTGACGGAACAGGGCGCCGTGCCGGGCGGCGGCGTCCATCAAGACGGCGCTTTCCTGCCGGGCGTTCAGGTTGATCTTGGCCATCTCGCCCAGGTAGCACCGGAGCTGGTCGGCGACCGGCTGGTCCGCGGCCTGCTCGCGGCGGAGGATCTCGGCGACCCGGGCGCGGCGGTGAACGCCCCATTCCTCGAGGAAGCTGATCTTCTGCGGGAAGTGGTAGAACACGGTGGCCCGGGCGACGTCGGCCCGCTCGGCGATGTCGTCCATCGTCGTCGCGGTGAAGCCCCGCTCAAGGAACAATGAGACCGCGGCCGTGAACAGGCGTTCGCGCACCTCTAGCCGGCGCCGTTCCCGCCGCCCGCCGCCCGGCACCCGCCCGGGAGCCGGGCCTGTCCCGGCTGGCGACGGAGCGCTCGGCTGAGCCGTCGCATCTTGCTCGTCAGCGATCGCGCCGGCGCCCGGGATGCGCTCATTGCCTGGCATTCCCCTAGTAAAACATGCCGGTGCCGGCTCTTGACTGCTTGCACGCAACGTCGTACCGTCCTTTCCATACTCAAGTCTGATTATAGATCTCAGTATGGATAGTTGGTCTAGCCCGCCGGACGGGCCGGACGAAGGCCGCGGGACACGCGCGGACAGGAGGCGAGGGCGATGCTGCCCTTCAGCGCAAGACGTCACAGATACGGCGCTCCCGACAGGCCGGAGACCTGGCCCGGCGCGACGCGGCCGAGGCTCACCGTCACCGGCATGTCGAAGACATTCGGCCAGTCCCGGGTGCTCGACCAGGTGTCGCTGAGCATCATGCCGGGCGAGGTACACGCCCTGATCGGGCATAACGGATCGGGCAAGTCAACCTTCGTCAAGGTGCTGGCCGGCTTCCACGCCCCGGATCCGGGGTGCGCCGTCATCGTGGACGGGGAGCGGCTGCGGATGCCGGCGCGGGCGGCGGAGCTGAGCGCGGGCAGTATCACTTTCGTGCACCAGGATCTCGGGCTGGTGGATGGGCTCTCGGTCACCGAGAACTGCCTGGTCGGCCGGTTCACCGCGGAGCGGTTTACCCGCCGGATCGACTGGGCGGCCGAACATGAGCTGGTGCGGGCCATCCTTGCCGGGCTGGACAGCGACCTCGACCCGCGGGCCCTGGTCGGCGGGCTGTCGGCGGCCGACCGGACCACCGTCGCGATCGCCCGGGCGGTCGCCGGGCGGCGGCACGGCAGTGGCCTCATCGTCCTGGACGAGGCCACCAGGGCGCTGCCCCGCCCGGCGCAGGAGCACCTGTACGGGCTGATCGAGGGCGTCGCCGCCAGCGGCGGGTCGGTGCTGCTGATCACGCACCGCGTCGGCGAGGTACGCCGGCTCGCCGACCGGGTATCGGTCCTGCGCGATGGCAAACTGGCTGCCAGCTGCCTGGCCACTTCCGCCCTCGACGAGGCGGGGCTTGGCCAGTTGCTCGCCGGCCGGCGAGACGGTGCGGCGTCGAGCGCGCTTTCCCCGCCGCACACCGCGGCGCCGCCCGAGCCGGCGGTTACCGTGACCGTCGCTGGCGGATCCGGCGCCGGGGAAACCTGTGCCCGGGTCGAGGGGCTGTCCGGCGTGGCGCTGGATGGCGTCGGCTTCGAGGTGCGGCGGGGCGAAGTGCTCGGGGTCACCGGGTTGATCGGCTCGGGAGCCGACGAACTGCCCGCCTTGCTGTCGGGGGCGCACCGGGCGGCGGCCGGGCTGCTGACCGTGCCCGCAGGGACGATCGACTTGTCCCGGCGTGCGCTGCACCGCTGCCTGGACGCCGGAGTGGTTCTGGTGCCGGAGCGGCGGGACAGCGACGGGCTGGCCCTGAAGCTCAGCGTCCGGGAGAACCTGGCGCTGCCGCTGGTGCGGCGGCACAGCAGGCCGTGGAAGGTGCGCGGCGGCTGGGAAGACGAGCTCGTCCGGCGCTGCACCGGTGAGCTGGACATCCGCGCGCCCGGCGGCCCGGACCGGGTCGGCCAGCATCAGGTGGACCAGCTGAGCGGCGGCAACCGGCAGAAGGTGCTGTTCGGCAAGTGGCTGGCCACCGGCCCCCGGCTGCTGGTACTGCACGAACCGACCCAGGGCGTGGACATCGGGGCCAGGGCGCAGCTGCTCGGGCTGATCCGGCATGCGGCCGCCGGCGGCGTCGCCATCGTCATGGCCTCGATCGAGGCGGAGGATCTGGCCGCCGTCTGCGACCGCGTCCTGGTCGTGCACCGCGGGCGCATCACCGCGGAACTGGCTGGCCCCTGCACGGCCGAAGAGATCATCCGGCACACCTACGCCGAGCCGGTCCGGCAGGAGCCGGGCGCCGCGGACGGCAGCGTGGCATCGCACAAGAATGAGCAGACGGAGGTTCCCCGATGACCGAGCAGCCCACCACCATTCCGGCCCCGGATCCGGTGGCGGCATCCCGGCGCCTGATGGCGGTTTCGCCCCGGTCAGGCAGGCCTGGCCGCCGGGCCTGGCTGACGTGCGGCGGATCCGCCCGGTACGGGCCCGGTTTCGTGTCGCGGTGGGCCATCCTGGGCGTCTGGGCGGCCATGGCCGGGGTGTACGCGGCCGTCGAGCCGCACCAGTTCTTGCAGGTCGGTACCGTGCAGACGATCTTCGGCTCGCAGGAGGCGCTGGTGTTCATCAGCCTGGGCCTGCTCGCTACCCTGATTGTCAACGAATTCGACCTGTCGTTCGCCTCGATGCAGGGCCTGGCCGCGACGCTGGTGCCGGTGCTCGTGGTAGAGCACGGCTGGAACCCGATCGCCGCCAGCGCCGTAGCTATCCTGGCCACGTTGACGGCCGGGGCCGTGAACGGGTTCCTCGTGGTCAAGGCGGGGGTTGACCGGATCGTCGTCACCCTGGGCATGGCCAACGTCCTGCTCGGGCTCGCGCTCGCGCTCGCCAACCTGTCCACCGTCAGCGGCCTGTCGCCGGGGTTCGCCCGGCTGGCCAACCAGGAAATCCTCGGCCTGCCTGTCTCCTTCTACTACGGGCTCGCCGCGACACTCGGCTTCGCCTACGTGCTGCGGTTCACCCCGCTCGGCCGGCACATCGCGTTCGTGGGCGCCAACCGGGAGGTCGCCCGCCTGGCAGGGGTGCGGGTGGACCGGATCCGGTTCGGCTCCTACGTCGTTTCCGGGCTGTTTTCCGGGATCGGCGGCGTCCTGCTGGTGGCATCCGTCGGCGGGTACGACCCCACCTCCTCGGTGATCTACCTCCCGGCCGGCATCACCGCCGTGTTCCTCGGCATGGCCGCGGTCCGGCCCGGCCAGTTCAACCCCATCGGCATGTTCATCGGCGTCTACCTGCTCGCCACCGGAGTGCTGGGCCTCCAGCTCCTCGGCTACACCGGGTGGGTTGAAGACGTGTTCTACGGGGCGGTGCTCATCGTCGCGGTCACCGTGTCCGCGCTGCTCCGACGCCGCACCGCGTAATCACCGCGCCACCTAATCACCGCGCCAGCCAGCCGCCTCCGTCGGCACTGGAACGCGGACCCATGACCGTGCCTCTACTCGCACGAGCCGAGGCTTTCACGACCAGGAGGGGATCCATGTTCTCGCTACCGGCCTTTCCCGCATCCAGACGAACCCGGATTGCGCTTTCCGCGGCTGCCGCGCTCGCTGCCGCCCTGCTGGCGGGCTGCGGCAGTTCCGGCACCACGACCAGCACGCAGGCTCCCGCGCCGACCGCGTCGGCCGCGCCCGGGGTACAGCGTGCGGCGGCGCTGGTAACCCAGTTCGAGCACACCACCGACTACCGGCCCGCGGGCAGCCCGCTGACCGGCGTGCGCGCGGCGCTGGCCGGCAAGACCGTCTACTACGTGCCGATCGTTCAGCAGGTGCCCATCTTCCCCGTGGTCGAGGCGGGACTGGGGCAGGCGCTGGCCAGCGTCGGCGCCCGGCTGCACGTGTGCGACGGCGGGGCCAGCCCGGCCACCGCGACCGCATGCCTCAACCAGGCCATCGCCGACGGCGCCGCGGCCGTGGTCACCGACTCGATCCCGTTCGGCTTCGCCGAGCAGGGGTTCCTCTCGCTGGAGAAGCACCACATCCCCGTTCTCCTGGGCGATGAGCCGCCGGTCGGCGCTGCCGGAACTCCGACGGAGGGGACGGACCAGCTGGCGTTCCTGGAAACCAACCAGACCCGGGCGATGTCGCTGTCCGCCGACTGGATCATTTCCCATTCCCAGGGCAAGGCAGACGTGCTCGTCGTCGAGGTTACCGACAGCCCGCTCACCGTTCAGGCGATAACGCAGGGCGCGCTGGTCCAGTTCCGCACGCTGTGCCCGGGGTGCACCGTGCACACCATCACGACCTCTACCGCCAATCTCTCCAGCCTGCCGTCCGCGGTCAGCTCGGCCCTGCTCAAGGACCGGAATATCGGCTATGTGTTCTCTGAGTTCGACACCGACGTGCAGGCCGCGCTCGGCGGGGTCGTGCAGAGCGGGTTCGCCAGCAAGGTGGTCGGCGTCAGTTCCATGGGAATCCTCGGCTCGCTGCAGATGCTCCATTCCAGCAACTTCCTGTATGAGGACACCGGCTCGGACGGGATCCTGCTGGGCTGGCAGTACGCCAACCAGGCGTTCCGGATGATCCTGCACCAGCCCGTGCTGCAAACCGAAGACATACCGCAGCGCGTCTTCACCAGGGACAACGTCGGCTCGCTTGACCTGACCCCGGCCGGCCAGCTGTCCGGCGCCTGGTACGGCGCCACCGGGTTCAAGACCGCGTTCGAAAAGCTGTGGGGCGCGAGCTGATGCGCTTCGCCACCTACCGCCACCCTGGCGGCCCCCGGCGGCTCGGTGTCCTCGTCGGCGGCCTGATCCACGGCTGCCCGCCCGGAGCCGGCCTCCCCGCCATACTCGCCGACCCTGGCCAGCTCCGTGCGGCCGGGGAGCAGGCGATCGCCCATCCCGCGGAGATCGTCGACCCGGCGGACGTGACCCTGGACGCGCCGGTCCCTGTGCCCCCGTCGGTGCGCGACTTCCTGGCCTTCGAGCAGCACCTTGCCACCGTATCCGGCCGCCATCCCGATCCCGACTGGTACAAGCTGCCGGTGTTCTACTTCAGCAACCCGGCGGCGATCACCGGCCCGGACGCCGACATCCCGGTCCCGCCGGGCTGCCTGCAGTTCGACTACGAGCTGGAGGTAGCGGCAGTCATCGGCCGGCCCGGCCGGAACCTCAGCCCTGCCGAGGCGCAGCAGCACATCGCGGGCTACTTCGTCCTCTGCGACTTCACCGCCCGCGACATCCAGGCCCGGGAGATGCGCCTGCTGCTCGGCCCGGCCAAGGGGAAGGACACGGCCACGTCGTGCGGCCCGTACCTGGTGACGGCGGACGAACTCGAGCCGTACCGGTCAGGGGACGCGTATGACCTGGGAACCACGGTATGGGTCAACGGCACCCGCTACTCGACCGGGAACCTGACGTCGATGTACTGGAGCTTCGCCGAGCTGGTTTCCTACGCCAGCCGCGGCACCCAAGTCGTGCCGGGCGACATCATCGGGTCCGGGACCGTCGGCGGCGGCTGCATCCTGGAACTGTCCCGGCTGCACGGCGCCGAGCGCTACCCCTGGCTGAAACCCGGCGACGAGCTCGTCATCGAAGTCGAGGCGCTCGGCAGGCTCACCCACCGCGTAGTGGACGGACCGCCGTTGCACCCGCTGCGGTCCGAGGCGGCCGCTGGGAGCGCGACGTGACCGGCGCGCTGCAGGAGATAGCCCCCGGCGTCTTCGCCTACGTCCAGCCGGACGGCTCCTGGTTCATCAACAACACCGGTTTCATCACCGGCCCCGACGGCGTCCTCGCGATCGACAGCTGCGCGACCGAGGCACGCACCCGCGCCTACCTCGCCGCCATCCGCACAGTCACCACCGCGCCGGTCGCCGCGCTGGTAAACACTCACCACCATCCCGACCACACCAACGGCAATGGCGCGCTCGGCGCAGCCGCGGTCATCGCCCACACGAAATGCCGGGATCAGCTGGCCCGCGCCGCGGGGCCGCCCCCAGCCGGCTTGTTCGGCGCGGTGGACTGGGGAAACATCACCCCCGTGCTGCCGGGCATCTGCTTCGACAGCCGCCTGGACCTGTACGCCGGCGACCGCCGGGTCGAGCTCCTGCACTTCGGCACCCCCGCGCACACCACCAACGACATCGTCGTCTGGCTGCCGCAGGACCGCGTCCTGTTCGCCGGCGACCTGGCGTTCAACGGCGGCACCCCCTTCGCGCTGTCCGGCTCTATCGCGGGATGGCTCGAAGTGCTCGGCGCACTGGGCCAGCTTGCCCCGGCCGTCGTCATCCCCGGTCACGGCGCTCCAGGCGGCCCAGGCGTACTCGAGGAAACGGGCAGCTACCTGGAATTCGTCCAGGACGCGGCCGCGAAGGCGCACGCGGCGGGGATGACCCCGCTGGAGGCCGCCGCCGAACTTGACCTCGGCCGCTACGCCGCACTGACCGACAGCGAACGGATCGTCGGGAACCTGCACCGGGCATACGCCGAACTCAACGGCCGCGAGCGCGGCAGCCCGATCGACGACGCCCAGTGCTTCACCGACATGGTGACCCTCAACGGCGGCGCACCCCTGCGATGCATGGCGTGACCGGCGGGCTTATCGTCAGTCAGGCGGGGGGCTCGGCCAGCATCCCACTTCCACGTCCGGGTGATGAAGGTCGACAGTGACGGGCAGAGCGCGGCGGGGCGGTGTAGCGTAGAAGCGCATCTGCCGGCAAAGGTTGCAGGAGCCGCGCTTGCAAGTGTCGCGGCGCCCGCATGAAGTGCCGGGTTCCAGCGCCACCCGTGTGCCGATGCGGGCAGCACCTGCGGCAATCCCGGCAGCCACGATGACAGCGGACACCTCGTGGCCCAGTGCAAGCGGTGCCTCGACCACGAAGTCGCCAATTCGTCCGCTCTTGTAGTAGTGGACGTCGGATCCGCAGATCCCCACGCTGGACACCCGGATAAGCATCTCGCCGGGGCCCGGCCGAGGTACCGGCCGGTCCTCCAGGAACATCTCCCGGGGCCCGCGCAGCACCGGAGCCCGCATCATCCGAGGGATCGGTATATCGGCGAACCTGATCATGACCTCAGGTAGCGGGGGCAACGTCCTTCGAGCCGGCCTGACGCTCAGTCAGCTCGGCGTCGGAGACGTCCAGCGCGGCGCCGATCGCCTCGGCCTGGGTTCCAAGGACTGCAGGGAGGATTTCCGCTGCGCCGATGAGCGCTGAACGGGCACCCAGTGCGCGCGTGACCGCCGAGCGCATGAATGCGGCTCCGATTCCTGTTCCCAGGGTGAGGAAGAGCGCGTCTGGGCGGTCCCTGGCCGCGCCCTGGGCGCTTTCGGCGACCGCGAAGGCGCGCGCGTCGTTAATGAGGGCCGCGGGCATAAGGGCGAGCTGGCTCAGGGTGTCCATCAGCGGGAACCCGTCCCAGTCCCCTGCCACGTTGGGGATGACTTTCGTCCGCTTCATGTCGGGGGTCAGGTGGCCGGGGACGGCGACTCCGAGCCGGGCGGTGGACCGTTCTCGCGCGATGGCGGCAATTGCCGCCGTGACAGCACTGGGCCCGTCACCCGGTGTCGGGAGGGAGCCTGCCGCGGCAAGCCCGCCGTTGACGAGGTGGACCCACTTGATGTTCGTGCCGCCGATGTCAGCTCCCAGCACCCCCGCGGGGGCCTCAGCAAGGCTCATGCTCGCGCCCCTTCGGCTTCAGGCCGGGGAAGCCGGGTCGCGGCCAGCGTCAGGGCGGTGACCGCTGTGAAGTCCCGCGACCGGAGGAGATCAGGCGTAACCATCCAGCTGCCGCCCACGGCGATGACTGCGGGCAGCTCCAGCCAGGTGGCCCCAGCCGGTGATGCACCTCCAGCTCGTTCGCCAGGCTCATCACCCGCACCGCCAGCGGCAGCGCCTCTCCC
>Ga0335085_10006831_pt1 | contig 17909 bp, 14 predicted proteins | sample Lox_Sample_45_FD_206712 | JGI IMG/M metagenome (GOLD analysis project Ga0335085, IMG submission 206712) | Soil microbial communities from Loxahatchee National Wildlife Refuge, Florida, United States - Lox_Sample_4.5 | ecosystem: Environmental > Terrestrial > Soil > Wetlands | place: USA...
GCGGCAAAGACGAAAAACTAGAACGGTACACGATCGAAGGCCTCATCTGGGGCCGCGAGACTCTGTGGTTCGATTCCAGTCGCAACCTGGTCTCCGCCATCACCACCGATGCCGAGTTCGATCACTTCGAGGCGATCCGCGAAGGCTACGAAGCCGCCTTGGGAGATTTCGTCTCCCGTGCCGGAACCGACGGCATGAGCGCTCTCGCTGAAATGTCGAAAGGAATCCCCGGCAGTCATGCGTCCACACTCGCGATTGTGGGCGCTACGTTGATCGATGGTACGGGTGCGGCTCCCGTTCCAGACTCAGTCGTCGTCATTGAAAACGGCCGCATCTCGGCCGCTGGCCCGCGTGCAAATGTAATGATCCCCCACGACGCCAAAGTCATTGACGCTCAGGGCAAAACGATCCTCCCCGGCCTCTGGGACATGCACGCGCATTTCGAGCAGGTCGAGTGGGGCCCCATCTATCTCGCTGCTGGAGTGACGACGGTCCGCGACTGCGGCAACGAATTCGAATTTATCACTTCCGTTCGCGATGCCATCGCTGAAGGCCGAGGGCTTGGACCTCGCCTGCTGCTCGCCGGGTTCGTCGATGGGACCAGTCCCATGGCAATCGGAACAGCGCGCGCCGACACTCCCGAGCAGGCTCGTCAGTGGACCGATCGCTACCACGAAGCCGGTTTTCAGCAGATGAAGATCTACAGTTCGGTCAAACTCGAAGAGATCAAGGCCGTCGCCGTTGAAGCTCATCGTCTCGGCATGACGGTCACTGGGCACATTCCAAACGGGATCAACGCTTATCAGGCCATCGAAGCCGGACAAGACCAGATCAACCACATCCAGTACATCACCGACATCATGCACGCGGCTCTGCCGGAAAACGCCTCGCGCGCCGATCGCAGAAAAGCCATCATGAATCTCGATCTGAATTCACCAGAAGCGCAGAAGGCGATCGCATTTCTCAAGGAGCACCACACCGTGGTCGATCCCACCATTGCGCTGTTTGAACTCTTCGGCGCGACCACGGCCAGGCCTCCCGCCAGCTTCGAACCCGGTATCAACAAGATCCCCGCAGAACTCTCGCAGCAACTCTCTGATGTCGGCCCGCCGAACGAGAACACAGAAATTGGCGACAGGATGTTCAAGAAAGACGTGGAAACTGTTGGTGCGCTTCATCGGGCAGGAATCCCGATCGTCGCTGGAACCGATCAGGCGGTTCCCGGTCACAGCCTGCATCGCGAAATCGAACTTTACGTGCAAGCCGGATTCACACCCATGGAGGCCATTCAAGCGGCGACGATCGTTCCCGCTCGCGCCATGGGACTCGAGAAAGAACTCGGAACCGTGGAAAAGGGCAAGCGCGCCGATCTGATCTTGATCACAGGAAATCCCCTCGAAGACATTCACAATACGCGCAACGTCGAATACGTGATCACCAACGGCGCGATGTACCACACCGCGGAACTCTGGCAGAGTGTCGGGTTCAAACCATAGAGCAGTAATCAGGGGTCTGGGTCAGAGAAAGCTCATCCCGCCGCGCATCGCTTCCAGAATTTCGGTCCTTCTTCACTGGGTTCCTGCTGGTCCCTTACCCCGGCCCACTGAGCCCTACCCACTGTGCTAGTCTGCGTTCTTATGGCGAAGAAGCCGGCAACGAAGCGCGTGAAACAAATTCCCCGAAAATCTGCCCCGCAGGCCAAACACTTCCTCTCCGACAAGGTTTCCCACTTCACCGAATCCGTCATCCGCGAGATGACGCGCCAGGCCATGATGTACGGCGCCGTGAACCTCGCCCAGGGCTTCCCGGACTTCTCCGCGCCCGCCGAAATCAAAGAGGCTGCACAACAGGCTGTCGCCGCCGACGTCAATCAATACGCCATCACCTGGGGCGCGAAAAATCTCCGCAACGCCATCGCCCGCCAGATGGGCGTCTGGCAAGGCATTACCGTCGACCCTGAAAAGGAAATCACCGTCTGCTGCGGATCCACCGAAGCCATGATCTCGACCCTGCTCGCTGTCTGCAACGCGGGGGACGAGGTAGTTATCTTTGAGCCTTTCTATGAAAACTACGGACCAGATTCAGTCCTGAGCGGAGCCAAACCCAAGTTCGTCAAGCTCCGTCCTCCGAAAGAACCGGACGGCGAGTGGACCTTCGATGAGACCGAACTTCGCCGAGCCTTCGACAAACACACCAAGGCAATTATCCTGAACACGCCCAACAATCCCACCGGCAAAGTTTTCACGCGTGCGGAACTCGAACTCATCCGCGATCTCTGTCTGAAGTACAACGTCCTCGCTATCACCGACGAAATCTACGAACACATTCTTTACGACGACACCGAGCACACTTCCATCGTGTCGCTCGACGGCATGCGCGACCGCACCGTCACCATCAACGGGATGTCGAAGACTTACGGTGTCACGGGATGGCGCGTTGGCTGGGCCGTGGCTCCCGAAAAGATCACGAACGCCATCCGGAAGGTGCACGACTTTCTGACTGTGGGTACTCCAGCGCCACTACAGGAAGCCGGCGCAGCCGCCCTCAGTCTGCCGCCGGAGTACTACGCGAAACTGGCCGGTGGGTACTGCGGCCGCCGCGATCACCTGATGCCTGCGCTGACTGAAGCTGGTTTCAAGTGCTTCCGTCCGCGTGGCGCCTACTACGTGATGACCGATATCTCCGCGTTCGGCTTCAAGGACGACGTCTCGTTCGCCAAGTATCTAGTTCAGGAGATCGGCGTCGCCTGTGTGCCCGGATCGAGTTTCTATTGTGATCCTCGCGACGGAGCAAAGCAGGTGCGCTTCGCGTTCTGCAAGAAGCCAGAAACGCTCGATGAAGCGGCGCGTCGGTTGAGCAAGCTCCAAAAATGAAAACCGCAGAGGATTCTGAGGACGCAGAGCTCTAAATCTCTCCACGTCTTCAGGTCCTCTCGGTAATAGGTTGGCCTACTTGGAAATCACTCCACAAGCCACACGGTCCCCTGAATTTCCCGAAGGATCGGTCTTGTAATCGTCGGCTTTGGCGTGAACCACGATCGCCGCTCCATTCGTTAGCAGCGAGTGCGGACCATCCTTCAGCGTGACCTCCCCATTCTCCAACTTCGCGTCCGCTTTTCCGTTCGCACCAACGGTAAAGTTCTTCATGTCGCCAGCATGGTGCCCATCGGGGCTGTCGAATCCGTGCTTCTTGCCCTCAGGATTGAAATGCCCGCCGGCGGATTTGAAATCCGGGCCCTCGCACTTGGGAACCTGATGAAAGTGGATTCCATGTTCTCCAGGGGTCAGGTCGTGTAGATGCAACTGCAGCGCAACGCCTGATCCCTCATCCCACAGAATGATGTCGCCCACGCTTTTGCCCTGTGCGTCTTTGAGTTCGACCTTAGTTTTGGCGGCGCTCCGGGAAGGCGAAGCGAGCAATGCGAGCAGAATTCCAACAACAAAAAAGATCACGCGTTTCATAGGTTTGCCTCCGATTGGCAGGAAGGCATTATAGCCAATCGATCGCCACCGCCATCAATCGCCCGCTCGGGGCGTCAAGGAGCGCAGATACGCTACGACTGCCTCGGCATCCTCGCGGCTCATTCGAAACTGTGGCATTGGCGGTCGCAGACGAATGCCCGTTTTCCAGATTCCGGTCGTCAGCAACCGGATCAGATCTTCATCGCTGGCCGCAGGAGAGCCTGCAATCCGGGGTGCTTTCAAGGGCCAGTCGCTCGTAGGCCGTGCCGGCAGCAGCCACAACGCGGCACCATCCAGCCACTGTTCACGTTCCAGCTCCCCCGAACCGTTCCGCGGCGTGTGGCACATCCCGCAAATGGCAACGTCTTCCACGATGTATCTACCGCGCTCGACACGGCTCTGATTCGCTGCTGTCTTATTGGAACTCCCGGCCTGCGCGTATACGACCGTTGTAAGTGTAACCAGCAGAGCCGCTACAGCCATCCGCCAGGCGAGGAACCATCCGCGGGGAGTTGTCGCACCTGTCATAACTTCTGTCAGTTGGATGTGGAGTTTCTATTCGGGGGTTGACGCTGAAAACACATTGCGTCGGATAACCAAGCCTGTCCTCGCATGTACCTTCGCGTATTTTGTGCGACAGAAGTCAGAGCCTGTCAAAAAGTGCAGAAGAGCGCCCAATTCCTCCACAGGATTGTGGAGTATACTGCGAAGAAGTTCGAATTTTTCGATGGGGAAAGTGCATTTATGGCGTCCAATGCGGTCGAGCCCGTGGCAGATCAGGTTCCAGCAGACGATTTTCAGGCGCTGGAAGAAAAGATTTATCGCACCATAGAGATGTACAAGGCGGCGCGCCAGGCGCAGGCAACCGCCGAGCGCGATGCGCAACGGTTGCGACAACAGATGGAAGACCGGGAAGAGGAGCTCGTGCGCTTGCGCCGTGAGACGGTGCAGCTGAAGAAAGAGCGCGAAGACATCCGCAGCCGCGTGGAGAAAATGCTGGCCCAGATCGAGTCGCTCGCGGAGGCCAGCTAACCGGAAGCGCGTTGGGCCAAATCTCTTCGGAGACAAATGAATGGCGACAGCGACCAAAGATCACGTAGTGAAAGACGCCCAGAACGCCAGCGTACGCGTGGAGATCTTCGACCAGGCGTACAATCTGCGGTTCCCCGATCCTGAATACCTGCTCAAGCTCGCCGAGTATGTCGATTCCAAGATGCGCTCTGTCGCTGCAGCCACGAATACCATCGATACCGTCCGCCTAGCCGTGCTCGCGGCGCTCAATATTGCCGACGAATACCATCTGCTCAAGAAAAAGCAGGAGAGCGGGGCAACCGACTATCTCAAACGCGCGCATCTACTATCCAATGCGCTGGACGAAGTGTTGCAAGATAACCGCAAGGCAGGCTAGCCGGCGAGCCGCCGCTTCCCTCCTGTTTGTTTTGGTATTGCTGCCGGCCGTCTCCGCCCAGGAAACCACTCTCCGCTCCCGATCCAACCTGGTGCTCATTCCAACCCTTGTCAGAGACTCTGCGGGCTCTGTTGTCTACGGACTCGATGCCAAAGACTTCATTGTGGAAGACGATGGCGTGGAACAGCCCATCCGTCTCGACGAAGCACCTGAAGGCCAACCGCTTTCGCTCGTCATCGCGATCCAAAAAGGACGTCGGGCCTCCCATGAATTCCCTCGCATGCAAGGTCTCAGGACGATGCTCAGTCCCTTGTTCGCCTCCGGAATTACACGGATTGCTCTCGTGGAGTTTGACAGCCACATCGACCTGACGCGGAATTTTTCGAAAGATGAATCCCTGATTTCCGCCGATCTTACCAACCTGCAGCCCGGAGATGGTGGAGCAGTAATCCTTGACACCATCAGTTATTCGGTCAGACTTCTTCAGGAGGAACCGAAAGACCGGCAGCGCGCTCTCCTGCTCATCAGCGAGACTCGCGATCATGGCAGCCGCATCAATATCGACGACGTAGTATCGGCCATCGGACAAACCAATGCCGTCATGTATGCACTCGCGTTTTCTCCCGGGCTCTCCAACATCCTCGACACAGGCCGCGGCACGAACAAAGACGAGATGCACCAGGGCATTGATTTTCTCGATCTCGGCTATCGCACTGCGCAAGCGATGAGGCATAACGTGCCCAGTACGGTTGCGTCCATGACCGGGGGCGAATATGAGTTGTTCGCCACCAAGAAGAATTTCGAGATTCGCATGAGCGACTTCACAAATCACCTGCACAGCCGGTACCCGCTGAGTTTCGCGCCTAAGGACCCGCATCCCGGGCTTCATCAGCTCCGCGTACGCTTGAAAGACGCGACCAGTGGCAAGGTGCTGGCGCGCACCACCTATTGGGCGGAAGGAATGAAGTAACTAATCCCCTTGCGGAGATGGCGTGGCGTTGGTGGTGGAGTCAAGAACTTCCCGCACCTTGGCGATCAGCGCTGACAACGTAAAGGGCTTCGCCAGGAACCAAAGTCCGGAGTCGAGCACTCCATAGTGAACGATGGCATTATCGGTGTACCCGGATATATACAGCACCCGGACCTGGGGACAGATGCGTAATATTTGTTCCGCCAACTGCCGCCCATTGATCCGTGGCATCACAACATCAGTCACCAGCAGCCGGATATCGCGATGATTCGTCTTGCAGATCGCTAGTCCTTCTTCCGGCGTGCTTGCTGCCAGAACGTTGTAGCCACAGTGTGACAATACCGACGAACTCAGCTCTCGAAGTTGTGGATCGTCTTCCACCAGCAGGATCGTCTCCGTTCCCCGTAGCACCTTGGCCGGACGCCGATCCGCTCCCACCTCTTCGGCCGGCTGATCAACCCGCGGAAGGTAAATCTTGAATGTCGTCCCGCGATTCGGCTCACTGTATACCCAGACATAGCCGCCGCTCTGCTTGACGATGCCATACACCATCGAGAGGCCCAGCCCGGTACCCTTGCCGACTTCTTTCGTGGTGTAGAACGGCTCAAATATCCGCGCCATGGTCTCGGCGCTCATGCCATGCCCGGTGTCACTGACCGCCAGCATGACGTAAGGACCCGCTTGTACCGGTTGGTGATCGCGGGCGTAGCTCTCGTCCAGATTCGTGTTCGCTGTCTCGAGCGTGAGTTTACCGCCCTGCGGCATCGCATCTCGTGAGTTGAGTGCCAGGTTCATGATGACCTGCTCGATCTGTCCTGGGTCGGCTTTCACCGCTCCCAGATCGTTCGCAGGAACAGTCAACACTTCAATGTCCTCTCCGATTAACCGGCGCAGCATAGAATCGAGGTTCAGCACAATATCGTTGAGATTGATGACACGCGGCGAAAGCACTTGCTTCCTGCTGAACGCGAGTAGTTGCCGCGTAATTCCAGCAGCCCTTTCCGCCGCCGACTTAATCTGTGTGGTGCTGTCGGCCAGCCTGCTGTCCACGGGAAGCCCGTCCGCCAGAATCTGCGCGTATCCCAGAATGATCGTCAATAGATTGTTGAAGTCGTGAGCAATCCCTCCTGCCAACCTCCCCACCGCTTCCATCTTCTGCGACTGCCGCAGCCTTTCCTCCAGCGCCACCCGCTCAGTCACATCGCGGATGCCGCTCGAAATCAGCATCCCCTGTTCGGTTTCCAGCGGGCTCAAGCTGACCTCGATGGGGAACTCGGTCCCATCTTTGCGAAGCCCGAGCAATTCCATTCGCTTTCCCATTTCCCGTGTCTGCGGACTCGGCGGGAACTGTCTGCGGTACTCCGGATGCCGGTCCCGCAGTCGCTCGGGAATCAACATCTCAATTTGTCGCCCGAGCAATTCGTCGCGACGGTATCCAAACAACTTTTCCGTCTGCGCGTTCACCAGAACAACCTTCCCCTCGCGGTCAGTGACGACCATCGCGTCGGGCGCCGACTCCAGCAATCCACGGAATTTTGCTTCGGCACGCTTCCTCTCCGTTACGTCCTGCGCCAGTGAAGCAACGCCGAGAACTTCCCCCGAATCGGCCACTAGGGGCGTGTTGTACCACTCACAGGCAATGATCCGCCCATCCCTGGTTACGTTCTCGTTTGTGCTTCTGACTCCACCCGCCTGCAACACTAACTCGCGCCATACGCTCTCGACTTGCCCGCGAGCGTGGGCAGGCACGATGAAGTCAGCGTGCTGCCCCATCGCCTCTTCTCGGGAATACCCGAATATGTTCTCTGCTGCAGGGTTCCAGGAAGCCACCCGGAAATTCAAGTCCCACTCCACCACCGCCAGCGGAGTGTGTTCAAAGTGCATTCGCAACCTCTGCTGCGACTTCCGGAACTCCTCTTCCGCTCTCTTCCGCTCCGTAATATCCCGCGCAATTCCGAGCACACCTACAATCTTTCCGTCGGCGTCGCGGTACGGCCCCTTCGTCGTGAGAAACGTGCGGACCACCCCCGCTGCATTACCTACTTCCTCGCACGTCACTGTCGCACCCGTTTTCATGATTTCGCGGTCCCGTTCCATGAGCGGACGGCCCGTTTCCGGTGTAAAAATCTCCATATCCGTCCGGCCTCGCACCTCATTCACAGTCAGTCCCACGAATCTGGCTGCAGCGGGATTTGCCATCACATAGCGTCCCTGCAAATCTTTCACAAAGACCGCATCCGTCGTGCTTTCCGTGATTCCCCGCAGCAACGTATGGTTCTTCTCAAGCTCTTGCGTGCTGGTCAGCAATTGGTGTTGCACAACGTACATCCGGCCACCCGCAGCTACGAACGACACCATCACAAGCGCCACCGCCCACCCGAATTGTTCCCGAGCAATGCTGAGGACCAGCGGAAAGACAATCGCCGGGATCAGCAATGGCGAAAACTGAGCCAACAGCTCAAAGCTGCGAGATCGCGATTCCGCTTCCTGACCTTTTTCGTCGTCACTCCAAGTACCCGCGAGTACGATCAACAGGCAATAGCTGATGGTCCAACTAAGATCTGGCAACTCTCCTTGCTTGTAGTGACCGGAGGCTTGATAGTAGAGCGTGCCATTGATCACACATGCGTGCAGCGTCAGAAAAGCTCCAATCCTCCCGAAGAATGCCCTCTCCACCCGATTTCCGCTGAGGAGAGCCCGGACCACGAAGCTCACCGCAAGCAGGCCGAAAAACAGAATCCCTGCGTGCAGCGCGTGCACCTGCATGCTTTGCCCCGACGATAGCCAGCGCGACGGCACGTAGATTTGTGATAACTCTACTGTCAATGCCAGCGTGCACACCTGCGCAAAGTCGCACACCCTCAGCCATTGATATCCGCTGTTCGGGTCGCGCGGCGTCAGAAAGATCGTCATCGCCAGCGGCACGACCCAGAAGAAGACCAGCACATCACTCGGCCAGATCGTACCTAGCGGAGCATGTAGATAGTCATAATATTGGGTGTAGAGTCCTTGTCCTATCGAGGTGAGAAAGGTAGAAAGCGCCACTAGGCGCCACACGCGCCGGCCAAACTGCCCGGCCCTGCGCGACACGGCCCAGCAGACAACTGTCGCCGTCAGCGGTGCTAGCGTGTCAATCCAATCGCCCCAAATCGATGACGTCTCGGTACCATAGCGGAACACAAGTACGGAAATGTGCGTAAGCACGAGAATTGCCGCCGCCGCAATTGCGGACGCGCGTAGTTTTGACATCTGTCGACACTGCTCCTGCATCTTCGCCCGACACGCAGCGAAAATGCATCGGGGCCCTATAGTTGCTCCAGAGTATACACGCACGGTGGGTCAGCAGAATCAGGTACTTGGAAACGTCTTCACCTGCTGTTGACAATGACAGAGGTCAATCCCACGCCCTTCGTGTGAATGGTTCATTACTTTAGTTGCAAGCGTTCTGCCAACTATTTGCGCTCTTCCACTTGCCAACCGATCGCCTTTTCCCTAGCATCCACATTGAAAGCCGACCTGCCAGGTTGGTGATGGCGGGTAACCGATTTTTGAACCAATGCAGAATGAACGGGAGCTCGACTCGAACTAGGATCCGGTGAGCGATGCTGCGCCATGCGCAGATGCCTAAAGGGTCTCGGCGGGCGCCCAACGTCTACCGACGGGTTCATTCTCGGCCCCGTCACACGGCTCAGTGGGTCGGCTTCTTTCTTCTGGCCGCCACCTCGGCTGTTCAGTGATGCAGCAGGCAAGCTGTCTCTCCCAATGGCCGGCACGTTGCGTAGCGGTTCCAGCGATTCCTGCTAGACTGACTAAGTAGCGAATCCCAACTTCCGCGCATCCAATAAACAGTGCTCCCACAACTCTTTCATATCGGAAACTTTTTTCTCCCGACCTACGGTTTCCTCGTCGCCACCGGAGTGCTGCTTGGTCTGTGGATCAGCGTCCTCAATTCCGAACGCTTGGGCTACAACGGGGACAACGCCTGGAATTTCGGCATCCTTGTTGTCCTCAGCGGCATTGTTGGCTCGAAGATCCTCTACATCATCGACGGTCTTATTGAGCACAACATGCAGTGGAGCGATTTGTTCACGATCTCCACATTACAGGCAGGAGGCGTCTTCTCCGGTGGTCTGTTAGCGGCATTCGTGGCGGCTTGGTGGTATGTGCGCAAGCGTCACATGCCCCCGCTCGGAACCTGTGATGCGTTTTCGCCCGGCCTCGCGTTGGGACACTCGATCGGCCGTATTGGGTGCTTCGCCGCCGGATGCTGTTATGGAAAAGAAACACATCACTGGTGGGGAGTCACTTTCCGCAATCCCCTCGCGCATTCGATTACCGGTACACCTCTGAATGTCCCGCTGGAACCAACTCAATTGTTCGAGTCAGCGGTGGAATTGGCCAATTTCCTGCTTTTGATGTGGCTGCTGAAGCGAAGGAAATTTGATGGCCAGGTGTTCGGGGCGTTTCTGTTCACCTACGGTATCGCGCGATTCTTCATCGAATTTCTGCGCGGAGATCCAGATCGCGGCATGCTGTTCAACGGAGCAATTTCCGTTACCCAGTTGATTGCCGTCGGACTGGTTCTCGGTGGAGGACTGATCTGGTGGCTGCGTCCCGGCCCGAAGACAGCTCCCGCTCAGCCCGCGGCCGCAACCCGCTGACCAAATCACTCTGTCCATCAGTCCCCGCGCGGCCGCAGCACCACATACTTCGTCACCGTATACCCGAGCGCTGCGCCCAGGAATACATCCGAGGGAAAATGCGCAGCAGTACTGACGCGCGAGAAACTGATCGCTGTCGCGAAACCATAGGCCACGAACGGCACCCATCGGTGATTGCGGTACCGGTTCGCCACGACCGTGGCTACCGAGAACACACCCGCCGCATGACCCGAAGGAAATGAACTGCCGTGAAATGGCGACTTGCCCCCGCCAAAAAATGTATCGTCGAAAGGCTCTCCCGGTGGCACGTCGATCGGCCGTTTCCTGCGCGTGACAGCCTTCATTGCCAGGTCAACTACCGCAGCGTCCGCATACGCTTCTCCGCAAAGCAGCGCCGTTTGCACCTGATACGAGTCGTGCCGTGCGTACCCTGCAATCATGAGCGACGCAGGCACGGCAATCACTTCCGCCGTCGTGATGTACGCATCAAACACATCGTTCACGTCGTCCAGTTGTCCCTGATGGTTTCGAAAGTAAGGCATGGTGTACTTGTCCGTAAGAATGAGCCCGGTGGTCACGCCGGCGACGGCAAGGGTAGGCACAAGATGACGGCCTTTCGCCAACTGCGCGGGAAACAACCAGATTTCCTTCTGGTCATGCAGGAAATCCTTGGGCAATGAACGCCAGTTTACTCGGCGATCCGAAGCTGGATCGCCACCATGCTCCGGATAGAACGCAACCTGGGAGGGGGCGTCAGGCAACTCCGAGTTGCTCACCTGGGCAAATGCGTAATGAAAGGGACGACAAAAACCGGCGCAAAGGGCAATGATTGCAATTAACCGCTTTCGTGGTCGCATCATGGGGACAGGTTGGATGCATTTTCACGCCTCGCGGGAAGCCGTTAATCTGAGGGACTGACGCCGCTACAGGAGTTTGTAGTATTGTCCACCTGAATGGTTGACGCCCCGCCCATCCCCATGTCCGTGACGCCCGAAGATGCCGGCAAGCGCTTGGATCAATTCCTCGCAGCTCACCTTGACGTCAGCCGAGCACGTGTGCAGCAACTCATCTCCGAGCAGAAGGTTCTCGTCAATGATGCAGCCGGAAAGCCCTCTCTCAAATTGCGAGGCGGAGAATCCATCCAGGTACTCGGTCCGGCCGCGCCGCCTCCTTTGCGCGCCACGGCCGAGGACATCCCGCTCGAAATCGTCTATGAAGATGATGACCTCGCCATCATCAACAAGCCTGCCGGCATGATGGTTCACGTAGGAGCCGGAGCCACCGAAGACCAGCGCAATCGTGGAACCTTGGTCAACGCTCTTTTGCATCACTTTGCCAGCCTCTCGGGTGTCGGGGGCGAATTGCGTCCGGGCATCGTTCATCGCCTCGACAAGGAAACCAGCGGCCTTATTGTTGTCGCAAAAAACGATGGCGCACACCACAAGCTTGCCGCCCAGTTTGCCCGCCGTGAGGTCAAGAAGAAATACCTTGCTCTGGTTCATGGTTGGCTGAAGAAAGATTCCGGCACAATCTCCGCCAGTATCAGCCGCGATCGTGTGCGCCGCATCCGCATGACCACACGCCAGTCCGGCGGTCGCGAAGCCGTCTCGCATTACAGCGTCCTGCGCCGGATCGCATCACCCTACGGCAAGTTCACCTTGGTTGAGGTAAAGATCGATACTGGGCGCACGCACCAGATTCGCGTTCACATGGCGTCCCTCGGTCACCCTATCGTCGGCGATACCTTGTACGGCGCCCCTCGCGAACTTCGCGCGGTGCGACTGCCGGGAAAACACGAGAATCCAGCCGCCATATCGCTGGACCGGAACTTCCTCCATGCCGCCACCCTGGATCTCGCCCATCCCCGCACGGCAGCAGTACTTTCGTTTAGAAGTTCCTTGCCGGCTCAACTTGAAGATTTCTTGCAGCGCATCGAAGGCCGCGTCTCAACGGTCTCGGCAAAAAAGGATTGAGCCGGGAAGATATAATATTTATGCGTCCATGAACACCGTGGGAACCCAACCTTCTCTCTTCGTCCGGCTGACACTGGCCGTGCTGGTTACCTTAACGGCTGCTGCTGCGCAATCCACTCAGGATCCTGCTTCCGTTCCAGCTTCGGCTCCGTCTGCCCAGGCCGCACAACAGCAGCCTCCAGCGGACGCGAACGCAACCGCTCCGGCGCAAGACCAGAAAGCGCCCGATCAAAAAAGCGAAGATCAGAAGGCCGGCGATTCTTTTCCTGTCAGTGATCAGGTTCCCACCATTCGGGTGCCAACGAACGAAGTCAACGTAGTGTTCACCGTCACTGATAAGAAGGGCCGCCGCATCACCGATCTCAAGCAGAAAGATTTCAGCGTCGTCGACGACAACAAACCTCCGCAGGAGATTCGCAGCTTCCACGCCGAGACCAATCTTCCTCTGCAAGTCGGGCTTCTCATCGATGCCAGCAATTCCGTACGCGACCGCTTCAAGTTCGAACAGGAATCTGCCATCGAATTTCTGAATCAGACCATCCATCCGAACTATGACCGCGCCTTCGTTGTAGGCTTCGATGTGACGCCCGAAGTCACGCAGGATTTCACCGATGACACGGAACTGCTCGCCCACGGCGTACACGACCTGCGTCCGGGTGGTGGCACTGCGCTCTATGACGCTCTTTACTTCGCCTGCCGCGACAAGCTTCTGAAAACTGGGAAAGGCACGCCCGTGCGTCGGGCCATCATTCTACTGAGCGACGGCGACGATAACCAGAGCCATGTCACTCGCGAAGAAGCCATCGAAATGGCACAACGCGCCGAGGCTATCGTCTACACCATCAGTACCAATGTGAGTGGCACCAAAGCAGCCGGAGACAAGGTTCTGGAGCGTATCGCTGACGCCACCGGCGGACGCGCTTTCTTTCCCTTCCAGATTCGTGATGTCGCCAACGCTTTCGCCGAAATTCAGGACGAACTCCGCAGCCAATACGCCATCTCCTACAAGCCCGCTGACTTCAAAGCCGACGGGCACTACCGCACCATCGAAATTGTGGCCAACGACCGCAAGAATTTCCGCGTCCGCGCCCGCCGCGGATACTACGCACCGTTGCAATAGCGCACTCGGGCGAACACAAGCTTCCTTCGTGTACCTTAGTGTCCTTGGTGGTTATCGACTTTTCGCAGGAATCACCGAAATGCCCGGATACTCAGGAACGCCGCTCCCGAAAAAGCTGGGAATCAAGGACGGATTCCACGTCCGCCTGGTCGATGCTCCATACGAAGTGATCTCAGAGTTGAAACTCACTCTGGAGAGATGCAGTAAGGTGAACGACAGCAAGTCCGCCATCGATTTCGCGATGGTGTTCACGAAATCCGGTGCCGCGCTCACCAAAGACTTCAAACGGCTAACCAAACAACTCAGCCCGGCAGGCATGCTCTGGGTAAGCTGGCCCAAGAAAACTTCCGGCGTTCCCACCGATCTCAACGAGAACATCGTTCGCGAAATCGGACTTGCGGCGGGGCTGGTCGATGTCAAAGTGTGTGCTGTCACCGAAGTCTGGTCCGGATTAAAATTCGTTCGGCGCCTGAAAGATCGCTAAATTCCCGACAAGGAAAACCATGGTTCGAGTAGGCCTCATCGGATTCGGCTTGGCAGGACAGGCATTCCACGCACCTATGATTCGCGGCGTCGCGGGAATGGAACTCGCCTGTGTCATGGAACGCCACACCAACAACGCGAAAGCACGCTACCCACAGGTTCGCATCGCGCGCACCTTTGAGGAGATGCTGTCCGACCAATCCATCAACCTCATCGTAGTCGCTACTCCGAACGACACTCATTACTCCTATACAAAGGCCGCTCTCGAAGCCGGACGCCACGTCGTGCTCGACAAGCCGATGACTCCAACCATGGCAGAGGCCGAGGCCCTGGTCCGCCTCGCCGCCGAGCGCAATCTCCTCCTCACCGTCTATCAGGATCGCCGCTGGGACGGCGCCTTCCTCACCGTGAAAAAGCTGCTCCAAGCAAACGCCCTTGGCGAGGTCAGAGAATACGAAGCCCGCTTCGATCGCTTCCGCCTTGACGCCAAACCCGGCGCATGGCGCGAGCAAGCAGACTTCCCCGCAGCCGGGGTTCTCTGGGACCTCGGTCCTCACCTGATCGACGGTGCCCTGGTTCTCTTCGGCGAACCCCAGTCCATCAGTGCGACGACAATGCACCAGCGCAAGACCGCGACCGTCGACGATGCCTTCGACGTCATCATGGACTACCCCGCCCTACGCGCCACTTTGCGCGCCCGCATCATCGCCTACGCTCCCAGCCATCACTTGCTCGTACACGGAACCGAAGCTTCCTTCGTCAAATATGGAATGGATCCTCAGGAAGAAATTCTGCGCAGTCCGGACTATCCAGACGGACTCGATTGGGGTAAAAACTGGGGACTCGAAACCCAAGAACACTGGGGAACTCTAACCCGTGTCGGCGAAAAACCACGCAAGATCGAAACCGAACGCGGCGACTATCGCGGCTTCTACGCCAATGTCAGAGATGCAATCAACAGGAAGGCTCCCCTTGACGTTCCGCCGGAACAATTCCTGCGCACGCAACGCGCCCTGCTTCTCTCCCACAAAAGCAGCCGCGAGAAGCGGGTTGTGAACTGGGATGAAACAGTAGAGTAAGTTGTGGGTGCCCAACGTTCAGTCGGATTTCCCCACTTCTGGCCGCCTTTGTCAGAAGTGGGGTTCTTCGTCTGGCAAATCAACCTCACCACACCTCACACCGCTTTCCCTCGGGCCGCACCATCGCCGAGTCCGCCTTGCAGTTCCACGCCTTCTGAAATTCCGGCAAATTCGACAAGGGCCCGATCACCCGGTACTTCGCGATCGGATGCGGATCGCTTTGCACCATCAACCGCGCCGCCTCGGGGCGAATCTCATCTCCACGAAACTGGCCCCACGCAATGAAGAACTGCTGCTCCGGCGTAAATCCATCCACATCCGCCGGACGCGGCTTGCCCTCGAGTGATTTCATATAGGCAAGGTATGCGATCTTCGCTCCACCCAGGTCTCCGATGCTTTCACCGAGAACCTGCTTTCCATTGTGATGGATATCCTTCTCGATAAAGTAATGATCGAACTGATCCGCCACGCATGCCCCGCGCGCCTGGAAATTCTTCAAGTCAGGCTCGGTCCACCAGTTACGCAGACGTCCCAGAAAATCAAACTGTGCTCCTTCGTCATCAAAACCGTGCGAAATTTCGTGCCCGATCACCACACCGATTGCGCCATAGTTCACTGCGTCCACCGCATTCACATCAAACGCCGGCGGTTGCAGGATCCCTGCAGGAAACACGATCTCATTCAGCAGGGGATTGTAGTAAGCGTCCGACGTCGGCGGCGTCATGCCCCACCGCCCTCGATCCACCGGCTTGCCGATCAGCGCCCGATCATCCTGCTCCACAAACTTTGTTCCTGCGATCATGTCTTCGAAATACGCATCGCGGCGGATTTCGACGCGGCCATAGCCCTTCCATTTGTCGGGATACCCGATCTTCGGATTGAACGTGGCAACTTTCGCCATCGCCTTTTCTTTCGTGTCGTCGCTCATCCACGGACGCGTGAGGATGTCGTCCCGCATCGCTGCCAGCAGGTTCCGCACCATCTCCTGCATTCGCGCCTTCGCCTCCGGCGGAAAATACTTTTCGACGTACTTCTTTCCCAGAGCCTCTCCGAGAAGTCGATCCTCTTGCTCCGCGCATCGCTTCCACCGAGGCTTCATCTCGGTCGCACCGCCCAGGTACTTTCCGTTGAACGCAAAGTTCTCTTCGACAAACGGGGCCGACAAAGAGCCTGCCATCGAATCCAGCAACTGCCACTTCAGATACACCTTCCAGTCCGCCAACGGCGTCTGCTGGATCTGCCGGTCGACCTCCGCCATAAATCTGGGCTGATCAACGTTCATATCGACGTCAGTCGGAATCTGCTTGTATTTGAAGTAGCCCGCCCAATCAAAGTGCGGCGCCATCGCCTGGAGCTGCGCGAAAGTTGTGTTGTGATCGGTATTCGCCGGATCTCGCAGCGCCACATTATCGAGCGATGCTTCGGCCAGTTTCGTTTCCATGGCCATCACTGTCTGCGCGCCCGCAGCCGCAGACTTCTCATCCCACCCGGCCAGCTTGAGCATCGCTGTGACGTGCGCCACATATTTCTCGCGCGCTTCCTTGAACCTCGGCTCAGGCTTCAGATAGTAGTCGCGGTCGGGAAGGCTGATGCCGCTAGCACCAATATCGGCCAGCACCCATGACGGTTTGTGCGGATCCGGCTGGCTAACCATTGCAAACGGGGCCGCCACCAGTACGCCATGCAGTTCGGCGATGATACCCTGCAGCGCCGCCATATCGTTCGCGCCATCAATCTTGGCGAACCACGGCTTGATCGGCTCGATGCCGCGCGCATTCACCCGCGGCTCATCCATGCAAGCGCCATAGTAGTCACCAATCAACTGCTCCGTGCTCCCCTTCGCAGCATTCTTATCCGAGGCAGCGGCTTCCAGAATCTCGTGCAGGCGGTCCTTCGCATTCTCCCCGGCCTGCCAGCGGCGGCTCCATCGCGTCATCGATGCTGGGATCGGATTGTTCGCCCGCCACGTCCCGTTGGCAAACTGGAAAAAATCCTCGCAGGGATTCGCCTTGCGATCGAGATCGTTGATCTCCACTCCGTGCAATGACTGAGCAGATCCACTCTGCCCGATAAGCGCCACAACCATCATCCCCAACAGCATCACCGCATAATGCTTGCGCATAAGAGTCCTCTCTGACCTATGACGAAGCGAACACGAGTTTTATTAAGATCGCTTCCCCGCGGGAAGCATTCTAGAACGATCTCGACCGATAAGACATCCCGGTGTCACTCTTCTGCACCGGCACTCGAAATCAATTAGCATGCTCGACATGCAAGCGCCCGCGCCCGGACTGACCGCCGATGACGTACTCCGGACATTTCAATCGGAAGCCTTCACCATCTTCCTGGGCGCCGCGATTGCCGCCACGGGACTGGTCGCGGCAGCCTTCGCCATCATCCGGCGCCGCCGAACTTCTCTGCTCATTTGCTTCGCCATCTTCGCGCTTCTCTACGGCAGCCGGATGTGGATGCAGACTCGCCTTTCCCAGTTCCTCTTCGATGGCTCGGCCGTGTTCTTCCGCATCCGCTCCGCGATTAACTACGTCATCCCTGTCCCCGCATTTCTGTTCTTCGACGGGGCAGGCTTTCTCCGCCGCAAGGCTCGCATTCTGACCTATTCCTTCTTCGTCGTTTTTGCTTTCCTCACTGTCGCGACCTTGCTCACTGGGCCCGCCGACCTCTTCACACAAATCAACAACGTTGTTGTAATCGCCGCGCTGATTCTGCTGCTCACCGAACCAATGCGCGGCCTCA